>R16__coassemble_1007_pt1 | contig 43323 bp, 33 predicted proteins | sample R16__metabat2_low_PE_015 | metagenome-assembled genome bin R16 | reverse complement strand
TCCCACCCTTCTCTCTGTGGTTTCTCCCATTGGTTCTTTGTTATTTTTTTTGGGTTTTGGGGCTTGGTGGGGGGCCCGGGGCGTCGCGTGGCCCCCACTTTTTGCCTAATTTCGTGCAGGTGGGCTTAATCGAAAATGTCCGTTCCGCAACGCGCCTTAGTGTCGGACTGTGCCAAAATGGGGTTGTGGATCAATTTTCAGCTGTCATCACCGCGGCAGGCGCTGGTACGCGCCTCGGTTTCGACATTCCGAAGGCTCTTGTTCCCCTCGATGGCGTGCCGCTAGTGGTTCGCGCCGCGCGCGGGATGCTAGAAGCGGGCATTTCCCAGATTGTGGTAACCGTGCCGCCTGAGCAGGAGCTTCAGGAGCATTTTGCACAGGCACTTTCCGAGCTCATCAGCGCCGAAAATACGCAGATCGTACTGGAACCAGGCGGAAATACCCGCCAAGAGTCGGTGTCTCGCGGTCTCGCGCGGCTTCGCCAAGATTTTCCAGACACGCAATTCGCACTGGTACACGATGCAGCGCGCGCTCTGACCCCACCAGAAATGATCCAGCGCGTCATGGCCTGCCTTGAAACTGGTGAAAAGGCTGTAATCCCTGCGCTCCCAGTGGTTGACACAATCAAGCAAATCCGACCGCACGAGCCAGACCAGCCGAGCGAGCCAGAATTCGTGGACCGCACGGTACCACGCGCCGAGCTGCGCGCAGTACAGACCCCGCAAGGTTTCGATCTGGATCTCCTTGAGCGGGCGCATCAAGCTGGCGCCCAGCTCAGTGCCGATGAAGCCGCAGCCGCGCCCGACGACGCCGCGCTCGTCGAACTCCTCGGCGAGCGCGTCGCGATTGTGCAAGGCGATTCACGAGCTCTGAAGGTTACGACTCGCTTCGACCTAGCCGTGGCCGAGCTCCTCGTCACGCCCGCGCCTCGCGCTTAACCTGCGCCTCGCGCGAAATGAGAATCGGGACCTGCTCCCACCGTCTCACTTTCGGTCCTTCCACGATTAAGATTGAAGTATGAATTTTGCTGATTTACGGGTTGCCACTGCGGTAGACGTCCACGCTTTCGAACAGCCAGCGCCGGCAGACCAGCCAAATGGCGCCGCGCCGCGCCCGCCGCGCCCGCTGCGCCTCGCCTGCCTCGAGTGGCCAGGCGAGACAGCCCTTGCAGGCCATTCTGATGGCGACGCCGCAGCGCACGCAGCTTGCGACGCACTCCTCATCGCCGCAGGCGTGGGAGAAATGGGCACGATCTTCGGCGTGGATCGCCCCGAGTTTGCGGGCGCATCGGGCGAGCAGTTCCTGCGCGAGAGCGTGCGCCTGATCCATGAAGCGGGGTACGAGATCGCCAACCTCAGCATTCAGATCATCGCGCAGCGCCCGCGCTTCGCACCCCGAAAGTCGGAAGCCGAACAGACGATGAGCGCGATCGTCGGCGCACCAGTAAGCGTGAGTGCCACGACCAGCGACCACCTCGGATTCACCGGCAGGAAAGAGGGTATTGCCGCACTCGCCACTGCCTTGCTCTACCGAGCGGAGCAGTCATGATTTTTGAATCGCTGCTAACTAGCCACTCCGCCGTCAGTCTCGGGCTCCTAAACGAAATTGAAATCGATCCCGATGCGCTGCGCGCCGCGACCCATGCCGACCGTCTTGGCGACCTCGCCCCGAAGACGCTTTCGCTCTCGCCGGAGCTCACGCATATTGCACACTCGCTGATGGACTCGCCGGCGCCAAAGATCGAGCTTTCGGCGATTCCACGCCATTTGCGCGCTGACCTTCGGGCCGAGCTGCGCACGATGGTTCTCGATCGCCAGTTCGCGTGGGTGGCCCTCATTCCGAGCGCTTTGGTTGATAAGCTTGATGAGTTCTTTGGTTCCGATATGGAGGGCAGGCCGATTATGACGGCGGTCGGTCCAGAGGTGATCCCCTCCCGAGTCGCCACGGTACGTAACTATCTCACTAGGCTTGACGACGAGGACGAGGTGCCCGCCCACCTTAGTCACAGGGCGTTTCTCGATCTCCCGCACGTGCCGGTCGCGGTTAATCCATCGCGCTGGTGCCAGGCTTGGGCGCGCGGAACCGAAGCCCAGCAGAGCTTCATCCGTGCGGCCTTCCACGGCCTCGATTCCTCGACGATCAGCTCCTCAAACTACGCAGCCCTCGAAGCTGCAAACGTGGATTTCATCAAATCGTCGCTCGCGTATCGCATGCTGCGAAACCCGAAGTTTTGGGCGTACGTGATCGTGTTCGTCTACTCTTCCTTGCGCGCGCTGCCTGTGATGTTTGTGCGGCATTTTGAAGGCAATGTCTGGGTCCTGTGGACCATGGATATCGTGACGGCGATCCCGTACACGTGGGGCCTGCTCGCCTTTGTGACTGGTCACTCGCGCCTGAAGCGCTACTTTGGCCTCGCCGTCACGCTAATAACATTTGTCGCGCCCTACATCTATTTCTGGACGCATGGGCGCGACTACCCGTTGGGGGTCAATTTGATCGTCGCCGTGATGATTCTCAGCGCGATCGCTTGGGAAGGTTATAACTTTATGCGTGATCGGGCTGTGGCTGAGGCTCTGCGTTCACACGCTTAGCGCTGGGCCGATCCTCGCCGGTCACCGTGCGGATAATGCACGAGAGCATGAACCAACCGCCACCGAGCCAGAACATACCCAAGCTGACCCAGCCGCCTGGCTGCGGGTAAACGGCGACCAGCCAGATCACCGAGAGTACCCACGCCACGATCGCGATGATGTTGATCTTCATGAAGCGCTTCACGCGGAATGGATGGGTCCAGTAGGTCGGCGTCATGGTGAGAATTACGAGTGCGGAAACGATAACCACGTTGGTAATGGTTCCGGTGTGGAGCACGTACATACTCACGGCTACGATGTTCCACGCGGCAGGGAAGCCACGGAAGTAGTAGTCGCTGGACTTCCAATGCTCGTTTGCGTAGCAGAGAGTCGAGCTCCAGAGCACGAGTACCGTGAGTACGGCAGCGAGCGGCTTCGGGCCCATTGGCAGGTTGGTGTACATGAACACTGCCGGCAGGAACGTCCAGGTGATGTAGTCGATGAGAATGTCGAGGATGCCCCCGTCAAACCACGGAAGCACTTCCTTCACGCGAGCCCGGCGGGCGAGAGTCCCGTCTACGCCGTCAACCATCATTGCGATCAGCAGCCAGAGCCACATCAGCTCAATCTGATGCTCGATTAGCGCGAGCGTCGCAAACACGGCGAGCACCAAGCCAAGTGCCGTGAAAAGGTGTACGCCCCAGGCTTTCGCAACTGCCGAACGTTGGTTAATAAGCTTCGCATCAACTGCAGACATGAAGACCCTCCCTGCTTCACTGCGTCTGTTCACTTTGCCTATGAGGGTATCAGTGCGGCAGCTCGGAAGGGAGGGACCTAGGTATAGAGCGGGGTAGAGCTAGGTCTACCGTTACTGTTGCTTGACTTGCGCTTTCACAGGGATGAAGGCGACGAGGCCGATGGCGAGCACCAAGATAAGCCCGAGAATGCCGAAGTATGCGGCGCTCTCAAGCGAAATCCCAGCGGCGCGGGCACCGAGCGTGATCGCGAGCGAATACATGAAAGGCGAGAGGAAGCTCACCGCGCGACCAGTAGTGGCGTAGAGCCCGAAAAGTTCGCCTTCTTCGCCGTCTGGAGCGATGCGGGCGAGGAAGGTGCGGCTCGCCGACTGGGTTGGCCCCACGAAAATGCACAGGCCCAAGCCGAACACCCAGTACACGCCCGTCCCGGAAAGCGGCCCTACGCCGTTGTGCAAGAAGAACACGAGGAAGCCGAAGACCACCATGCAGGTGAGCGAGATGATAATGACGGCGCGCGCTCCGATTTTGTCGTCGAGGTAGCCGAAGCTGATGGTCGCGATGCCTGCGACTACGTTTGCAGCTACGCCGAAGATCAGCACCTGAGAGGAGGTGAAGCCGAAAGCGGTGGAGGCGAGTACGGCGCCGAAGGTGAACACGCCGGCGAGGCCGTCGCGGTAGATTGCGCTCGAGATCAGGAACCACACGACTGAGCGGTCGACTTCCCACAGGCGCTTCACGGACTGAATCAGCTCAGCGTAGGCGCCGATAACGCCGAGTTTCGGAGTGTTTTCGCGGCGTGGCTTGTCTTTCGCGCTGATCATCAGCGGCAGCGAGAAGACGAGCGTCCAGAGCGCGGCGACCAGCATTGCGGCGCGAATATTGAGCCCGTTTTCACTAGTGACGCCGAACCATCCGACTTCCGGGTTGATGAAGCCAACGAAGAGCACGAGCAGCAGCACGATGCCGCCCACATAGCCCAAGCCCCAGCCGAAACCAGAGATGCGGCCGACGTTCTTTTCGTTGGAAATATCGGAAATCATCGCGTTGTAAACGACCGAGCCGGTCTCGAAGGAGATATTGCCCAGCGCGAGCAGGAACAGGCCGAGGAGCAGGCGCGAATTGCCAGTCTCGTCGATCGGCGTGACCCAGAAAAGGCCGGTCGTGCACAGGATTGTGATGATTGTGGTGGCCGTAAGAACCGTGGCCGAGCGCCCTGAGCGGTCCACGCTCTGCCCGAGCGCAGGCGCCACAATCGCGATGGCGATGCCGGCGATGGATAGTGCCCAGCCCAGTGACGAGTTTGCGTGTTCGCCGAAGAGGTCGGCGTTCGTGAGATAAACCGAGAATACAAAGGTGGTGACGACGGCGTTAAAGGCGGCGGACGCCCAGTCCCACAAGCCCCACGCCCAGACCTTCTTGGTGAAGGTGCGCTGCTGAATTTCGCTCATAGTGATAAATCTATCGGTTCTTGTGGGTTTATCTATATTTTTTCGATGTGACTTTGAGGTGAACCCCAAGGCTTAGTGTTCGCCCGCTAGCGCGTGATCACGGTAGAATTGCCCCGTGAGTTTGCATATATACGATTCTGCCGCGCGCGATTTGCGCGAATTTCAACCGCTCGAGCCGGGGAAGGTGGGCATCTACCTCTGTGGTGCCACCGTGCAAGGTTCCCCGCACATCGGGCACATGCGGTCCGCGGTGGCTTTTGACGTGCTGGTGCGCTGGCTGAAGCGCTCTGGCTTCGACGTCACGCTCGTAAGGAACGTGACGGATATTGACGACAAGATTTTGAACAAGTCCGCTGAGGCGGGGCGTCCGTGGTGGGCGTGGGCCTACCGTTTCGAGAAGGAGTTCACCGCCGCCTATCGGGCGCTGGGCGTACTCCCTCCGACTTATGAGCCGCGCGCGACCGGCCACGTGCCGGAGATGATCGAGCTGATTCAGGCGATCCTCGACGCGGGCCACGCTTACGTGGGCTCCGAGGGGAACGTCTACTTCGACGTCGCCTCCCTCCCTGACTACGGTTCGCTCACGCACCAGGCACTCGCGGATCTCACTGTGGACGAGAACGACTCTGAACCGGACAAGCGCAATCCGCACGATTTCGCGCTTTGGAAGGCGGCGAAGCCGAGCGAGCCGACCACTGCGAGCTGGGATACCCCGTGGGGTCGCGGCCGCCCGGGCTGGCACCTCGAGTGCTCCACGATGAGCCGCAAGTATTTGGGCGAGAGCTTTGATATTCACGGCGGCGGTCTGGACTTGCGCTTCCCGCACCACGAGAACGAGCAGGCTCAGAGCCATGCGGCAGGTCTCGGTTTCGCGCAGTACTGGATGCACAACGCGTGGGTCACGATTGACGGCGAAAAGATGAGCAAGTCGCTGGGCAACTCGCTCACTGTGGACAACATCCTCAAGGAGCATCCGGCGGTGCTGGTTCGCTTCGCGCTCGGTACCGTGCATTATCGCTCCACCGTGGCCTATTCGGACCGCACTCTTGGTGAGGCCGGCGCGGTGTGGGAGCGTTTGAGCGGCTTCGTAGAGCGCGCAGTGGAGGCGACCGGTGAGGTGCCTGCCGAGGAAGTTGCTGGGCTTGGGCCGCAGGACTTGCCGGAGGAATTCACTCGCGCGATGGACGACGACCTGAACGTTTCGGCGGCGCTCGCGGTAATCCACGAGCATGTGAAGCTCGGTAATAGCGCGCTGGCGCAGATGGACGATATCGAAACCCGCCGCGAGCAGCTCTTGGTGCGCTCGATGCTGGACGTGCTCGGTCTCGACCCGCTTGCCGATCCGTGGCGCTGCGATGCGAGTGACGGCGAAGGGAGCGCGATGCACGACGCTCTCGATTCGCTCGTCCAGGGGATTTTGGAGCAGCGCGCGCAGGCGCGCGGAGAGAAGAATTGGGCGCAGGCTGATGCGCTGCGCGATTCTCTCAAGGCTGCTGGAATTGTAGTTGAAGATAGCGCTGAGGGCGCTCGGTGGAAGTTAGGTGATGCCTGATGGCGAACCAAGGGCATTTTGGCCGTCCGGCTGGCGAGGTCGGCAAGAAGCGCAAGACCCGCGCCCCGAAGGGCTCGGGCGGGAAGAACCGCGGGCGCCTCGAAGGTCGCAAGGACATCCCGAAGGCTGAGGATCGTCCGTACCATCCGGCCTATAAGCGCAAGAAGGAGGCTGAGGCGCGGGCTGCTCAGGCGGCCGCGAATGCGCCGAAGCTCAAGGCTTCGCTGCACATCAGTGCTGATCACGAGCTGGTCTCGGGCCGCAACCCAGTGAGCGAGGCCGTGCGCGCGGGGATTCCATATTCGCGCGTGTTCCTCGTGGGTGCTCTGGCGCACGACGAGCGCGTGGTGAGCGTGGCGCGTGAGGCGACCAACGCAGGCGTGCCGATCGTGGAAGTGACGCGCACCGAGCTGGACTTGATGACCGATGGTGGCACTCACCAGGGCGTCGCGATCGAAGTGCTCCCGTACGAGTATTCAGCAGCGCAGGATCTCGTAGACCTAGCCGCTGAGCATCCGGAGCGTCCGGGCCTGATCGTGGCACTCGATTCGGTGACCGACCCACACAACTTGGGCGCCGCCGTCCGCTCAGCTTCCGCTTTCGGAGCAGACGGCGTACTCATCCCAGTCCGTCGCAGCGCTCAGGTGAATGCGACCGTCTGGAAGGTCAGCGCGGGCGCTATGGCACGTGTGCCAGTCGCGCGCGAGACGAATCTGGTGATGGCGCTGCGTGACCTGAAGGATCAGGGCTACTTCGTCGTCGGTCTGGCAGGTGAGGAGGGAGCCCAGCCGATCAGCGAGCTGAGCTTTGCCGATGCGCCGCTGGTGCTGGTGACCGGTTCGGAGGGCGCTGGCCTTTCGCGGCTGGTGCGTGAGACGTGCGATGCGATCGCGTCGATCCCGATCTCGTCCGAGATGGAATCGCTGAACGCCGCCGTCGCTACCGGAATTGCGCTCTATCAGGTCGATCAGTTGAGGAAGGTGACACAATGACGTCTTGGCGCTCTATTCGAGGTTCGGTCACGCTGCTTGACCCTTCCTTGATTACTGAAGACGACGTACAGAAGTTTTTCGCCGATAATTCGATTATCGGGCGCGGCGGGATTTCGCGGGAAAACCCAGCCAAGTTCGATTTTGAGCTCGCTATTTCGGGGCGCAAGCGCCGAGTGGCGACGATCGACGAGGTGGGCGACGTATTTCGCGGGCACGACGTACAGGTCGTGGCGCGGATGCTCCACGACGAGCTGCGCAAGGTGGAGGTCGTACTCGACGACGAGGTAATTCTTCACGGTCCGATCGATATCGGGGCTGTGGATATTGACGACGAAGTAGTGCCGGTTGATCCCGAGCCACAGGTTGAGGGCGAATCTGGTAACGAAACTGCTGGTAGCGAGGGCGGTGCTGAAAACGAGGATTCGGACGTCATTGACGTGCCCGAAGCTGAGCAGGAGTACGAGCAGCTGCTCCCAGATGCTCCACTGGCTTTCTTGACCGATCTGGCTACGTCTGAGCTTCCGATGATGGCGAAGCTTGAGAACGAGACGATTGCTTCGATTAAGTGCGGTGAGCTCCGACTGGTTGTGGCTGAGCGCCCGATGCGTATCACGCGCCGCACTTTCCCAGCGCCTGAGTTCTACCTCGGGATTAGCGCGGGTACCGAGGAGGATTCGCCTCGCGTGCTCGTGCATCGCGGTTCGCGCGATATGGAGTGGGACTGGACTGGCGAGTTGCCGCTGCTGAGCTGGACCGCCGAGAATCCGGTGGCACGTGAGTTTGCTGACGGCGAGCTCGGGGCTGCCGCGGTGGCGCGACTTGCGGTAGCGGACCTGATCGACGCGAGTTTCGCCGACGTGCGCGCGGCGCTTTTGGCCGATCCGGCTGAAGGGCCACGCAAGTTGGCGAACGTGCTCGGTATGCCACCGGTGGTGGCGGATGTGCTTGAAGGCAAGGCTGAGATTCGGGATATTCCTGATGTGCGTATCTTCGAGCCGCAGGGCAGTGCAGCTGCTTTCGAAGAGACGCTGGCTTGGGAAGTCGCCGGTGAAGGCGTGGTAGAGCCTAAGGTTGCGAAGGTGTATCGCGAGCTGTACTTGCGCCGGCCTTGGCTGGTCTCGATGGTGGCGGCTGCACAGGCAGCTGGCGGTGGCGCTCTGATCGCGCACGCGCTGAGCCCACGCACTGGCAAGGGACGCTCGGTCTGGGGTGCTGTACTTGGCTCGGTGATCGTAGGAAATGCACTTTCCCGCATCGCTACCACTCAGTACGTTGATACGCTCGTGAACCGCCTCGTCGGAGATTTGGATGGTCACCATGAGCAGTGACATGAGCAATGAACCGCTGGCACCGGTGGAAGAGGCGCTCGACGCTTTTTGGACGCGCGCCATTACCGCTGCGCGGCTGAACCCAGCTGAGGCTGTGATGGGTCAGGACGATCGACTTTCGCTCCGCCCTAGCGCCTGGGCGTTTGGGATCACTCGCGAGGAGGCCGATGAACTCTGCGCCCTCGTGCTTTCGGGCAAGAAGACGGCGACTTCGAGCTACGGCCCAGCTTACGCACCTGGTGAGGGACGGCCAGAGGCAGGAGATTTCTCGATTCTGCTCGATGGCTCAGGGATGCCGCGCGCGCTGCTGCAAAACGACCGCATCGCCGTCACCCCATTCAATCAAGTGGGGGAGGACGTAGCCCGCGCCGAAGGTGAGGGCGATCTCTCACTCGAGTATTGGAAGGCCGAGCACGAGCGCGTTTTCGCGGAGGACGCGAAGGCCTCAGGCGCGGAATTCGACCCGAGCGGGGACGTGATTACCGAGTTTTTCACTGTGCTTTACCAGCACTGAAATGAACCATTGGGGTCAGGCTCGAATTTTCATTTTTTTGAGACGCATGCGTCTCAAATTTTTGAGAATTCGAGCCTGACCCCAAAGTCTCATCTTGAGATCACAATTTGACGCTTTCACTCCAGCGCCTATAATCCTTTGAGGATTCTCGCCGTGAGATCCCGTTACTCAAGGAAGGCGCTGATGGCACGCAGATTTGGGTGGGCACTCCACCATGACGGCACTCATATTGCTCCGGGGGAAGTGGTTCTCCCAAATGAGCGAATGAAATGGCCAATCACTATTGGTATCGGGGCACAGCACGTGGTGGCAATGTTTGGAGCCACCTTCCTCGTTCCATTGCTTACGGGTTTCGATCCAGCGACGACGTTGTTCTTCACTGGAATCGGAACCCTTCTTTTTATGTTGATCACCGCTGGGCGACTGCCCTCCTACCTCGGCTCGTCCTTCGCGTTGATCGCGCCGATCGGGGCAGTGACCGGTTACGTGGCCGGTGGTGGCGGTACGCTTGACGCCGCCAAAGCATCCGCAGCTCAGGGCGGCATTATCGCAGTGGGCGCGACGCTCGCAGTGGTCGGCGTTGTGGTACATTTCGCGGGCGCAAAGTGGATCGACCGCGTGATGCCGCCAATCGTCACTGGCGCAATCGTCTCGCTGATCGGCTTCAACCTCGCCCCTTCGGCCTGGAACAACGTGAAGCAAGCCCCGGTCACCGCCGTCGTCACCATGGTCTCGATCCTGCTGATTACGGTCCTTTTCAAGGGAATTATCGGGCGCCTCTCGATCTTGCTCGGCGTGATTATCGGTTATTTGACGGCGATCGCTCGCGGTGAGGTGGACTTCACGGCGATCTCCTCCGCAGGTTGGGTCGGACTTCCGCAGTTCCGTGCGCCCACTTTCGATCCGTCGCTGCTGGGTCTGTTTGTGCCGGTGGTGCTGGTGCTGATCGCGGAAAACGTAGGGCACGTAAAGTCGGTGAGCGCGATGACGGGTGAGAACCTCGACGACGTAACCGGACGTGCGCTCTTCTCGGATGGTATTTCTACTGTGTTTGCCGGTCTCGGCGGCGGTTCCGGTACTACCACGTATGCCGAGAACATCGGCGTGATGGCTGCGACCCGCGTCTACTCCACGGCCGCGTATATGGTGGCAGCGGTGATTGCGCTGATCCTCTCGATGTTCCCGAAGTTTGGCCAGCTCATCGCTACGATTCCGCCTGGGGTGCTGGGCGGCGCGGCCACGATCCTGTACGGCATGATCGGCATGCTCGGCGTGCGCATCTGGGTGCAGAACAAGGTGGACTTCTCGGACCCGGTGAACCTCAATACCGCAGCAATCGCGATGGTTGTGGCGATCGCGAACTACACCTGGGTCGCTGGGGATATGACCTTCGAAGGTATCGCTCTCGGCTCGTTCAGCGCGATCATCATCTACCACGTGATGCGCGGCCTCGCCCGCTGGCGCGGTACGTCGCAAGAGTCGGCTACCCCAGCTTCAGCTCCTGCGGGTGCCGAACTTGAAGGAACGCTCGTGCGTGAGCATCACGTCGACTAAGACTGGAAATAGAGCAGGGGCAGGTGCGGTGAACCATTGTGGTTCGGGCACCTGCCCCTGATCCATACAATCTTTAAATTACTGCTGGATGTCGTCTCGAGGCGTGCAACCCTCGGGCGCTTCCATCGCGGCAGCAAATTCCTCGGCGGTTGGGCTTGGCATGAGTGAAGTGGTGGTATCCCAATCGTTGCCGATGATCAGGTCTACGCTATCGCTCGGGAGCGTAGCGTCGTAAATGACCTTGGCTTTCGGTACAAAGCCCTTGATCGTGTAGGCCTTATCGACTGCATCGAGGCTGGTGTAAATCTGCGCCACGCCGGAGACCGCGTCGCCGCCCCAGTTCGCCGTCTCGTTCACAGTCACGCCTGCATCGGTGAGCGCCTGCGAGGCCTGACCAGCCACGCCCTCGATATTCGACGAGTTGTATACGCGCATCGAAATACCCGAGACCTCAACCGGCTCAGAATTCACTGGGCACAGCTCGATACTCTGGGGCTTGACGTCCCTCGCAAATTCGCGACTGAACGGGAATGGCACTAAGCCGGTCCAGAAAGCCATATTGATCAGCAGCAGAGCGGTGAGCAGAATCACCACGACTCCGATCACGGCCGTCTGGCGCTGCTGCATCCTCTTTCGATACTCCGCACGGGTAGCTTGTGCGTTCGATTTATCACTCACACTGCTAATTTAACCTAATTTGCAAGGGAAATGCGATCTCTCTAGTGAGAGAAGTGCGTTCAAACGGCCAGCGGATCGTCAACGCGCTCTTGAATCTTGATCCGGCATTCCGATTCCGAGTGCAGCGGGCTGAGCAGCACCTTGCCGCGCGATCCAATCGCTTGTTGAATGATCGCGCGATGCAAGCGGCAGCTGTAGCCCACTTCGCCGCCGTTCATTTCACGGAACGGGCAGGCGGTCACGTGCACTTCGTCGTTTTCCTCGTAGGCGGTCACGTCCACCGTCTTGAGGAACTTGACGATATCGGGCAGCAAATTCTCGGAATCCTCGAGCGCGCCCTCGAAGCGGCCGGTAATCAGGCCTTCGAGGATGTCCTGCTCGTCCGTCGTCGCGCCTTCCATCGCCATCAGCACGCCCTTGAGTACCGTGTACTGCCCGTCTCGGGCGCGGAAGAGGAACGTCGGACGGCCACGCTTGCCGTTGTGGGCCTGTTTGCGTTCGAGCAGGTTTGCGTCGGTGAGCTGAGTGACGGCGTTGCGCACAGAGTTCGGGTGGACGTCGATATTCGCCGCCAGATCTGCGATAGAAACCCAGTCGTGGCGAGCCTGTACCTGTGCCAGTACTTGCTTTTGAATGTCATTCAGTTCCATCCCTCACCTTCCTTTCGGCTCCCCTCATATGCGCAAATCCCCGATCGAGAGTCACTCAATATCCTACATTTTTTATATACAACTCCGCGTCGTTAAATCAGGCCGCGACGCACCAGGATCGCCTCCGGATTCGGGTCCCGCCCAAGCACGGAGCGCACCGATTCCATCGGATCCCTGCTCGACCCGCGGCTGAGCAGCTCGCGAGCCAGAACTTCTCCAGCCTCTCGGTTGAGTCCGCCGTCGCCCCCGCGATCCATCTCGCCCGTAAACCAAAGCTCCAGATCCGCGGCAATCACCTCGGCCCAAATATAGGAGTAGTAGCCGGCATCGTAGCCGCCGCCGAACGTGTGCGAGAAGTAGGCGCTGCGGTAGCGCGGCGGAATCAGCGCGTAATCCACGCCGTACTCCTTGAGCGCATCGGCTTCGAAGGTCTCGAGTTCCTCGCCGTTCGTCGGCAGATCCTCGGCTGCGCGGCGGTGCCACGCCTGATCCAGCAGCGCCGCCGCCACCAGCTCGGTCGTCTCAAACGGCTGACCAAACGTCTTCGCAGCTACCAGCGCCGACACGATCTCGCTCGGCAGCGCCTCGCCGGTCTCGTAGTGCACCGCGAAATTCGCGAGCACCTTCGGGTTGTAGGCCCACATCTCGTTGAGCTGGCTCGGCGCCTCCACGAAATCGCGCGGCACATTCGTGCCTGAGCTCGAGCGGTAATTCGTCTTGCTCAGAATCGCGTGCAGCGCATGCCCGAACTCGTGGAACACGGTGATCACCGAGTCCCAGGTGAGCAGCGTTGGCTTGCCTGGCTCTGGTTCGGCGAAATTGCAGTTGTTCATGACGGTCGGCAGGGCGCCGGTGCGCTCATCCCCATAGCCGACCTCGTTCATCCAAGCGCCGCCCTTCTTGCCCTTGCGGCGGTAGAAATCGCCCTGGAAAAGCGCGATCGGGGTGCCGCTCGCGTCCTTGACCTCCCAAGTGCGCACGCTCGGGAGGTAACCGCGCAGGTTCGGCCGCGGCTCGAAAGTGATCCCGTACAGTTCGTGGGCGGCGAAGAAAATCCCGCGCTCCACCACGTTTTCGAGCAGGAAGTAGGGCTTCATCGCTTCGTCATCGAGCCCAAGCTGCGCGCGCTGACGCTCCTGGTAGAAGAGCCAGTCGCTGGCGGTGAGTGGGGCGACGCCGTCACGCTGGGCGAGCTCGGCGAGTTCCGTTTCGTGCGTGCGGGCTGCTGCCACTGCTGGGCGGGCGAGCTTTGCGAGAAGGTCGATAATCGCCTGCGAGCTCTTCGCCATTTCGCGCTCCGCCACCGCCTGCGAGTGGTGCGGGAAGCCGAGGAGCTTGGCGCGTTCGGCGCGCAGGCGAGCAATCTTCACCACAAGATCGCGGGTGTCAGTCTCTGGATGCGTCGCGAGGCCGCGGGAAATCGAGGCTTGGAGGACTTTCGCGCGCGTCTTCGGGTCGGTGAGCTGGGCCAGAACCGGCTGGTTCGTGACGTTCTCGAGCTCGAGGCGGAAAGTTCCACTCTCGGTCTTGGCGCTGGTGACGGCGTCTGGGTCCAGTCCGGCCAGCTCCGCCTCGGCTTCGAATTCTGGAGCGTAAGCGTCCATTGCCTTTACGACGCGCTGCTCGAATTCCACCTCGGCCTTGGAAAGCTCGTCGTCGATTTCGCGGATGCGGGCCTGGGTGGGGGCGTCGGCGTCAATACCGCCCTGGCGGAAATCGGCCAACAGGTCGCGCAGCAGCTCTTGGCTCTCTACGTCGCCTTCGAGCGCGCCCGAATCCTCGAGGGCGCGCAGGCGGGCGAAAATCGCTCGGTCCTGATGGAAGGCAGAGTACTGCGCCACGATCTTCTCGCTCGCCTTTGCCTCAAGCTCGTCGTAGCGGTCGCCGCCGATGGAGGAGCCGAGCGTGTAAATCACGGTCGAGACGCGGTCTACCGCTGCGTCGGCTGCCTCGAGCGCGTGCAGCACGTTCTCGGCCGTAGGCGGCTCGGTGCTGGAGGCGATCGCGGCCCACGCTTCGCGCTGGGTGGCGAGGGCGGTCTCGAGCTCTGGCAAGAGTTCGGCGTCGTTTACGGCCTGCCAGTCCGGGAGGCCAAAGGGCAATTTCGAAGGAGTAAGAAGAGTCATAGCGAATAGTGTACCAATCGTGAAACTTTGGGGTCAGGCTCGAGTTTTCATTTTTTTGAGACGCGCGCGTCTCAAATTTTTGAGAATTCGAGCCTGACCCCAAGGGATCATAAGGGATCAGCGTGGGCGGCGTCACGAATCGGGGAGATGTGGAATATCGAGGGCTGATCTGGGTTTGTACCCCGTGGAACTTGTAAACAACGCACTCTTAAAGGACATTCAAATGACGAAGATCAATGCAGCCGACGCCATGATGAAGGTATTGGAAGCTTGGGGCGTGGAGCGCATCTACGGCCTGCCAGGTGGCTCGCTCGACTCCACGATGAACGCCATCCACAACTACCGCGACCGCATCCACTACGTGGGTGTGCGCCACGAAGAAGCCGGCGCGCTCGCAGCCGTAGCTGAAGCAAAGCTGACCGGCAAGCTCGGCGTGGCCCTCGGCTCCGCTGGCCCAGGCGCCGTCCACCTCCTCAACGGTCTCTACGACGCCAAGACCGACCGCGTGCCAGTGCTCGCGATCATCGGCCAGGTGCCAACCTTCAACATGAACAAGGACTTCTTCCAGGAGATGCCGGAGAACCCAATGTTCGCCGACGTCGCCGTCTACAACCGCACGGTCATGACTGCACAGCAGCTCCCAATGGTGATCGACAAGGCAATCGACGCTGCTTACGAAGAGCGCGGCGTCGCCGTCGTGGTAATCCCGAAGGACCTCGGCTGGGCTGATATTGACGACGTCTACACCCCAAGCGCTGGCATCTACGCCAAGCCTGAGTGGGAGCGTCGCGCCCGTCAGGAAGACGTAGAGAAGACCGCTGACATGCTGATCAACGCCAAGCGTCCAATGATCTACTTCGGTCAGGGCGCGCGCGGTGCGTCCGAGGAGCTCGTGGAGCTTGCTCACCTGCTCAAGGCGCCTCTCGGCTCCTCCTACCTCGCCAAGGGTCTGCTCAAGGTAGATGAGCCGGCGTGGATGATGAGCACCGGCCGCGTGGCTACCAAGCCAGGCGTGGATGTAGCGCGTAACGCCGACGGCGTGCTTTTCATCGGCACCAACTTTGAGTTCCCGATGTTTAACCCAGACGCCACCTTCATTGACGTGAACCTTCGCCCATCCGTAATCGGCGACCGCCACGCAGCCTACTTCGGCGTACTTGCGGATGCTCCGACCTTCCTGCGCCAGCTGCTCGAGGTAGTCAAGGCCAAGCTTGACGGCGGTGCGAACGTTGACGCCCACCAGGGTTGGTTCGACGCGAACATTGAGAACAAGAAGCAGTGGGTCGAGTGGATTAAGAAGAACGCCGACCGCAAGGACGAGTCGCCTGCTCGCTTTGAGCCAATCTACCGCGTGATCAACTCGCAGGCTGCGGCCAACGCCGTGTTTGGTGTGGACGTAGGCAACGTGAACATTGCGACCGGCCGCTACCTCAAGATGGACGGCGAGCGCACCTTCACGACTTCCCCGCTTTACGCCACCATGGGTTACGGCGTGCCAGCTGGTATCGCAGCTGCGCTGGCCTTCCCAGAGCGTGAGATCTGGACCCTTTCGGGCGACGGCGGCTTCGCAATGATGAGCCAGGACCTGCGCGCCCAGGCTGACGAGCACCTGCCAGTCATCAACGTGGTGTTCTCGAACGGCTCGCTCGGCTTCATCGAGGCAGAGCAGGACGACACCAACCAGCCTCACTCGGGCGTGCGCATCTCCGACATCGACTTTGCCAAGGTGGCTGAGGGCTTCGGCGTAAAGGGCTACACGGTACACACCGGTGCTGAGTTCGAGAAGGTCATCGCTGAGGTGAAGGGCACCAAGGAGCCAGTGGTGATCGACGTAAAGATCACGAACGATCGTCTGCTGCCAGTGGAGCAGTTCCCAACCCGCCGCGAAGACAAGAAGGACTTCGACGAGTTCATCAAGCACTACGGCGCTGAGGGTCTGGAGCCATTTGGCGAGATCATGGACCGCCACAACGCCTGAGTTCGGGCTGTTTCGCGAAGATTTATAATTTGCGGTTGAGATTTTGAGGGTATCTCCGCCTGTGGCGGGGGATAGGTGCAAAATCTCAACCGCAAATTCATTTCGGGTGTCGCATTGTTGCTGCCGCCCCGCCGTCACTCCAAAATGTGGTCAGCAATTCCGCTATTTGACACGGCTGGCTATGCTTGCCACACGAGTTAATTCTTAAACGCGCAATTTTGATGCGAAAGGAAACACGATGAAGAGAAAGCTTGGCGCAATTAGCGCACTCATCGGTTCGCTCTCTCTGGTGCTAGCCGGATGCTCCGCTGGAGGCTCCGCAGATTCGCAGGAGGGCTCGGGCGCTGGGGCGGGTGAGACCACCCAGAGCGATTCGTACAACATTGGCATTGCCGAGTTCGTCTCGCACCCGTCGTTGGACGCTTCGGTGAAGGGTTTCAAGGCAGCTCTCACGGAAGCTGGGCTCGACGTCACCTATGATGAGCAGAATCCGCAGGGTGATCAGGGTACGGCCGCCTCCGTCGCATCGAAGTTTGCTACTCAGGATCTCGACCTGGTTCTCGCAGTCGCGACCCCAATGGCTCAGGCTTTGGCGCAGAGCGTGACCAATGTGCCAGTGCTCTTCACGGCCGTGACCGATCCGGTCGCTGCCCAGCTGGTCGCTTCCAACGAAGCCCCAGGTGCGAACGTGACTGGTACGACCGACCTGAACCCAGTGGCCGACCAGATCGACCTCGTCAAGAAGGTCCTCCCAGATGCCAAGAAGGTCGGCATCATCTACTCTTCGGGCGAGATTAATTCGCAGGTCCAGGTAGACCTTGCCAAGGAAGAAGCCGCGAAGCAGGGCCTCGAGGTAGTGGAGCAGACGATCACGAACAGCTCCGAGGTAGTGCAGGCCGCTCAGACGTTGGGTGACGTAGACGCGATCTACGTGCCGACCGACAACATGGTGGTGAGCGCTCTCGAATCGCTGCTGCAGGTGGCAGAGACCTCCGGCCAGCTCGTCGTGGTGGCTGAGGCTGACTCGGTCTCCCGCGGTGGTGCCCTGACCTACGGTCTCGACTACGAGAAGCTCGGTTACCAGACCGGTCAGATGGCGGTCAAGATCCTCACCGAGGGTGCGGATCCAGCGTCGATGCCAGTTGAGGGGCAGGACCAGCCGCAGCTCGTCGTCAACCCAGCTGCTGCTGAGCGCATGGGCACCCCGCTTCCGCAGGAGCTCATCGATTCTGCTGACTTAGTGATTGAGTAATAGCAGACTATTGTGGGGGACAGGGCTTTGCCTTGTCCCCCTTATAAGTGGGAATATTGCAGCAGGATTTTCCAAACGAGGGATTAGAAGGAACACTCTATGATCGCAGCAATTGATCTCGGTTTAATCTACGGGCTGATGGCGCTCGGGGTGTATCTCACCTTCCGCATTCTCGATTTTGCTGACCTGACGATCGACTCGAGCTTCACCACCGGCGCTGCTACGACGGCGATGGCTCTCGTCGCGGGCTGGAACCCGTGGATGGCGACTCTCGCGGGCTTCGGCGTCGGTATTATCGCCGGCCTGATCACCGGCTTGCTCAACACGGTTGGCAAGATTCACCCGCTGCTCGCCGGCATTCTCACGCAGATCGGGTTGTATTCGATCAACCTGCGCATTATGGGCAAGGCGAATGTACCGCTGCTGCGCACGCCTACGCTTTTCTCGGATCTGCGCGATAACCGCCTGCTCGGTACGCTTACCTCGGTCGGTATTTTGGCGCTGGTGCTTGCGCTTTTCTGCACCGCGCTGATCTGGTTCTTGAGCACGAACCTCGGCTTGGCGCTGCGCGCGACCGGCGATAACGAGGAAATGGCTCGGGCGCAGGGCATCAATACTGACATGACGAAGCTCGTTGGCCTTGCGCTTTCGAATGCGCTGGTCTCGCTCTCGGGTTCACTTTTCGCGCAGTACCAAGGCTTCTCGGATATTTCGATGGGCATCGGCCTGATCGTCGCCGGCCTCGCATCGGTGATTATCGGTACGGCAGTGGTGCCGACGAGTCGCATTTGGGTGGCCGTGGTGGCCGTCGTCGGTGGTTCGATTCTGTACCGCATCATCATCCAGGCCGCGCTGATGATTCCGTGGTTCGACCCGAACGATATGAAGCTGCTCAGCGCCGTGATCGTGATTATCGCGCTGCTCGCGCCGCGCTGGAAGGTTTTCCAAATGTTTAAGCGCAACGATCCGAAGGCGGAATTCTCGAGCGTGCAGCCGTGGGATACGGCGGACGCCGAAGAGCTGGACTCGGGCGACACTCGCCCAGCCGCTAAGCGCGTAGCGCACCGAACGCATCGGGGCGCACGGAAGGGAGGCAACTGATGCTTGATATTCGCAACGTTTCCAAGGCCTTCTTCGCCGGCACGATCAACGAAAAAGTGGCGCTGCGAGACGTGTCGCTCTCGCTCAAGAAGGGCGACTTCGTCACGATCATTGGCTCCAACGGCGCCGGCAAGTCAACGCTCCTGAACGTCGTCTCTGGCCGCTATCGCGCAGATATGGGCTCGGTGACGATCGATGGCAAGGTGACGACGCGCCTGCCAGACCACAAGGTGGCGCGTTACGTGGGGCGCGTGTTCCAGGACCCGATGGCCGGCACCGCTCCGCACATGACGATCGAGGAAAACCTCGCGCTCGCGTGGGGTCGCACCCACGGGCATGGCCTGGGCCTCGGCGTCACCAAGGCGCGTAAGGCGCAGTTCCGCGAGGAACTCAAGGTACTCGAGCAGGGGCTTGAGAATCGATTGACGGCGCGGGTGGGCTTGCTTTCGGGCGGTCAGCGGCAGGCTTTGAGCCTGGTGATGGCGGTCTTTACGCAGCCCAAGATCCTGCTGCTCGACGAGCATACGGCGGCGCTCGATCCGGCGCGTGCCGAGCTGATCACCCGCCTGACGAAGGAACTGGTGGCGAGCCACGGGCTGACCACGATGATGGTGACGCACAATATGGAGCAGGCGTTGGAGTTGGGCAACCGGCTGATCATGATGCACGAGGGGCGGATCCTCTTCGAGCTTTCGGGCGCGGACAAGGAAAACGCGACGGTGAATGATCTGCTGGCGGAGTTCGCCAAGTTCAAGGACGTGCAGATGAGCGACCGCTCGATGCTCGCGTGAAACTTCAAAATGAACCATTGGGGTCAGGTCCCAATGGTTCATTTTTTATGCGCTGAGTGAGACGGTGGGACCAGGTCCCGATTCTCATTTCGACAAGTAGTGACGATTATTACGCCTTGATTGGCCAGTTCGTCCTAATTTGGCGGGCGCACGCTTCGCTAGTGTGACAGTCATGAACGTCGTCTTAGCGCTGCTCGGAGCTGCACCTCTGGTTTTGTTTTTCGTCCTCCTTGGCGTCTTTAAACTTGCAACGCACTGGTGTGCGGCCGGCGCGCTCGCTCTTGCGGCGCTAATCGCATGGCTGGGCTTCGGCATGCCGGCAGCAATGGTCGGCAATTCGGCACTCTACGGCCTCGCGTTCGGCATCACCCCGATTCTCTTGATCGTGATCGCAGCGGTCTGGCTCTACAACCTCACCGTGGTTTCTGGGCGCAGCGACGACGTACGCGCCGTGTTCGCTGCCGTGGGCAAGGGCGATATCCGCATCCAAGCGCTACTTGTCGGGTTTTCTTTCTGCGGCCTGCTCGAAGGCCTCGCCGGCTTCGGCGCACCGGTCGCGATCGTGGCAGCAATGCTGCTCTCGTTCGGCATCCCAGCGATCAAAGCGGCCATCACCACGATGGTCGGCAACGCAATTTCGGTGGCGTTCGGCGCCATGGCGATCCCGGTGACGACGGCCGCTGCCATTGGCGGGGTCGGCTCGCAGGACCTCGCCCGCACAATTATCTCTATCGTGCCGATCATCGCATTCGTCGTGCCGTTCGCAATGCTCGTTATCCTCGACGGCGCCCGCGGCCTGCGCCAACTCTGGTACGTCGCCCTGATTCAAGGCGCGGCGACCGTCCTTGGTCAGGTCGTATCGGTCTGTTTCATTTCCTACGAGCTCACCTCGGTTTTGGCGCCACTCGTTGGTTTCGGGGTGACGGCGGCTGCTCTCGTTTGGTTGCACCCCACGACGCCGGAGGAGTGGCGTTCGGCCAGCACGGCTGGCGCGACTGGTGCTGCTGGCGCGACCAAGCTCTCTCCGCAGCGCACGCTGCTGGCGCTCGCGCCATACGCGCTGGTGGTCGTCGTCTTTGCAGTGGCGAAGCTGTGGCGCTTTGTTGTGGATGTGCCTGCGGCGCTGGCCTCGACTGATATCAAGTTCGGCTGGCCAGGGCTCTACGGGAAGCTCCTCAACGCCGACGGCTCAGTTTCGACCGGCGCGATTTTCTCGCTGCAGACGCTCTCGCATCCGGCCACAATGATCGCGCTGACGGCGCTGATCGTGTGCGTACTGTACGCGCGCTTCGCGAAGGTGGGCGCGGGAGTTGCCGCGGGCGCTGAGGCGGGCGCTGGCGCTGAGGCGACCGATCGCCGTCGCTTCACCTTCGGCACCGGGATTCGGGCGCTCTGGGACACGATCTGGACGCTGCGCTGGAGCCTGTTGACGATTGCGCTAGTCATGTGCCTCGCGTACGTCATGAATTTCTCAGGTCAGACCGCGGCGATCGGCTCGGCGCTGGCCAGCACCGGCGCGTTCTTTGCCTTCCTCTCGCCGATTCTTGGCTGGCTTGGCACCGCCGTCACCGGTTCGGCGACCAGCTCGAATGCGCTCTTTGCCTCGATGCAGAGCACGGCTGGTGCGGGCGTGGGCGTGGATCCAAGCCTGCTGCTCGCGGCCAACGATATCGGTGGCCCGCTCGGGAAGATCATTTCTCCTCAGAACTTGGCGATTGCTGCTACGGCTATTGAGAAGCCGGGCTGCGAGGCGGAGCTGCTGCGCAAAGCCACGCCGTGGAGCTTGGGCCTGCTGCTGATGCTGTGCGTGCTGATTCTCCTTGCCAGCCTCGGCGTACTGCCAGTTGCCTGAGCCCCTAGCTCTTTGACCAAAAATGAACCATTGGGACCTGACCCCAGTGGTTCATTTTTTGCGGGTGTGAGCTTGCGTTATTTTTTCGAGAAGATATGTCAAAATCCCGATCTGCGGTGATAGCCTTGCTCGGTAAAAAAGACGAAAACTACGCGGTGATGGTGAAAAATGGCTGGAGAGGAACGCGCGAAACGCAGCAAGAACAAGACTGAAGAGCTGGTGGAATTCCACCTCAACCCTAGGGATAAAGGCATCTTCATCGCGCTGCTGCTCGGCATGTTTTCGGCCTCTATCAACCAGACGATCGTCGGCCCAGCAATGCCACGCATCATCGCCGAGCTTGGCGGCATGGACCACTACTCGTGGGTCGCGACGACCGCCTTGCTCGCCTCCGCACTCGTCACCCCGATCGTCGGCAAGCTCTCCGATATGTACGGCCGCCGCCTGTTCTACATCGCCGGCCTTGCAACCTTCATCGTGGGCGTGGCGCTCTCGGGCGCGGCGCAAAGCTTCGGCTGGCTGCTCATCGGCCGCGCAATCACCGGCGCGGGCATGGGCACCCTGATCCCACTTTCACAGACGGTCATCGGCGATATCATCCCGCCTCGCCAGCGCGGCAAATATCAGGGCTATATGGGTGCGACCTTCGGCGTCTCGACCGTGGCGGGCCCACTGATCGGCGGCGTAGTGACCGACGCGCTCGGCTGGCGCTGGCTCTTCTACTGCGCGCTGCCGCTGTGCGTGATCGCGCTGATCATGATCATCAAGTACCTCAAGCTGGAATTCACGCCGACCAAGGCCCGCATTGACGTACTCGGTATGATCCTGCTTTCGATCGCGCTGGTCACGATCCTGCTCGCGACCTCGTGGGGCGGCACCACCTATCCGTGGGCCTCCCCAGTGATTCTGGGCCTGTACGCTGCTGGTGCGATCGCCGTCATCGCCTTCATTTTCCAGGAACGGCGAGCAGAAGCTCCGGTCGTGCCGCTGCACCTTTTCCGCAACTCGATTTTCACGCTCTCGACGACGGCCGCGCTGGTGCTCGCGATGGTCATGTTCTCGACGCTCACGTACCTGCCGATTTTTGCGCAGGGTGTGATGGGCGTGTCGGCCACGACGTCCGGTCTGATCCTGATGCCGATGAGCGTGGTGCAGATCGTCGTGGGTATCGTGATCGGCCGCATGATTACGCGCACTGGTCACTACAAGGAATTCATGAGCGTCGGCATCGTGATTATGGCCATCGGCCAGGTGATGCTGGTCGTGATGGGCAAGTCGCCGTCGCCGTTCTTCGTGGCGGGCGCGATGGTCGTCTTCGGCATTGGCCTCGGCATGGTGATGCAGCAGTACATGCTCGTCGTACAGAATGCGGTGCCGATGAAGGATCTGGGCGTGGCGACGGCGGGGACCCAGTTCTTCCGCAACATCGGCTCGACTGTGGGTATCGCGATCTTCGGTACCGTGATGAATTCGGGCTTGCAGGAGGCGATCGCCTCGTACGTGCCTAAGGGTGAGACCGCATCGCTCGAGGGCTTGAACGCCGGCTCGGTGCTGGATACGGCTGAGGCTTCGGGTATTTCTGAGGCGGTGGCGAACGCCGTGCGCATGGGTCTGGCCGATCGCTTGCACGTGGTGTTCTTGGCGGCACTGCCACTGATCGCCGTGATTTTCGCGCTGACGTTCCCAATCAAACCGATCCCGCTGCGCCAGACGGTCGAAACCCAGTCGGGTGCGCAACGCGAGTATTTGGCGGCGATGGGCCAGACGACGTCACGCGACACGATGGAGCTCGCACAGTGGCGTTCGGCTCGTCAGCGCGAGCGGTTCTTGGGTGTGCAGTTCTCGATGCTTGCGCGCGCTGCTCGGGCTTCGGAGAATCCGCTGCTCGATCGCGCGGTGACGGCGATTGGTGACGGCGACTTCAAGCGCGGCTTGGCGCTGCTGGAGCACACGGCGCGGATGCTCAGTTCGGAAGACATCGATGAGGTGGCGAACGAAGAGAAGTACGCCGTAGAGGTGGGGGAGCTGACGCGGCGCAAGGATGGCTTGCTCGGTGCGCAGCTGCGCGCGGATTTTGCGACTGCCGTAGACCTGACGCGCCCGCCGCTGCCGGAGCCTGAGGTTGATGAAAACGGCAATCCAGTGAGTGAGGCCGAGCTGCCTGAGGAAATCACTGTGGCCGAGCGTTACCACGCGGTCGATATCAAGGCATTGCAGGAAGTGAGCACCACGCTCTCCTCCATGTTGCTGGTCGACCTAGCAGGTGTCTATTACAAGTGAAACTTTGGGGTCAGGCTCGAAATTTTAATTTTTTTTCGCCGCGCGGGTATAAATTTTTTAAAAATTGGTGCCTGACCCCAACGGTTCATTTTGCCTATTCGGCGTCGTACTGAATGATGAATCGGCCGACTACGCCGCCTTCTTCGAGCTTGTCGAGGGCCTCAGGAACCTGGTCGTGGGTGATCAGGTTCATCGGCGGGTTCAGCTCGCCCGAGCGCATCAACTCGTAGAGCTCCTCGAGATCCTGCTTCGTGCCCGACTGTGAGCCGACCAAGTCGAGGTGCTTGGTGATGACCGTGAAGGTGTTGATCGTGGCCTCGGTCTTGCCCAAGCCGACGAAGACGTAACGGCCATCCATGCCGATTGCCTCAATTGCCTCTGCGGTCGTCGTGCCGAAACCAGCGAAGTCGACGATCAAGTTTAGGCCGACATCCTGGAAGTCCATGATCGATTCGGCGACTGCCGTGAGCCCGAGTTCGTCCTTCAGTGCGCGGGCGGCTTCGGAAATATCCACGCCATAAACCTCAGCGCCCTTCATGCGGGCAATCTGTGCGCCAATGTAGCCCAAACCGCCGAGGCCGATGATGCCGACCTTCATGCCGGCTTCCACTTTGCCGCGGGTTACCACTGCGTGGTACGAGGTGAGGCCAGCGTCCGTGGCCATTGCTGCGAGTTCGTAGGAGACGCCGTCTGGAATCTTCACCAAGTTGTAGTCCGTTGCGCGCAGCTTCGGACCGAAGCCGCCTTCCCACGTGACGTACCCGAGTGCGGAGCCATCTGGCATCATCGGGGCCATGCCCACACGGTCGCCCACATGCCACTTGTCCTTGAGGTTTTCGCCTACCTCGCTGATCACGCCAGCATTCTCATGGCCGAGAGTATGTGGAAGCGTCGGCCAGAGGTACATCCAGCTCGGGTCGCGCATAGCGGACACGTCCGAGTGGCAAATACCAGCAGCTTTGACGTCGACCACTACCTCATCAGGTCCAGCCTTTGGCTCTGGAACCTCCTCGAGGGTGAGTGGCTTGTTGGTGCCGTGAAATAGCCAAGACTTCATGATCCGCTCCTTTGCGTAAAATTAGGGTGGAGGCGCCATTGCCTCCACCCTGTATTCTAACTGAGCAAATCGGACAAACGTGGGTCAAATGGCTTAACGGTTATGTGCTGATGAGAATTGGGACCTGGTCCCAACGTCTCACTCGGGTCAGCGTGGGCGCGGGATGACGAGCAACGCCGCAAACATCACGATCAGCAAGCCAAAACCAACCTGCAGGCCAGCCACTGCCAAAATCCATCCGAGAGCCAACGGAATCACAAGCGCACCGGTACCGGAGAGGATATTGATGGTCGCCGTCGCCTTCCGAGGAACAATCCCCGGCAGGCCCGAATAATCGGTCGCGCCGATTGGGAACAGGCAGGAGACGCCGAGGCCGGCGACCAGCAAGCCAATGCTGACAACCACTGGATTCGGCCCAAAGCCGGTGAGGGCGGCACCAATGAGACCCGCCGTCTCAAATGCGTACGCAGCCCAGCGGTTGGCGAGGAAACGCGCGCCGCCGGTACGTCCGACTGCCATGCCGATTGCGAAGAGGGTGGCAAGGGCAGACGCCGTCGCGAGACTCACGCCAACCTGACGCAGCCGCTCCACACCCCACGCGTAGAAAGCGAACTCCACGCCGGCGATCAGGATCATGCGCACGACCTGGAAAGCGACAATGCTCTTGGTAGGCTTGGCGTCCTTCTCGGGTTTCTGAGCCGCTTCCGGTGCGGCAGAGCTCTCCGCGCTCTCAAAAGCGGCAAGCAGGTCGTTGAAAGCTGGATCCATGCGGCGCGCGAGGAAGGTGCGCAGCGCCACGGTGGGGAAGCGCATGACCTGTACAAACAGCACGATGGATGGAATCACCATCAGCAAAAGCGCAAACCTACCCGACCCTGGAGCAATCCACTCGGCCACGGCGAAAATCACGGTCGTGGCAATGGAGGTACTCGAGGCCACGCCAGTTGCAATCGCTACGTAGCGCACGCCCTTTTTCCCAGGGAACATCGCGGGATTCACGATTGAGCTGACCGACGTGCCGAGCGCGGAAAGCGCTGCGCCCAGCATCACGACCGGCAGGTTCGGGCACCACACGAGCAGCAGCAGACCTGCAATCGTCAGGATCGGCGAGGAACGCAGCAACCAGACTGGGCCGTAGCGCAGCGTGAAAGGTGCGCCAGCGCCGTTGATAATCATGGCGATGCCGTACATCGAACCGATGAGCGCGAGGCTGGTGACGTCCACTGTGAGGTCGCGGGCGAGGATTGCCATGATCGGGCCGGCCATGGTGAGGTAGAAACCTCCGGCGAGTGCACCCATGATCGCCACGGGCAGCATCCTGTCCATGTTCAGATACACGAGCAAGGATTCGTCGGTTTGAGTGTGGCCGGTGGCGGACTTGTGCGTCCGCATTACATCGCGAGGCCGTTTTGGTGAGCTTTCAAGATTCACATAGGTAATTAGACAGCCTCAGGGCGCTATCGGCAAGACGGATCGCGTGCATAAAAGTGCGGATTTGCGAGCTCAGTTTTGGCCCGACCCCGACTTTTTGGCGGATTTACGCCATGCCCGATTTTGGCCTCGGTGCGAATCCGCACATTTGTGCACACGAAATGGGCGATATGATGGTCGCATGTCGAAAAATGAGCTAAACGAAGAGTTGAAGGGCGGTTTTGAGGCCGCTCATGTGCTGATTACCGAGAGTTTCTTTGCTGATTACGTAGAGCCGATGCAGAAATTGCTGGCGAGCATGACTCCGGCGGGCGAGGTGCGCTTCCGCCCGAGTCGGTCGGCGAGCGTGGAGGACTACGAGTGGGCGGACGCGTGGGTCGGGTTCACTCCGCCGGCCCCGCCGAGCGAGACGGGAATCCGTTGGTACCACTCAGGTATGGATGGGGTGAATCAGTACGCGAAGTACGCGCAGGATTTTGAGGATGCGGGTGCGCTGCTGACTCATACGGTGGGCACGATGCCGCATCGGATTGCAGAGTTTACGGTGGCTGCGGTGCTGGCCGAGATCGTCGGTCTGCCGCGCTATCGCGATTCGCAGCGCAGCCACGAGTATGACCGACACGTTAATCCCTCCGCGCTGGGTTCGAAGGTGACGGTGATCGGCACTGGCAATATCGGCAGCGAAATCGCGAACAAACTCCGCCCGTGGGTCGAGAGCGTGCGCGGACTCTCGCTCTCGGGTCGTGCGCGGGAGGCTTTCGATGAGGTTGCGACTTTGAGCGAGGCTCGTGAAACCGGACGTTTCTTGAGTGACGCCGACGTAATAGTTCTCATCCTGCCAGACACGCCTGAGACCCAGAATGTGGTGGACGGCGAAGTGCTGAAGTGGATCGGCCGCTCGGCGAGCACGAAAGGCGAGGCAGGCACGGCGAACCCGCTCGCAGACCCGCGATATCCGGGCGCGATTCTGGTTAACGTCGGCCGCGGCAGCACCCTCGATTCCGAGGCGTTGCACGCAGCGCTCGATTCAGGAGCGTTGGCCCACGCCGTCATCGACGTTTTCGAAACTGAGCCACTCCCTGCAGCCGATTGGCGCTGGGAGCATTCGCGCGTGACTCTTACCCCGCATGTCAGCGGCTTCACGTGGGCGAGCGACATTTTGACCGACTTCGAACAGTCCTGGCGGGAGCTCGCCCGCGGGGAGCGCCCGAGCCTCGCGGTCGATCTGACAAAGGGGTACTGATATTCGCGCGAGTGGGCGTGCGCCAGCTATCCTCAGGTCTATGAGCAAAACGAGCAAGAAGGTGCCTTGGTTCCCTGATCAGAAGGGTGCGTGGGCGATGGTGATCGTCCCGTTCTGGACGGGCGTCGCCGCAGGTGGCTTCCATTGGCAACACATCATTTTGTTCTTGCTCTGGTGCTCGGGCTACGGATTCTTCTTCACGGCGGAGAACTGGCTACATGCCCGCCGTCGCCCAAATTATCGCCCGCCCGTCGTTGGGTGGGCGATCGCGACGGGCGTTCTCGGACTCGTTACCTTGGCGGTGGCGGGTGCGCTCTGGCCGTGGTTGCTCTGGTTCCTGCCGCTCGCGCTGATCGTCGCCGTCCACGCACTCTCGGGCGGCGACCGCTCGCTGCTTGCCCGCTCGGCGACCGTTTTGAGTGCAGCGCTCATGGCCATTATCGCTTGGGATCTGAGCGTGCGCGCAGGCGCTGGTTCGCTCTCGCTGTTCGCTCCAGATGTGCTCTCGTCCCCGTGGTATCCAGTGCTGGCAGGTCCGAGCGCTACTCGCGCCCTCGCCGTCACCGCAGCGCTCGCATACTACTTCTGGTCCACAATCCCGTATGTGAAATCGATTTTGCGGGAGCGCAAGACCCGCGGTTATGGCGTGTTTGTGGTGCTCGTGCACGCGGCGGGTCTGATCGCGGCAATCGTCGCGGCGCTTACAGGAATTCTCTCGTGGTGGCTGCCCGCGATGTGGGTGATTCTCAGCGCCCGCGCCGCGTACTTCTTGTACCTCGGTCGCTACCGCAAGGGCTCCGCCGTCAACGCCAAGAAACTGGTGATCACTCTCGGGGTGGTCGAGACTGTTATTTCGATTTTCTACGCAGCCGCAACTTTGGCGTAACTATCAGCGCCTGCGCCCGCGCGCGTTCCAGCAGCTGGTGTGCCAGTGACGCCGGTCGCGCTGGCCCGCTTCCTTGCCGAACCAGCCTTCCTCAGTCCATGCCACCACGTGCGCCTCGCCGATCATCACAACTCCGTTGCACCCAGGGCAGATGTACTCCTTCTGTGCGCTCGGAATGTGCTGCACGATGTACTCGAAGCCGCCCGGCCCCTCTTGGTAGCTTCGCCCACCCATAATTCGCGAGGTGTTGAGCGGAGCCACGGGGCGTGAGTATTTCTTTGATCGGCGCATGGGCTCAATCATACTCGCTTCGGTTTGGTGTGCGGGTGGTGGAATTTTCGAGTGCGTCTTTGCGCTTTGTGAAGCGTAAAGACGAGACCACACAACTGGCGAGAGGAAAAAGATGGAGACCCCAGCAGTAGCGGAAGTGACGGCGAGTGGCAAGAATTTCGAGGTGCGCACGATGCCGACGGAGGGCGTTGATTTTCGCACGATCGATATTGACGCACATTTCCGCGAGCATCTTGACCTGACGGCTTCGCAGGTGCTCAAGTCCCTCATTCTCTCGGCGCAGGGCGAATTGGTGATGGCGGTGCTCCCGGTGGCTGCCAAGCTGAACATCGTAGAGGTCGCGCGCGCGATCGGGAAGAAGAAGGGCACGCTCGTCCCGCCAGATCAGGCCCGCGAGCTGACCGGTCTGGAGCTGGGTGCGATTGGTCCGCTCGGCATGAAGACGCCGATGCCAGTGATTATTGACGACGGAGTGCTGGCTCTCGAGCAGGTCGCCGTCTCTGCCGGCTCGCGTGGTTCGCACGTGGTGCTTGCGCCGCATGATCTGATTGAGATCACGGGTGCCACCCCAGCGCATATCGTTAAAGAGTAAGCGCGACTGAGAATAGGGGCTTGGTCCCGATTCTCATTTTTGATGCGCGATTGCGCGATAATGGGATTCGTGGAGTATTCGTTCGAGTTTTATGAGCCTGGCTGCAAGGCGGTTTTCCGCAAGTATTCGCATCAAGAAGCGGCTATCCGCGAGGGCGTGAGTGCGCACGTGCGCCGCGAGATCGATACCGACTTCGCCAAGACGAAACTCGCCACCCGCCGTCACTTCGAAGGCCACAAAGTGTACGAATGCCGAGTTAACCTCGCAAAGCTTCCGGCGCTGCGCGTTGCCTTCGCCCTCGATGGCTCGCAGGTGACGATCGTCTACATGAGCACGAACATCCAAAAATCGGAGTTCAGCGCCGAGATCGAGAGTTTCCTCAACTAATTACGGCAATGATAGCCGTTCGCTTGTCATGCTTCGAGTAACCTGATCGGGATCACGTAGATTCCATCCTCGCGTTGGTAGGCAAAATTGCCTCTACCCACGATGAATGCACGGAAAGTTGGAGGTTGTACTCTGCTTGCAAGGTTTGCCGTTATTTTCTCGCTTGTTTTTTTCAGTTTCAATGCCGCTTCATCTGTAACGACGAGGTCGCTGAGTTTCGTCTCAACGGCGGCCCATCGTCCATCCGCGAGCTGCACGATGAAATCGATTTCCGCGTTCTTGTCATCTCGGTAATATCCAATCGAATTTCCCGCCCCTGGCAGTACCGAGAGAAATACCCGAAGATCGCGGAGCACTAAGGTCTCAAAGAGGTTCCCGAGAGTTTGGGTGTCTCTGAGAAGCCTATTGGGTGTGGCGCCAAGTAAACTCGCAGGCAGCGATGGGTCGACGAAATATGACTTTGGCCGTGTAAGGACGTTCTTGCTGCGGAGTTGGGGTGCCCAGCTCTCAAGCTCTTCGAGAATAAAAAGTTCGCGAAACAGATCCAGATATGAGTTCAGCGTAGGGCGAGAGATGGTGTCGTTTTCGCCTAGGTCTCGAATAATGGTTGTGTTTTTTACCGGCTGTGCAGTGTTTAGTGCGAGCGCCCTCAAAATATTGTGGGCGGTGGTTGGATTCTTTCCTTGCTGGGGTATTTCTACGTCGATGACGCTTGTTAAATACTGTGCGGGTGTTTCCAATGCAAGATCATCATCGAGGTCAATTATGGAAGGCCAGCCTCCTCGGCAGACCCAGCGCGCAATTTCGTCAATGCTGGTGTGTGTGCGAATTGGTGAGAACACTCCATCAAAGAGACCTGCAAAGCTGATGCCACCAGCATCTGGAACGCTCTCGCTAATGGTCATCGGATACATGCGTATCCTTGAGATTCGTCCAGCACCTGAATGGCGGATAAGATCTGGATTTTTCGGCTGTGTGGAGCCGGTCAACAAGTATTGCCCCTTGACATTCCCACTTTCGTCAATCGAGCTCCGTACGGCGTCCCAGACTTGTGGGACTTCTTGCCATTCATCAATCAGATGTGGTGCGACGCCTTGAAGAATTAGCGACGGGTCAATACGGGCTGCCTCGCGTGTGGCTGGGTCCATTAATGAGTCGGCAGAGTTTGCATGGTGAGTGGCGGTCCACGTCTTTCCGCACCATTTTGGTCCTGTGATTTCTACACCCCCAAACGTCTTGAGAAGCGTAGTGAGACGTGTATCAGAGATTCGAGGGATGTAACGACGGGGCGTCTCCATTTTACAAAATCCTCCAAAACCGTTTTACGTTTTACTCTATATTTATTTTACGGTTTCCTCTGTCGTTATTCTAGCTCGTGGTACTACAGTGTTGAGAAGAAATGTTTACGCAAAGGCTGGAGGTGATGCTATGAAAGCAATGCCGTTGAAGCAAGGGGAGGCTCAGCTTTTCGCGATCGCTCAGCGCAAGCGTGACGGCGAACTGAAGCTGCTCACGTGGAAGCAAGACCGATCTGTGAGTGTGGCTCGCGTGGGCGATGCGATCATATTGCGTGAGCAGGGGTTTCTCAATCAGGAACTGACTTTTAGTTCGCCTTCGGAGCTCAAGCATGAATTGAAAGCGGCCTGCGATCGCGAGTTTCCGCGTTCGCATCGCGTGAAGGTTGCCCAAGTCGCTCAATAAAGCTGTGGGTGAGAATCGGGACCTGGTCCCAATGGTTCGCTGAACCACTGCTACCAGGTCCCGATTCTCATTTCGATTAGGCGCGAGAAAATCAGACTCCTGCGCGGGCGTTTGCTTTTGCCTCTTGCTTGCGGAAGAGGTTGAAGCGCGGCAGGAACTTGTCCCAATCGATGGCGTGGCCATCGATTTCTGGGCCGTCGATGCAGGCGTGCTTGCGCACGATCTTGCCGGTGCTCTCGTCGACCACTGGCACCATGCAGGCGCCGCACATGCCGGTGGCATCCACCATGATCGAGTTCAGCGAGGCCATTGTCGGTACGCCGTACTTCTTGGTCAGATCGCAGACGGCGCGCATTGCCATCGGCGGACCGATCGTCGTAATCTCCACGATTTCTCGACCGTCTGAGCGGCCGTGCTCGAGCATTTCGCCAAGTGGGCCAGTAACGAATCCCTTCTCGCCGTACGTGCCGTCGTCCGAGACGACGATTACGTCGAGCAGATCGCCGTACTTCGCCTTGAGCTGGTCCACGCGCTCTTCCGGTCCGCCCACCCAGAAGAAGATATCCTTCGAACGAGCGCCGATGATCAGCGTTACGTGGTTACCGAGCTCAAGATGTGCGCGAACGATCGGGTACGTTGGTGCCAAGCCAACGCCGCCAGCTGCGAAGACTACAGTCTGGCGCTGCGGATCAAACTTCTCCATCTTGCTTGGCAGACCGAGCGGGCCAGCGATACCGACGAACGACTCGCCAACCTCCATCTGATTCATGCGAATCGTCGACGCGCCCACACCCTGAGCAACGATCGTGATCCAGCCTTCTTCAGCGTCGAAATCAGCCACGGTAAGCGGGATCAATTCGCCCTTCTCCCACGCGAGCAGGCGAGCGAACTGTCCTGGCTTCGTAGCCTTGGCGATCATCGGAGCATGGACCTTCATTTCCATGGTCTTCGGATTGAGCTGACGCTTTTCCAAAATCCGGAACGGCGCATCCGCAGCCTTCGTGTACGCCAGGGCGTTAGCCACGCGCTCGCGCACCTCAGCCGCAGGCATCTTATCGGCGTCGTCACTCATCTGGTGAGCAGCGGCCTGGCCGTCACCTGCAGCCTTAATAGCAGTCGAACCGCCGCGAGCAGCGTCGCCGCCGGAGTAGATTCCATGAAGGTTGGTAGCCTGCGACGGCACCCCGTGCGCAAACCCATCCTCCGCCGTCATTGCTACTGGTGTGGCTTCAGTGCCAACCGAGCCGAGCGGCACCGTGCCTTCCGATGAGTGAGCGAGCTCTTCGCCGTTCACAACCGGTGCAGGTCCTTGGGTCTCGGAGAAGTCTCCAGCGTCCACAGGCTTGGTTTTCTCTGCCTCGGGGTAAGCCTCGAGACCCACCTTGATGGCACCCCACTTTTGCACCGCGAGATCGGGCTGGGAATCGCGAATGATCGGGTTCGAATCGTTGCCGAGGGCCATGATCACCAGATCAGCATCCATGAAGGTCTGCTCGCCGGTGCGCACCGGGCGGCGACGACCAGAGTCATCAGGCTCACCCAGTTGCATCACGTCGACCGTCGCGCCCACCACGAAGCTTTCGCCGTTGCCGTGGAATTCGCTTGGCGCGCGCAGCTCTGCTACCACGATCCCTTCTTCGAGGGCGTGCTCGAGTTCCTCCACACGAGCAGGCATCTCGGCCTGAGTGCGGCGGTACACGATCGTCACTTCACCGCCGAGACGGCGAGCGGTACGGGCGGCGTCCATAGCGGTATTGCCGCCGCCAATGACCAGCACCTGCTTGCCGCGTGTCTCAGGAAGCGGAGTCTCATACCCTTCGCGTGCGCCCTGCATGAGGTTCACGCGCGTGAGGAATTCGTTCGCGCTCATCACGCCGTTGAGATGCTCGCCAGGCACATTCATGAAGCGTGGCAGGCCAGCGCCGGTGCCGACGAAGATTCGCCAGAAGCCCGCGGCCTTCAGATCATCGAGGGTGGCGGTCTTGCCGACCACGAAGTTCGTCACGAACTTGCCGCCGAGCAGCTTGATCTTCTTGACGACGTCGTCCACCAGTTCGTTTGGAAGGCGGAATTCTGGGATGCCGTACTTGAGCACGCCACCGAGCGTGTGGAACGCCTCGAAGACGGTTACCGGGAAGCCCTCATTGGCGAGCAAGAAGGCGTTGATGAGGCCCGACGGACCCGAGCCCACGATCGCGATCGGTGGTTTTTCGGCGACCTGCCAAGGATCAGCATGACCTGCATAGCGGGCGAACATCCCCTCAGGATCGGTAACCTTCTCGCGTTGCGGCAGGAACCATTCGAGCTGGCCAATTTCGATCGGGCGGGCCTTATGTACGCACACGCCTTGGCACTGCAGCTCTTGCGGGCACACGCGACCAGTCACGTTCGGAAGCGGGTTGCTCCATTCCACGATCTCGAGAGCCTTGCGGAACTTACCTTCGGCCAGTGCTTCCATCACATCAGGGATGTGAATCTGCACTGGGCAGCCGCCCTTGCGTGGACCGCCAGCCTTGAGAATTTCACCCAACTCGCATGGACGATCAGCGCAGTGCTTGTCGCGCACTGCCTCGAGCCATACGAACAGGTCCACCTCGCGCTGCGAATACCCTTGGGTCAGATATCCCAAATATCCTTGGTTCACCAGCTCGAAATCGTGCCGGCGCTCTTCGGCTGGGCGCACGTACGGTGGGATGTGGTTTCCCGCCGGCCAGTTCTCAGCCAGCCCATGGAACATGGGGTAGCGATCAGTCAGATGCTCGAGAGCACGAATGAATACGCGCTTCTTCGGGAGCGGAAGATCCCAGATGAAACGCATCATCACGCGCCCGACCGAGTCCTCGCGCATGAGCAGCTCCCAGATCTTGCGGATCATCGGCTCGGGGATCTCGCCTGCAGCAAATGCTGCGTGTAGCTGCCCCAAGCCTTCACCCACGAAGAATCCGCGGAACTGCTCCGGGCTGGAGCTCAGCCGGCGCTGGAGCACATTCCACTGTGCGTCAGAGTTGGTACTTTGCGGATTTGCCGCCGCCATCGGCATCGGTGCCGTCATAGGATAATCTCCGCATCACAGTTAGCAATTACCTTGGCAATCCGTCCGCGCATTTCGTCTGTCACCTTCACGGTTTCCAGCGAACCGGGCACGAGAACTGCTACAGGTGTAGGTGTGCCGTTAATGATTTCGGTAGATGCCTGGAAGAACTCCGGGATCTCTTGGTAGCACGTCTTGCAGTCGGTGCACTTCACGACCGTTGCTGGGTCGTAGAAGAACGGCGGCTTGTTCGGATCAGCCTCGGCTGCGCCAGCGTCCGCTGCGCCTGCCGAAGCCCCTCCAGCGCCACCTGCACTGGCAGCTACGCTTCCGCCGCCAGCGCCCCCGCTAAAAAAAGGCATCGGCGTAACGGCAGTACCGGTTGCGGCCACTTCCGCCATCGCCTTCGCGATTGCGTCGAGCGTCTCTTCCTTCTCTGCCTGAGCCTGCTCCAGCTTCTCCTTGAGTTCCTTGGAGAGCTCGCCGTTTTCCTTGCGCAGATCTTGCAAGTCCTGACCAGCCAAGTATTGCAAGAGGTGCCAGTAGTCGCGGCACTGCTCGGTGAGGCGAACCATCTGTGGCGAGACCTTCACCTTGATGAGCTTGCCATCCTTACCGGTGCCGTAGATGAATGGCGTGGCCAGTGCGCGTTCGCCAGCGCTGAGCTCGACGAAATCGGCAATTGGCGTAGGCTCCGGAGCGTCCTCGGCCAAGCGGCTGAAGTGCTTGCGGAAGCGCAGCTCCGAATATGCGAAGTCGGCTGGGGTGTATGGAACCTCCATGAGCTTCGAACGCCCGTCCTCATCCACATACGCGAACTTGTTGCGAGACCAAGTGGCCTTCGGATCTGGGTTGCCAGCGATGATGAAGCGCTCCGAGTAGTCATCGTGCTGTGGCTCGTGGATGAAGAGTGGGCTTACGCGGCTCTTCACGGCCATCTTTGCATGCTCGTTGGCTTCGTCGTCGCCAATACCATGCTCTGGCTGGCACGGCGTGTATACGTCGATGACTGCCGGATAATCGGTCTGCTCGAAAGCAGCGCTCACGTTCTTGAGGAAGTGAGCCTGATATGCAGTGCTCGTCGAAATCACGAGGACGTTCGGGTGCATCGAGGCGAGCAAACCGAGTTCCTTGCGCTGCTCCGACTTACCGGCGTGGTACTTGCCGTAGCGCGAGAGGTCCGAATCCTGACCTTCGAGCGACGCGGTAGAGGTCTGACCACCGGTATTCGAATAAGCACCAGTATTGAGGATCAGCATCTTCAATGGCGTACCCGAGGCGAGCACGCGAGAAAGTGCGCCGAAGCCGATATCGTAGGCGGCGCCGTCACCACTGATCGACATGACCGCAGGCATCAGTGCCAGCTCATCGTCGGTGAACTGCTTCCACTCTGGAGCGTCTGTCGGGATCTTGTCGAGAGCAGTGCCGTCCAGAATCGCGCGTGCCTGGCGCATCGCCAGTACGTCGCTCGAAAGATCGGCGGCGAGACCCTCGAAGATACCCTTTGCCAAAGGCTGTGCATCCTGGAAGAGGCCGTTGACCCAAGGCTCTTGGTAGGAGTTGTACGGAGCGGTAGACGCGTACACCGAGGAGCAGCCCGTCGAGTTCGCGACCACGGTACCCGCCGGGCCATTCGAGCCGCCTGGGCCTTCGTAGCGGTAGAGGCGGTTGTCGAGTTTCGCCATGATGTCGTCAATGACGACGAGCGCTTCCGAGCCCTCAGGCAGGCTTGCGAAAGCCTTGCGCTTGGCGCTCAGACCGGTGAGCAGCTTTTCGAGCTCCTCACGATGCTTTGCTACGCGGCGGTTGTTGAGCTCGTTTGCGAGCGTCATCGTCTGGCGGATCGCCGTCACCTCACCGCAGCCGCGGCAAGCGCCGTGACCACCGACGGTTGCGTAGTAGTTGCGGTGGTTGAGGAAGATTCGCTTGAGATCGAGGCTCGGGCCGGAATCTGGTGCCGAGTACTTCTCTGGCGTATTCGGGAGTTTCGTGAGGAAGTTGAAGCGCTCCTGAGCGGTCTCGAGTACGTCGTCATCCTGTACGGTGGCGATCAGCGCGTCTGGGCCGCAGACGGCCACGCATTCGAGACAGCCGGTGCACTTCCACGGGTCGATCGTGGCCGAGAAGAGTGCGCCGTCACCTTCGTTTTTCTTCTCCATCGCGTCAAAGAATGGACGAGTGCGGGCAGTCGGATAAGTGTGCAGCACCTTGGCCACCGCTTCGATACCTGCTGGGTCCGCTCCGAGCGCGCTTGCAGCTTCGGTGAAGATATCGGCGATTTCTGGGCGGTCCTTGTGAGTCTTGAGGATTGCGCGCATCTGCTCGCCAATCTCGTGGCTCATGCCGGCCAGTGCGCCTGCGCTGCCACCAGCGTCTTTCACAGCAGTAGAGACGAGCGTTTCGATCGTGAACACGGTATTCGGGATTGCGCCGTCTGGGCAGGCGAGCGCACACTCCATACAGCCGGTGCAGAGCGAGGACTCGAATACTGGGATCTGACGGCGGAAGAGGCCCTTATCCTTGACCGAGCTAGAAGCTGGTGGCATGAAGTAGCCTGCACCTGGATATGCCGGAGCTTCTGAAATCGTACCGTTGGCGAAAGGCTCGCCCATGATCGTGGTGAAGTACTCCTGATCGTAGAGACCCTGAGTGAGCGCGCAGGAGGTTGCGCGGCCCATCTTCTGAGAGAGCCACGAGCTGAGCATGCCCGCCGGTGAACCGCGACCATCGATATCCTCGATATTCTCGTAGTCCACGCGGATTGCACGAGCAGCGCCGTCTCGCACCACGGCCATATTGGCGTCCACCACGGCCTTGCCCTTGGAGCCGAACTTCTTCTCCAGCTGCTGATGGATCTTGGCAAGCATCGCTTCTTCATCTGCGCCGGCAGCGATGCGGTCCACCTTAGTGGCGATCGCGCCGATGAAGGCCACGCCCATCATGCGAGTCTCGAGGCTCTCGTCCGGCGCGTGCTGCTTTGCCACGTCAAACGCATCGAGGATGAAGAGGTTGATATGGCGGTTGCGGATCGTGCGCCGCGCCTTTGCTGGGAGCGACTGCCACGCATCTTCTGGGGTGCGGTTCGACTGCAGAATGAACGTGCCACCCTCAACGAGACCCTTGAGCGGGTTCGTGTGAACGAATGCCATATGGTCTGGGCTCACCACGATCTCTACATCCTCAAGATCTGCGTTCGTGATCTTAATGGGCTCAGGGCTGAGCGTGATGTAGTAGTTGGTGGCCGCGCCGGACTTCTCAGAACCGTACTTTGGTGCCGACTTGGAGTGCAGCTCCAGCATCTCGGCCAAAATATCGGTGAGCAGCTTGCCGGTAGCGATTGTGCCGTAGCCACCGACTGAGTGGAAGCGGATACGCATCGCCTGTTCAGGCAACAGATCCTTCGGGTTTGGCTCAAGGTGGAGCGCCATCTTCTCAGTGGCCGGGTAGGCGGCGCGCAGCTTCTCCTGCAGCCTTGCCTGATCGCCGACTGCCTCTGGATCGAAGAAGGTGGAACCGATGTAGAACTCAGGAGCCAAATCGCCACTCGCCATCGCCTTGTATGCGGCGATCAAGTGCCGCGGCTGTACGTCGTGACCGCCGAGGCCGAAGAAGCCAGTCGAGAGTACCGGAAGCTCGCCCGCACCAAGAGCTGGGATGCCTGGGTAGCGCTCGCCAGCTGCGTTCTGAGCAGCCTTGACCAAAGCAGTATTGACGAAGGTGGTGAGCGCACCGATATCGGAACGCTCGAGGACCGTCACTGCCTTAGCGCCGCGCAGCGCCTCAACCAGCTCAGCCTCTGGGAATGGCTGGAGCAACATGACCTTCACGAGACCGACCTTCAGGCCCTGAGCACGCAGATACGGCAGCACCGCCTGCACGTCCTCAGTGATTGAGCCGAGGCCGACCATGATGTAGTCAGCGTCTTCAGTCATGTAGGTTTCGATTGGCTTGTAATTGCGACCAGTAAGTTCGTTGTACTCGGCCATTGCGCGCCGCGCGAGGGCCGGCACATCCGCCACAAAGTGCGTGCGGTTATCAGCCACGCCAGCTTGGAAGTCTGGCTGGTTCTGTACTGGGCCGGTCATACCTGGGTTATTGACGTCGACCAGTGCCGGTACCAGCTTGCGGGTGCCACGCGCGGGAGCATTTACCCACTGGCGGCGCCACGCAGCTACCGAGCTCTCGTTCAGCAGCGGCGCAACCTGTTCGTCGAAAAGCGCGCCATCGCCGTCACCCTCAACGGCCTCGGCCTGCGAAGCAAGCAGCTCGCGAATCGCCTTGACGCTTGCGCTTGGGAGCTCGCTGGCGTGCGCCTCGAGGTAGCTGCCGATCTGGAATACGCGGCCCTTGGCGCCAAAGAGAACTTCCTGAGCGACTGTCGGCGAAGGGATCCAGCCGTTTGGATCGCCCAAGTACTCGCGAACCAGTTCCGGCTCAGGCAGTCGTGCCTCGCTCATCATGTGGGAGGTGGAGAAGCCGTCCATGCAGTTGGCGACTGGAATGAGCGAAAGGGCAGACGTGCGATAAGAAATCAGCGCCAGATCTGCGGCCTCTTCAGGAGTGGACCCGAAGAATACCGTGTAGCCCGCAGGGAGCAGCGAATAGACGTCGTCATGCCCGCCCATAACGTTCAGCGAATGGCGGCTCACCACGCGCGCGGCGACCTGCAGTACGAAGCCGCCGATGCGCTTGCCGACCGTCACGAAGTGCGACTCCATGCCGTAGAGCACGCCCTGCGAAGACGAAGCGTTCGAAATGAATTTTCCGCCCGTGAGCGCAGCGCCCATCGCGCCCGACTGGGCCGAATGCTCACCTTCCGGCTCGAAGAAGAACGGGTGCTTACCCCACACGTTCTTGACGCCCTGAGCCACTTTGGCCTCGAACGTCTCAGCGATTTCAGTTGAAGGTGTAATCGGGTAGCCAATCACGCCTCCGCAGACCATATTCATCACGTGAGCCACGGCTCCGTTGCCGTTAATCACCTCAGTGCGGCCCGGATACTTTGCTTCAGCACTCATGCCATTGCTCCTTTGCTCCCAGCGCAACGATTTATTTCTAGCGACGCGCAAGTGTGACCTATTGCGCATTCTGGTCTCTAGTGTAGTCCTCATCGTATGCAAATTTTCGTGGCCATCTTGATTGACGGAAAAATTAGGACGTCCTAGCTGGCAACATATGCCCGCGAGTAGTGAAATAGTCCCAGATTGCTCCCAGCTAGCTCTGAGTTTTTGCTGAGTTCATGGGAGCACACTTATTGCGTTTCCTGTTTTTCTTCTCTGAGGTGACTTTATGTCCGCTTCGCACTCCCATTCATTGGGGCGTCAATCTTCTTGGATTCGGATCGGCACTCGCGCCGCCGGCCCGATGATCCTCGGCGTAATTGTTGTAGCTTTTCTCATCCTGTGGTTCGCGCTCTACCCGCGCAGCGCCGATCTGCTCCAAATGCTTGGGGAGCTCTTCGGTTCGCTCGCGGTGCTTGGCTTCTCTCTGGCCCTCGTCCTGATGAGCTCCACCAGCTGGGTGGAAGCGCTTTTCGCCGGGCTCGACCGCGCCGCAATCTGGCATCGAACCCTCGCGATTTCGGGTGGTATAGCGCTCGCGATTCACGCGATGATCACCGAGAGAGGTCTCGAAACCCTGATTGGTAAAGGGCTCGCAAGTATTGGCGGCGCTGGGATCGGCGTGCTCGTCGTGTGGGCGATGCTTCCGCGCTGGCGCAACTTCCTGCCGAGACGATTCCACACCCCGATCGAAACCTTGAAGCGTAATCCGGTGGGTGCGCTGATCGACCGCTTCCTCTCTAGTTACGGTCTGTGGCGCCTCATTCACCGCCTGCTCGGGCTGTTCGTGCTTGCTGGCATCACGCACGCGGCGCTCGATTCAGAAATCTTCGCGGGGAGTGCGGCTTTGCGCTGGATCTTCTTGGCTATTGGTGGCCTCGGAATCGCCTTCTACGTGTACCGCGAGCTCTTTGCGCGCTTTTTCGTTCAGGTCCATCGGTACAAGGTGACGTCGGTGGTCCCAGTTGGTGACGCCGTCGCCTCCGGGATGTACGCCGTCACCCTCGCGCCGCAGGCAGTCCCGCTGCGATTCACCTCTGGGCAGTGGGCAATCATCTCGATCGAGACGAAGGAGGGGTGGAGTCGCAATCCGTTCACGATCTCCAGCGCGGACGCCGATTCCAATCTCACTTTCACGATCAAAGGGCTTGGTGACTTCACCAAGAGCGTTGCGGAACTGGTACGTCCAGGCATGCCGGCGGTGGTCGACGGGCCGCACGGGCGGTTTAACCGAAGGCACGGCACCGCTCGCCAGCTGTGGATCGGCGCGGGCGTGGGGATTACGCCGTTCCTGAGTTGGGTGCGCTCTTTTGGTCCGAGTGACGCCGACACCCACGTTGACTTCTTCGTGGTCGGTCACGGACGCTCACCTTTTGAGGCGGAGCTGCACGCGCGCAGTGCGCAATTCGAGAACCTGCATATTCACTTCGTGGATACTGCGCAGGTTGGGAGGCCAACTGGCGCGAGCCTGCTAGCCAGCTCAGACTTGGCGGATGTGGATCCGCGCGAGGTGAGCGTGTTTATGTGTGGGCCCGAGCAAATGAAGGGTGCGCTCGCGGCCGGACTGCATAAGGTCGGCATTAAGAGCACCAATATCCATAGCGAGTATTTCAACTGGCGCTAATGAACCGCTTCAGTTCTCAGCGCGGAGCTTGTTCAAGAACTGCTGGGTGCGAGTCTCGCTCGGGCGGTGAATCAGCTCTTCGGCGTCACCCTCCTCGATCACTACGCCGCCGTCCATAAAGACGGCACGATCGGCGACCTGTGCAGCAAACTCCATCTCATGCGTGACGATCACCATCGTCATCTTCTCGGCAGCCAAATCGCGAATAATCGTCAAAATCTCGCTAGTCAGCTCTGGGTCCAGCGCAGAAGTCGGCTCGTCAAAGTAGAGCATGCGCGGCTTGAGCGCGAGCGCCCGCGCAATTGCCACGCGCTGCTGCTGGCCACCGGAAAGCTCCGAAGGATACGCATCGCCCTTGGTCCCCAGGTTCATGCGCTCGAGCAGCGCCTGTGCCTCGGCGCGCACCTGGGCGGCGTCGCGCTTTTGCACCTTAATTGGTGCATCGGTGAGGTTACGCATTACCGACCAGTGCGGGAAGAGATTGAAGTCTTGGAACACGAGCCCGAAATCGTGGCGGAAAAGCTTTTCGTCGCCGTCACTCAGCTTCGTGCCATTCTCCATCTTCAGCGCCTGCTTGCCGAAGTAGCGGATCTCCCCAGAATCCATTTGCTCGAGGAAGGTCGCGCAGCGCAGCAAAGTGGACTTGCCCGAACCACTTGGGCCCAGCACGGCCAGCACTTCACCCTCGTTGACCTGCACGTTTACGCCTTTGAGCACGTGGTTCTGGCCAAAACTCTTGTGAATCCCCACGATCTCCAGCGCCGGCGCGCTCGCGTTAAATCCCTGATCAGTCATCGTTTCCTCGTTCGCCATAAGTTTCAGCACACTAGTTCCGCACAAAAGTCCACTATTTAATGGTGTAGACGCCGAGGCGCTTCTCCAGCGCCGTCATCGCCACAGCCACAATCAAGTTGAACACCCAGTAGAAGACCCCGGCCGCAATAAACGGAATCATCGAGGCCTCTGCCGAAGCGATCTGCTTCGCGATCGTAAATACCTCCGCGTACGCAATCGCGAACGCCAGCGACGTGTCCTTCACCAGCGTGATCACCTCATTAGTGATCGAAGGCAGCACGGTACGCAGCATCTGCGGCAGTTCGATCGTAAGGAAACGGCGAACTGGCGAGTATCCCAGCACAAACGCCGCCTCGTACTGCCCAGCCGGAATTGCCTGGAAGCCGCCGCGGTAGATCTCCGCGAAATACGCCGCATAGTTAATTGCAAAGGCAATAATCACCGCATAGAAGCGGTACTCCGGAGAAATCTGTAGCCCGAAAATGTAGTACGGCCCGAAGTACACGACCATCAGCTGCAGCATCAGCGGGGTGCCGCGCATGATCGAAATATAGAGCTGAACGAGCCAAGCAAGCGGCTTGATCTTACTCTCGCGCCCGAGATACACGAGCAGACCGAGCGGGAGGGAGAAGACGAGCGTGAGCACGAAGATCACGACCGCATTCCACACCCCCTGTAGAAGATCGGGAAGATATTCGATAAGCATGGGTCAATCGTAACTGTTGTTGGGAAATCGGAGTTGTCAGGTGTGGGGACAGACCCGTAATCGGCCTGTCCCCACTGGATTCTAGATTTTTCGCAAGATTATTTTCTAAGCGATTTCGCTATTTCTGAGATAGATCACTCAGTGATGACGGCGTCTTGCAGATCGTACTTTTCTGCAATCTTCATGAAGGTGCCGTCCTTGACCATCTCATCGAGCGAGGTCTGCACCTGATCGCGCAGCGCTTCGTTGCCGAGCTTGAAGCCAATGCCGTACTGCTCGGAGCGCAATGGCTCAGCCAGCTCCATGAAGGCGCCCTCATCGCGGGCTGCCATCTGCTGCTTTGCCACGCTCTGGTCCACCACTACTGCGTCTGCCGCGCCCGCTTCGAGTGTCATGAAAGCGTTGTTGTAGTCCGGAACCTCAGTGAGATCAGCGAAGGAAGCCTTGAGGTCGGCGTTCTCTGCCTCGTCGAGTGCGGCCTTGCCGGAGGAATCGGCCTGCACCAGCACTACCTTGCCAGCCAGATCCGCGGCGGTCTCGATGCCGCTATCCCCGCGCACGACGATCACGATCGAGCTATCCACATATGGCTTGCTCCATGCGTACTTATCTTCGCGGCCGTTGATCGTGAAGCCGTTCCACAACACGTCGATCGTGCCAGCATTCAGCTCCATATCCTTGGAATCCCAGTCGATTGGCTGCTTAACGAGTTCCCAACCATTGCGGTTGGCCACCTCAGCTGCGAGATCCAGATCGAAACCGACGTACTCGTCGCCTTCCTTATAGCCATAAGGAGGGAAGTTCGCGTCAAAACCGACCGTGAAGGTATCGCCTTCAGCCTTTGCACCGCCATCGGCCGAAGCCTCTGCGGCTGGAGCGTTCGACTCCGCGGAACCGGCAGGCTCAGTAGCACCGCCACAAGCGGCAAGACTCAGGGTGACGCCGGCGCTCGCGAGTAGCGTGAGAACTTTCTTCAGTTTCATATCCAGTCCTTTGTGTCGGATGTCTGTTGTGGAAAGTAGGAAAAGCGTAGCACGGAGGAAAATATCGGTTCGTGCCCGTTTCACACTACGGCCTGTGAGGTAGGTGACGGCG
>R16__coassemble_1005_pt1 | contig 44890 bp, 33 predicted proteins | sample R16__metabat2_low_PE_015 | metagenome-assembled genome bin R16 | reverse complement strand
AAAATAAATGGTTTTTTTATTTATTTTTTTTTTTAAAGTTGGGGTTCTGGCTCTATTTTTATTTTTTAATTTTCGCCCCTGACCCCATTTCACCCCATTGGTTCGTTTTACGCCAGCGCGATTAGCTCGCGGTATTCATCGCTCCACAAGTCCTCATCGCCATCCGGAAGAAGCAGCACTCGCTCCGGATTCAGAGCATCCACAGCACCCTCGTCGTGGGTCACCAGCACTACAGCACCCTCGTAGGTACGCAGAGCATTGAGAATCTCTTCGCGAGACGCCGGATCTAGATTGTTCGTCGGCTCGTCAAGCAGCAGCACATTCGCCCCGCTCACCACCAGCATCGCCAGTGCGAGACGGGTCTTCTCGCCACCCGAAAGCACCGAGGCTGGCTTGTCTGCGTCGTCACCCGAAAAAAGGAAGCTACCCAAAACGCTGCGCAAGTGAGTATCGTCGAGCTCCGGCGCCACGTAACGCAGATTCTCGGCGACCGACTTCGCATTGTCGATCGTCTCGTGTTCCTGCGCGTAGTAGCCAAGCTTGAGGCCATGACCGTCGATCACTTCGCCCGTGTCAGGCTCCTGCTGGCGCGCCAAAATCCGCAGCAAAGTGGTCTTGCCAGCACCGTTGAAGCCGAGCACCACCACGCGCGAACCGCGATCAATCGCCAAATCCACACCCGCGAAAACCTCGAGCGAGCCAAAGCTCTTGCTCAAATCAACGGCGGAAAGCGGCGTCTTTCCCGAAGGCAGCGGATCCGGGAAGCGCAGGCGGGCAACCTTCTCAGCCTTGCGCTCCTCAGGAAGTGCCGCAAGCAACTCCTGAGCGCGGCGTTCCATATTCTGCGCAGCCACGGCCTTCGTCGCCTTGTAGCGCATCTTGTTCGCCTGCTCCATCAGCGCCGCGGCCTTCTTCTCCGCATTCGCACGCTCGCGCCTGCGGCGCTTCTCGTCAGTCTCGCGCTGCACGAGGTACGCGCTCCACCCCATCGAATACTGATCAATGACCGAACGATTCGCGTCCAAGTACCAGACCTGATTCACCGTCTCCTCAAGCAACTCCACCGAGTGCGAGATGACGACGAAGCCACCCGAATACGTACGAAGCCAGTCACGCAGCCACACGATCGAGTCGTGGTCGAGGTGGTTGGTGGGCTCATCGAGCAGCAGAGTCTGAGCGTCAGAAAAAAGCACTCGCGCCAGCTCGATTCGGCGGCGCTGACCACCCGAAAGCGTCCCGAGCGTCTGATCGAGCACCCGCTGGTCTAGGCCGAGCGACGCCGTGATCTTCGCAGCCTCCGACTGAGCTGCATAACCACCTGCCGCCGTAAACTCAGCGTCCAAGCGAATGTAGCGCTCCATCGCTTTCGTCTGCGCCGCGCCGGTGAGAGTAGCCATGTCGTGCTCTGCCTTGCGCAGAGACTTGAGTTTTTGAGCAACGGCGCGTCCGCTGAGCACCCGATCGCGAGCCAGCTGATTTGGATCACCAGTGTGAGAATCCTGTGGCAAATAGCCGATCGTGCCCTTTGAGCTGATCACACCCGAGTGCTCGACTGCTTCAGCCGTGGTCCCCTCGCCCGCCATCAGACGCATGAGGGTCGTCTTGCCGGCGCCATTGCGCCCGACCAACCCGATACGGTCACCCTTGTCCACATGCAAATTGGCATGGTTGACCAGGTGCCGAGTCCCGATGCGCACAGATACGTCACTAAGTGTTAACACGGCAAAGTATTCTATCGTCTTGCACCTAACGGGCGAAATAATCCCTGAGACTCTGGGACCAGGTCCCGATTCTCACTTTGCACATCACGCCTCGGTCACAGATGTGTAAGAGCTGTGTAAAACCCCAGCTAAGCGCCCACGAAATGACTAGCGTGATAGGTGAGGTGAATATCGATGGTCCGTAGAACTCCGGTTTATGAACAACCTTCGCTTATCAGAATTTGTGCGGCGGTGAGCCTTTTGAGCCTTGTCGCTTTGAGCTATGTGCTCTATGGCTCCGTCACCCAGCTCTTTGAATCGGCTGCCGTGCCGGCGCTACTTGGACCAGTCAGTATTGCGGTCTCGGTGATCGTTGCCGCGCTCCCGGTTCCGACCGCAGTATTGATGGTGGTACTGATGACCGAACGTGGGCTTCGTTCCCTGAAGACTCAGCTTCGCACCTCACACGCCGCCGCGGTCCTCTTCTCGCTCCAAGCCGCGTACGCCTTCGCCGTTCCTCTCCTTATCTATGTGGTGGTGGCGCACTTCGAGCGCGAAGTAGTGATCGCCGCGGGCGCTGGCGTGATGGTTTCGATCATGCTTGCCCTGCTCTTCTGGAATTACAACCGCCGCCTCGAAATGGAACTGATTGACGCCGAATTCTCCGGCCGCGAGGCAGTCCGAATGCAGATGAGCGAGTAGGTGCGTGCATAAAAGTGCGGATTTGATCGCACAAGAACCCCAAAACCCCGACTTTTCGTTGAAAATACGTTATCCGCTTTTCGAAATCCGCACTTTTATGCACACGGATTGCTCAAGTCACTCGATTCAGAGGCCAAAAGTGAGAATCGGGACCTGATCCCAAAGTCTCAGTCCCAAAGTCTCACTCGCTCACTCGGGAAAGGTGATTCGGATCCGCGTGCCTTCGCCAATTTTGGACTCCAGATTAATCTGAGCGCCGTGCGCGAGGGCTGCATGCTTCACGATTGACAGGCCAAGGCCGGTACCGCCGGTCTCCTTCGAGTGGCTCTTGTCTACGCGATAGAAGCGCTCGAAAACCCGTTGCTGCTCCGCCGGCGCGATGCCAATGCCGTCGTCAGCCACCACAATCTCCGGCCGATTCATCCTCACGCCGGCCCACACATGCACGTGACCACCTGCATGGTTGTACTTGATCGCGTTGTCTACGAGGTTGCTCACCATTTCGTCGAGGAGGCGCCGGTTACCCGAAACTTGCGCGGGCACCCCCGAGCACTGCAGGTCCACCCCGAACCGACGCGCGGTGGGTAGCATGCGCGCGGTGACTGCCTTGGAAAGCTCGAAGATATTAACCTCTTCGAGCACTTCCTTGCTCAAGCCCTCATCGCTCGCCTCGTCGAGCTGCGAAAGCGCAATAATATCCCCGATCAACACCAACAAACGCTGTGATTCTTGATAGATACGATCCGCAAATTCCGGCACATCCTCTGGGCGTGCCACCTCATCGCGGATCAGCTCCGCATAACCCGAGATTGAGGTGAGCGGCGTCTTGAGCTCGTGGGAGACGTTCGCACTGAATTCTCGGCGGGATTGCGCCGCCTCGTCTTTCATCTTGTTCTGCTCGTCCAAGCGCGCGAGAAGCGGCTCAAACTCAGGGTAGCTCTCCCCCTCTAGCGGATTGTTGAGGTCGAGTTTCTCGAGCGGAGCCGTGATTGACGCCGACTGCTTGCGCGCCAGCACGAAGGCTAGCAGCGTCATCCCCAGAGCCACCCCACCGAGCAGCGGCAGGCCGCGAAGCGCAGAGGCGGCAGCCGTCACGATCGGCCGGCTCACGCGAATAACCGAATTATCGGGCAGCGCACGCGCAATGTACATCAGGTCTTCGCCCACTGTGGTCGAGTCGCGCACCGACTGCCCTTCGCCAGACTCCCACGCAGCCTGCACTTCAGGGCGATCGGCGTGGTTTTCCATCGTGGTGAAATCCTGCTCTGAATCGTAGAGCACCTCGCCTTGATAGCTGATGAGCGTCAGGCGCGGCGCGGGCGCAGCATTGTGGTATTGGGTCAGGATTTCGAGACGGCGACTGGTCTCGTCTTCTTGGGCGAGACTCACGCTCAGCGCGGCTGCTTCATCGCTCAAAGTGTCGTGCATAGCGCTGCGCTGCTGCACATAGAAGAACACCATCGCAATGAGATAAGAAAGGACAAGCGCGATCACGGTTACCACCATCATCGAGGCCAGAACCGTGGATTTGAGCGAACGCTTGGGGCTGTGGGCTCCTTGCTTTCTCATTCTTTACTCATCTTGTAGCCGATACCGCGGACCGTTTTGATCTGGTCCGCTGCCGCTTCGCTGATGGCGCCGAGCTTCTTGCGCAGTGATCGAATATGGACGTCGACCGTTCGAGTCTCGCCGTGATAGCTATAGCCCCAGACGTCGTCGAGGAGCTTGTCGCGCGAGAGCAAGATATTCGCGTTGCTCATGAGCGCGTCGAGCAGCTCATACTCTTTGAGCGTCAGCTCCACAGGCTCGCCGTCAACCGTAGCCAAATGCCGCGGAATGTCGAGGCTCACCTTGCCCACGGTGAGGATCTCGTCATCACTCATGCCCGCGGCTTGGCGGGTACGCCGCAGCAGCGCGCGTACCCGCGAGACCAGCTCCATCATGCCAAAAGGCTTCGTAACGTAATCGTCCGCGCCAAGGTCGAGAGCCTCGACCTTGTTGTACTCCGCGTCCTTCGCCGTCACCATAATCACCGGCAGCGCTGCACTCGTCTTCTGGGAGCGCAACTTGCGCAGAATCTGGATGCCATCGGTGCCTGGGAGCATCACGTCGAGCAAGACCAGCTCAGCGGGCCGCTCGGCCATGGCACGCCAAAAGCTCGCGGCGTCTTCGCAGCCCTGCGCGTCGTAGCCCGTGGAGCTGAGTGTGTATACGACAAGGTCTCGAATGTTCCGATCGTCTTCTACAAAATAGATCACGTTACTATTATGGCTGACCATCAGCCCTCCGGCAGCTCTTCGTCGCTTTCCACCTCAAGTCCGGTGGCGCTCCCAGCGCCACCAGCGCTCCCAGCTCTCCCACCGCGCTTGGCCTCCTTCGCGAGCACGGCCGTCCGCGCAAAATCAGGGATCAAACCGTCGACTGGTTTGGTGTCGAATCCACCATCGTGCACGCCGGTGATCGAGAATGCCACCCACTCCGCCACGTTCGTCGCGTGGTCGCCAATGCGCTCGAGGTATTTGGCGATCATCATCAGGTCGATCGCGCGCTGCGCCTCTTCATCGTCGGATGCGCCGCGCTCGCGGCTGCTCACGATGAAGCTGATGAGCGAACTGCGCACCTCCACAAAAAGTGCATCTACTTCAGCATCTTCTTCTTGCACGAGCTCCGCGAGTTCGAGGTCTCGGTTGACGTATGCGGAAATCGCCTGTGCCACCATGGTGACAGTCTTACGAGACATTTCCACAATCTCAGGGAAGTCGTTCGCATCGCGGGTGTCGGCGCTCATCACGATCTCGGCGATATCCGCGGCCTGGTCGCCGATACGCTCCATATCGGTGATCATCTTCAGCGCCGCCGAAATCTGGCGCAGGTCACGCGCGACTGGCTGTTGCTGGAGCAGCAGCTTCAGGCACAAGTGCTCGATATCGCGCTCGGCCTGATCGATGCGCGAATCCGCTTCCACTACGGCGCGCGCGGTGCGCACCGAGCCGGTGGCCAGCGCGTCAGTTGCTTGCGTAATCGCGACTTCGCAGAGCTTGCCCATGCTGGTGAGCTGGCGATTCAGGTCCTCCAGCTGCCGATCAAATCTATTTCGAGCCATTACTTGGTACTCAACTCTCTCTTAATTCTTCGCGCTTATGACGCGCTTATGACGCGCATTTACCGCGGCTTAACTGAACCGGCCGGTGATGTAGTCTTCAGTGCGCTTATCGGATGGCACCGAGAAAAGCGTCTCGGTGCGGTTGTACTCGATGAGCTCGCCGAGCAGGAAAAACGCCGTATTGTCAGCAATACGCGAAGCCTGCTGCATATTGTGAGTCACGATAATGATCGTGTACTCCTTGGCCAGCTCGGTCACCAGATCCTCGATCTTGGTGGTGGAAATCGGGTCGAGCGCCGAGGTCGGCTCGTCCATAAGGATCACATCTGGCTCCATGGCGAGCGCGCGGGCGATGCACAGGCGCTGCTGCTGACCGCCCGAGAGACCCATTGCGCTGCGGTGCAGGCGGTCCTTCACTTCATCCCAAATCGCGGCTTGGCGCAGCGAGCGCTCCACGATTTCTTCGAGGTCGCGCTTCTTGCGGATGCCGTTGACGCGCGGGCCGTAGGCGACGTTTTCAAAAACCGTCTTCGGGAACGGGTTGGGCTGCTGGAAGACCATGCCCACGCGCTTGCGCAGCGCGATCGGATCCATGCCTTGCAGGATGTCTTGCCCGTCAAGCGTTACACTGCCGTCGATCGTCACGTTCTTATCCAGGTCGTGCATACGGTTGAGCACCTTGAGGTACGTTGACTTGCCGCAGCCCGAAGGCCCGATAAAAGCCGTAATCTTGTTGGCTTCAATATCAAAGGTGATGCCTTTGAGCGCCTCGAAATCTCCGTAGTGGAGGTGGAGGTCTTTGGTTGAGAATTTGATCGTCACTGTACTTTTCCTCTGCTAGGAGAATTCTGCTTCTTCACCTTTGCCAAGCCCGCCTGTCGGTCGTGGATCTTCTTGGTCACGACGTTGACAATCAGCGAGAACGCGAGCGCGATAATCACCAGCGTGGCTGCCGAGATATTTGCGACCTGTACGCTGTTGTCGTGCAAGGCGCCCTCGGTGCGCTGCATCCACACGTGCAGGGCGAGTGTTTCGCCGCTCCTGAACGGGTTGAGTGGCGAGGTGATGCTCGTGATGTCCCAGTTGTTCCAGCGGATTACGGTCCCCTGACCTGCGGTGTAGAGTAACGCCGCCGCCTCGCCGAAGCCTCGCTGGGCCGCGAGTAGTACGCCGGTTGCGATGTGTGGGAGTGACGCCGGAAGCAAGACGTGCGTGATGGTGTGCCAGTGGGTCGCGCCCAGAGCCGCGCTACCGTACGAGAGCGGGCGAGGAACGGAGCGGATCGCTGCTTCGGTCTCCGTCGTCACCAGTGGAAGGTTTAGGATGGAGACGGCGAGCGCGCCGGCGAAGAGGTTCGGGTTCATGCCCGTCATCAGCACGAAGACGAGGTAACCGAAGAGGCCGACCACGATTGACGGCAGCGAGCTGAGCGATTCGATCGAGACTCGGATGAACGCCGTCAACTTGTTTTCCGGGGCATATTCGGCCATGTAGATACCGGCCGGTACGCCGATCACGACCGAGACCACCAGGGCGATAAAGACCATATAGATCGTGTTGAAGATCTGGTTGCCGATACCTTCGCGGGTGAAGGAGAGCGCGCCGGGATAGTAGCTGGTGATGCCGCTGATAATAATGTAGAGCGCCATCGCTACGATCAGGATCAGGAAGAATCCGCCCACGCCGGTGAAGACGCCCGTCATGAACTTGTCCATGCGCTTGGCGGCCTGGATGCGGCGAGTGAGGCGTTCGTCGTTGGTTATGTGGCTCATTTGACGCTCCTTCCGCGGCCCGAAATCACGTGGATGAGCAGGATGAACGCCATCGAGATGATGAAGAGCAAGAGTGCCATCGTCCACAGTGCGGTATTGAGTTCGCCGCCTTGGGCGGAGTTCGTCATGTTCGCGGTGATCGCGGTGGTGAGGCTCGAGGTCGGTTCGAGTACGGAGCCTGCGAAGGTCGGCGTCTTGCCGATGACCATTGCTACGGCGAGAGCTTCACCGAAAGCGCGAGCCAGGCCCAAAATAATGCCGGTGAGAATACCGGTCTTGGCGGCCGGGAGCACTACGCGGTAGATCACCTGCCAGCGGGTGGAGCCCAGCCCGTATGCGCCCACGCGATAATCCTTGGGCACGGCGCGGATAGCGTCTGCCGCTACGGTGGTGATCGTCGGGAAGATCATGACGGCGAGCACGATCGAAGCCGCCAGCACCGAGTAGCCGCCGAGCGGGGCGTGCAAATAGTCGCGAATGAAAGGCACGAGTACCGTGGCGCCGATCCAACCGTACACAACCGATGGGATCCCGAGGAAGAGTTCCACTGCTGGACGGAACAGCACTTCGCCAGCTTTCGGGGAGATTTCGGTGATAAAGACTGCCGCGCCGATCGCGAATGGCAGGGAAATCGCTAAGCCGAGCAAGCAGGTGTAGAGCGAGCCGACGATATAGACGGCTGCGCCGGTTGGACCGCCGAATTCGGTTGGGGAATCAGTCGGGTCCCATGCGCCGGAGAAGACGAACTCGATGATTGAGTGGTTAAAAGTCGTGAAGGTGCCGCTGCCCTTGTAGAGCAGGAACGCACCGATCGAGATGGTGAGAATGATAAGGAACACGCCGCACACCAAGACCGAGACCTTGCCGATTCGGTCGACGAGTTTCGCTCGGCGTGCAGCATGTTCCATCGTTGATTGAATATTCACTGAGATTCAGCCTTAATACCTGGCCAGATCACTCGTGGGTTGCGAGAGCCTCTGGCGTGAGCTTGGCAGCTGCGCCGTAGCCCATCTCTTCTACGGTCGGGGCGAATTCATCACTCATGACGTAGTCGATGAAAGCCTTAGCGAGTTCGGTTGGCTCGCCCTTGGTGTACATGTGCTCGAAGGCCCACACCTTGTAGGTGCCTGCGTACACGTTGTCGAGAGTCGGCTCTACGTCGTCAATCTTCACTGCGGTGATTTCGTCGTCAACGTACGAGAGGGCGACGTAACCAATGGCGCCTGGCGTCTGCTTAATGGTCTGCACGAGGGTGCCGGAGTCGTCCGTCTCGAGAGCTGCGTTCGAAGCTTCTTCGTTGCCGTCAAGCGCCCATGCGGTGAAGGTTGCGCGGGTGCCGGACGAGCTTGGGCGGGTCACGAGCACGATCTCTTGATCAGGACCGCCTACCTCGCTCCAGTTGGTCACCTCACCGGTGAAGACCTTGATGAGGTCCTCGGTGGAGAGGTTGTCTACGCCAAGGTCCTTGCTCACAACTGGAGCCATGACGACGACGGCGACCTGGTGGTCGACGAGCTCTGCGGCTGCCGCCTCGTCAAGTTTCTCTTCTGCGAACACGTCCGAGTTGCCGATGTCTACGGCGCCGTCAGATACTTGGGAGAGACCGGTACCTGAGCCACCGCCCTGTACGTCTACTACTACGTCTGGATACATGTCCATGAACTTGACGGCTGCCTCAGCGGCAAGTGGCTGGAGTGCGGAAGCGCCCGAGGCGTTCAACTGGCCTTCAAGGGCTGGAGCTTCAGAAGTCTGGGAGGAGGTTCCGCCGCCTGCATTTGCGTCTTCAGCAGGTGCGCCGCCACACGCTGCCAAGAGCGTGAGCGCTGCAATTGCGGAGGCTGCGATCAAACCGAGTCGCGTGATCTTCATAAATCACATTTCCTTTCTAAGGGTAAAGTTTTCAAAATTTCAGGAGATTCACTTTCGTCCCTCTGCCACTAACGTAGAGGCGGTCCGTAAAGCGAGCGTGACGCCGAAAGTTAAGAAATCGTAAAGACCCACATTTTTTGCAGCGCGCGTTAAGATATGTGCTAGCTGGCTCACAATTTGAGGGGAAATCATGACTTTTAACGACAACATCACTCTCGATACTTCAGGGGTGAACCGCCGCGGGCGCGGACGCGGCGCTGCAGTAGGTGGTGGCATTGGTGGCCTCGGCATCATTGGCGCCATCATCTACTTTGCTCTCACCGGCCAGGTGCCAGACATCGGCATGCTCACTGGTGGCGGCGGCCCTGCCGCGACTCAGGCCGGCCCAGAAATCGATATTTCCCAGCAGTGCGCGACCGGCGCAGATGCCAATAACGACCCGTATTGCCGCATGATTGCTGGCAAGAACTCCCTCGATACTTTCTGGTCGGAGGACTACCCTGCTGAGACCGGTGGCCAGTACGCTCCTGCTGAACTCACGCTTTTTGACGGTTCTACTCCGACCGCCTGCGGCACTGGTTCGAGCCAGATGGGCCCGTTCTACTGCCCTGGTGACTACACGGTCTACATGGACGTGACCTTCTTCGAGCAGCTCAACTCAATGGGCGCTGAGAATACCTCGCTCGCTCAGCTCTATATTTTGGCGCACGAGTACGGCCACCACATTCAGAACGGTCTGGGCATCTTGAACCAGATGGATCGCAACGATCTAGGCCCGAACGGCGATATGGTGCGTTCCGAGCTGCAGGCTGACTGCCTCGCCGGCGCTTGGATCAACCACGCTGCAAACACGATCGACCCCGATACGGGCGTGCCGTTCATGCAGCAGCCGACCCGCGAAGAGCTGCAGTCCGCACTCGCCGCCGCTAGCGCCGTAGGCGATGACAAGATCTACGAGAACGCCGGCATGCAGGCCAACCCTGATAACTTCTCGCACGGCAGCGCCGAGAAGCGCATGGAGTGGCTCGCCACCGGTATGGAGGGTGGCTCGATCGCCAGCTGCGATACTTGGAGCGTAGCCCGCCCGTGATTTTTGGTGACGCCGATCGCGCACGTTTCGCTCTGAACTCGCTTCGCGCAGGACTCGCTTTTGCCCTGCGCACTGGCGCGAGCGATCCGCGCTGGCTCGCTCTGCAGGCCAGCCGCAAATTTCCACAGTTCGTTCCGCAGGCTCTGCGCGCGTGGCTCGAACCAAGTGACAATCCTTTTGCTGGCATTTCGCTCCGCGATGCCCGCGAAATCCAATCCCCTGACTTTCGCATAGAAATGGGACAGGGGGTCAGGTGTTCTGGCTTGGGACGGAACACCCGACCCCCTGTCCCACTTTCGCCTGCGGGCTCGGGCGTGCGCGTCTTGCACGTCCTCACCAGCTCGCTTCCCTACACCCAGTCGGGCTATTCGCTGCGCTCGCACGCCGTGCTCAAGGCCCAGCGGCAGGCAGGAATCGACGCACGCGCGCTCACCCGCCTCAACTATCCGCTCGTGATCGGCGCATGGCCGCGCGAACCAGAGCGCGAGATTGACGGCGTACGCTACCGTGCCGTTGTGGCCCCACACTGGCCCGGGCGCGAAGCGGACCGCCTCCAGCTTCAAGCACAGCAAACTCTCACCCAGCTCGAGCGCTGGGAAACCGAAGATGGCTGGCGCCCTGACCTCATCCACACCACTACAGACTTTAGAAACGCACTGGTGGCGCAGGCCGTCGCGGGCGCGCTCGACATTCCGTGGGTGTATGAAACGCGCGGCGAGCGCGAACTCACGTGGCTCCAAAGCGTCCCGCCCGAGCAGCAACCCCTAGCCCGAAACTCCAGCTTCTTCCGCTCGTGGCGCGATAAAGAAACGCAAATGACCAAGAGCGCGGCGGCCGTCGTCGCCCTCTCGAATGTGCAGCGCGAAGGGCTTATCGCCCGCGGTATCAGCCCCGAGAAAATCTCGGTGGTCCCGAATGCCCTCTGGACCAGCGAAATCGGCGCGGCGGCAAATAAATCCGCAGCCCGTGCCCAGCTCGGCCTGCCAGAATCCGCCGCAATTTTCGGCTCAATCTCATCGGTCGTCCCATACGAGGGTTTCGAGACCGCGATCGAAGCACTCGCAAAGCTGCGCTCAGCCAAACCAGAATCAGACTGGCATTTCATCCTCGTCGGCTCTGGCACCGCCCTCCCCGCGCTAAAATCCCGCGCTGAGGAACTCGCCCTCGGCGATTGCGTACATTTCGTTGGCAAAATCCCCCAGAGCGAGATTGGCCCGTGGTACGACGCCCTCGATTGTTTCGTGATCCCTCGCGTCGATTCGCCGCTCACGAGGAGCGTGACGCCGATCAAGGGCTTGCAGGCGGCAGCGCACGGTATCCCAATCGTCGCCTCCGACTTGCCCGCGCTCAAAGAAGTTACCCCTGATGAACCGGCGGGAATGCTAGTCCCGCCAAGCGATCCAAGTGCGCTAGCCGCCGCAATCCAGCGCGCCACCAGCACCGAACCTGCCGCACTCGCAGCCAGCGCACAAGAATTCGCGCGGGCACGCACGTGGGAAGCAAACGCCGAGCGCTACAATAGCCTGTATCACGCGATTTTGAGCTAAGCACTCAACGGCTCAATTCACCATTCCAAGGAGGGAACATGCCGCGCCCGAGCGATATTGGAAAGCTCACGCAGAAATTGAAGGCACGCTTTCAAGAGGGTGGCGTTCGCGGCGTGGGTGAGGCAATCCACCGCAAAGTCAACGCTCGCCGCCTCGACTATCTGGCATTCTCCCCCACGCGCCGCAAGCATCTCACACTAACCGACCCCTCCGCCGTCACCGCCCGCGAATCGGTGCTGCACGCGCTGCTCGCCGAGGTAGCCGCCACTATCCCGCGCTCGTATGGCTCGCATCATTTCTCGCCGATCCCTGCAAAGATCGGCATCGTCACTGACTTGTACATGTACAACTTCTACAAGGACGTGTTCGAGGAGGTTCACTACCTCTCGCCCACCAACTATCGGGACGTGCTGGCGAGTCACGAGCTTGACGCCGTCATCTACGTGACCTGCTGGCGCGGCTTGCACTCGAACGATTGGCGCCACAATGCGAAGACTGCCAGTCTGCTGGCGGCGCTCGGCGAGATCGCGGAGCTTTCGCACGCTCAGGGCATCCCGTTCGTCTTCCAGTCGATCGAAGATCCGGTCAATTACGAGCATTTCCTGCCGGTCGCGCGCCTTGCCGATCACGTGTTCACCTCAGATTCGGGGATGATCGAGCGCTATCAAGCGGATCTCGGTCACGAGCGCGTGTATTTCGGGGAGTACGGCGTCAATCCGCTGCTCAATAATCCGATCGGCTCGCAGCGCTTCACGTTCCCGTGCGCGTTCTTCGCGGGATCTTTCTACCCGAAGTACCCTAAGCGCGCGGAGGATATGGCGATTCTGTTTGATTCGGTGCTTGCGGCTGAGCCGTGGACGGAGCCGGTTCCCCAATCGCGCGAGCTCCCGCCGCGTGCCCGCGCTGCTACCCCCGACGTCTCCCTCACGATTCTCGGCGGTGCGGCTGGTGCGAGTTCGGACGGCACGGTGATGGCACCGGCGAGGCTCATCATTGCCGACCGCAACTATGGCTCCGACGGTTTCCTTTTCCCGAAGCGCTACCAGCCGTATACGATCAGCGCGTTCTCCCACGAGCCGCTGCAGCAGATCCACAAGCTTTTTGCCGCGAACCTCTCTGTCTCTTCGATCACCGATTCTCCCACTATGTGCGCGATGCGCGTCTACGAGCTGCAGGCGTGTGGCAAGCTGCTGATCTCGAACTACGCGCAGGCGGTGGCGGAGAAGTTCCCGCACGTCTCGATCGTGGATCATGAGACTGACCTTTCGAATCTGTTTACTCCCGAGGGGCTGCGCGATGCGGATCGGCGCGCGCAGCGGGCGCTCACGCAGATTATGGCGGCGAAGACCAGCTACCACGTGGTCTCGCAGCTGTGCGAGAAGATCGGCTTGCCGTCAGCTCCCCACCGCCCAGATACGGTGCTGGTGCTCGGGCGCGGCGATATCGATGCCGTTCGCCAGGATTTCGAGAATCAGAGCTATCCGCACAAGCTTTTCCGCGAGGACGCTTTCCAGGCGCTGCGCGAATTGGAGGCCGGCGAGCTGCCGCAGGTCGGGTACGTTACCGTGATGGACTCGTTCTATTCCTACGGTCGCGACTATTTGCAGCGCAGAATGAACGCCTTCACTTATACGAGCGCCACGTTCGTGACTGGGATTATTGACGGCGAAGGCTCGGCTAGCGCGCAGGCGGGCGCGCCTGAGGGTACAGGGCTTCCAGCAGAGCTTCGCAACCAGCCGGCTCACGAGTACCGCCAGCTCGCCACGAATCCGGCCACGACCGTCGTCTCTACCGCATCGCAGGCTGCGATTACGTTTATGGCTGGCGAAGATTCCGACTACGCGGCGCTCGGATATGCGGTAGATCCTTACGAATTGAGAATTGGGACCAGGCCCCGATTCTCACTTTCGGCCTCGGAAGGACAGGCGAAGTAACCATGGAGCTGAGCTACTACCGCAAGGCCTTCTGGCATTTTCGCCACGGAGGTTTGAGTCAGCTGCGCAAGTACGAGATGCAGTCGCCGACCACTCGGAAGCGCTGGTTCTACGATTTCCCCGTGAGCCGCGGGCAGAAGTCGATTGAGCAGCTGCGCGAGATGTATGTGCGCCAGCAAGCTTCGTGGGAGGAAAAGGTCGCTGCGGATCCTTCGCTCACCCCACGGGTTTCGACGCTGATTTCCACGATTCGCCCGCATCGGATCGGGTACATGCTGGACTATCTCACCGCCCAGCGCAGCGTGGAGCTGCAGGTTTTGATCGCAACGCACGGTTTCGAGGCGAGTGACGGCGATCGGGCGCGGGCCCGCGAGCTCGGCCTCGACGTCACGTGGATTGCGGCCGACCCGAAGCTCAGCCTCGGCGGCGTCTACAACCAAGTACTTGAGCACGCCGACCAGCCCTGGATCGCGAAATTCGACGATGACGATTTTTATGGCGAGCACTACCTTCTCGATTCGGCGATGATGGCTAGCGCGGCGGGCGCGGATTTGATTGGCAAGCACAGCCATTTCGTCTATATCGAGTCGCTCGATGCGGTCTATCAGCGGTTCCACGGCTATGACCACCGCTATTCGAATTTCCTCACCGGCGCTACGATTCTCGGGCGCACTGATGCGGTGCACGAGCTGGGATTCACGGATACCACGGTCGGCGAGGATAGCGACCTGCTTGAGAAGGCTTTTCACGCGAAGATGCGACTCTATTCAGGTTCGCCGTTCGGGTATTGCACGCTGCGGGGCGCGAGCCACACGTGGGCGTTCTCAGACGAGCGGATGCTTGGCGAGTCCACGCTAATGCACTCGGGCGGCCCCGGCGAATTCGAGTGCGTGTGAACCATTGGGGTCAGGTCCGAATGGTTCATTTTCCGACAGAGAGAAAGGCAGGGCGATGACAATCCGAAGCGCGCTCGCGAAGGGCCCAGTTTACGCGGCCCGAATGGCTGGGCGGAAGGTTCGCCGCACAGCCCAGCGCACTCGCGCTCAGGGTCTCCGCCCGCTCGCCTTGCGCCTCGGGTTTCGAGCGGCGCAGCTCCCACTCCTCGGCAAGGTCCTCGCCCGCCAGTACCGCGGCGCTTGGCTCGTCATGGACCGCCCGCGCGGTGCGAACGACAACGGCGAACACTTCTACCGCTACCTGCTCCGCACCCATCCCAAGCAGCGCGCGTTTTTCGTGCTTGACGGCGATGCCCCCGATCGCGAGCGGCTTGCGGCTGAGGGGTTTCGGTTTTTGAGCGCAAACCCGCTGGTCATCGGCGCTGCCTACGCTCAGGCCAGCACACTGATTGGCTCGGATTGGGCGAACCCAGGCTTCGATACACTCATGCATGCAGCCGGTGGCCCGCGCAGCCCGCGCCGCACGCCTTTCGTCTTTTTGCAGCACGGGATCACGAAAGACGACGTCTCCTCGTGGTTCAACAAACTGCCAATTTCGATGATCTGCACCGCGCTCCCCGCCGAGCAAGAGTACCTGACCGCACCCGACTCGCCTTACGAGTTCGACCCCGCCGATGCTCCAGTTCTGACCGGCTTTGCGCGCTTCGACCGGCTGCGCACGCTCAGCCCGTCCAGCACCGCCACCCGCCGCACCTTGACCGTCATGCCCACCTGGCGGCAAAACCTTTCGGACGACTTCTTCGCCACCTGGCGCGCAGCGCTCATAGAACTGAGCCAGATTCCCGATCTCCAGCTCAGCCTCGTCCTCCACCCAAACCTCGCCCAGTGGGGTCAGGAGTTCTCCGCGCCGAGCCTTGGCTTCGCCGTCTATGACATCCGCACAATCGACTTCCAGCAGCTGCTCGAGGATTCCGACGGCTTCCTCACCGACTATTCGTCGACTGCTTTTGACGCCGCCCTCGCCGGCAGCGCCGTGGCCTACTTCCAGTTCGACCGCGAGGACTTCTTCTCCGGCGAATACGTGATGCGCCCAGGCTGGTTTGACTACGACCGCGACGGCCTCGGGCCGGTACTCACAGATCCGCACGCGATCGCCGTTTGGGCAGCGAAGCTCGGTAGCGAAGCACCGAATGCACGCGCAGAATCGTTGCGAAAGACTGTGCCCACCGATTCGTGCGAGAAAATCTACGCCGAAATCCGCCGCCGCTTTGGAGCCTAACGCGCGCCCTCGAGCATCTCTTTCACGTTCCGAGGCACCGGAGCGCCGCGCTTGAGAGTCGAAAGCAGCAGTCGCATGACCGGGCGCGGCAGCGGCGCATGCCCATCGCCGTAATCCGCCACAATCATCAGCTGCTTGGGTGACGCCGCGTAGAGGCCCTCGCCCAGCTCGCGGAACGGGTAAGCCTCGCGGTATGGCTGGGCGTGGTTGACGATGTGGTCGTCGTCGGACTGGTTTTGAATGTAGAGCAAGCGGCGCGGGAGTGGCAGCTCGCGCAGGTCATGGGTGACGCCGGAGGCGCTGAGTAGCTTCGCAGCTTGCGTTCCGTGTACTCCAACGTTTTCGGGGAACATGACGTCGAGGTAGGGCTGGACGAAGGTGTAGTCGGTGATGCTCACCTGCGGATTCCACACGAATGCACCGGAACGGGCGGCGATCTGGGAGCCAGTGATAACGGGTTCGCTTAGCAGCGATGCGTAGAGAATCGCGGCGAATCCCCCACCCGAACCGCCGACCGCGAGCAGCGGGCGACGCACCGCAGCGCTGATGTGAGCCAGCGCCTTGGCGATAATGGCCTGCGCGCCGGTGCGAGGCAGGCCCGTGTACCAGCCGATTCGCACGTCCGGATCGTGCGCGAGCAGCGGGTCTGCCACGGCAATCATTGGCGCTAATGGGTTGAGCTGAATGTGCAGGCCAGTAAAGTACGGTCCGCTGGTGCCCTCACGCTCAGTGGTTGCCGCAGTGAAGAAGCACGGGAGGAAGCCTCGATGCGCACCGAGTCGGGCGCTGGCCCTAGCATCGAGACGACCGAGCGCTCCCTGGAGCCCGTCAATGCCACGCGCAAAAATCTCTACCGGTGGAGAGTCTGGGATACCGATGCGGTGGACGCCGGAGCGGATACGCGGAGTGGCAATAAAGGCTTCCACGTTCGGGTAATCATAGACGACGCCGTGCGCAGCCGAATCCCACGGGACGTTCGGCGCAGCGTCCATTCCGCTCGTCTCGCCCACTCGCTCCTCTTTCCCCTCAGTCTGCTTGGTGCCTCAATTATAAGGCGTCTCGAGAATGATCAAACTTGAACTTAGCCCAAGCTTGGCGGGAACAGCTCTGCCAGCGCCTGGAAAGTACGTTCAGAATTATGTTCATCACGGCGCGAAAAAAGCAGATTCGTGCGCGCTTCGTACTCCTCGCTAATCTGCCAGCCGTTTGCCGCGATCGTCTGAAGCGCGGTGATTACGCCTGCGCTCGAGGCGGACGTGGGCCCTACGCCGTCACGCTCAAGATCGAACCACCAGCCCTTCCGCACTGAGTGCTTCCCGCGCATCATCTCCTCGTAGTCGAAGGTGTAATAGACGCTCGGCACGCCCATGTAGGCGGCGTCGTATACCGTGGAAGAAAAATCGGTGACGAAGGCGCTCGCGCTGGCGAGGGCGCGCTGAAAATCGATTTCCTGCATCGTCACGGAGCGAACCTGGTCATCGAACTGCAGATCCGTGGCAAAAGGCGCCAAACTAGGATGCAGCACGAATTGCACCTGAGCGCGCTCGCGGGCGAGGAATTCGCGGAAGTCAGGGCTGGTCAGCAGCTCTTTCCAAGCTTTGAAGTACGCAGAATCGGCGACTACGTGAGCCCGTTCGGCGTCACTCTTCGCGCGCTCGAGAGCGTCTTTGAGGTAGACCCGCCACGAGGGGACGATCAAAACCGTGCGCTCGGCAGAACCGAGCTGACCAGCCAGTTCGCGGCGGAGCTGCATGAGTCGGTCGTGGCGCGGGAAACCGGTGGGCAACACGCTATCGCGCGGAATCACGTAGGGCGAGCGCGGGTCGGTCATGGAAACATACTCAGGCTCGGTGCAGGTGATGATCGCAGAAATCGGCTTGGGATTGATCCAGTGCGAGATGTCGTGTGTGCTGGCGCCGTGCTGCAAGAAGACGAAGGGGCGGACCTCCTCGCCATATTTCACCCGGCTCGAAAGGTACATGACGGGCGAGACGGCGTCGGAAGACGCGACCATCGCGCACTTCTTGTACGCCGCCTCGACGAGCGGCCCATCGGAATCGAGGAGCCGGAAGCCCTCTGCCTCTAAGCGCTGCCAATCGGCGGAGGACCTGCGCAGCACGAAGTACGCCTGCACCTCAGGATGCTCGCGCAGGATATAGCGGTAGAGGTGTTCGCCGTTGTCGCCCGCGGAATCTGGGCGGTCGAGGATGAGCCAGGCGCCCGCGAAGCGCTCCAGCTCGCGTGACGGCGCCTGGTCACCTCTCCCCCGCTGCAGCTTTCGCAGTGGATCCTTTCGAGCCACGCGCTTGGCAAGCCGCTTCGCGACCCGTTTGGATTTAGAGCGCAGCTCCTCGGCCACGCTCGTATCGCGCACCAGCGCGGCAGCCACAATCCGCTCGCGCTGGTCATCGAATCTGCGCTGAAATTTGTTTCGCGAATCCGCGAGCCGAGGCGCGCCGCCCATGAGGTGCTGCTGCGAGAAAATGACTTCCAGAGGTCGCAGCTGGACGTCACGCTCAGCCACTTCACGTCCACCAAAATCCGCGCGATCCCAATCTGCTGGAACCTCAACCACCCAGTGATACGCGAGCGCGCGGCCAAAGAGATAGGTCGCGTGTGCGTCGACCAGTTCGTATTCACGGTCCTGCCCAGAAGACTGGAGCGCGAGTGGCGAAAGCTCCCCCTCCGCCGTCACGACGAGCAGCCTCTCGTAGCCTGGCTGCAGTTCCCGCGCGGCGTAGCGATCGAGGTCTGGCGCGTCGCGGTAGATCGTGGCCCCGCCGGTGCGCTCTTGGTAGAAGTACGCGAGCAGAGCCTCTCGCACTTCCCACTGAATCCACTGCACGCTAAACTCGGCCACCGCTTCGTAGCTGACGTACCCCAGCAGCTCGGCTACCAGCTCGAGGAAAAGATTCGCGACGCTCGGAGTACTCGACGCCCACGCCGTAGACGCTTGGTACTTCGCGTCCTCCGTGAAATACCAAAAGAGGTCGTAAAGGATGACGTTTTCAAGCCATCTCGGCAGCGGCTTTGCGCCATCCGCACTCGCATCGCGAGCGAGAGGCAGGTATCCGTATCGGATTTGGTCATCGTATTTCTCGGGCCTAGCCCACCCCGACTGCACCAGCGAGCTCTGGTTAACGCGCTTGCGGTAATAGTAATGAGCCGAGCTCACCAGACCGATGACTGGCTTGGGCTCAAGTAGCAGGTAACGGCAAATCAGATTCGCGTCCTCAAACGACGGGCGCACCCGTTCGTCATAGCGCAGGCCATGCTCACGGATGAGCGCGAGTTTCATAAACGCCGTGGCCCCAAGTTGGAAAGCGTACGGGTCTTCGTCGAGGTCGAGCTTCCGATCGCCACTGCGGAACTTGTATCCGAGTGGGTGGATGTCTCTGCGCGCGCCGTCACGGTCGTTAGTGATGTACACGCGGGTGGCGAGCAGGTGGCTCTCGGCGCCGTCGTCGTTGGTAAGGAAACGCTCCACGCTGGAAAAGTAGTGGGCGTCGAGCACGTCATCCGGGTCAGCCGCCGTCACCCACTCCCCTTGCGCGTGGGTCAAGGCGAGGTTGCGCGCTGCTGCAGGGCCGCCGTTTTGAGGGGTTTGATCAATGACGGCGTGTGGTTTCGTCGCCGCCCAGGCGCGCAGGATTTCGAGCGAGTCGTCTGTAGAGCGGTCATCCACGAAGATGTATTGGACCTTGTGCGCTTCGATCTTTTGGTTATCGAGGCTCGCAAGGAAAGCTGGGAGATACTCACGCACGTTGTACACGGCAATCAGGACCGAAAACAAATACTCGCCGCTGCGCGCCATTTCTCCTCCTTCGCTCAAGTCGATGAATATTTTACATGGCTGAGGTGCGAAGTTTTCTTCGCTGCGGTTGTGGGATAATCTCCGTATGGATTCCTTCGGCCTTTGGATAGCAATCATTCTGCTGGCGATCGTGGTGCTGGTTGGTGGCGCGCTCGGCGCTACGGCTCTCATGCGACTGCGCAAATCGACTCGGAAACTCGCCACTTTGCAGAGGTCTTTGGCGCGTGGTGCTGAGGAGACTGATACGCGCCTAGCGACTGCGGAGGAGAAGCTGGTCCAGACGCGTGCGGATTTTCTGCGGGCTGCCCTTGACCATACTCGCGCCTCGCGGGTGGCTAGTGTGGATTCTGAGCGCGCCGCGAACGGGAAGCTTCGGGTGGCTGCAATTCTCGATGAATTTAGCGCTGCGGGGTTTGAGCCTTTTAGCCAGATGGTGCATCTCGAACCACAGACCTGGCGCGCACAGATGGAGGAACTCCAGCCTGATCTTTTCTTCTGCGAATCTGCTTGGTCTGGACGAGACTCGGTCAAGCATCCATGGCAGGGGAAGATTTATCACCGACTCACAGGTGAAACTGAAAACCGGATCGAGTTGCTCGAGATTCTCGCCTACTGCAAAGAGCACGGGATTCCGAGCGTGTTTTGGAACAAAGAGGATCCGCTCTACTTTGATCACGGCGAACGCAATTTCGTCGACACGGCGCGGCTTTTTGACCACGTGTTTACTACCGATGAGAACTGCGTAGCTCGCTACCGCGCGGAGGGCTTTGACTCCGTGGATGTGCTGCAGTTCGCCGTAAACCCTGAGCTGTATTATGCACCGCGAGAGGGTACGGCGAGACGCCCTGAAGTAGTATTTGCTGGCTCGTGGTATCACGACCTACCAGAGCGCAATCGGGTAATGACCGAGATTTTCCGGCAGGTCATTGCAAGCCCGTACGATCTGGTGATTTACGATCGCCACTCGGAGGCGCATCACCCCAACCATCAGTATCCTGAGGAATTCCGCGCGTATATTCGCCCCTCGGTGAGCCAGGAGGAGCTAGCGCAGATTTTCCGTGAGGTGCAGTTCGGGCTCACGATCAATACCGTGACTGATTCACCGACTATGTACGCAAGGCGGGCCTACGAAATCTTGGCTTCTGGCGCCGTATTGCTCTCCAACTATTCGGTGGGCTTGGAGCGCGACTTCGGTGAAGCGATTGTATTTGTCGATCGGGGCTCGGATGCGCTGGCGGGGCTGAGCGAGGCGGAGATTGCACGCTTGAGCGATCTCGGACCCAAGGTCGTTGAGGCGCACACTTATGAGGCGCGATGGGGGCAGATTCTTAATTCTGTGATGAGCTGACTGAATACGATGTGCTCACCGTTACATCAGACTTTAATTCTTTGCCCCAGATGAGCCACGTAGATTTTTTATAATCAAATCTAGATGTACCTGTTAACACTAGGAATTGCGCTCATTCGTACTTCCAGCACCAATTACTGAAGTTGCTCACGAGGGCTGAGCAATAATGCCCACCATAGCAGGATCGATCGGAAGGGAACGTGAGCAATGGCCTTAATTCAGTTCACAAAAATATATTCTTCGAAAGGAGCGCTAAGTCTCGAAGCAACACTGGACAACGGAGATTCATTTCCACTGATTTTCAGCTGGAATCATCCGACTGAAATCGACTTCGATCGCCTAGCGGCGCTACTTTCCTCTTTCTGCGGCATTGCTTACTCTGAGATTTATTTCGATTTTCCTGTCAGTGTGGAGATGATCAAAAGAGTCGCAGAATTTACTAAAGCGAAGGTCGAGTCTTCCGAAGAAAACCACCTTACCCTCCCTAGGAAAAGGTCTGGGCATGTACTCAGCTTCAGTGGAGGATTTGATTCTTTAGCTGCAAAAGCACTTATGCCAATCGACACTCATTTAGTATCGATAGATTTCGGAGGGCGATTCCACAGAGAGAGCATATTTTTTGAGAGATTTAACCCTTTTGTTGTAGAGACGAATTTGGTCGAGACTCCGTTCAGACAAAACTCATGGACCTTCATGAGCCTAGGTGCAATTATTGCCGATGCTACTCTCAACAGCCGTTATCACACATTTGGCACCATTCTCGAGGCGTTCCCAGATAGCTTTGCCCATAATCAAGGAGTCGTCCAGAACTTCACTCCACTTCCATTGGAAATGATTGGAGTAGAAAATGCGCCTTACGTTTTAGGGCTATCAGAGGCTGCAACTCTAAAAATCGTCCTTCAATCTGATCGAGCACTGCTGAATGACGCACTTATCTCACTTGCAAGTCCTCGGGAAGAAAAGCTTCATAGGAAGAAAATGCTAGCCACAGCAGTCGCACAAAGGCTAGGTACCAGTCTTAATTTGCCAGAAATCGAATCACCACTAAAACCACACTTTTCGTTTGGTGAGGTCTTCTCTGTCGATCTGATCGCACTATATGTAGGTTGGGCTCTTGGCAAACAGGTTGCTGACACGATGGTTCGTGACTTGCCTGAATCTGCTCTTAATGAAGTTAACGCTTCTGGCATGGACTTCATGGAGCACTGGAACCCCAACTTGTATGAGAGTTTCCCTACGGAACTCTACCCTTCATTGGTACACAAACTCGCCAGCTTTGGATTGCATCCCTACACCGAACAGAACTGGGAACAATTAGCCATCATACGAAGGATTCTGAACAAGCACTTGTGACTATAATCTGGGGCTTACCACATTAATGTGGTAAGCCCCAGATTACTGATTTGACTAAACGTTCACTCTCTCGCTTCGGCATCAAGAATCTCAACCAATGTGTCCAGCGTGGCACGCGCATCTAACACCGGCGACTTATACGAAATGGGTAATTCAGAGAGAGGAGATCCCTCTTCGATAAGCCCCCAAATCGGCACACCGCTTGCGCGGTAATCAGAGTACTTAGACGGAAGGAATGGATTGATCGGGAGACTGCCAGAGGAGTTAACGTCCGAGAGAAGCAGTACGTCGAAGAGTCGCATCGAACTCAGGAACTCGACATACGGAAGATAGTGATTGACTCTCACATTCTCCTCCAATCCGAGCTGTGCCACCGATTCATTCACTTCGCTCACTTGGTTAGTAAAGATATGGAGGAGCACCCGAGCTCGATCACCTTCAGGAAGATTTGTGATTGCCGTGAAGACATTTCCTAAGCCACGGTTCTTATAGAACGCTCCGAAATAGCCAATATTGATCGCACCATGTCGACGAGCAATTCCGCTATAGGTAGGTTCTTGAAGATGGAAGAGGCGTTCTTGAGGAGCGGAATGAGGTCGAACAATAGCCTTGCTTCGCACAAGCTCCTTGATCTCCTCTGGATAATCCATCAACATATACTCCAACTGATTCTCATTTGTGAAAACCAAGCGGTCTGCGGTGATAAACGTGATGGCCTCAACTAAATCAAAGAGGGTATTGATTTCAAGGTCTGGATAGCCCAAACTCACAATGACCTCTCTAAATAGCTTTGCAATTCGATTGTTCGTGAGCTGACCTGCACGTGGCGAGCCATCGACGCCCCACCTCAACGGGTCGGAAAACTCAGCAGTCCATTCGCACTGTGGGAACTCATACTTGTAAAGCGCTGCCCCCAAATGCGAACCAACCCAGAGCGCACGTGAATACATGCTCTTGTATGGCGATCCGTCCTCACGCATCTCTTTGGCCGCTGCGAGAGCCTTTTCGCCAAACTCGCAAATCAGATTCCAATTGTTGAAGCTCGGCTTAGCTTTGACGATATTCCGACGACTAACCCAGCGCTCACACAAAGTATTTGAGGATTCATCGATGGAACGGATACTCCTCATATCATCCAAAATTACGTCAGAGACTTTACGCTCTTCAGCAACCACTTTTGCCGCAATGATCGCAGAGGTATCGGAATAGGGCGGGAAACAGTAGGAGATCACAAGATTATCAGCATCACCGTTAACAAGATGCCAAGGGAATCCCGCGAGGTTCTTTGCCTCGAGATGTGTCTCTAGACCGTCCAATGCTTCAGGATGGTCCTCAGAATAGCGCTTGATAAAGCCTGCTTGTGCACTGATAAGAGCATCAAATCCTAGCGATTGCGGGCTAGAAACTTTGATTTCCATCAAGCGCTCAATACACTCTGCGCGTTGAATCACATTAAAATCAAAGGAATCATCACCACGCGAAACTGACGAAGACGTAATGTGACGCAAATATGCAGATTCAGGCTTGAAAGTAGGTACGTACACTTCAACGTCTTCCATCGCGAAGAAATGAGAGAAGAATACAAGATCCTCGCCACTCTTGAGATCCTCATCGTATCGAAAGCCTGATACAAGATCCCAACTAAAAAGTTTGCATGCGTTAAATCCTAATAGAGTTGGAACTTCATTAGGATCGAGAAGCTCTGACTCATACTGTCGGATACGGTTATTGAGCGCGTTGTCTTCAATAACTTCACCGTCTACCACGTTGTAAATCTCCGTCATCACCACGCGGTTGGGTTGAGCGTAAGCAAAGAGATGCTCGAGGAAATTCGGTTGAATTTCATCATCAGCATCCACAAAAATCATATACTCACGGGCACACGTGGAAATCCCGATATTGCGCGCCAACCCTGCGCCTTTGCCTTCAATGGCAATTTCCTTGTACTCAAAATCAGGATTCAGATTACGCAGCTTTTCCCGAGAACCGTCATCTTCGCCGTTAAAGATGAACACCACCTCAAACAAACTCTTATCGAGCGTCTGAAGCTCCAAAGACTTGACCAATCGCTCAATCGTGTCGTGAGCACGGTATACCGGCACAATGAGTGAGATTCCGCTTAGTCGAGCTGACTGAAGTGGACGATCCTTCCATTCCAATTGCTTTAATTGCTTCAGCCACTCCTGTTCCTTACGACGAGCATCGGCGTCGACGAGAATCTGGTATGCGGGCTCTTCAGTCCTGAGATCAATCATTCTTCGCTCCATTTCGACGCTTCATCTGCCAGTACTTCAGTTGTAATCTACCGAGCTTTGAATTGGCCAGAGCTTCATATTTGTGTTCAAGCTCCGCCTTCTTTTGAACAAGATCCGAGTTAGCTTTTACCAGCTCACGGCGATTATTTTCATTCTGTCGGACGTATTTTTGAATCCAAACTGAAGGAAGAGAATTCTTCTGCTCCTCGCCACTCCCCATATTTGAGTTAATAGCCTCTGCCAAAGTGCCATATTGGATCAGCAAATAGTTGTATCGCCAAATCAGTTGCCGAAATAGTTCCTTTGGAACACTTACACTCGTCCGCTCACGATCGAGCAAAACAGCAATTGCGTCCTCTAGAGATGCTGCTGGAAGTTCTACATTTGAGGTAGGCGCGGATCGAAACTCGAAGGATGCGATTTCACCGCTGATATCTCCGATACCGGTGAAATTCTCATTCGGGAGTTTTGCAACTTTTGAAGTGAAATATGGGTTGGTACGAATATTCCACATAATGGTGAGGTGCTTATTCTCTTTTGCTAAGAATTGCGAAAAGATCCCCTCTACGAAGCTAAAACTGTGCGAACATACAATCCAGCTGTCAGCGTCATCGTGCGATTTCAGATCCTCAGGCAAGAGCACAATTGTCGTGCCCGATGGAACAGAAGATAAATCGACATCCGAGCGCAGCTGAGGATCTACAAATAACACCCTTTTCATCTCAGCGCCTTCCGATATGCGAACAGGACCATACTTCAGAATACACAAATACGCCTTTCAAAAAGAATCACAGACTTTCTATAACCGCCTACTCAAATAGTTTGGAACCTAGGACAGGCCTAGTTTTTACAACAAGTTTTAGCGATAGGTAGTATTTTCAAAGGAGATATCATACTGATGACGGCAATAGGAGGATCACTTTGACGCTCAGTTCGCCAATCGAAGACGATCAATCAATGCCAATCATCGAGAGCAATAAGCTCATTCGAATCGGTGTAGGTCCTCAGCTAACGGCATATATTAAGGATGCATACCACAGACGCCACTTCAGCATTATGGAATCGCGAGCACGTGCGTTCGGCTCTGCAAAAGACACAATGCTTGGACAAATCTGGCTCATCTTGGAGCCTTTTCTTAGCTCCGCAATGTATTTCATTATTTTTGGATTTATGTTGGGCTTTAGCCGAGGCAGTGAAAACTTCGTTGCATATTTAGTAATCGGCCTTATTTCCTTCAATATCCTCCAGAAAGGTCTGACAGCTTCGTCGGCAATCGAAGGGAATGGCAAAAGACTCGTCCAGTCGTTTTCTTTCCCTAAAATTGCCCTCATCTTTTCATATACCTTGAGGATTTACATCGATTTCATCCCAACAGGCATAGCAATGCTCATATTTATTATTGCGATGCCTCCGCATGCTTACCCGACTATGACTTGGTTAATTGTGCCGATTATCTACCTTGCAGCCGCACCATTCATATTTGGACTCGCTGCACTAACCTCCACTTTTGTTGTGCTCATCCCTGATTTGAGACTCCTTATTAATCTGTTTGGCCGATTTTGGTTTTACGGCTCTGGCATCATGTGGACCATCAACATGTTGGATGGAAAACCGATAATTCAAGATCTCATGCGTCTGAATCCCGGGTGGGTTTATTTGGAAATGCTTCGCACCTCCTTGCTCTCAAATCAAATGCCTAGCGTTGAACAATGGCTTTACTTACTGGTCTGGTCATTCGGTATTGGAATGATTGGATTCCTAGTCATGTGGCGATCAGATATCGCTATCGGGAAGGCCTTACTACGATGAGTACAATCACTGAAATCTCTAAAGGTCGCGATGCCTCAGTACTCGTAAACAGTGTGTCGATGAGGTTTCTGTCGGCATCGTCATCTCCCGCTGAACGAGCTAAAGCGTCGCTTTTCCAAAAGGGGTTAGGGAAACTCCTTGGCAGACCTCCGAAAATCTATGTCCCAGCACTCGAAAACGTCAGTTTTATCGCCCATATAGGTGATTTCATTGGTCTATTAGGCGCGAATGGTGCCGGCAAATCCACGCTTATGCGACTGATGGCCGGTGGAGAACCTGCTACCGAAGGCGAAATTTACGCTATTGAAAAGCCGACCCTTCTTGGCGTATCGTCTGCACTCATTCCACAGCTCACTGGCGTGGACAATGCCAAACTTGGTCTTCTCGCTCTCGGATTGACTCCAGCTGAAGCCGAAGCCACTATCCCTGAAATTATCGACTTTACCGATATCGGTGACGCCATTTATCGCCCGATTCGTGGCTACTCCTCGGGTATGACGGCACGCCTCCAGTTCGGGATCTCTACAGCAATTCGACCTAAGATACTCTTGATCGATGAAGCGCTCTCCACCGGCGACTCCACATTCCAAGAGAAGAGCCAGGAGCGCATGAGCAAAATGCTCGAAGATGCTGGCACTATTTTCCTAGTTTCGCACTCGGCGGCGATGATCAAGAAAATGTGTAATCGAGCAATTTGGTTACACCAAGGCCAAATCGTGACAGACGGGCCAGCAGATCACGTATCGCAGCAGTACCAGGATTGGGCCGCAGCCAAAGCTAAGGGAGACAAAGCTCGCGCTGAGCAGATCATGGCCGAGGCGCGTAGTGAGTACGTACCAGTGCGCCTCAACCCGATCAAACGTTCAAAGCGTCGTTAATCCAAGCTGCCCTGCCGCTTCGCTTTAGTTCACTGCTCCCGAATCGAGCGTGCGCAAATCGTTCACATGCTCGTCAATGTAAAGTCGCGCGCGGTCCTCTACGAAAGCCTTCGTGAGCTCCGCGAATTTCGCATCGTCCAGCAACACAATCGACTGACCATCGGCGCTCGTACCGGTACCGGTGAAAGGCGCCGTCACGAAGTTAAAGTCCTTTGAGCGTACGTCCTTCATACTCGTTGCGAGTGAAATAATATCGGTAATCCCAAGCCCGTTATCCAGAGCGATATATGGACTGATCGAGTTGTACAGGCTCAGTAGCTTTGCCGGATCCGAAAGCGTCTCCGCCGTCAGGGTCTTTTCTAATACGGCCTTCATCCAGAGCTGCTGGCGACGCACGCGGTCGAAGTCTCCACCAGGCAAGCTCTTGCGCTCACGCACGAAAGCGAGCGCTTCCTCGCCCGTATAAGTGCGAGTGCCTTCAGTTTCACTGGTGAGCTCTACCCCACCCAAAGCATCAGTGAGCTCCGCGAAGCTGGTGAAGTCCACTACTGCTACATGGTCAATATGAATCCCCGTCAGCTGCTCAACCGTAGCAATCGTCAGCGTTGGTCCCCCGTAAGAGAAAGCCGAATTGATCTTCGCCTCGCCGTGCCCAGGGATAGCAACCCACGAATCACGAGGAATCGACATCACGCTCACCGACTTACGGTCACCCGAGATTTGAGCAATCATAAAAGCGTCGGTACGCTGAGCGCCCGCTTCCCACTGGCTCGGATCGCCAGCAGACACGCGAGAATCAGAGCCAAGCACCAAGAAATTCACAGGAGGAGTATCGTCCTCAGGCTGAGCAGGCCGTTCCGGCACATCCTCAATCTTTGAAATCCCAGAGAACGGATCTGCAAGGGTTTGCACCGAGTTAAGTTTGCTACTAATCCACGCGAATGCGCCAGCACCTACAGCTACGAGGAGCACCACAATAATGAGCAGCGCAGCCAAAGCTTTCTTCGTAGCACTACGCTCCTGTGGTGCTTCAAACTCGATATCGATCGGATTCTGACCGGAAACTCCCGCAGACTCCCCCATCAAATCCGAAACTTGAGCATTTTCCTCTGCCATGCACTACGCTCCTGATCTTTTCTCAAAACTACTCGCACAATTGTAATAAAGGCCGGATGGAAAAAGGCGTAGCGTCCCTTGAAGATTCCGTGAAAATCAGCACTATCACGGGACTAAGGAACGCTACGCCTTAAATCGAGCCAAAATGACTATCGCCAGAGACCAATCGTGTCAATAATCTTTGCCTCCGGATTCACGGAAGGCTGCAGATCCTTGAATTGATCGTGTGCCACGAGCAGGACCACCACGTCTGCATCCTTCACCGCAGTCTCGGGATCTTCGAACGTGATGTTGTCATGGCCTTCCAGTGCTTTCGGCAGCTGCTGCACGTAAGGCTCGACCGCCGCGATCGTATGCTGTGGATACTGCTCAGCCAGCTGCTTCGCAATCTGGAGCGAAGGCGACTCGCGCAAGTCATCGATGTTTGGCTTATAAGCAAGGCCGAGCGCAGCAATCTTCACGCCTTCGGTCTTACCGGATTCCTTCTCGATCTCCTCGAGCGCTGCAGCTACGTGGTCAATAACCCACTGTGGCTTGCCGTCGTTAATATCGCGAGCCAAGTGGATCAGCTTGGATTCTTCTGGCTGGGAGCTCACGATGAACCATGGATCCACTGCAATGCAGTGCCCGCCGACGCCTGGGCCTGGATTGAGAATGTTCACGCGCGGATGGTGGTTCGAAAGCTGGATCAATTCATATACGTCGATACCGAGCTTTTCGCAGAGAATTGAAAGCTCGTTCGCGAATGCGATGTTTACATCGCGGAAAGCGTTCTCAGTCAGCTTCGCCATCTCAGCCGTACGAGCGTCAGTCGTAATTACGTCGCCCTCGTTGAAGCTCTCATAGACTTCCTTAGCGCGCTTGGTCGCCTCTGGAGTAAGACCGCCAATGATGCGGTCATTTGACTTCATCTCAATCATGATGCGACCAGGGAGTACTCGCTCTGGAGCGTGTGCAAAGTGCACGATCGGCTTGCCATCCTTGCCGTCAAAGGAGAGGTCAGGGCGAGCTGCAAGCACCCGCTCGGCCATACGCTCGGTGGTTCCTGGAGGCGAGGTGGACTCTAGAATCATGAGTTCATCGCCCTCAAGCTGCGGGATAATCGCATCGGTCGCAGCGTCGATGTACGTAGCATCGAGCTCATGCTCGCCCTTGAAAGGCGTTGGCACCGAAATAATGAAGATCCGAGACTTTGGCGTCTCCTTCTGAGCGGTGAGCGTACCAGCGTCAATCACGCGCTTGAGCGCCTCTTCAAGACCAACCTCTACGAAAGGCAGCTTACCTTCACGAACCATCGTCACGGTGCGATCTGATACGTCAACACCAGTGACCTGCCAGCCTGCCTCAGCAAGCACTACAGCCGTGGGCAGACCAATATACCCCAGACCGATTACCGCAAGTGTTTTCTCCATAACCCTTTACTCCCATAACGTGAATTCAACACAAGAATTATAAATAAATGCTGATTCGTTCACCTGCCACAGTGATGGATGCTACAAATGAGCCTTTCGACCCAGATTTTTGTCACATAGCACCTACTAAAGCGGTTATTCTGTCTTGTGGACAAATGAATCTAATGCGGTTGGAGAGCACATGAAGACGATCATGACGGTTTATGGCACGCGTCCAGAAGCCATCAAAGTGGCACCGGTCATTAAGGCACTTGAAGAGTCCCACGAATTTAAGTCAGTCGTGATTTCCACTGGTCAGCACCGCGAGATGCTCACCCAGGTCCATGAGGTCTTTGGGATCGTCCCCGACCGCGACCTTGATATTTTCCAAAGTGGCCAGGGCCTCAACCAGATCGCAGCCAAGATCTTTACTGCCCTCGACCCGGCGATTGACGACTACCAGCCTGACGCTCTCCTCGTTCAGGGAGACACGACCACCGTCGCCGCCGCTGCAATCGCCGCTTTCTATCGCAATATCCCAGTGATCCACCTCGAAGCCGGCCTGCGCTCGGGCGATATTTATTCGCCGTTCCCAGAAGAGGCCAACCGCAAACTGACGACCCAAATCGCAGCGCTACACCTTGCACCAACGGATGAGGCAAAGGGCAACCTGCTACGGGAGGGCGTCGATCCTAGCCTGATCGCCGTCACCGGAAATACGGTGATCGACACCCTGCTGCGCGTCATCGATATGGAGGTGCCTTTCATCGACCCGCGCGTGAGCGAGGCGATCGAGACGCACGAGCGCGTACTCGCCGTCACCTCCCACCGCCGCGAGAATATTGGCGAACCGATGCGTCAGATCGGCGCTGCTCTCGCCGAGCTCTCCGAGAAGTACCCGCAGGATGCAATTATCTTCCCAATCCACCGCAATCCGAAGGTTCGCGAGCTGATCAAACCGCAGATCGAGCATCTGCCAAACGTCGTAGTGACTGATCCGATGGACTACCTCGAGTTCACCCACCTGCTGAAGTCGGCGCACATCGTGCTCACCGATTCGGGCGGGGTACAGGAAGAGGCGCCGTCGCTCGGAAAGCCGGTGCTCGTGCTGCGCGAGAATACTGAGCGCCCAGAGGCCGTAACCGCAGGTACCGTGAAGCTCATCGGCACCGAACAGGCTCGAATCGTGGAAGAAGTGAGCCGACTCAAGGATTCTCAGGAGGCGTACGAGACTATGGCACACGCCGTCAACCCATACGGTGACGGGCACGCAGCTGAGCGTTCCGTAGCAGCAATCGCCGAGCTCCTCGGTGTAGGCACCCGAATCCCGGACTTCTCCGCAAAGGCATAATGCAATGCACGTACTGATCATCACCCAGCAATGGGCTCCAGAATTGGGGGTGCCGCAGCTCCGCGGCGCCTGGATGGTCCGTGCGTTGCAGCAAGCGGGGCATTCTGTTTCGGTAGTGACGGCGCCTCCCCACTACCCGACCGGAAAACTCAGCTCCCCGCTCCCCGAACATCAAGCTGGCGCGATTGCACTCGGCGCCAACGGCGAGCTCGTGTATCGCTCTAATTTTCGCGAACACAGCCCCTCGATCCCCTCGCGGATCGTGGACCAAGCCGTGATTTCCACCAGCTCGGTGGCACAGGCGATGCGAGCGATCAACGATCAGCGGCCGGATTTGATTCTTGCCTCTGCACCGCCACTGCCTTCAGCTTTTACTGCGCGCGCCGTATCTCTGCGGACTGGGATTCCGTACGTCGTAGACCTTCGCGATGCGTGGCCAGAGCTGGCGCGCTACGTGGGAATCTCGGATTCGATCCTGCTGGGGCGCACGACCCTGCGTGGCAAGCTGCGCACCCCAGTGATTGACGCTGGAGCCGCACTTTTCTCGCGAGCCCTGCGTGGGGCTTCAGGTCTTATAGCTACTTCACAAGTGCATGCGGCGCACCTGGCGCTTCAGTATCACAAGCCAACTTCGGCGCTTTCGAATATCGTGATCGAACGCGAACGTGCTGCCGAAGAAGAGACGTACGCGCCCGCACGCCCGGCCGAGCGATTCTCGCTGCTTGACGGTCCGCTCGCGCGCCCGCTGCGAGTGCTCTACGCGGGCACGGTCGGGCGAGCTCAGGGTATCGAGAACGTACTCTGGGCAGCGTACTACGCGAAAAATGCGGGCTATCCGATTGAGCTCACGGTCGTTGGCAACGGCGCCCATCTCAAGGTCGTGAAATCAGTCGCGAAGCACTTGGGCGTGGATGCCGATTTCCGCGGGCGGGTCTCGCGCGAGGAAGCGCATCAGGCCTACGAGGAGACGGACGTGGCGCTCGTACACCTCAAGGCGTGGGAGCCACTGCAGCTGACCGTACCTTCAAAGACCTTCGAAGCGATCGCATCTGGCCGGTACGTGATTGGGGTTCTCGCCGGTGCTGCGGCAGATATTATTACGCGCGCTGGTGCTGGCTCCGTCGTCACTCCCGAAGACCCAGAAGCCCTCGGGCAAACCTTCGTGCAGCTGGCGAATGAGCCCTGGCGCTTGAGCGTGAACGAGCACGGCGATGAGTGGATCGATCGCGAATTGCTGCGCTTGGATTCCGAGCACACTTTCGTGGATTTTCTAGAGAAGCTGGTGGCTCAGCGCTGACGAGATTGAAAAGTTCACAATAATTGGGTCTAAAGCCTCATGCGTAGGCGCCGACATCGGGAGGATTGTCGGGTTTTTCCTAGTTGATCTATGAATGTGACGTAGGTCATCAGACAAGGATTTTAGGGCTCTGAGCTGCATCGATATGCTCGACACATGGCACAAATATATCGCGCGCAACGGAGAGCGCTTTCTTTTGTATTTATATTTGCCCTCACTTTTATGGGGCTTTTCGCTCTGCCCTCGGTGGCATATGCGGAAGAAGTATTGGATGATGGCAACGTAAAAGTTGAAATTGATCTCGTCAATACGCCTGCCGATGGCACGAACTGGCAAGTGGGCGAGACTATGAAGTTCAACCTATATGCCACTAACGAGAATCCGGCGGTCACCGGTCTGAAGATCGCTGCGGCTGAAGACACCAACCTCACCGGCGCTTACGGTGTGTGTCAGTGGCGTGCTGCCGCAGTCGGGAAGCGGCAAGTGTGTGAAAACCGCGCCACGCACGTGGTCACTATGCAGGACGTGGAGGCCGGAGGTTTTACTCCTTCAGTCACGTACAGCGGCTATCCGCAAGCGGACTATGCAGGTACTCCCACCAAATTCGCTACTGCGACCGGCGCAGAGATCACTAATGTACAAGCAGCAGCTGGCGAAGACGAAGATGCCTTCTTCAGCGTGGTAATCACCCGTAGCGGTGCGAACGCAAGCTCTAACGAGGCGCACGTGGGTGAGACGGTCACCTTCGACGTCACAGTCACGAATCTCAAGAATCAAACAGTGACGGCGTTCCCCTCGGCTTCTAACCTCAGCGGGGTGCTCACAAACTCCTCCACGAACTGCCGCTGGGCAAATCTCCCAGCAAATGGCCACTTCACCTGCAAAACGGCTAACTACACGGTGAAAGAATCCGATCTCACTGCCGGTACGTTCACCCCGAGCATCACCTACTTGCCCACCTCGGATCGTGACGGGAAGAACGCCTTGGGCGACGCCGTCACCGCCACCGGTGCTGAGTTGACTGTGCTCGAAGAAGTGCCGTTCCATGATGCAGCAATGGATGTGAGCGAGCGAGTAGATGGCGAAGCAATCACGCTTGGCGTGGCTGGCTATCTCGGTTTTGAATGCCAGCGCATTCCTGCGCTCACCTCACTCACTAACGGTTGGATTTTGGCGGCATGGGATGGCCGGCCAAATGGCTGTGGCGATTCACCTAACCCCAACTCGATTGTGCAGCGCATCTCCAAAGATGGCGGCAAGAGCTGGAGTGAGCCGGAAGTGGTGATTCAGGGCTCTGAAACTGCGCCAATCGTGGGCTACTCAGATCCTTCCTACGTGGTGGATCGCGAGACCGGCCACGTGTTCCTCTTCTCGGTACAAAGCTACAACCAAGGTTTCCATGGCTCGGTCCCGGGGGTGGATCCTACCGATCGCAATGTGGCGCACGCGCAAGTGTCCGAATCTAGCGATTTTGGGGTGACCTGGAGCGCGCCACGCACGATCACGGCTGATATCACCACTGGTTTGGAAAGCACCGTGAAGTCCCGCTTTGCAGCATCTGGCGAAGGCATTCAAAAGCAGTACGCACCCAACAAGGGGCGCCTGGTGCAGCAGTTCACCTACAAGACCACCGGAAACGTGATGCAGGCAGTCTCGGTCTATTCCGATGATCATGGCGCCACTTGGCATCGCGGCGAGCCTTTCGGCACCGGCATGGATGAAAACAAAGTGGTGGAGCTGAGCAACGGCGATTTGATGGTCAATTCGCGCGCCTCGGATGGCGTGAAGGCCCGTAAAGTTGCTATCTCGAAGGACGGCGGCGAGCACTATGGTGAAGTGAGCGTGGATTCTACGCTGATTGACCCCAACAACAACGCCAGCATCTACCGCGCCTATCCGAATGCAGAACAAGATTCCGCCTTGGCTAAGCTGCTGCTCTTCACCAATGCCGCCAACACTGGCGGACGCAGCAATGGCACTGTGAAGCTCTCTTGCGACGACGGCGCTTCATGGGCAGCGGCCAAGGTGTTTGAGCCAGGCGGAATGCAGTATTCCACCATCACCGCCTTGCGCGATGAGAATGGCAATCCGATTCCAGGCAAGTACGGGATTCTTTATGAGGCTAATGGTCCAACCATTAAGTATGTACAGGTCTCGATGGATTGGCTCAATGCCGTCAACGCTTGCGTGGCCGGCGTAGAGCGGGAAGTACGCCGCGGTGTAAACCTCGTGGAATTCCGCGTGACCAATTACGGTACCGATGCTCTTGAGAACACCAAGCTTGTGGGCCAGCCTCAGGTTGGAATCGAATGGCAAGAGCCGGAAACCGCGCTCCCCACTATCGCCCCTGGCGAGACGGTATCCGTGAAGGTGCCAGTCCTCGTCACTGCACTCGCCAACGCTGGCACGATGCAGCTCAAGGTGCAAATGGTTGCAGGTGACGATGTAGTAGCAGGCGCTGCGAACGTGACGGTGGTGCTACAAGGCGATGAGCAGCCGGCAAAGTGCGTGGCTGGTGTGGAATTGATTTCCCAGCTCCGCGGACAATCGAACGCAGAGGCTCCTGAAAAGATGCTCGATGGCGATCCGAATACTATGTGGCATACGCCGTATAGCTCCTTTGTGGAATTGCCCGTGAATGTGGATTTCGCGGTGCCATATTCGGCTGAGCTGGGCGCGGCTACCTTCACTCCGCGTGCGAGTGGCGCCAACGGCAAGATTAAGGCGGCCACCCTGTACTATGTGGATGCTGAGGGCAATGAGCATGAGCTGGATTCGGTGAGTGACGGCGCCACCACCTATAGCTTGGCTAAGCTCGCTGAACTCGAAGTACCGGCTGGTACCCAGAAGGTCACGCTGCGGCTGAAGGTAACGCAAACCTTTGGTGACACGGCCAATAAGTGGATCTCACTGGCTGAGGCTTGCTTCCTTGAGGCTGGTTCACCAGCACCCACCTACGACGAGACTCTGGTGACTTTCACCGCTCCTTTCTCGAATGTGGAACAGGGCGCTGAGGATCCTGCCGATTGCGATACGACTCCATATGTGCAGCTGGATTTGCAGGAGAACGTGCAGTACACCGTGAAGGTGGATGACACGGAGGTGCAGCCCAGCGAAGATGGCCGTGTGGATTACGACTACGGTCAGACCGTGGTGGTGACGGCGGCGGCTACGCAAGGGTACAAGCTCGCTGGGGATCAGACGAAGTGGACTTGGACTGCGCCCACGAAGGAATCGCTGCAGTGCGAGCCAGCTGACCCAGAAAAGCCTGAAGGGCCAGATGAGCCGATCGTGAACCCTGACGAGCCAGATGAGCCGATCGTGAACCCTGGTTCAGGGAATGAGAACGCTTCATCTGATGTGGAAGGCAAGCAAGGTTCAGCGAGTGAGCCAGGTCCGACTGGCAAGCAAATCGTACCTAGTGTGCAAAAGGCTGCTGACGAGCAAGCACCGGTAAAGGCACTGTCAAATACCGGATTCTCTGGGGCATTGTTGCTAGCGTTGGCGCTGGGACTTTCGCTCACTGGCGCGCTGTTGGTGGCGCGTAAGCGAGCGTAATAGTTTCCTAACTGATGTCGGGGCGGTCAAGGTTTCATAATCTTGACCGCCCCACTGCTTATACAACCTACTCTTTCGTGGTTTTCGGGTTAAAGGACAAAAATAGTTGCTTATTGCGGCGTGTTGGTAGTGTTCGACCGACCTGTGTGCCCACCGTCTCGACTTCTCTGCCCGCTCATGGTTGTGGTCGGTTTTGCGGGCAACGCTCTGACCAGCGATTTTCTCAATAGTCACACCAAAAGTGGCGCACGTCACCACCCAAATCGGGCACAGAGGCTGCGCGGGTGGGCACAGAGGCTGATGGCGTGTACATTTTTGACCGATCGATGTGCATTTTTGACCGATTTCTGTGAAGGAAGTGAAAACCTCCAGATTCACGCTCGGCATTTGCACAGGTCACTGGTGTGCCCATTTTTGGTAGCGAAAAATGAGCGGTCAAAAATGCACAGGCACCGGTCAGAAATGCACGCGCGTAAAAAACTAGGTGCCCATCCTGACGCACATTCTTGTTGAGGGAGTGTACAAGGCTTCTGGTGAGTGTGTAGGTGTGCCACCATTTTCCAGTGGTCTTTGATCGCTGATAGCGCTCTCGATCCCGTCAGTGATCACGACTTCGGGGCGAGGCACGTGGTGCTGTAGCAGCGTTGCTTGCCCGAGGGATGATGCCCGTTCTTCTTCATCCGCTCGCCACAAATAGAGCATTTCACGGCTCGGGTCGTGCGCTTTTTCATGATACATAGAATCACGAAAAGTCAAGCAAGCACCCCCACGAAACCCGAAAACAATTCGAACCACGACCTTCCCACATCACAACAACCAAAAGCCGAAATAAGCAACTATTTTTGACCTTTAACCCGGTTTTTCTGGAGCAGCTGGCGGCTTGGTAGCGCGGCTTCGTAGCGCGCCTTTTGTAGCTTCAATTCCTACTTTGTACAGCGGTTTTGCTGGAGAAATTTGCGCTTTTTGTCTTTTGACGCCGTTTTTTGCATAAGCGCGAATGTAGAATATAGGTAGGACTTTGAAGGGATTATCATGAGTGCTTTCTTGCATCACCTAGGACGCTGGTGCGCGCAGCATTCATGGAAGGTTTTTGGCATTTGGATCGTCTTGCTGCTCGGCATGGGTGGCGGCGTACTCGGCGTAGGCATGCAATTGTCGAACTCCTTCGATATCGCCGGGTCGGAAGCTATGACCGGTCTGGCAGTGCTGCGCGAGCGTCTCCCACAAGCGGCAGGTACCGCTGAGCCGGTGCTCATCACGACTAGCGACGGCGCAATTGAGAACCACCAAGACGCAATCCAAGAATTTATTGATAAAGCCAGCGAGATCGATGGGATTTCGATGGCCTCCGATCCTTTCTCAGATCTCACCCGCGCGATTAGTGACGACGGAGCCGCGGCTCTCGTCCAAGTCCAAGCCGACTCTTCGGTCGAAGCGGTTTCCGCCACCGGCGGTGGCAAGGCATCTCAAGTCAAAGCTGACTTGGAAAAGTACGCTGCCGAGCTCGAAGCGAGCGACCCTGACCTCACGGTAAAAATTGCGGGTAACATCGGCGCCACTGCAGGTGTGGAGCTCTCGATTACGGAAGCATTCGGCGTGCTGGTAGCGGCTGTGGTGCTGATCGTGACCTTTGGTTCGCTACTCGCGGCTGGGACGCCGATTATCACCGCAATCGTAGGTGTGGGCGTAGGTATGACTGGCATTTTGTTGGCCGCGTCGCTCACGGAGATTAACGCCGTAACGCCAGTGCTCGCCGTCATGATTGGCTTGGCAGTCGGTATCGACTACGCGCTCTTTATTATGAGCCGCGCCCGCGAGTATCTCGCGCACGGTCTAGCCTCGGTTGAGGCTGCTGGACGTGCCGTGGCTACTGCTGGCTCCGCCGTCGTCTTCGCAGGTATTACGGTGATTATTGCCCTCTGCGGCCTCTCGGTGGCGGGCATTCCATTCCTGACGGCGATGGGCATTTCTGCAGCGTTTATGGTGGCTGTGGCGGTGGCCGTGGCGCTGACTGCAGTGCCGGCATTCCTCGGGCTGCTCGGCAAACGCATCACGCCGAAGGCTAAGGTCGCGAAGGCTCGTACCACGAGCGGACCGCGCTGGGCCTCCGTATGGATCAACTCGGTGATGCGACTCCCGTGGCTCTTCGCCGTCGCCGTCATTGCCCTCCTCGGCGCCGCATCCGTGCCGCTCTCCGGCCTCTCGCTCTCGCTCGTCGATAACGGGTACGAGGCTCCCGGCACCCAGCTGCGCGACACTTACGATTCGATTGCCGAGGAGTTTGGTGAGGGCTACAACTCGCCGATGATTATCATTGGCGACATTGTGCAAAGCACCGACCCGCTCGGTCTCGTTGACGATATTTCCAATGAAATTGAGTCCATGCCAGACGTAGCGCGAGTCGCGATGGCTACCCCGAACCCAGACGCCTCGATGATGTTTATCCAGGTGATTCCGCGTGAAGGTCAGGCTGCGCCAAGCACCATGCAGCTGGTCAAGGACGTGCGCGAAATGGCACCCGAGCTCGAAGCACGCTACGGCATCTCGAACGTGATGGTCACCGGTATTACCGCCGTGGCCGTAGACATCGCCAATACCCTGAACTCTGCCCTTCTGCCGTTCGGCATCGTGGTGGTCGGCCTCTCGCTGCTGCTTTTGATGATTGTGTTCCGCTCGATTGCCGTACCGGTGACGGCGACGCTCGGCTACCTGCTCTCGCTCGGCGCCGGGCTCGGCGCAGTGGGCGCGATGTTTGGCTGGGGCTGGTTTGCGGACCTCTTCCACGTAACCAAACTCGGCTCGGTGATTTCGTTCCTGCCAGTGATCGTGATGGGTATTCTCTTCGGCCTGGCCATGGACTACGAGGTTTTCCTGGTCTCGCGTATGCGTGAAGTTTGGATTCACACCCGTGACGCGAAACGGGCCGTGCGCGAGGGCTTCATCGGTTCGGCCAAGGTGGTCACGGCCGCTGCGCTGATCATGACCTCCGTCTTCGCCTTCTTTATCCCAGACGGCAACAAGTACATCAAGCCGATTGCCGTCGCACTGACCGTCGGTATTTTCGCCGACGCCTTCCTCGTGCGCATGACCCTCATTCCCGCGCTGATGACGCTGCTAGGCAAGCACGCTTGGTGGCTGCCCAAGACTTTAGACCGCGTCCTTCCTACCGTGGACGTAGAGGGCGAAGGCCTCGCACGCAGCCTCGAGCACTCGGACTGGGTGGCCACCCACGGACCGGTCTCGCTGCGACTCGAGCACTTGTCACTCGGCGACGAGTCAGGATCCGCATTTGACGACGTCTCGCTCCTGCTTCGTCCAGGCGAATTCGGTTACATTCGCCTCGATTCGCCACTCGGCCGCAGCGCACTCGCCGCGGTACTGACTGGACGTACGCTACCAACTGACGGGCACGCCGTCATTGACCAGCACGTGCTCCCCGACGGCATCTCCGCTATTCAAGCGCATACGATGGTGCTGCGCTACCCAGAAGCGCGGCTGGTACCTAAGGATATTTCGATCGTCGTGAGCATCGACCCCAGCGAGCCAATGTGGGATGCGCTGCACGCGATCCACGAGCGCGGGGTGAACGTACTCGCGATAATCAGCGAATCTGCTGAGCTCCCAGCGGATTATCAGGCACAGCTGGTAGATGTAGAAGTGGCCGGAAGCGACGTAGCTGAGGCCCAGCTTGTGGGGAGTGAGCAATGAAAACGAAGCCAAACAGACTACTCACGATTCTCGTGATGATTGTGCCAATGCTGCTGTGCCTCGCGCTCTTGGGCGCGAACCTCACGCAGGCCACCACCTATGGCTCCCCTAAAGCCGCGATTATTAACGGCGACGAGCCCGTCACGCTGATCACCGGTCAAATGCTGCCAGCTGGGCGTCAGGTCATCGCTGCGCTAACAGATCCAGATCGCGAAACGAACTTCGAATGGTCCGTCGTCACCAGTGAAACCGGCGAGAAAGGCCTGAACGACGGTACCTATGATGCGATCGTAGAAGTCCCCAAGGATTTCTCTGCGAAAGTCGCTGGGGTGCTGCAATCTACCTCCACCGAGCCTGGGCAACTGACCGTGCGGACCAATGGTGTATCGGCGCTGCTACCGGCGCTTTCGAACGATCTGGTGCAGGCCGCGGTGAACGATCTCGGTACGTCCTTTACTGTGCAGTATTTGGCTACTTCGCTCGCGGCGAGTAGCCAGATCAAGGACGGTTTCGACCAGGCAGCCGATGGCGCTGGGCAGTTGGCTGACGGTATTGGGCAGGCTGCGGACGGCGCCGGAGATTTGGCCGATGGCGCTGGGCAGTTGGCTGACGGTTCGCTCCAGCTCTCGAGTGGCACGAATCAGTTGGCCGACGGTATTGGTCAACTTGCTGCTGGCACTACCCCACTCGCGCAAGGTGCTAACCAGCTCGCCGATGGTCTGAACCAGTACGTGGACGGGATCGGCCAGGCAGCGAATGGAGCTGCGCCACTCGTTGACGGGCTCGGCCAATATATTGACGGCGTGAATCAGGCGGCTGATGGCTCGGTTGAGCTCAGCAGCGGCGCAGATCAAATTGCCGACGGCATCGGTCAGTATGTGGGCGGCGTGCAGCAGCTCTACGATGGAATCACCCAGCCACAAGAAGGCCAGCCGACCTCGCTCGTGGGCGGTGCTCACCAGATTGCTGATGTGCTCACCATGATCTCCGGCGGTATCCACAAGGCGATTGATGGCTTGAGTACCCAGATTCCTGCCGGTCTCACGGGCGCAGCCGATAGCTCCGCGCTACTCTCGATGGGATTCGGTGAGCTCACTTCGCTCATTGAGAAGTGTGGCACCGGTGATCAGGCTGCGTGTGCAGAGGCTGCCGCCGGAACCGGTGCTACAGCCACTGCTTTGAGCGCTCTCGCTGCTCAGCTCCAAGAAGCGGCGAACCTCGCTGAACAAAACGAGCTCGACCTCTCCCAGCTCAAGTTCGTCACTGATTCTGCTGACCAGCTCGCCGACGGCGCTCAGCAGCTCGCCGGTGGCCTCGACACCCTCGCTGAGCAGATCAACGCGAACATGCTTGGCGAAAACGCTGACAAACTCACCGGTGGTGCTCGCCAGCTCGCCGATGGCACTGCCCAGCTCTCTGACGGTCTCGGTCAGCTCAAGGCAAACGGCGCACTAATCCTCGATGGTACCGACCAGCTCATGTCTGGTCTCGGATTGCTCTCTTCTAACGGCGCACGCTTGGCCGATGGCGCGAACCAACTCGCCGATGGCACCAACCAGCTTGCAGCTGGCGCTGGCAGCGCGGCTCAAGGCGCTCGTGACCTTGCCGCTGGCGCTGCACAAGCCGCTGACGGTACTGTGCAGCTCGCTGACGGCGCAGTGCAGCTAGCAGACGGCCAACGCCAACTCGCTGAAGGTTCTGCCACACTCGCTAACGAACTCGCATCCGCTGCCGACCAGATCCCGACCTATACCGAGCAGGAAGCCGCAGACGCTGCCGCAGCGCTCGGTACCCCAGTGGTGGTTGAGTCCACAGAGCCCACCGTGGATACGCGCTCTTCGCTCTCCCCTAGCCTCATGGCACTTGCACTCTGGATTGGCGCGCTCAGCGCCGTGATCTACCTCGGCTCGATGCGCCGAGACCGTGTAAATGCGCCGCTCACGCCTGTGCGATTCACTGCGAAGGCGATGCTCCCGGCACTCGGTATTGGGCTGGTTCAGAGCATTCTGGTGCTGGCAGGTTTGGCTCTGAGCAAGATCCACGTGGCATACCCGATTGGTCTCGTAGCCTTGGTGCTCTTTGCCAGCGCCACTATGGTCGCCATCCACTACGCGCTCACGGCTATGTTTGGCATGAAGACCGGTGCGATTATCTCGCTCTTACTGCTGGGCTTGCAGCTCATCTCCGTCGATGGCCTACTCCCGATGAACGACTCCTCGCCGGTCATCACCGCGCTGCATGACGTCCTCCCAGTGCCGCAGGCGCACGAAGCCTTCCGCGCCGCCGTCACCGGAATCGGCTCGGCCACAATGCCGGTCTGGGTCTTGGTCGCATGGCTACTGCTCGCACTCGTCGTAACTGTGGCCTCGGTAGCGAAGCGCCGCACGATCAACCTTGCTGGCCTGCGCCGCCTCGCCAGCCAGTACATCCCGTCTACGGCCCGCGCCTAGGCTTCATCTAAGGTAAATGAGACGTTGGGACCAGGTCCCGTTTCTCAGTGTTGAGAATCGGGACCTGGTCCCAACGTCTCACTTTTGTTTTCAACAGCGATTGAATCACCTGGTGGTGAGATTTTGACGAGATCGGCTCTTTACGGGCGGGATACGATCAAAATCTCAACCGCAAAATTAATGGAGCAGACAATTATGATGCAGATGAGGAAGGTGTAGCCACGTAGGCTGCGTGACTGAGCTCATCTGAGGCCTCATAGACCTCCCGAACCAACCGATCATCCGCCGGCACCTGCGGATCAAGCCATTGCTCATACATACTTGGCTCTAGCAGCAGCGGCATGCGGGGATGTACACTCTGTGCACTCCCAACCGCATCGCGCGTGACGAGCGCGTAGCTCACCAGGCTAGAGCCGTCGTTAAGCCGCGTCGTCGCCGTGATCGCCGCAATCCCAAAAGGCTCAGCGCCGAGGCGAAACCGCTTTCCCTTCTCCACATACCAGTGCGCAGGCACAATCGCACGCTCAGCGGCAGCAAACCGCCACGACCCCGTTAGCTTTTCAATGCGCGCATTAAACGCCGAATACTTCGCAGGAGCGCCTCCCACAAACAGCCACCACCAAGCCGGAAGTGCATCAGGAAACCAGCCCCGCGCCGTCACCCCATCCTGGACGTGCGCCATGATGATCGGGTTGAGGTTCTTGGCCCGCGAACCGGTGATCCGCGCCGTCCCCTGAGACTTCGCAAGCCACTGGGAGATATGCGCATTCACCGCCGCCTCATCGAGCCCAAGCTCGGCGAGCCCACTCGGGACAAACGAGAGCGCGAGCCCCGGCGAATCGAGTTTTAGGTCAGAATCGAAACCATATTGTGCACACTCAAGCAATTTTAGCCGCTGCAAAATATGCAACAATAGCAATATGGCATTTTCGAAAAAACTACTTGGCACTGACGAGCGCGTCCTGCGCCATATGCACGAACACTTTAAGAAGATTTTCCTGAACGTAGTGGCGGCGATTCTGATTATCGCGGCCGTCATCACCGGCTTGGTCCTGATGCCAGATTCTGCTACCCCGTGGGGTCAGTGGGTGCTGGGCATCGTGGGCGCAGTGCTGTTTATTATCGCTTTCGTGATCCCGTGGCTGCGTTGGCTCACCAGCACCACCACGATCACCAACCGCCGAATCATCACTCGCACCGGCATTATCAACAAGACCGGCCACGACATCCCACTCGCGAAGATTTCAAACGTCGCCTATGAGCGTTCTATGAGTGACCGCCTTTTCGGCTGCGGCACGCTGGTGCTCGAGACTAGCGCCGATTCGCCGTTGGTGCTGAAGGACATTCCAGACGTGGAAAAGATCCACGTGGAGCTCACCGACCTGCTTTTCGGCACGGATGAGAACACCGACTTCGCAAAGATTGATGAGTGATCATGGATTTTAATTCGCTATTGAGGCGCGCGGCCAACACACTGGTTCGCTCCGCCATCGACGCCGCCTCCAGCGCGCTGAAGAAGAAGTTCTCGGGCTCTGCTTCGGGTTCTCGTTCAGCCTCAGGTTCGAAGGGCATGACGGCGAAGCCCAAGGCTTCCGCGAAAGCCGAGACCACCGTCGTCGGTTCCGATTACACCCGCGGCTCGGGCCCGAATGGATATCCGCTGCCGAGCGAGACCCCAGTGCTGTGGAGCGTGGAGTCGCGCGGCTTGCCGGACTTCGAGTATCGCCCTGAGAAAGATGGCGCTCCCGATCCGGGCGAAGTCGTCTGGACGTGGGTCCCTTACGAGGAGAACGACGGGCGCGGCAAGGATCGCCCAGTCCTGATCGTTGCGATGGACGGCGACTACGTAGTTTTCGCGCAGCTTACCTCCAAGAACCACGCGAAGGGGCGCGCCTACCAAGACGAGTATGGCGAGTGGTGGATGGATATCGGCACCGGCTCGTGGGACCCGATGCGTCGCCCGAGCGAAGTGAAGCTCAGCAAGCTGTGGGTGGTGCATACGGATCAGATTCGTCGCGGCGGTGGCGCGCTTGATACCGCCACGTACAAGACCGTCGTGGATACTCTCAAGCAGATCTATCGCTAGACGTGACGGGTCGCACCTCACGGATAGCGTGAGACGCTTGGAATGCTTGGAAATAGCTATTAAAATGAGTTCTTGGACTTTGCACCTGGCTGGGTGCGAGGCCTAGCTTCATCTATTTCCACGGGTGTTCCCCACGCCTGGCAGTCCAGATGCGGCAATCCCTCACCAGCCAATGTAAATATCGCGAAAGCGAACAACCGAAAGAGACCAATCGTGGCAAACATTAAGTCGCAGAAGAAGCGCATCAAGACGAACGAGAAGCGCCGCCTCCGTAACAAGAGCTACAAGAGCGAGCTCAAGACTTACGTGCGCAAGACTCGCGAAGCTATTGCAGCTGGCGAAGCTGAAGAAGCTGAGAAGCTGCTGCGCGTTGCTTCCCGCAAGCTCGACGTGGCCGTGAGCAAGGGCGTGATTCACAAGAATCAGGCTGCTCAGCGCAAGAGCAAGCTGGCAAAGCAGCTGGCTAAGATTGATGCCTGAGCGATAATCGCTACAGTCAACAAGCGGGGGCGCGGCCCGTTTAGTGAGGCCCCCCCCAAGGTTTTTGAAAAAAAAAACAAAGGGTGGGGGGCGAGAAATTTAAA
>R16__coassemble_1004_pt1 | contig 44961 bp, 38 predicted proteins | sample R16__metabat2_low_PE_015 | metagenome-assembled genome bin R16 | reverse complement strand
TTTTATTATATCACCCCCTGGTCTCCCTAACTATTTTTCAATTCAAATATAATTCTTGGTGGCGGGCCCCCCCCCCCGCGCCCCCCCCCCCCCCCAGTCTTCGTCTGTAACGCTAAAAAATGAACCATTGGGACCTGACCCCAATGGTTCATTTTTATATGTTTATATGCGTCAGGCTGCGTAACCAAGTACCGCTGGGCCAATCCACATGGTCCAGATCGTGATGAGCACGATGCCGAGGAGGTTCAACCACAAACCGGCCTTTACCATCTGCTTGATCTGGATGTAGCCCGAGCCGTACGCGATTGCGTTTGGTGGGGTAGCCACTGGGAGCATAAATGCGCAGGTAGCTGCCAGAGCCACAGGGATAACCAGCAGCTGGACGTCCACGCCAATACCAACGGCTACTGCACCGATGATCGGCAAGAAGGCTGCAGCCGTAGCCGTGTTCGAGGTGAGTTCCGTCAAGAAGATCACGATCGCCGTCACTACCGCAATCATGAGGATGACTGGGACGCCGGCGAGACCGGTGGCAACGTTACCAATCCACTTCGAGAGGCCGGACGTGCCAAACATCGCCGCGAGCGAGAGGCCGCCACCGAAGAGTAGCAGCACGTCCCACGGAATGTCCTTGGCGGTGTGCCAGTCGAGGATTGCGATCCCGTCCGGATGGGTGTGAGCAGGAAGGAGGAAGAGCAGGAGCGAGACGGCCATAGCCACCCACGCATCCGAGAAGCCCATGTCCTTGAAGAAGGTTGGCAGCACGATCCACGCGAGCGCGGCGAGGATGAAGATCGTCATCACAATCTTCTCCTGTGGGCTCATCGGCCCCATTTCCTTCATCTGGCGCTTGATCAGGTCGCGACCGCCTGGGATTTCATCGACCTCTGGCTTGTAGAGGCGGATGAGTAGCTGCCATGCGATCAACAGGAAGAACCAGGCAAGCGGAGTAGCGAAAATCATCCAGGTGCCGAAGTTGAGGGAGATGCCTTCGCCCTCGAGGTAGCCCTTGAGCAAGGTGTTTGGCGGGGTGCCGATTGGGGTGGAGAGCGACGCGATCGAAGCGGCGTAAGCAATACCGAGCATCAAGGCGGTGCCGAGGTTGCTCATCTTTCCGTCTTCGGTCTCGAGGTGGCCGATCGTGGAGAGCACGGAAATGCCGATTGGCAGCATCATCACGGCGGTTGCCGTGTTGGAGACCCACATGGAGAGCAGGCCGGTTGCCACCATGAAGCCCAGCACCATGCGCTTTGGCTTGGTGCCGATCAGGAGCACGATCGCGAGAGCAAGGCGGCGGTGGAAGTTCCAGCGCTGCATTGCGAGGGCTAGGAAGAAGCCACCCATAAACAGGAAGATCGTGTCCGAAGCGTAAGGGGCCGCCGTCGCCTTAAACGTAGCGACGCCGAAGAGCGGGAACGTGACGAGCGGAACCAGAGCGGTAGCGGCGAGTGGAATCGCCTCGAAAATCCACCAAATAGCCATCAAAATAGCGATTGCTGCGGTGAAGGCGATGTTGTCGGCCAAGACTGCAGGATCGGGCAGGTTGCCTTCGGCGTCTGCCATGCTCTGGACCAGGCTATCGGGCAGTTCGCGCGGGAATACGTAGTACATAATCAGCGCGAGCACGATACCTGCAACGATACCGACAAGATTCTTGACGAGCTGATTGCCCTTCCGTGGTTCGTCGAGTGTGCCTTCAGCTACGTTAGTGCTCTCGTGAATCTCGGGAGTACTCATCGTCGATACCTCCTTTCTGTGTGCTATCTCTGTAGTGCAGATGCCGTGGCGGTGATATAGCCGTGCGGTGAGTCGACGGATAGCAGCGTCGAGCCTGCGGCGATTGTGGATAACGGACTTCGAAGGTCGCCATTGACCTTCGAGCCGCATACGCGCCATTCTATATGCTCTCCGTCACAATGTCTCTTAATATCAAGATTTCTTTCAAAAGTTCTCGGTGAGTAGACTAGCCGCATGAAATTTGCCAGTTCACCAGCGTGGAAGATGGGGATGTCGGTCTCGGTGGCGACCGGGTTGTACGGCATTTCCTTCGGCGCGCTCTCGGTGGCGGCAGGTTTGAGCTTCTGGCAGACGGTTGCGCTCTCGGCGCTCATGTTTACTGGCGGGTCGCAGTTTGCTTTCGTAGGCGTGGTAGGTGGCGCGGGCGGTTTAGGCGCGCTCGCGAGCGTGAACGCCACCGGCGCTTCGGCCCTTGCTGCGGCGAGCTTGCTGGGCCTGCGCAACGGCATCTACGGAATGCACAACAGTCTTCGGCTGCGGGCACGTGGGCTGTGGAAAGTTCTCGCCGCGCAGCTCACGATTGATGAGTCGACGGCGGTGGCCTCGGCTCAGTCCGAGTCCGAGGAGATTCGCCGGGGATTTTGGGTCACGGGTGTTGGCGTGTGGCTGTTGTGGAACCTGTTTACGATTGTGGGGGCTGTGGTTGGTGAGCGCCTTGGCGATCCAGCCACTTGGGGTCTCGACGGCGCCGCAGTTGCAGCTTTCTGTGGCCTGCTCTGGCCACGCCTCAAGGCTCGAGAGGCGGCGGCGCTCGCGCTCGCCTGCGCTGCGATCACGCTCGTAGCTGTGCCGTTTATCCCTGCTGGCCTACCGATTCTGTTGGCGGCCGCTGCCGCTGCGGGCTACGGCTTTGCGAGTGAACGCATTGGGGGTGGCGCCTGATGTGGTGGTGGATTCTTGCGGCCTGTGCCCTCGCGTTTGCCACGAAATTCGTGGGTTTTCTGCTTCCGCGGAGCCTGCTCGAGCGCCAGAGTGTATTGCGGGTGACGGCGGCGATGACTGTTGGCTTGCTCGCCTCGCTGATCGCCACGAACGGTTTTAGTACCGGCGCGTTGGTCGTTTTCGATGCGCGGGCTGCGGCTTTGGCGGTGGCGGTTACGGCTCTGGTTTTTCAAATACCGTTCTTGTTGGTGGTTGTACTGGGCGCAGCGTCGAGTGCACTTGTGCGTCTTGTGACTGAACCGGCTGCCGAACCGTGGTTGAGCTTGGCGGTCTGCTTCGGGTGTGCGGCTCTGGTAGCGGTGCGCGTGCTGCGTGCCCGCCGACATGCAGAATGATCCCTTGGGGTCAGGCACCTTTTCTCATTTTTTGGGTGTGAGACGTTGGGACCAGGTCCCGATTCTCACGCGTGTGCATTTTTGACCGGTGCCTGTGCATTTTTGACCGCTCATTTTGCGCTGCCAAAAATGGGCAAGCCTGTGACCTGCGTAAATGTCATGCTTGAATCTGGAGGTTTTCACATCCTTCACAAAAATCGGTCAAAAATGCACATCGATCGGTCGAAAATGTACACACGGTCAGCCTCTGTGCCCACCCGCACAGCCTCTGTGCCCGATTTGGTCGGTGACGCACGCCACTTCATATGTGACTATTGATAAAACCACAGGTCAGAGCCTTGCCCTCAAAGCCGGCACAAGCACGATCGGGCAGAGAGGTCGAGCCATCGGGCAGAGAGGCTGATGTCTTGGCCGCCACCGCCCCGCGAGCATAGCAACGGGGGCCGTAGCCTTAGCTACGACCCCCGCCGAAGTCTAGGACACCGAACCCGAGAGCGCCTGTCGGCGCGAAGGCCGCTCGTAGCGGCAAATTATTGGAGCCCGGGGCTTCCGCGATCCGGTGTCTTGTTATTAGCGTAACTCATGTTCCAAGCTTTGTCATCGTGGCGCCGCCCTGTATTCTGCACGTTGTTGCGTCATTCTCACACGCCTTGAGAAATTGTGCGCCAGTTCACGCAGCGTGCAAGAATTATGCCTATGACCACGAAAGTCACCGTCACCAGCGTTATTCAAGGCATTGTGATTGCCGGCATTCTGCTCTTCGCTGCGCTCGCCAGTTCTTGGTTTGCGGTAGTGGCAATGGCGATGATCGGCGTGGCACTCATGACCGGTTGGGGCGAAGTCATTCGAGTCGCCAATAGGGCGAGCGCAAGGGGAGTCATCACTGCCGTACTGCTGGCAGCCTTGGGTGCGGCGAACTGGCGCTCTTTCGCCACTACGATTTTCGTGAGCGCGCTGAGCATGATCGCCGTCTTTGTGGCGGAAATGTTGCGCCGCGATACGGGAGTTGACCTCATCAATCAGGTCTCCGGCGTCTATCTCGGATCCTTCCTCGCAATCTCCTCTTCTCTCTGGGTCTATGCGCTCGCAGGGGTGGTCGGTCAAAAAATCGTGACCTGTATGGCGGTCGTCGTGGCAGTCGTGGCCGTGATTGAGAGTTTCCAAGTCCATACGGTCCATGTGCTCGCGCTGATTAACGCGCTGGTAGCAGCGCTGCTGGTCGCTTGGCTAGTAGACATCCCAATCTGGAGCGCGATTGCGATTGCTGTGGCGGTAACTCTCACCTACGCCGTCACTATTGAATCGCGTGACCGTCCCGAGGAGCCGCTCTCGAGTATTGGGAGAATTTCGCTGCTGGCGGTGCCGGTGTGCGCTCTGGGCGTGATCGCGTTCGTACTGAGCCTCGCGATCGTCTAGCCTAGAGCTATGGTAATGAGAATTCCTGAGCGGGTAGCTCCTGAAAATTATCCGATTGCATGGCTGATGGATACGTGGCGCGGCGGTGGCGTGCTCGAGTATGAGAACGTGCCAGCGAGTGCCTACTTGCACGAACTGCGCCTTGACAACAACGACGGCGGTCCATACCTGCGCTTCACTTCCACGATCTGGCTCGCGAACGAGCCAGCGAGCGTGGTGGAAAACGAGCTCACAGGCGAATACCTGTGGGATCACCTGACTAAGGGGCAGCTTTGGAGCTCGGCGGTAGGTTTCTTGCGGGTTAATCCGGAAGCGTCTACCGGGCAGGACGGCACCACGCCGCTCGAGGCTCTGGTGGCGTCGCCCTCGGGCACGAGCCAGGTGTGGGTGGGTGTCGTGAAGGGTCCGCAGCTGCAGCTGGTCACCGACGTCGTGGCCCGTTCGGCCGCCGGTGCCGATTTGACGAACGCCAAGATTATGGCTGGAAACGTACAGTCTGAGCTCTTCTATGCTTACGACATGGAGGCCTTTGGCTTCCCGATGCGCTCCTATTTCTCTGGGCGACTTTCGCGCACGATGGATTCCTCTGTGGATATGAAGGAGGAGTGATGGCGGAGTTCGACGGGCCTCAGGATTGGAGCGCCGCCGCGGGCGGGAACCCGTTTGCGCAGGAGGAACTGCTGCGCGAGGGTAAGGCTTTTGCGCAGCTGGCCGGCGTGGAAGCGGTGACGGTGAGCGGGCCGGATCGCCTTTCGTGGTTGCATAATTTGACGACGGCGCCTTTCGCCGGTCTGCGCCCCGGCGCGAGTCTCGAGGGTTTGATTCTCGACGGCAATGGGCATGTGCGCCACGCTTTTGCTGCGTGGGACGACGGAGCCAAGACTTGGCTGATCGCTGACGCGGGTCAGGGTGAGACGCTCGCGAATTTCCTTGATTCTATGCGGTTTATGTTGCGGGTCGAGGTGGGGCGCGAGGACGTAGTGGCCTATGCGATGCTGCGCGATGCGAGCGAGATTCCTGCGAGCGTGAGCGATTTGGCGCTGCACGTCTGGCAGGATCCGTGGCCGTACGTGCTCCCCGGTGGCACGACCTATGGGCTCGACGACGATTCGCATCCGGCTTTCGGGACGCACCGTGCGATGGTTGTGGCAGCGGCTGGCGCGGGTGACGCCGTAGTGGACGCCTTGCGTGAGGCGGGTTTCGAAGCCGTGCCGCAGTTGGTGTGGGAGGCCGCGCGTATTGTGGACCGCCGCCCGCGCCCTTTGACTGAGATTGCTGACGATCACGTGATTCCGCACGAGCTGGATTGGTTGCGCAGCGCGGTGTCTATTACTAAGGGCTGCTTCCCTGGGCAAGAGACGGTTTCGAAGGTGATCAACATGGGCCGCCCGCCGCGCCGGTTGACGTTCCTCTATTTAGAGGGGCCGGAAGGAGATTTGCCGGGTAGTGGCACGGAGATCACTCTTGATGGCAAGGCGGTTGGCGTACTGACCAGTAGCGCGCGTGACTATGAAGAGGGCGCGGTAGGTTTGGCGCTGCTTAAGCGCTCGGTGCCGATCGACGCAGTGGTTCATCTAGGTGATTTCGTGGCTTCGCAGGAGGCGGTTGTGGCTCCCGAGGGGCGTGCAGCTGCTTCTCCTGAGGAAGTTCCTGGGCAGGCGCTGCGCCGGGCCCGCGCTGCGCTCGATGCCAGCCAAAAGCCGAAGCGCCGCGGAGATAAGTAGGCGAGTGGAATATGCGAGCAGTTATTCAGCGCGTGAAGCGCGCAAAGGTGTCGGTGGTGGACGAGGCGACTGGGGAGCGCGCCGTCACCGGAGAAATCGGGGCGGGGCTGTGCGTGCTCCTCGGCGTCACTCATGACGACGGCCCAGCACAGATCGAGAAGACCGCACGCAAGATTGCGCAGCTCAAGCTGCTGCGCGCGCCGAATGGCTCCGACGACCCGAAGGAACGGGTGAGCGCCGAGGAGACGAAGGCGCCGGTGCTGCTGGTTTCGCAGTTCACTCTTTATGCGGACGTGAAGAAGGGGACGAAGCCGAGCTGGTCGCACGCTGCGCCTGGCGACAAGGCCGAGCCGATCTTCGATGCGGTGGTGGAGGCCGTGCGCGGATATGGCCTGGACGTCCAAACTGGGCAATTTGGGGCGATGATGGACGTGGAACTGGTCAACGACGGGCCTTTCACCATCTTCGCCGAGGTGTAGCTCTGAGAAGTGTGCGCATAAAAGTGCGCCAACGTGCGCCGATGGCGAAATAGCGAAAGTTTTGGGGCTGTGCGCAGTTAGAGTGGTTGAGTTGAAAAGCTTCGGCACTACGAGGAGACCACATGTTTGAAAGATTTACTGATCGCGCTCGCCGCGTGATCGTGCTCGCCCAGGAAGAGGCGCGCAATCTCAAGCATAATTATCTGGGCACAGAGCACATCCTGCTCGGCCTGATTAAAGAGGGTGAGGGCGTGGCCGCTAAGGCGCTCGAATCCCTGAATGTCACCTTCGACGGCGTGCGCGATCAGGTAGTGGAGATTATCGGCGAGGGTCAGGAGCATCCTACCGGTCACATTCCTTTTACTCCCCGCGCCAAGAAGGTGCTCGAATACGCAATGCGTGAAGGCCTGCAGCTTGGCCATTCTTACATCGGCACTGAGCACCTGTTGCTCGGCTTGTGCCGTGAGCAGGATGGTGTGGCAGCGCAGGTGCTGGCGAAGCTCGGCGCTGACCTCCCGAAGGTGCGCCAGCAGGTGACGCAGCTGCTCTCGGGCTTCCAGGGTGGCAAGGAGAGCGTCGGCGTTGGCGCTGGTAACCAGCGCGAAGGTATTAAGGCTGGCTCCACGATTCTGGACCAGTTCGGCCGCAACCTTACTGCGCAGGCACGCGAGGGCAAGCTCGATCCAGTGATCGGGCGCCACAACGAGACCCAGCGTGTGATGCAGGTGCTCAGCCGCCGCACTAAGAACAATCCAGTTCTGATCGGTGAGCCGGGCGTGGGCAAGACTGCTGTGGTTGAGGGCTTGGCGCAGTCGATCGCGACTGGCGACGTGCCTGAGACGCTCAAGGATAAGCAGCTTTACTCGCTGGATATGGGCTCGCTGGTGGCAGGTTCGCGCTACCGCGGTGATTTCGAGGATCGTATGAAGAAGATCCTCAAGGAGATCACGAACCGCGGCGATATTGTGCTTTTCATCGACGAGATCCACACGCTGGTGGGCGCCGGTGCAGCTGAGGGCGCGTTGGATGCGGCTTCGCTGCTCAAGCCTATGCTTGCGCGCGGTGAACTTCAGGTGATTGGTGCTACCACGCTCGATGAGTACCGCAAGTACATCGAGAAGGATGCCGCGCTGGAGCGCCGTTTCCAGCCGATCCAGGTGGATCAGCCGAACGTGAAGGAGACGATTGCGATCCTCGAGGGTCTGCGTGACCGTTACGAGGCCTTCCACCACGTCACGATTACTGACGGCGCGCTGGAGGCAGCCGCCACGCTCGCGGATCGTTACATCAACGATCGCTTCCTGCCGGATAAGGCTATTGACTTGATCGATGAAGCGGGTGCTCGCCTGCGGATTCAGAAGATGACGGCGCCGCCGGAGCTTCGTGATCTGGACGAGCGTATCAGCTCGGTCCGGACCGAGAAGGAAGCTGCGATCGATGGTCAGGACTTTGAGAAGGCTGCGGCCCTGCGCGATCAGGAGCAGAAGCTCACGGAAGAGCGCGAGGAGAAGGAACGCGCCTGGAAGGCTGGTGAGCTCGATGTGGATTCCGTCGTGGATGAGGATCTCATCGCTCAGGTGCTTTCGATGACGACGGGTATTCCGGTCTTCAAGCTCACCGAGGCGGAGAGCGCGAAGCTGCTGCGCATGGAGGGCGAGCTGCACAAGCGCGTCATCGGCCAGAGCGAGGCAGTGAAGGCAGTCAGCCAGGCGATTCGCCGTTCGCGTGCTGGTCTGAAGGATCCGAACCGCCCAGGTGGCTCGTTCATCTTCGCTGGTCCGACCGGCGTGGGTAAGACTGAGCTGGCCAAGGCGCTTGCGGAGTTCCTCTTCGGCGACGAAGACGCTCTGATCACGCTCGACATGAGTGAGTACCAGGAGAAGCACACGGTTTCGCGTCTCTTCGGTGCCCCTCCAGGGTATGTGGGTTACGACGAAGGTGGCCAGCTCACTGAGAAGGTGCGGCGCAAGCCGTTCTCGGTGGTGCTCTTCGACGAGATCGAGAAGGCACACGCCGACCTCTTCAACTCGCTGCTGCAGATCCTTGAAGAAGGCCGCTTGACCGACTCGCAGGGTCGCGTGGTGGACTTCAAGAACACGATCATCATCATGACGACGAACCTCGGTACCCGCGATATCGCCAAGGGCGTGCAGACGGGCTTCCAGTTCGATCAGGACACGATGGCTTCGTACGACCGTATGAAGATGCGCGTGAACGAGGAGCTGAAGAACCACTTCCGTCCGGAGTTCCTGAACCGTGTGGACGAAATGATCGTCTTCCCGCAGCTGAACCGCGACGAGATTCTCCAGATCGTGGATCTCATGGTGGGCAAGCTCGATTCGCGCTTGCAGGATAAGGGCATGAGCTTGGCTCTGAGTGACGACGCCAAGCAGCTGCTCGCCGACCGTGGCTACGATCCAGTGCTCGGCGCTCGTCCGCTGCGCCGCGCTATCCAGCGCGATATTGAGGACGTGCTCTCCGAGAAGCTGCTCTTCGGTGAATTCCATGAGGGGCAGACGATCGTGGTGGATGTGGATAAGGACAACATCCCGATGAGCTTCACGTTCACCGGTCACGATTCGGACTACCAGCTTCCTGAGGGTGTGAACCTTGCGGAGTCGGTGGACACGATCGTCGGTCTGCAGACCTCAGATAACTAATCTGCAATATAGAGCGGGGCACCCAGCTAGTTGGCTGAGTGCCCCGCTTCTCACAAAAAATGAACCATTGGGACCTGACCCCAATGGTTCATTTTGTTAGTTCAGTTCTTGCCGGAGATGCCGGGCTCGTCGATATCGGAGAAGTCGAAGTCGGATTCGTCAGCGTCCGCCGAGAAATCTAGCTCCTCATCGAGATCGAGATCGTCAAAGTCGTCCAAACCAAACTCGGAAAGATCGATATCGGAGCCGTCGTCGGCGAGTGCGCCTTCGCGGGCGCCGCGCTGCGATTCTAGGCCGTTGGCAAGAGTGTCGAGCTCTTCGTCCTCACCCTCGCTGGTGAGCTCTGCATCGCTGGTATCCGAATAGTCATCGGTCTCCATGCGGCGCGAGGAGGATCCCAGCGGGCTGCGCGGCAGTTCGTCGTCTTCGAAATCAGCGGCGCCAGCTTCGTCGTCATCCCAACGCGAGTCGCCCCAATCGTCGTCAAGATCGGAACTGAAGTCATCGTCGTCACCCCACGAATCGGCGCGACCAAAGCGCGAGGAAAACTCGCCGGTCTCGGCAAAGTCCTCGTCGTAGTCCTCGTCGCCAGGGAGCGGCGCGTCCTCGCCCTCCTCGTAGAAACCGAAGGCCTCGGAACTCTTGAGCTGGTCCACGCCAGCCTCGTCCATCGTGCGACGTGCTTCAATACCGAGCTCTTCGCTCACGGGAACAGTCAAATCCGAGAACACGCGCACTGGCCAACCGGCCTTCACGCCGTCCAGCGCCGTCTGCATCACGCAGTGGCTCTCGGCGATGCCGACCACGTCGATCGAATCGATCTCGCGGTCCCGCAGCAGCTGCTCGAGAGGCTCGCCGTCGGCGTTCTTGCCCTCGAAACCAGAATAAGCCGCAGCATACTGGCCCTTTTTCACCGACTCGTCGAAAGGCAGCGCAGCGATTGCCTCGTGCAGCTCGGCCTCTGGAGTACCAGCCACGCCATGTGGCGGCCAGGTGTCCACGAAGTCAGGGTTCTCAGAGAAATGCTCGCCTGGGTTGATATGCCAGTCTTGGGTGGTCACGATATACGCGTATTCGTCGGCGTTCTCCGTAACGAAATCTGCGATCCGTTCGGCTACGGCGTTGCCGCCTTCCACCCCGAGCGCTCCACCTTCAGTGAAGGTCGGTTGCACGTCCACAATAATGAGTGCGCGATTCTTTTCTTCCATGGTTGAATTCTAACCCCTGCAAGTGCGCGCTACTATAGAGGCATGGCAAAAATCCTTTCAGCAGTTGCATGGCCGTACGCGAACGGCCCCCGTCATATCGGTCACGTGGCAGGCTTCGGCGTGCCCTCGGACGTGTTCTCTCGTTACATGCGAATGGCGGGGCACGACGTACTGATGGTTTCCGGCACCGACGAGCACGGCACCCCGATTATGGTGGCGGCCGATGCCGACGGCCTTACCCCGCAGGAGGAGGCCGACAAGAACAACCGGATCATCGTGGAGGACCTTGTGAATCTCGGTCTTTCCTACGACCTCTTTACGCGTACCACCACGGCGAACCACGAGCAGGTCGTGCAGCAGCTTTTCGAAGGATGCCGAGACAACGGCTACATGGTGGTGCAGGATACGCCAGTGGCGATCGACCCCAAGACTGGCAACACTCTGCCAGACCGCTACATTGAGGGCACCTGCCCGCTCTGCGGCGCTGCCGGTGCTCGCGGCGACCAGTGCGATAACTGCGGCAACCAGCTCGACCCGCAGGATCTGATTGACCCAGTCTCGAAGATCTCGGGTCTCACGCCAGAGTTCAAGACCACCCAGCACTACTTCCTGGATCTGCCTGCGCTCGCTGGCCGCCTCGGCGAGTGGCTCGATCAGGTGGAGGAGACCGGCGCATGGCGTCCGAACGTTATCTCCTTCTCGAAGCACCTGCTCGAGGATGTGCGCCCGCGCGCGATGAGCCGCGATATCAACTGGGGTATCCCGATCCCGGGCTGGGAGGATCAGCCGAACAAGCGCCTCTACGTGTGGTTCGACGCGGTGATCGGCTACTTGAGCGCTTCGATCGAATGGGCGCGCCGCCGTGAACTCGCTGGCACCGGTTCCAAAGAGGATTGGCGCGAGTGGTGGAACAACCCTGAAGCGCTGACCTACTACTTCATGGGCAAGGATAATATCGTCTTCCACTCCGAGATTTGGCCTGCTGAGCTGCTTGCTTATAACGGCGAAGGGGAGCGTGGCGGGGAAGCCGGCGCTTTCGGGAAGCTCAATTTGCCGACCCAGGTGGTGGCGAGCGAGTTCCTCACGATGGAGGGCAAGAAGTTCAGCTCCTCCAAGCATGTGGTGATTTACGTGCGCGACGTGCTTTCGCGCTACCAGCCAGACGCGCTGCGCTACTTCATTTCGATCGCCGGCCCTGAGACCAGCGATGCCGACTTTACGTGGGCGGAGTTCGTGCGCCGCAACAATTCCGAACTGGTCGCCGGTTGGGGCAACCTCGTGAACCGCACCGGCGCGATGATCGCCAAGAACTTCGGCGAAATCCCGCCACGCGGCGAGCTGGAGGCGATTGACGAAGAGCTTCTTGACGCCGTCCGCTCCGGTTTCGAGACCGTCGGCCAGTTGATTGGTTCTCACCAGCAGCGCGCAGCTTTGGCTGAGATCATGCGCCTTGTGGGCGAAGCAAATACTTACGTGAGCCGCACCGAGCCGTTCAAGATGAAGGCTCCGGAGCTGCGCGACCGTTTGGGGACTGTGCTGAACGTGCTGGTGCAGGCGGTTTCGGATCTGAACACCATGATGAGCGTCTTCCTGCCTCACTCTTCGAATGCAGTGGACAAGGTGCTGGGCGGTGCGGGCGATATCGCTCCAATGCCGCAGTTGGTGGAGACCGAAGACCTTGATAATGGCCACCCGTTCCCGATTATCACCGGCGACTATTCGCAGGTGCGCGCATGGGAGCCACGCGACGTAGTGCCTGGCACTCCAATCGCCAAGCCAAAGCCGGTCTTCCAGAAGCTCGACGATTCGGTCGTTGAGGAAGAGCTTGCGCGCCTTGGCCTAGGCGAATAAAGCGGCGGACGCGCACGTATGAGCAATAAGAGCAAAAGGCGGGCAGTGCCAGAGGTACCTGCCCGCCTTCGCGTACCAATTATCGACAACCACACGCATATTTATCCGGATCCAGAGCTCGGCGAGGGTGAAACCCCCGAGCAGCTGCTTACGGATGAGGGCAAGTGGCGTTTCCCGGTGCTTGAGGACAACCTGATTGCGGGAATGGAGCAGGCGGGGATTCGCGGCGCGATCACCAGTGGCTGTTCGATTCCTGATCTCGAGCCGACTCTCGAGCTTGCGCGCCGGCGCGAGAGCACGATTTTTGCTGCGCTCGCGATTCACCCCAACGACGCCCCGCTGCATATGGGCGTGCGCGAGCAGAGCCCAGACGGCGCCACTTATGAGCAAGACCCGTGGCACCGAGAGTTTTCGCTCGACGACGCCCTCGCGAAGGTGGCCGAGCTTTCGACGGCTCCGGAAGTGGTCGCCGTCGGTGAAACCGGACTGGACTATTTCCGCACCGGTGAGCAGGGGAAAGCGGCTCAAAAAGAGGCGTTCCGCGCGCATATCGCGCTCGCAAAAGAGCTGGGCAAGCCGATGCAGATTCACGACCGTGACGCTCACGCGGACGTGGTGGAGGTCCTCGAGCGCGAGGGTGCTCCCGAGCGTACGGTTTTCCACTGTTTTTCTGGTGACGCCGAACTCGCACGGATCTGCGCTGAGCACGGCTGGTACGCGAGTTTCGCTGGGCCGATCACGTATAACGCAAATCGCGATTTGCGTGAGGCTTTTATGATGATGCCTTCGGAACTGATTTTGGTGGAAACCGATGCCCCTTATCTCACGCCCGAGCCTTTCCGTGGACACCCGAATATTGTGTGGGGCTCGGCGTATACTGCGCGGTTTATGGCGTGGCTGCGTTTTGATAGCAGCGCTCGCGAGCTGGTCGAGACTGCCACCGCAGCTGAGATTCGCGAGGCGTGGATGAGCGTTGACGAGGAGCTTGTGGCGCGCTGGTGTGAGCAGCTGAACGCTAATACCCACGACGTGTACGGGCTGTAAGTCCGCGGAATCGGGCCCGCGGATTATAAGACACAAAAGTAATTTAGTGGAACATGACACGAAGGGTTTGCAGATTATAACGATTTCGTTACAATCGGTATTAGTGAATGTAACGGAGTACGAGGGGAACTCACGTGGGGAAGCATAGCTACACGCGCGAAACCGTGTCGCGCCATCCTGTGCTGGTGACGCCAGGGGCAAGTTACGCCGAACGAATGAATGAGCGTCTTGCGCCTACTCATGTGACCATCGAGACGCCGAGGCGCTTCCGGTTCTTCACGCGCGCCCGCGCCGTAGTGCTCGCGGTGCTTGCAGCAACGAGTGGCCTTAGCGTGAGCGCAATCGCAGCTCCACTCACGACTGCCAGCCCAGTTACGCAGCAGGTGAGTGAACAGAATCAGCCAGTGCTGCGCCTCCCGAACCTTACTCCTAATGCGGAAGACGTATCGCTTGCCGGTCAGTCGGTGAGCTTCGTCGTTACAATCGATGGGGTATCCGAGAATCTCGTGACTACTTCCGGTATCACTCTTGGCGAGGCGCTCTACGAGTCGAAGGTTGATCTTCGCAGTGACGACGTCGTCTCCCTTTCGCTTTCCACTCCAGTGACCGAGGGGCTCGAAGTTACGGTTTCGCGCGTCGAGACCGATACCGTGAACGAGACTTTTACCAGCGATTTCAAGGTGAAGGAAGAAGAGAATTCCGCTCTTCCTGAGGGTGAGCGCAAGGTTGTGACGAAGGGCCAGAAGGGCGAAGGCCTGCGCACCTACCACGTGGAGTACCTCGATGGTAAGGAAGTTTCGCGCAACCTCACGGTTGAAGTAATCACCAAGCCTGCTGTGGATGAAGTCGTGGAAATTGGCACGAAGCCAAAGGCGTCGGAGTCTTCCTCGAGTGTGCCAAAGCCGAGCGGTGCATCCGTGAGCGGTACGAAGGCTGATTGGATGGCCGCTGCTGGCATTCCAGAATCGGATTGGCCGTACGTGGATTACATCGTGAACCGTGAATCCAGCTGGAATCCAAACGCCGTAAACGCATCTTCGGGTGCGTGTGGTTTGGCACAGGCCCTGCCGTGCTCGAAGGTTCCAGGTGACTGGTCGAACCCAGTGGATTCGTTGCGCTGGCAGTATTCCTACGTGAATTCGCGCTACGGCGGCTACGCGGGTGCGGTAGCGCACTCGCAGGCGACTGGTTGGTACTAAATCAAGTACGATATCTGCTGTGGTAGATAAATCTTCTTTGGGTGACGGCGAGGGCTCGACGTCACCCAAGGCGCTTTTGGGGCCGGTAGAGATTCGCGACTTGGCGAATCGGCTTGGCGTGCGCCCGACTAAAAAACTCGGTCAGAATTTCGTGCACGACGCCGCAACCGTGCGCATGATTGTGCGCGAGGCGGGCGTGAATGCGGGTGACGCCGTGCTCGAGGTTGGTCCTGGCCTCGGCTCGTTGACGCTTGGCTTGCTAGAGACGGGTGCGTACCTCTCGGCGGTTGAAATTGATCCGGTGCTTGCCGGCGCGCTCGAGACCACGGTGGCGACTCATCAGGGCGCGCACCGCGATAATTTTGCGCTGCTGCGCTCAGATGCTCTCAAGATTTCCTCGGCTGCGGATTTTGCGGTGCCATCGGCGTGGGGCGAGAGCGAGTATCAGCCACGGTTTTTGGTGGCAAACTTGCCGTACAACGTCTCCGTGCCGATTCTGCTGAATCTGCTTGAGGTGATTCCGTCGATCGAGCGCGCGACGGTGATGGTGCAGTCGGAGGTTGCCGATCGGCTCGCCGCTGAGCCGGGCTCGCGCACTTATGGCGTGCCTTCCGTGAAGGCTGCGTGGTATGGGCGAGTTTGGCGCGGATCGAAGGTTTCCCGCCAAGTATTCTGGCCGATTCCCAACGTGGATTCTGCGCTCGTGCATTTCGAGCGCGTCCCGCGCGAATCTGGGACTGAGGGCGTCAGCCGTGAGCGGGTCTTCGCCGTCATCGACGCAGCTTTCTCGCAGCGGCGCAAGACCTTGCGTGCGGCGCTGGCTAGTTGGGCTGGGTCTGCTGCGGATGCGGAATCGGTTTTGCGTGCAGCGGGTGTGGATCCAAGCTTGCGCGGCGAAAAACTGCAGTTGGCTGATTTTGTGGCGATCGCGAAGGCTGCGAAAGGCATGCTAGGAGGCGCAGAGTGATGGGCGGGAATCGAACGGTGCGGGCAGTCGCGCCTGCGAAAGTCAATCTTGCCTTGCGCGTGGGCGCCCAGCGAGCGGACGGTTTCCATCCGCTCAATACGATTTTTGAGGCAATGAACATTTCGGAGATCGTGACGGCGAAGGACGCCGATTCGCTCTCGCTCGAGTTCGATGCGAGTACCGGTCTGGGTGGCGATTTGCCTACTGATTCCAGCAACTTGGCTATCCGTGCCGGTCTCGCGTTGCAAGAGAAGTTTGGCGTGCGCGCTGGGGCACACCTCGTGATCGAGAAGCACATTCCTGTGGCAGGCGGGATGGCTGGCGGTTCGGCTGACGCGGCCGCGGCTCTAGTGGCACTGAACGAGCTTTGGGGTATTGAGGCGAGCGCTGAAGAACTGGCGGAGTTGGCAATTGGTCTTGGATCCGACGTCCCCTTCGCGCTTTTTGGCGGGGTGGCGCGCGGGCTTTCCCGCGGCGAAGATTTGGAACCGATCGTGGCCGGGGCGGAGCACGGCTTCGTAATGCTGACGAATCCGCGCGGACTTTCGACTCCGGCGGTTTTCCGCGAGTTTGATCGGATGGGCGTGGCGAGTGGCGGCGAGCCTGCGGATACTGACGATCTACGCGCCGCGATTCAGGGCAACGACCTTGAGGCGGTTGGGCAGCTGCTCATGAATGACCTCGAGGCTCCGGCTTTCTCACTCCGTCCAGATCTGGCCGAGACTGTGGGGCAACTGCGCAATCAGATGCGGACTCACGGCGGCTACCAGGGCGTGATCCTCTCTGGCTCTGGCCCAACGATCGCCGTGCTTTGCCGCCCGAGTGACGCCGCCGATCTGGCTCGCGAGCTGCAGCGCGAATACCCCGAGCTTACCGCGCTCGCTGCGACTGGCCCAGTTCCCGGCACTCACCTGATCTGATCCCTTGGGGTCAGGCACCTTTTCTCATTTTCTGGGTATGAGGCGGTGGCAGTGAGACGTTGGGACCAGGTCCCGATTCTCACTGCGGGCAGTTTTAGTAACTCGACATTAAGATAATTGAGCTTCAATCCGCGTAGAATGTGCCTATGAATCAGGGCGAAAAGGGCATCGAGCGCACGGGGCAGTCTAGAGACGACGTAGATGAGATTGTGGCCGGTTGGGAGATCCAACGGCCAGATTTTGATGCACGTCCGCTCGCGGTTTTTTCGCGGATGCTCCGACTGCAAAAGTATATCGAGCGTATGCGCCGGGCTACTTTCGCGGCTCACGGGCTTGAAACTTGGGAATTTGAGATGCTCGCCCAGCTTCGCCGCGCTTCTGACCACCAGCTCAAGGCGGGCCAGCTCATGCAGGAGACGCTTGTTTCATCGGGCACGATCACGAATCGCCTCGATCGAATGCAAGAGCACGGCTTCGTGACTCGCCAGATGGATCCGAAGGATAAGCGGGTTGTGCTCGTGCAAGCCACTCCTAAAGGGATTTCCGCCGTTGACGACGCAATGGCCGCTTTGCTGCGCGTCCAGCGAGTTTTGCTCGAGCCTTTTGACGACGCACAAACGGCCCAGATCGTCGATTTCCTGCGCGTTATGCTCTCCGAGTTCAACGATTCAGCTGCTTAGTGTCCTCGCCATATGCGCACGCGTGTGCAAATAAAAATGAACCATTGGGACCTGACCCCAATGGTTCATTTTTATTATGAGAATCGGGACCTAGTCCCACCGTCTCACCGTCTCATTAACTTAGGCGCGCGAGAGGTGGAGCGCCTCCTTGAGGGTGACGCGCTTGCCCATCTTCAGAATCGAATTCTGATAGATGCGCCCAGCGATGCGGGTGAATAGCGGCACGGTAACGATCGCCAGTGCGAGCGCTGCCCACAGTTCCCACGTCTCCACCTTGTCCAGCCCGTAGCGCATCGGCATCATGAAGCTAGAGAAGCCTGGGATCCAGGAGAGCACCTTAGTGATCGTTGCGTCGGACATAAACGGAACCAAATACAGTGCCAAGTAGAACGGAATGAGCATCCCGAAGACCACTGGCGTTTGTACCGCACCAAGATCCTCTTGGCGAGAAACTGTAGCAGCGATGCCGCCTACCAGAGTCGCAAAGATAAAGAAACCAACGATCACCCATGCGAGCACCCAGAATACGGTGCCACTGAGGTTGATAGTCAGATCGATGCCAGAAATCTTTACGGCGATAATTGCGCAAATCATCCAAATAATCAGCTCAGCCACCACGAACAGACCGATGCCAAGAATCTTGCCGAGCAGCAACTGGCGCGGGCGCACAGTGCTCACCAAAATCTCTACGACTCGCGAAGACTTCTCCTCGACGACGCCCTGCGAGATTGTCCCCATGCCGATCGCTACGGCCATCAGGAGCAGCGAACACGCAACAATGCCGGTGAAGTATCCCATTGGATTCGCCGTGATTGCGCTTACAGACGAGCCGCCCGTGCTCGTCTCAACGCTCACGATCTGCGGATTTGCGAGTGCCAATACGGCTCCTTGTTGCTGAGGCGAGAGCCCCTCTGGCACAAGCGAATTGACGCCGGCGAGCATCAGCGACTGTCCGACGGTCTGTTGAAGGCCACTCGTGAGCAGCTCTGTACCTGCTAGTGAGGTGTATACAATCGGAGCCTCGGGACTACCGCCGAGTGCAAAGTACTGCGCTTCCGAATCGTCGTCGGCTCCTTGAGCAACCTGCTCTTGGACCCATGATTCGCCGCTTCCAGTGGCAATAGTCTCTGCCGGCCCGGCGATTCCTTCAAGCGCAGGGGAGAGTGGAGCCATGCCTTCTTCTACAGCAGCGTGCATTTCAGGCGTAGAAGGAGCGAGGCTATCTTGCAGCATCGGTATGGCGATCCGCGCCACGACGCCTGCGAGAATAATTAGCAGGCCCATCACGATAATCGCGACTCGGTGCCCCTTAGACTGTGTGAGCACGAGGAATTCGCGCCGCATTACTTGTACAAACATTTCAGCATTCCCTTCCGCTCGTCACTTCCGCTTCCCAAAAAGCCCACGCTTCTGCTTCTTTTCTTCAGGAGCAGACGGAGCCGGATCCACGCTCACTACATTGGAGAAAAGCTCCGCCAGTCGCGGACGGAATCTCTCAAAGCCGTGCACCGATCCAACCTCAAGTGCCGCGCGCAGCAGCACTTGATCATTCATTCCGTGGGGAAGCTGGACTCGCACCCGATGGGAATCCAGAGTCTCAACGTTCAGCGGAGGCAGCTGGCCCGCGCCTGCGCCACCAGCCACACCACTGCCAGCCGCGCCTTCGTCACCATGCAGCGCCGCGCCGCTCAAGAATCCGGCGAGCAGCCGCGAGTCCTCGCCGGTCGTAATATCGTAAAAAGCTTCGTCGGTAGTGCGCAGATCGTCGATCGTACCTTGAGCCACGATCTTGCCGTGCCCACAAATGCCGACCTCGTCGCAAAGCCGCTCGACCAAATCCAGCTGGTGCGAAGAGAAAAGCACAGTGGCGCCGTCACTCGCTTTTTCTTTGAGCACCGAGCTCATCGCTTCAACTGCCAGTGGATCCAAACCGGAGAACGGCTCGTCCAGAACCAGTACGGCAGGATCGTGGATGAGCGCAGCGGCCAGCTGCACGCGCTGCTGATTGCCCAGCGAAAGAGCCTGCACTTGGTCCTCCCGCCGCGCCGCTACTCCGAGCCGCTCAGTCCAATACTCCATCTGGGTGCGGGCGCGCGTCTGGTCAAAGCCATGCAGCCGCGCAAAGTAGATCAGCTGATCCGCGACCTTCATCTTCGGATAGAGCCCACGCTCTTCAGGCATGTACCCGAAATTCTTGCGGTCCTCGAAGGTGAGGGATGCGCCGTCTCGCGTTACCTCGCCCGAATCCGCATCGAGCACGCCGAGCATGATACGCATCGTGGTGGTCTTGCCAGCGCCGTTTGACCCTACAAACCCGAAGAGCTTGCCGGTCGGCACCGTAAAATTCATGCCGTCCAAAGCTTGGGTGCTCCCGAAGCGTTTGTAGAGGTTATTTACTTCTAGTGACATTCCATCTCTTCTCGTAGAAAACTACTGCTCATCTCCCCTACGCACCATCCTACTGGGACGCTTAGGCGAAAAATCGGGGCTACACGCTTGGGCGTGTAAGAACTGTGTAAGTTGGCAATCGCCAAGCCAAGCTGGCAGAATGAACTACGGTATTCCGCCATGGTGTAATGGCAGCACACGGGCCTTTGGAGCCCTTGGTCTAGGTTCGAGTCCTGGTGGCGGAGCTCGTAAACTCTACGGACGGAGTGCTCGTGTTATCTGCTGCTATCGTGCTTGCTGCTGGCAAAGGAACTCGCGTCAAGTCTGTGACGCCGAAGATGCTGCTTGAGATGTGTGGCCGGACTCTGGTGGGTCACGTTGGTACAGCCGTCGCGCAGCTCAACCCGACCCATACCGTATTTGTCGTGCGCCATGAGCGCGAGCAGATTGTCGGCCACCTGAGCGAGATTTTCCCAGACGCGATTATCGCGGATCAGGATGAGGTAAAAGGCACCGGGCGTGCTGCGTGGTGTGCAATGGAAGAGCTCCCGAAGGATCTGACTGGTTCGGTGCTCGTTGTAGCGGGCGACTGCCCAATGTTTACCCCAGAAACGCTTGGGAATCTGGTAGCCGAGCACGAGCGTGAAGGCGCGGAGAACGCCGTCACCGTCCTTTCCACGGTGGTCCCAGACGCCCACGGTTACGGGCGAATCGTTCGCGAGGCGGTCCCTGGTCCAGAGCTTGGTCGGATCATGGGAGTCGTCGAAGAGAAGGACGCCACCCCAGAGCAGCGCGAAATTCGTGAGATCAATACGTCCACGTATGTTTTCGATGCGGCGTTCCTGCGCGAATCGCTGGGCAAGATCGATGCCAATAACGCGCAAGGCGAGCTTTACCTTACGGATCTGGTGCAGATTGCTGCGCTCGAAGGTAAGGGCGTGGGGTCCTATATCGCCCCAGATTCGATCGAGGCGGAAGGCGTCAACGATCTGGTGCAGCTTGCGAATCTGCGTGCAGCCATGAACCGCCGCCTGTGCGAGAAGTGGATGCGCACCGGCGTCCATATTATTGACCCGGCCACCACGCATCTGGACGTTCAGGTGACTCTCGAGCCAGACGCCGTCATTGAGCCAAACACGATTCTGCGCGGGCAGACGCACGTGGCAGCTTTCGCTCATGTGGGGCCGTTTGTGGAGCTTGTTGACGCCGACGTGCCGGCTCACGAGCGCGTGCGGGCCTGAGCGCCGCTCGCCTCGCGTGAAGCTTGTGTGAAAAAGCCCATTCCGTAATGCGATGAAGATTGCCGACATTCCGTGTTTAGCGCCTGTTAAATCGGCATAATAGAAAGTAGTGCTGTGGGCCGGGCTCGGCTCACTGTACATGGTTACATCAGTTCAGGTATCAACCTCAAAAGATGGGAATTACGATGACCGGAATCCATGTCAGCGGCGCGAAGCACCTAGTAGTGGCATCGGGGCGTGCACATCCCGAATTGGCGCAGGCGGTGGCGAAGGAATTGGGTATCGAACTGGTGCCCGTTACCACTTACGATTTTGCAAACTCCGAAATTTACGTGCGTTTCGAAGAGTCGATTCGCGGTTCGGACGTATTTATCATTCAGTCGATTACTGAGCCGGTCAACAAGTGGGTCATGGAGGCCCTCATTATGGTTGATGCCGCGAAGCGTGCATCTGCTAAGCGTATTACCGCCGTCCTCCCAACCTACCCATATGCTCGTCAGGACAAGAAGCACAAGGGCCGTGAGCCAATTTCCGCCAAATTGATGGCGGATTTGTTTTATACGGCGGGCGCTGACCGCATTATGAGCGTGGATTTGCACGCTTCGCAGACGCAGGGCTTCTTCAACGGGCCGGTGGACCACCTGTGGGCAATGCCGACTTTGGTTGAGTACGTGCGCACCCAGATCGATCCGCATCAGGCGGTTTTGGTCTCGCCAGACGCAGGCCGCATCAAGGTGGCTGAGCAGTGGGCGCAGCGCCTCGGTGGCATCCCGCTCGCTTTCGTGCACAAGACTCGCGATATTACGCGGCCAAACTCGGCTGTGGCGAACCGCGTGGTCGGCGACGTAAAGGGCAAGAACGCCGTCATCGTGGACGACCTGATCGATACCGGCGGCACGATTGCTGGTGCTGTGCGCGTGGTGCTGGACGCTGGCGCGAAGGACGTAATCATCGCCGCGACGCACGGCGTATTCTCGGATCCGGCTGCGCGCGTGTTGGCCGAGTCCGGCGTGCGCGAGGTAGTCGTGACCGATACGCTCCCGATCGCTCCGGCGAAGCGCTTCCCGCAGCTCAAGGTGCTCTCGATTGCTCCGGTTTTGGCTGAAGCGATCGAAGAGGTCTTCAACGACGGGTCGGTTACCTCACTTTTTGACGGCGCGTTCTGATTTCGCGTAAACTTTGAGAGTTGCCTCGGCGAGGGAATGGCTGATTTGCGCGGGTTTTCGTGCAAGCTTCAGCAAGCGAACGTCTGAAAGACGGCGGGCGTGTTCCGTTATCGACGCGGTGGATGTACGAATGTGTGCCAGTTTTATGCATTCCCTTCGTATGGCCTCCGTGAGAGGCTGAATAAATAAACGAAGGAGAAAATAATGGCAGATTCGATCAAGGTAGAAAAGCGCGAGAACTTTGGTAAGGGCGCTTCCCGTCAGCTCCGCCGCGATGGCCGCACCCCAGGTGTGGTTTACGGCTTGGATTCTGAGCCAACCCACGTGAGCTTCGATGCACACGAGATCTACATGGAGGTGCGCGCAAACGCTAACGCACTTCTCACTCTCGAGCTCGAGGGCAAGAAGCAGCTCGCTCTGGTGAAGGACGTGCAGCGCAACCCACTTTCGCGCATCATCGAGCACATTGACCTGCTCCGCGTGCGCGCAGACCAGAAGGTTGAAGTTGAAGTTCCAGTGATCCTCGAGGGCGAGCCATTCGGCGATGCTATCGCTTCGATCGAGACCCAGAACGTGCTCGTTGAGGCTCCAGCTACCGAGATTCCAGAGTCCATCGTGGTGGACGTAGAGGGCAAGGAAGACGGCACCCAGATTCTCGTGTCGGATCTCGTTCTTCCTGAGAACGTCACCGCAGTGCTCGACGCTGAGGAAATCATCGTCGTGGTCGCAGTGCCACAGCTCGAAGAGCTCCCAGAAGAGGGCGCTGAAGAAGCTGAGGGCGAAGGCGAAGCTGCTGAGGCTCCAGCCGAAGGCGACGCTGAGTGATCTTAATCTAAAGCTGGGAGGGACGCGCGACTTGCCGTCCCTCCTAGTTTTATTTGGGCGTGAGCTAGTTTTATTTGTGTGCGGCGCTTAACCTGAGGCTTAAGGATGGAAGTTATGAAAGACGGCTCAGAAGATATGTACGTAGTAGTCGGACTTGGAAATCCGGGGCCGAACTATGCCCAGACGCGCCACAACGTGGGCCACATGGTGGTGGCGCAGTTGGCCGACCAGCTGGGCGTGCGTCTCTCCGCTCACCGAGCGACCCGCACCATCCACGCCACTGCCCGCACCGGCTTCGGCGCTCAGTCCAAGCGCCTTGTGCTCGCTACTTGCGAGTCATATATGAATACTTCCGGTGGTCCAGTCTCCCAACTGCTGCGTTACTATCACGTGGCTCCCGAAAATCTGATCGTGGTCCACGACGACCTTGACCTGCAGTTCGCTGAGCTCAAGCTCAAGCGTGGCGGCGGCGAAGGTGGCCATAACGGCTTGAAATCAATCAGTTCCTCGTTGGGAACGAAAGACTATATTCGCATGCGCCTCGGAATCGGCCGACCACCAGCGCGCATGAACCCTGCAGACTATGTGCTCCAAAAGTTTGCGAAAGCTGAGGCGACGGAACTAGAGATCTCCATCCGCGAGGCGGCCGACGCCGTCATTGATGTAATTGAAAACGGCCTCGAGCCAGCCACGATGCGTCTACACACGGCGCAGCGCGCGGCGCACGGGAACGGACGCAAGTAATGACTTTGGGCGCACTCCTCCCAGTACTCCTCGAAAACCCTGAGCTCGACCAGCTTCTCGCCGAGCCAGATTCGCAGGTCGCGGTGCCACTTGGTGCTGCGCCAATCTTGACGGCGATCCGCGCGCGAAAGTCAGGCGTGCTCCAGGTTGTGGTGACGGCGTCTGGCCGCGATGCCGACAATTTCGCCAGTTTCGTGCGCGCTTACCTCGATTCGGATTCGGTGGCGGTTTTCCCATCTTGGGAGACGCTCCCGCACGAGCGGCTCTCGCCACGCTCCGATACCATCGGTCAGCGAATGAAGGTGCTTCGCCAGCTCGCACATCCGGAGGAATTCGCGCCGCTTTCGGTGCTGGTAGTGCCGGTACGTGCGCTGCTCCAGCCGGTGGTGGCAGGTTTGGGGGAGATCGAGCCGATTCGCGCTCGCGTTGGCGACTTCCTAGATTTTGTGGAGCTTCAAGAGCGGCTCGTTGAACTCGCATACCGACACGTTGATATGGTGGAGAGCCGCGGGGAATTCGCGGTGCGTGGCGGCATTATTGATATTTTCCCGCCGACGGAGAAGCACCCGATTCGCGTGGAGTTCTTCGGCGATGAGGTGGAGACGATTCGCTCCTTCGCCGTAAACGACCAGCGCTCACTCGCCGATGAATCTGAACTTTTTGCCCCTTCGTGCCGCGAGATTTTGCTCACCGATGCGGTGCGGGCGCGCGCGAGCGAAGCGCTGACCAGTCTTCCAGGCGCGGCGGATATGCTCGAGCAGATCGCGCAGGGCATTTTCGTGGAGGGTATGGAAAGCCTCGCGCCGGTGCTGGTCGAGCAACTGGAGCCGCTCGTCGAGCTGCTCCCGAAGGGCGCGCAGCTGATGCTCGCGGAGCCGGAGCGAATTGCGGCGCACGAAGAGTCGCTGCTGGCTACCTCGGCTGAGTTCCTCGCTGCAGCGTGGAGTGCCGCAAGTGGCGGCGGAAAGATTCCGCTGGGCGTGGATGAGGCTTCATTTGCGGAGCTTGATGAGACGCTTGGTGCGGCGCATGCGCGCGGAATTACCGTGGGCGAGTTCAGCTCGTTTAACGGTGGCGACGCGCTCACGCTGGATCTGAACGAGCCTCAGAATTTCGCTGGTCAGTTCGGCAAGGCGACTGAGGTTATGCGGATGTGGGCGAGCGCCGGTTGGCGCGTGCTGATCGTGGCTGAGGGCTCGGGTTTGGCGCGGCGTTTGGCTGATTCGCTTGGCGAAGAGGGCGTAGCGGCGCGAGTTTTGGCTCCAAGTGACGGCGGTGGGACCGGTCGCGACGAGGCTCTCGCTGCGGGCGTCGTCACCGTGACTTCTGGTGCGCTGGGCGGCGGTTTCGTCTGGGAGGGCGGAAAACTTGCCGTACTGGTAGCAGAGGAGCTGGTGAGTCGCGCGCGGCGCGGGGTGCGTGGAGAGAAGCGGGCAATGCCGAAGCGCCGCAAGGCTGGCGTGGACCCGCTGCAGCTCAAGCCTGGTGATTTCGTCGTGCACGAGCGGCACGGCGTGGGGCAGTTTGTGAAGCTAGCGAAGCGCACTCTTGGCGGCCCAACTGGGGGCGGTACGCAGCGCGAATACGTGGTGGTGGAGTATGCGGCGAGTAAGCGCGGCGGCGCTCGCGACCAGCTCTGGATTCCGACCGATCAGCTCGATCAGCTGAGCAAATATGTAGGCGGCGATTCGCCGAGCCTAAACAAGATGGGCGGCGCGGACTGGGCGAAGGCTAAGTCCAAGGCGAAGGCCGCGGTGCGCCAGATCGCGAAGGAGCTGATTCGGCTCTACGCGCAGCGACGCGCGACGAAGGGATTCGCGTTTAGCCCTGATACGCCGTGGCAGCGCGAGCTTGAGGACGCCTTCGAATTCGTCGAGACCCCTGACCAGTTGGTCACGATCGACGAAGTGAAGCGCGATATGGAGAGCCCAGAGCCGATGGACCGCCTGATCAGCGGTGACGTAGGCTACGGCAAGACCGAGATTGCGCTGCGCGCTGCGTTCAAGGCGGTGCAGGACCAGAAGCAGGTGGCAGTTTTGGTGCCGACTACGCTGCTGGTGCAGCAGCATCTGGATACTTTCCGCGACCGGTTTGCCGGTTTCCCGGTACGGGTGGAGGGGTTGAGCCGCTTCCAGACCGTGAAGGAATCCGACGCCGTCAAGGCGGGCCTGAAAGATGGCACGGTTGACGTCGTCATCGGGACTCATCGCCTGCTCACCGGTGACGTGCGGTTCAAGGATCTTGGGCTGGTGGTCATTGACGAGGAACAGCGGTTCGGCGTGGAACACAAGGAGACGCTGAAGCAGCTCTACCCAGCGGTGGATGTGCTCTCGATGAGCGCCACCCCGATTCCGCGCACGCTCGAAATGGCCGTGACCGGAATTCGGCAGATGAGCCAGCTCGCCACGCCGCCTGAGGAGCGTCACCCGATTCTCACGTACGTGGGTGCTTGGGAGGCGAAGCAGGTGAGCGCCGCGATTAAGCGCGAAATGCTGCGCGGCGGGCAGGTTTTCTATATCCACAACCGCACCGAGAGCATCGATAAAGTCGCGATGCAGCTTGGCGAGTTGGTGCCCGAAGTGCGTATTGGTGTAGCTCACGGCAAGATGAGCGAGGCGCAGCTGGAGAGCGTGATCCAGCAGTTCTGGGAAAAAGAGATTGACGTGCTGGTGTGTACCACGATTGTGGAGACCGGTCTGGACATTTCGAATGCGAACACCTTGATCGTGGAGGATGCGCAGCGCCTCGGGCTTTCGCAGCTGCACCAGCTTCGCGGGCGCGTCGGGCGTGGGCGCGAGCGCGCGTACGCGTACTTCCTCTATCCAGGCGACAAGTCGATGACGGAGACGGCGATCGAGCGGCTGCGAACCATTGCCGCGCACACCGAACTGGGCGCAGGCATTCAGGTGGCGCTCAAGGACCTGGAGATCCGCGGGGCGGGGAACCTGCTCGGCGGGGAGCAGAGCGGGCATATCGCCGGCGTGGGCTTTGACTTGTATATTCGCATGGTTGGAGACGCCGTAGCTGAGCTGACGGGTCAGAAGGCGAAGAGTGAGGCCGAGGAGACGGCGGATGTGCGCATCGAACTGCCGATTGACGCATACGTGCCGGAGAGCTGGGTGGCCAGCGAGCGCTTGCGGCTCGAGATTTACACGAAGATCGCCGTCACTCTGGGTGACGACGCCCGGGCGGACGTGCGGGCGGAACTCACCGACCGTTACGGCGAGATTCCGCCGGAAGTGGAGCGGCTCTTCAGGCTGGCGAAGCTGCGCGAGTTGGCCCGCAGCGTGGGGCTCGAGGAAATCACGGTGGCAGGACCGAATGTGCGGTTCGCGCCGGTTGTGCTGCCCGATTCGCGCCAGCTGCGGCTGCGCCGGTTGTATCCGCGGGCAGTGGCGAAGTCGGCGGTGCGCACGGTGCTTGTGCCGCTTCCGAAGGCGGGGGAGAGTGCGATGCGCGCCCGCCTTGGTGGTACCACGAAACTCACAGACGAGAAGCCTGCGACCAACGAGGCGATCCTCGATTTCGTGGAGCTCTTTATTTCCACTGTGTTGGGGGAGTGAGTACGGGCCAGAGGGTCAGGTGTTGCGTCCCATTTCCGAGTGTGATTTAGCATACCCGTGCCAAAGGACCGAATTTTTCGCCTAAGTGGCGCGTTACAATAGACACGTACAGAAGAACGGCGAAAATTCGCCAAAAAGTACAACACAAGTGTACAAGCAACTGAAGAAGTTCAAGGAAACAAGGAGTACCTGTGGCAACTATTGAAGCTGTGATTTCGCGTGAGATTCTCGATTCTCGTGGTAACCCAACCGTCGAGGTTGAGGTTTTGTTGGACGACGGTTCGTGGGCCCGTGCGGCTGTGCCTTCAGGTGCTTCCACCGGCGCTTTCGAGGCTGTGGAGCGTCGCGACGGCGACAAGTCCCGTTACGGCGGCAAGGGCACGCAGGATGCAGCTGACGCTGTGACTGAAGTTATCGAGCCAGAGATCGTTGGTCTCGAGGCTACCGAGCAGCGTTACCTCGACCAGACGCTGATCGACCTTGATGGCACGAAGAACAAGGGCAAGCTCGGCGCAAACGCTATTCTCGGCGTGTCGCTCGCTGTGGCCAAGGCTGCTGCTGAGTCCGCTGGCCTCCCGCTTTACCAGTACCTCGGTGGCCCGAACGCTCACCTGCTGCCAGTGCCAATGATGAACATTCTCAACGGCGGTTCGCACGCTGATTCCAACGTAGACATTCAGGAGTTCATGATTGCTCCAATCGGTGCACCAACCTTCCGTGAGGCAGTGCGCTGGGGCGCTGAGGTCTACCACGCACTCAAGGCTGTGCTCAAGGACCGTGGCCTCTCCACCGGTCTTGGCGATGAGGGTGGTTTCGCACCAAACCTCGATTCGAACGCTGAGGCTCTGGACCTGATCGTTGAGGCAATCGAGAAGGCTGGCCTCAAGCCAGGTGAAGATGTGGCTCTCGCACTCGATGTGGCTTCCACCGAGTTCTTCAAGGACGGCAAGTACCAGTTCGAAGGCGAGCTTCGCGATACCGACTTCATGGTGAAGTACTACGACGAACTCGTTGAGAAGTACCCGATCGTCTCCATCGAGGATCCGCTCTCCGAGGATGAGTGGGAAGCATGGCAGGCACTCACCAAGCACATTGGTGATCGTGTACAGCTCGTGGGTGACGACCTGTTCGTGACCAACCCAGAGCGTCTCGCCAAGGGTATCGAGATGGGCGTTGCAAACGCGCTGCTCGTGAAGGTGAACCAGATCGGTTCGCTCACCGAGACCCTCGACGCCGTAGAGCTCGCTCACCGCTCGGGCTACAAGACCATGACCTCGCACCGTTCCGGTGAGACCGAAGACACGACCATTGCTGATATCGCAGTGGCAACGAACTCCGGCCAGATCAAGACTGGTGCACCGGCTCGTGGCGAGCGCGTGAACAAGTACAACCAGCTCATGCGTATTGAGGAAGAGCTCGGCGATGCTGCTGTATACGCAGGCCGCAGCGCTTTCCCACGCTTCAAGAAGTGAGCTAATTAGCCGCTTCCACTAGCGACATTAACTTGCGGGGCAGAGTCATTACCGACTCTGCCCCGCTTGCTATATTTTCGGCTGGATCGGTGATTTGCGGGTGAGATTTTGACACTATGTCCTCGTGGGAGAGGGGATAGGTGCAATATCTCAACCGCAAATTTCTGGTGACATGCGCAATATGCACAGTTGCGGGTCGGTGTGCTCGTGAAGGACTCTTCGGAGTTCGCCTATTATGGTCTGTATGAGTTCACGTCGTCCCCCTGCCCCGCGCGGCCGGTCTGAAGAAAGGCTGGAGCGCCAGTCGAGCCAGCCTCGTCAGCCGAACCAGCGGCCAAGCGGCCGTGGGAGTGGCGACCCTATAAATAACGAGAATTCTGCGCCAAAGCGGAACTTCGGGTGGCGTCGTAGCCGCAAGGTTGATGAGCCGGCTAATACCGGTACGCCACGCCCTTCCCGCGCTCAAGCTGCAGCTCGTAATCAGTCCACAGGGCGTGGCCAGAGCTGGCATATCGTGTGGGACGCGGGCCAGAAATCGCATCAGATTTCGTTGCGACTTATCGCAATCGTGGCTTTCGCCGCCTTGGCTGTGATCATCGTGCTCACCCCGCTGCGTGGATATGTGAACCAGCAGGAGGAGAAGCGTCAGTTGCAGTCGCAGCTCGAAGCGAGCAAAGCGCATGTGGAGGAGCTTGAACAGGAAATCGCGCTTTGGAATGACCCGCAGTATGTGCAGGCGCAGGCGCGCGACCGTCTTGGGTATGTCATGCCTGGCCAGACGCTCTATACGGTAGTGGGTTCTGGCGATGACACACAGCTGACGCCGGAGGAGCGGGTAGTGCAGGCGAACGAGCGCCGCCGCGCATTGACGCCGTTCTACATCACTCTCTGGGATGCTCTGCATGTAGCAGACCTCAGTGATACCGAGGGAAATCCCCAGAATGTGCCAGTTATTGGCGAAGATAGCTAACCTAGTATCGAGAAATTTCATTGTGCAAAACTGAAGCATTGAGGTGAGTGCAGCCGTGACGAAACGTGAGTCCTTCGCCGTCCCCGAGATTCCGCTGGAGCTCCTGAAAAAGGTGGCTATCAACGCGACTGAAGTGACGGCGCTCGATCGGGAAGAGATCCATCGCCAGCTTGGCCGTGACCCGCGAGGCTTGGTCGGTATCGGTGCGCGCTGCGTGTGTGGCAAGCCGATGGTGACGATCACATATCCGCGCCTGCCCGACGGCTCGCCGTTCCCCACGCTTTTCTATCTGAGCTATCCATGGCTGGTGCGCGCAATTTCGCGTATTGAAAGCACCGGTGGGATGGAGCCGATGAACGAGCGTCTTGCGAGTGACGCCGAACTGGCCGCTTCGCATCGCGCGGCGCACCTTTCGTATGTGGAGCGTCGCGACCTGTTGGCTGAGGTGCCCGAGATTGCTGGCCGGAGTGCTGGTGGCATGCCTGACCGCGTGAAGTGCTTGCACGCTCTGGCAGGGTATTCGCTGGCTGTGGGCGAAGGCGTGTGCCCGCTTGGCGATGAGGCTTTGGAGCTGACGGGTTGGGACCGGAACGTGTGCTATTGCGAGCGTGACGACGAAGAAGAGTGACGACGAAGAAAACGGCCCCGAAAATTAGCAGTAGGCGTGTGGGAGACTAGAAGCATGAGTGAAGTTCAGAGAGTTGCAGGCATCGATTGCGGCACGAATACGATTCGCCTGCTGATTGCGGATGTGCCAGGTGGCGACGGTGCGCCTTTGCAGGATGTAGTGCGCGAGATGCGCATTGTGCGCCTTGGGCAGGGAGTGGATAAGACGGGCGCTTTTGCTCCCGAGGCTTTGGAACGCACGCTCGAAGCGGTGCGTGACTATGCGCAGTTGTGCGAGCAGCACGGAGTTACTTCTGCGCGGTTTGCTGCCACTTCTGCGGCGCGTGACGCCTCGAACCGTGAGGAATTCATCCAAGGCGTAGTGGATGCTTTTGGCTTCGAGCCGCAGATTTTGACTGGCGATGAAGAGGCGCACACGTCTTTTATGGGTGCGATGTCTGCTCTGCCGGCTGGCGTGCCGGATGATGCGCCGTTGATCGCCGTAGATCTCGGTGGCGGGTCCACTGAGCTTGTGCTTGGCACGAAAGCTGGCGGCGTGATTTCTGCGTATTCGATGGATGTGGGCTCGGTGCGTATGCGCGAGCGTTACCTGCACTCTGATCCGCCCACTGAGGATGAAGTCGAGGCAGCGCGGGAGACGATTCGTCACTATTTGGATGTGGCGGAGGAACACGTAGAGATTGGGCGAGCAGAGTATCTCGTTGGTCTCGCCGGTACGGTTACGTCCGTTACCGCTCGCGCTCTGGGCTTGGATAAGTATCTTCCTACGAAGATTCACGGCACGAAACTGCCGGTTCAGGAGGTCGCGCAGATCTGCGGGCGCTTCGTGGCGGAGCCAAAGGAGGAGACGGCGCAACTCGGCTTCCTCCATCCTGGCCGAGTCGACGTGATTGGGGCAGGCGCGCTCGTGTGGCAGGAAGTGGCGCTTCGTATCGCTCAGCGCACTCGCGAAGCTGGGCACGAGATCACCGAAATCGTCACGTCCGAGCACGATATTCTGGACGGATTGGCGCTCTGGGCTGCAGAAAAGCCGCAGAGTTTCCGTGCCAGTGGCAAGTGAAAGTTTTCGGCGGGTGCCAAAATTTCGCTATGCTTATAGGTGTATGCTCCCATAGCCCAATTGGCAGAGGCAGCAGACTTAAAATCTGCCAAGTGTGGGTTCGAGTCCCACTGGGAGTACGACGCTTCGTCTGCGTGCGCTTCGCACGTTCAGGTGAAGGTCTGCGTTCGGTTAGATCCAGTACTTATTAGTAGGCGAGATTCGTGCAACGATGCATGAATTGAGTCGGTTTCTTTCCATGCGCATTAGACGAAGGAGGAAACATGCGTTTCGAACTATGGTCGATCATTCCGTTCGTCATGATGCTTGGTGCCATTGCGATTTTTCCGCTCTGGCCGAAGATGGCGCACTTGTGGGAGAAACGCTGGTTCCAGCTGGCTTTTGCGCTGGTGCTGGGGTTGCCGGTAGCTCTCTGGCTCTGGTTCGGCGGCGAGCACTCATTCGTCATTGAAAAGATCTGGGAGTACGTGCAGTTTATTATTCTGCTCTTCTCTCTCTTTGTCGTCTCGGGCGGTATTTTCCTCGCGGGTGATATTCGCGCTACGCCGCGCAACAATACGATTTTCCTTGCGATTGGCGCGATTTTTGCATCGTTCATTGGTACGACGGGCGCGGCGATGCTCTTCATTCGCCCAGTGCTAAACACCAATAAGGAGCGCGTACATAAAGCGCATACCGTCATCTTCTTAATCTTTACGATTGCTAACTGTGGTGGTTTATTGACGCCGTTGGGAGACCCGCCGCTATTCCTCGGCTTCCTCGCGGGCGTGCCTTTCATGTGGACGTTCTCGCTGTTCCCGCAGTGGTTGTTTGTGAATGTATTGGTGCTCGCAAGCTACTTCGCGCTGGATTCGCGCCTCTATGCGTCTGAGCCTGTAGCTGCAATCAAGTCGGATGAGACGAACCGCGAGCCGATCCGCGTGCGCGGTGCTCTGAACTTTGTGTGGCTGCTAGTCATTATCTTCGCCGTCGCTCTGGCTCCTTCGATCGATTTGGTGGCAATCGAAACAAGCCGCGCAGGGCTTACGGATATCATTCCGCTGCGCGAGATTCTCATGCTTGGTGCCGCTGCAGCTTCGTTTATTCTCACGAAGAAGGAAGTTCGCTACGGCGATAATGAATTTGAGTGGGGCCCGATCGCAGAGGTCGCTGCGCTCTTCATCGGTATTTTCATGACGATGATGCCAGCGCTGCGCTACCTTGCGCAGGTTGCTCCTTCGCTGCCACTGAATCGTGTAACCTTCTTCGCCTTTGCTGGCTCGCTCTCCTCTGTGTTGGATAACGCGCCAACCTACCTGACCTTCTTTGAGATGGCGAGGACGCTCAGGGTCGCTGGCGCTGAGACGGTTGCTGGCGTACCTGAGCCGTATCTGATGGCTATTTCGCTCGGTGCGGTGTTCTGCGGCGCTATGACCTACATCGGCAACGGCCCGAACTTTATGGTGAAGTCCGTGGCTGATTCACGCGGCGTCAACATGCCTTCCTTCGGAAAGTACATCGTCTGGAGCCTGCGTTACCTTGCACCAACGCTGATCGCTATGTGCCTCATCTTCATTGCTCAATCGATGATTGCCCATATCGTTGGCTTCCTCGTCGTCGCTTTTGAACTTGGTCGCATCGCTTTGTTGCTGATGAAAGCGCGGACCGAGACGCGTCGGACGATGGCTCAAGCTGAGCGTTACGAGCGCGAAGAAGCAGATTTCTGAGAAGGATTCTGAAGTTTTCCTGAATTCGTTCGCTTAGGGTGGATGAACGGGTAGCGGAGGTTTTTTACCATTTGGGTAGAATAGGGCGCAGAGCAATTGCAAACGAGATATTGCTTACCACCGCTAGAGGAGTGAACCGTGAGTAATCCCGTGATGAGTAAGAACCCTTACTTCCAGAATACTGGGGTAAGGCCGAACCAGTTCCCACAAGGCCAGCAAGGGGCAGGGGCCGGCACCCAGTATGGTACCGACTACACCAGCCAGTATTCGCCGACCAACTACCAGCAGTACACGCAGTGGCAAGCTCAGCAGCAGGCCTACAATCAGCAGGCGCAGCAGCAGGCATTCGATCGTGCGGGTTACGGCTCCGCCGGCGCCTTTAACGGCGCCACGACCGACAAGATGACCTACCGCGATGCAATGAACAAGACTGCAATCCTGCTCGCAGCTGCGGTCCTGAGCGGCGTGCTGACCACCATGTTTGTCCCACTGAACCTGCTGATGCCAGCAGCGATTGTGGCAACGATCGGTGCATTCGTCGTTGGAATGATCATTGCGTTCAAGCGCATGGTCTCCCCGGCTCTTGCACTGGGGTATTCGGTACTTGAAGGCGTGGCGCTCGGTGCTCTTACCATGGCTTTCAACCTGATCTATCCTGGCGTAGCAATGCAGGCGATTCTCGCTACCACGATCATCGTGGCCGTGACCCTCGCACTGCACTACTCGGGCAAGGTTCGCACCAGCGCCAAGGGTATGAAGTACGCAATGATCGTGGCACTAGGCGGCATCCTCTTCGGAGTCGTGAACATTTTCATCTCCGCCTTCACTGGCAACAGCCTGTACTTCTCAATGCCGACGATCGGCATCGGCGTAGGCGTGATCATGATTCTTGTGGCAGCCTATATGTTGATTAACGACTTCGAGCAGGTACAGTACGCTGAAGCCAATGGTGCACCAAAGGAATTCGCGTGGACCTGCGGCATCGGCATCGTTATGACGATCCTGTGGATCTACGTAGAGGTGCTTCGCATCGCAGCAATCATTGCTGAAAACCGCTGATTTTACTGCCCGTAGATATAGGCCAGGTCCCGATTCCCACTCAGGAATCGGGACCTGGCCTTTTAACGCACCGCTATGGTCGCTCAGTGAACGTCAATAATATCCACGACGAATACCAGCACGTCAGTGCCTGAGATACCTGCGCGTGGGTTGCCATTCGGCCCGTAGCCCTTGGCTGGCGGAACCGAAATAAGAACTCGGCTACCGACCTGCTTGCCTACCAGAGCCTGATCCCAGCCCTGAATAACCATGCCCACACCGATTGGGAAGCGAGCTGGTGCACCGCGGTAGTAGGACGAGTCGAAGATCGGACCATCCCAAATCTGACCGTGGTAGTTCACTTCAATTTCCTGACCGGCCTGTACGGCGCGGCCAGTGCCCTCGCTGAGCACGGAGACGCGAAGGCCAGCAGGTGCTGGCACGCCTTCTGGGAACGTGAGTTCTGGGGTTTCCCCAAACTCGCCCTTAACCTCTGGCAATACTACTTCAGCCATCGGAATTGTCCTTTCGTTCTTTCACTCGATCAAAGCCTCGCCCTATCGGACTGGGGCAAACTCTCAACTCTGGTTTCGCCGTCACTCACCATTCGCCGTCACTCACCAGTGGCGAGCGGACCCGCACCTGGCATCGGGCAAGCGAGACCGGTGCGCGAATGGCAGCGATACCCAAATGGGTTCTTGTGCAGGTACTGCTGGTGTTCGATTTCCGCGGCGTAGAACGGACCGGCCTGGTCGGCGTTCTTCATCTCGGTCACGATCGTGGCTTCGCCGTGTGCCTTTGCCAGAACTTTCTCGTACTCGCCGGCCATCTCGCGCGCCGTCTCTCCCTGCTCAGGAGTAGTGAAGTAGATGGCAGAGCGATACTGGGTGCCTACGTCGTTACCCTGCTGGTTCAGTGAGGTCGGGTCGTGGAACTCGAAGAAAGTCTTAAGCAGCTCAGCGGCGCTCACTTCACTTGGGTCGTACACCACTCGAACGGTTTCCGCATGGCCAGTGAGCCCAGTGCACACCTCGTCGTAAGTTGGGTTCGGAGTGTAGCCACCCATGAACCCAGCGGAGGTCTCTTTTACTCCTGGAATCTCCCAGTAGATTTCCTCTACACCCCAGTAGCAGCCACCGGCGAGGTAGAGCACCTCTTCATCGGCGCTCGGCTCACGCAGCATATCGCCACCGAGCACTGCGTGCATCTGGGATCCCTTGAGTACAGGAGTCTCACGCCCTGGCAGAGCCTGCTCGGGCGTGACCATCTGTGGCTTAAAGAGTTTCGATGTTAAGAACTTCAACGGTGAACTCCTTACCGTTTGGTGCTACATAGCTTGCCGAATCGCCCTTGCCCAGACCGAGAATCGCAGCGCCCATCGGAGCGGTTTCAGGGAACACGTCGATATCCACGTCTGCTGCAGCCTCGCGCGAGCCGAGCAGGAAGCGGCGCTCCTTGCCGTTCACAGAAGCGGTGATGATCAGGCCTGGGGCAACCTTCTCGACCGAGGTTGGGTTTTCGCCCACCTCTGCGTGCTCGAGCAGGTAGGTCAGCTCCTGAATACGGCCTTCCATCTTGGACTGCTCTTCACGGGCAGCCTGGTAGCCGCCGTTCTCGCTCAGATCGCCCTCGGCTCGAGCAGCCTCGATACGCTCCACGATCTCGGCGCGGGCTGGACCCTTCAGGCGCTCAAGTTCTGCTGCCAGGCGCTCGTAGCTCTCTTTCGACAGCCAAGTAGAGTTTGTGTTTTCGGCCATTGTGACCTCCTCGTCGATTGTGGCACTCCCGCGCAGAAACGCACGGAGCGCAAAAACAAATGCACATGTGAACAAAAGACACATGCCACGTGGGCATGTGCCGTCTGAGGTTGAGAATATCATTCTCGGGCGCGCAACTACAATAAATCGCACCGCCAAGCGGTTTCGCTAGTCGCTAAGTGAGAATCGGGACCTGGTCCCAACGTCTCATTGCCCCAGCGTCTTACTAGCCCATCACTGCGAGCCACGTGGCTACGGCATGGCAGGCATAGCCCAGCACCGTACCCGTGTGGAAGAACTCGTGGAACCCGAAGTATCGTGGCCACGGATTCGGGCGCTTGAGCGCATAAAACACGGCGCCAACCGTGTAGCAAATTCCACCAGCGATCAGCAGCGTCACGATCGCAGGGCCGCCAGTCGCCCAGAAACTTGGCAGGAACCAAATCGCGACCCACCCGAGAAGTACGTAGATCGCCGTCGACAAAAACCGTGGAGCGTTGATCCAAAAGACCTGCATAAACACGCCTGCAATCGCGCCAATCCAAATAATCGAGAGGACGAGCGTGCGAGTGCCGCCATCGAGAAGCGCGACCGAGAGTGGCGTGTATGTGCCGGCGATGAGCAAGAAAATATTGGAATGGTCCATACGCTTAAAGACCATACGCACGCGCGGCTTCCACTTGCCCAAATGGTAGGTGGCCGATACGCCGAAAAGTACCAGCGAGCACAGGCCGTAAATAGCACTTGCCCATTTCAGAGCAGCCGTGGGTGCGAGTGCGATCAGCACAATCGCATTGGCGAGTGCGAGCGGGGTAGTGATGGCGTGAATCCAGCCACGGAGCTTGGTTTTCATCAGCACAATTGGCCGAGCGTGGTTCGCCAATTTCTTTGGCTCAAAGATCACTGCCTGAGGTGCCATACCACTCTTCCTCACTAACCGCTTTCTATCGAGGGCAAAGCGCCCAAAGCAGATTATACGCGCTGCCCTGACAAGCGTGAGTGTGAGATTTCCGCACGGACCGCGCGCCTAGGATAAAATTGCCGTATGTGGAAGCCAGAATTCCTGTACAAACTCTATGAGCGAGGCCTGACGAGACAGATTCGTCACTCTAAAGTGCCCCGCCACGTAGGGATTATTCTCGACGGTAATCGTCGATGGGCTAAAGAGCTTGGTATCTCTACGGCCACGGGCCATCGTACAGGTGCGAACCACGTATTCGAGGTGCTCGAGTGGTGTAGCGAGATTCGGATTAAGATCGTCACGCTCTGGATGCTCTCGACCGATAATTTGGGGCGTGATAGTGGCGAGCTTACGGAGCTTCTGAAGATTATTTCGCGGCTGGTCGACGAACTGGCGGCGAGCAAGCGCTGGAAGCTTCACGTGATCGGCGATCTCTCGCTGCTCCCGCAAGACATTGCGGATCATATCAACGAAGCCGTGTGCTCCACTCAGGACTATGACGGGATGACGGTGAACGTGGCGATTGGTTATGGCGGTCGCCAAGAGATTACGCAAGCTGTGCGCGATTACCTGCGTGAACGCGCAGCTGCGGGCTGTACTCTCGAGCAGGTTGCGGGCGAGGTGGCGATTTCGGACATCACCGAGCATATGTATACGAAGGGGCAGCCCGATCCTGATCTGATCATCCGCACCTCCGGCGAGCAGCGTCTCAGTGGTTTTATGCTCTGGCAGACGGTTCACACGGAGTTCTATTTCTGCGATGCCTACTGGCCAGCTTTCCGTCGCACCGACTTTTTGCGCGCGATTCGTTCGTATTCGCAGCGTGAGCGGCGAATGGGGAAGTGACGGCGAAGGCTGCGGTGACGGCGACTGGCCGGTTAGAAGGCGAAGCTTGCGTTCGCGTCGTAGTACTCAGCGGAGTAATAGTCCGAGTACTGTGAGATTTCTTGGCGAGTCGGCGGGTGGGCGCCCTTGCGTCCCACGGTAATCGCGGCCGCCAAAGCGGAATAGGTACCCAGCGACGTCAGCAGCTGGCGCGAAATCGAGCGCAAGCGTGGTACTTCAGTGCGGCCCAACACGTCCAGTCGAGCCAAGCCATCAATCAACGCCGACATGAGCGCATCGCCGGCACCTACGGTATCGACTACCTCTACGTCTACTGCGCGAAGCGAGAGGCAGTGCTGGCGAGTGTAGAGGCCAAGGCCCTGTGCGCCGTCTGTAATCACAACCATCGAAGGTCCGCGGCTCAAAATCTCCTCGGCAATTTCGTCGGCAGTGCGTCCGCCGTAGAACGGCGCCAAATCTTCCATACTCGCCTTGAAAATATCCACAAGGCCGATGTACTCCTCGATCTGCTGCTGGTATTGTGCGCGATCATCTTGGATTGCGAGGCGCACATTTGGATCGTAGGAGATTGTGCAATGCGGACGCAGATACTCGACCCACTCGCGCACGGTCTGGTTCCCCGGCGCAAGATGGGCGCCAACTGAGCCAATATGTACGTGTGTAAACTGCGAGATGATCTCTTCGAGCTTGTCGGGATTTGGCCGTGGGAAAGTCGAGAGGATATCGAAGGTGTAGCTCGCCTGACCAGCCTGATCGAGCATCGCGTGCGCGACCGAAGTTGGTTCATCGGTGATTGAACTTGGTGCGAGTACGACGCCGAGCTCAGCGAGTTGACTCGAAATGCGCTTTCCATACTCGTCGGTTCCGATGCGAGTAAGGAGCGTGACAGAACGACCGAGTTGACCGAGCCCAGCCGCTACGTTAAGCGGCGAGCCTCCCAGATAACTCCCGATGAGGGTGCCATCTGGGCGTCTGATCTCATCGATCAGTGATTCTCCGATTACTAAAACAGCCATCGGATCGCCTTACTGCTCGGCTTTCTGGTCCGCAGCTTCATCGGCGCTCAGCTCCTCGGTAGCAGCGCGAGCGGCCTCAAGGCGTGCGCGTGCTCCAGTAAGCCAGGCCTCGCACCTGCGGGCGAGAGCTTCGCCGCGCTCCCAAAGCTGCAGAGATTCTTCGAGCGGAATATTGCCCTGTTCAAGAGTGGTCACGATTTCGACGAGTTCGGCTCGCGCTTGTTCGTAGCTCAGATCGGCGACGGCGGCGTCAAGACTTGCCGGATCGTTCGGCTTTGCTGACTGATTCATCGTCTCCTCCTCGTCTTCGTGATCGCCGGACTGAGAGGAGTCACTCGCATTCTCAGCGTGTTGGCGCATTCGTCGCTGCCACTGAGAGATCGAGTTCGCCGCTCGCGAGTGTGGCATGCAGTGCATCACCGACTGCCACTTGTGTGGCCTCGCTCACAACGTTTCCTTCAGTCGTACGAAGAATACTGTAACCGCGCTTTAGTGTAGAAAGTGGGGATAAAGTCCGTAGCCGAGCTAAATCGGCGCGCAGAGCTGCCGAATTGCGTTCAATATTGGCCTGAGCGTAGGACAAACTCCACGCTCGCAGATTCGTGATATCAGCTGATCGTGCGTCCAATGCGTCCTCAGGGCGTGCGAGTGCTGGGCGTGCCCGCAGCTGTGTGATATCCAAGGCGCGAGCGTCGATTGCGCTCTGAAGGGCCCTGCGTCCACGGTCAAGAGCGCTGGCTACAAGCATGCGTTGCTCACCCACGTCTGGCACAATTCGCTTCGCGGCGTCGGTCGGAGTAGATGCGCGAAGATCGGCCACATAGTCGAGGATTGGGTTGTCAGTCTCGTGCCCGATTGCGGAGACGATAGGCGTTTTCGCAGCCGCAGCTGCGCGCACCAGCGCTTCATCCGAGAAGGGGAGCAGATCCTCCATTGCGCCGCCTCCGCGAGCCAATACGATCACGTCCACGCTCGGGTCGGCGTCAAGCTCCGCAAGTGCCGCGATCATCGCTGGCACCGAGCCCACACCCTGAACCTGCACTTCACGAATCTCGAACTGGACTTCCGGCCAGCGCGCTCGCGAGTTGACCACTACGTCGTCTTTCGCCTTCGTATTGCGGCCACAAATCAGGCCGATTTTGCGTGGCAAGAAGGGGAGTGGCTGCTTGCGAGCTGCGGCAAAAAGGCCTTCGGCAGCGAGCTTCGCCTTCAGCGCTTCGAGGCGAGCGAGCAGGTCTCCCAAGCCGACGGGGCGGATTTCGTCTGCAAAGAGCGTGAGCGAGCCGTTTCCACGCCAAAAATCGGGTTTCGCCAGCAGCACCACCCTCGCGCCTGGGTTGATCCCTGCAGGCAGATTGTGGCTGTACATCTTCACGTTGATCGAGACTTTTTCGTGGAGATCGGTGAGCACAAAGTACTGGACCTTTGCGCCCGCGCGCCGAACCAACGACGTCACCTCTCCCTCAACCCACATGCGGCTCATGCGCGCGATGTACTCTTCCATCTTGCTCGAGAGCAGGCGCAGTGGCCACGGGTGCTCGGCCGTGGTCTGTGCCGCCGTGGGCGGAAGATCAGCTGGAATCGGAATCGACTTCGCGGGAGTGCTCATCTACCTAGCATCTCATACTTCACCGATCTGCTATGGCTGCTCGGGCGTGCATTCAGTACTATTAACGTGATGAATGCTTCAAATACTGAGAAAACGATTTTGCTTGCCAGCCCGCGCGGTTACTGTGCGGGCGTGGATCGCGCCGTGAATTCGGTCCAGATGGCGCTCGACCTTTACGGCGGTCCGGTGTACGTGCGCAAGGAGATTGTCCACAACAAGTTTGTGGTGCAGTCGCTGAGCGAGCAGGGTGCGATTTTCGTTCACGATCTCGATGAGGTGCCCGAAGGTGCGCGCGTCGTCTTTTCGGCGCACGGCGTAGAGCCCGCGGTCTACTCGGATGCTGAATCTCGTGGGTTGCTGACGATCGATGCGACGTGCCCGCTGGTTACGAAGGTTCATAAGCAGGCTGTGCGTTTTGCTCAGGAAGATTACGACATTATCTTGATTGGCCACGAGGGCCATGAAGAGGTCGAAGGCACTATGGGCGAGGCTCCGGAGCACATCCAGGTAGTCGAAGGCCCGCACGCGGTAGATCAGGTTCAGGTGCGAGATCCCGAGCACGTGGTGTGGATTTCGCAGACGACTCTCTCCGTGGATGAGACGGCGCAGACGGTTGCCGCGCTTCGCCGTCGTTTCCCGAAACTCTTGGATCCGCCGTCAGATGATATTTGCTACGCCACCCAAAACCGGCAGGGGGCCGTGAAGGCGATGGCGCCCGAGGCGGATGTAGTGATTGTGGTTGGTAGCGCGAATTCCTCGAACTCGGTGCGCTTGGTGGAAGTGGCGCTGGAGGCCGGCGCTGGAAGCGCATATCGCGTAGATAAAGCGGAGGAGCTTGATCCTGAGTGGGTTGCACAGGCGACGACCGTGGGGGTGACGTCGGGTGCTTCCGTTCCAGAGGTGCTCGTGCGTGAGGTGCTCGATCGCCTCAAGGCGCTCGGGTTTGGGAATGTTCGTACCGTGACGACGGTGGGCGAGGACGTGCGCTTCTCGCTTCCGAAGAACCTGCGTGCGGACCTCAAAGCCGCTGGTCGGCAGGTTGATCCGCCACATAAGGTACGCAAGTAGTTTTTCTGATTGGCGCTAGCAGACTTGTCCACAATTTTGCTAGTGCCACCCTTTATCCACAGATTTTCCTGGGGCCCAGCGAGCGTGGCCTCCACTTTGGTTGATTAGAAGCAAGGCGAATTGATCGCCAAGCACGCATCGGCGTGCACTTCACCAAAGTGGAAGGTATCGAATTGAAATTGAGACACTTGTTAGCGGCCTTCACCTGTGGGCTGCTCGCTATTAGCACGCTCTTCACTGGTGTGTCGCCTGCTGCTGCTGATGAATACCGCGTGGGGAACAATCTGATTCCCGGCGGCCGCGGCTTGTCGTTGGGGACGTATGTGGATGAGCATTCGTGGTATGTGTGGCTTGGTACGGAGAACGGCAGTGATCCATACCAGTTTTGTATTGAAATGTATGCGGATAATCCCGCAGGTGCCGTGGTTTCGGAGGCAACTATTCCTGAGGCGACTCCTCGGGTTGATGGTCTTGAGGTGACGGCTGCCCAGATGGCCTGGTTGCTGGAAAAGTATGCGGTGGGCGGTTCGTCGGACGACACGTTTGCTGCGCTTTCGCTGCTGATTCACGCAAATTTTGAGCAGGATCCGCGATCTAGCGTGACGTATTCTTTCCACGTGCGCCCTGATAGTGCGGCTCAATCGGTGCAGTGGCTCGTAGAGACGGTTCAAATGCATTACCCAGGGCTGATGGATATTGCCAAAGGTTTAGTGGCAGAGGCCCGCAATTCTGGCGCTCGTTCGTATGAGGCAGGCACGGTGACGGGTGAAGGTCAGCTCACGGGCACAATCTCCTCGACCCCTGTACGCGATGCGAATGGTTCGGCTATTGCAGGTGTGCCGGTGACGATTACGCTCAATGGTCCGGCGGTTTTTGTGGAAACGGGCACGAATTCGTGGTCGGGTACGACGAGCGCGGATCCGATTACATTGAATTGGAAGTCCACGGCAAACGGCGTCGTGTCTTTCACTACTCACACTGAGAGTGAGGAGACGGTTCTCAAGCGGATCGAGCGCGAAGCGGGCCAGAGTACCGTGATTCGCGATCAGCAGGTGACCGTCAACGAAGAGACCTCTCCTGAGTGGAATGTGGCCTTTGATTTCCAGCCTCGTGGCGTGTCGGAGGTGGTACGCCGCGAAGTCTCGGACGGGACTGTGCGTGACACGTTTACCACTTCAGTAGACGAATCCTATGGCAACGGTAAGTGGGGCGTAGGCCCGAATGGTGCTCCTGTGCCTGTGCAATATCGGGTGACGGCGTACTGGGCTGGTACCAAGGCACCTGCGGTTGGCGCCGTTCCTGATGGTGCTGAGGTGCTGGGCTCGAAACTTGTGGAGGCAACTGGCGCAGGTCAGAAGCTTTCGGCGGAGTTCGCCGTCACGAAGCGTGGCTACGTGACTTGGGTGTGGGAAGTTCTGAAGGCAGATCAAGGCGAGTATGCGGATTACGTCCATGCGGATTGGGCGGACCAGTACGGACTGGAGACGGAAACCTCACGCGAGAACTTCCCGTTCCGCCCGCTCGGCGTCTCGAACGTCGCGGATGCGAAAGTTATTGATGCGGGCGAGGAATTGACTGATAATTTCGTGGCGAACGCTGACCCAGAGTTTATGGACGGCGAATGGACCCGTTTCGTGACTGAGGACTTTACGGCGGGCGAGTACGTGCCAGTCACGTATCGCGCAGACCTGTACTACGTGTCCGCCGCTAATCCGTTGGCGGAACCGGGCGAAGTGCCCGAAGGAGCTGAACTGGTCACGTCGGTCACGGCGACGGCGACCAAGCCTGGCCAGCAGTTGACGGTTGACGGCGGCGCTGCGGCGAAACGCGGGTTCTACACCTGGGTGTGGCATGTAGATGCAGCGGACCAGAGTGAGGAGGCTGCTCAGTGGATCGAGGCAGGCTGGTCTGATCAGTATGGTATGGCCGATGAAACCGCCTCGGTGCGCTACGAGGCGGTGATCGATACGCAGCTGCATTTCCGCGAAACGAAGTCGGGCCTGTTTTTGGTTGACGACGTGTGGGTTACGGGCATGCCAGCGGGCCATCCCGAATTTGCGGGCGGCGCTGGGTTTAAGGCAGATGCGAAAGTGATCGAGCACTCGGTGTACTTCTTCACCCTTGATCAGGAAGTCTCGGACGCTAATTTGGAGAATGCGCAGAAGATTGGCGAGACGGTGACGATTCCTGCGAAGAATGGGTTCTACCTCTCGGTGGGTGATCCGTCGTGGAAGGTTGTGACAGACGAGTCGGGTCAGAACGTACCGGGCACCTATGTATTCGTTTCCACGTTTGCGGGCGATGATCGCGTCAAGCCGCTTACCACTTCTGCTGCAGATACGTTTGAGCAGTTCAACGTGGAAGCAATCGACTCGCTGCTGACCTTTGAGGATGCTCGCGGGCCTGTGTATGCCTTTGGTGAGCGCACTTTGGTGGATCACGTGCCGTTCTACAACCTCACTGTGGACGGTAACTACGTGCTGACATCCACCTTGGTAGACAAGGGGACCGGCGAGGCGCTGCTCGATGCTGATGGCAAGCGAGTAGAGGTTCGCACCGAGTTCACGCCTGAGGTGGCGAACGGAAGCCAGAATATTGAGTTCGTGCTCGATGCCTCGCTCTATGCGGGCAAGACGGTTGTGGCCTTCGAGAAACTGAGTTTGGACGGGCGTGTCGTGGCCACGCATGAGGACCTTGACGATCCAGACCAGACGCTGACCTTCTACCCAGCTCCCGAACTCCAGACTACGCTCATGTATCAAGACGCCAAGGATCCTGTGCCAGGGCACGGAAAGCGCACCCTTGTCGACCGCGTGTTTTACTCGAATGTCGAGCCAGGAAAGGAGTACACGGTGACAGGCACGCTCATGGACAAGGCTACGGGTGAGCCGATTGTGGGTGACGACGGAGCGCCGGTCACGGCCAGCACCACGCTCACTCCTGAGACCATGGATGGATCTGTGGACGTGGCCTTCGAGGTGGATGCGGGAGCTTTCGCGGAAAAGCAGACCGTAGCGTTCGAGACCATGAGCATGGAAGGCGTGGAAATCGCCGTCCACGCGGACCTAGAAGATGAAGGCCAGACGATTCCGTTCACTCCCGCCCCGAAGATCATCACCACCGCTACCGATACTGTTGATGGTGATCACGCGCTCAAGCCTGAGCGCAAGGTTTCGATCACCGATAAGGTGTGTGACGCGAATGGGACGCTCGTGCCTAGCACAACCTATGAGATCACAGGCAGCCTCGTGTACTCGGATGGGCAGCCAGTCGTGGGTGACGACGGCAAGCCAGTGACCAAGACGGTCGAGTTCACGCCTGAAAATGCTGAGAACTGTGCCGAGGTGCTGCTGGAGTTCGATGGCTCGAAGATGGCGGGTACTACCGTGGTGGTCTTTGAGGACGTGTACCTCGAGGGCATGCTGATCGGTCAGCACCACGACCTCAAGGATGAAGCGCAGACTCTCACCTTCGATGCGCCGAAGCCACTAGCGAAGACGGGCGCCTCCATCCCAGGCATTGCCGGCCTCACGCTAGCAATGCTCCTTGGCGGCCTAGGTGCCCTCGCCCTGCGTACACGGAAATAATGAACCATTGGGGTCCCGCGAGAATTTTAAATTTTTTTTTAAGGGGGCGGGAGAAGTTTTTTTAAATTAAATACAGCACCAAAAAGATAATAAAA
>R16__coassemble_1002_pt1 | contig 46029 bp, 41 predicted proteins | sample R16__metabat2_low_PE_015 | metagenome-assembled genome bin R16 | reverse complement strand
ATTGGGGTCAGGCTTGAATTTTCAAAAATTTGAGACGCGCGCGTCTCAAAAAAATGAAAATTCGAGCCTGACCCCAAAGTTTCATTCCGCCGTGGGAGAATGAATCGTGCTTTTTGTCATTGTGGGATTATTTGCGATTACCGTCCTGTGTGTCACCGTCGGTGACCGCTTCGGGCTGCCGTATCCGATTTTGATGCTGCTGAGCGCCGCCGCGCTGACTTTCATCCCAGGCTTCCCCGTCCCGCAGATCCCACCGGACCTGATTCTCCAGCTTTTCCTCCCGCCGCTGCTCTTCGCCACCGCGCGCAACACCAGCTGGTCCGTCTTCCGCAAGCGCTGGCATTTACTCCTCAGCCTCGCCGTAATATTGACGGCGCTCTCCGCTTTTCTCGCGGCCCTCACTGTTTGGTGGCTGGTCCCAGGGATCACGTTCCCCGTGGCGCTACTGATGGGCGCCGTCGTCGCCCCACCCGACCCAGTCGCGGTCGACTCGGTCTCTGGCTCCGCGCGCATGCCGCGCCGCCTCATGATGCTGCTGCAATCCGAGGGCTTGTTTAACGACGCCGTCGCCATCGTGCTCTTCCAGACTTCGATTTCCGCCGTCGTGGCACGCGAAGAGAGCATCAGCCCCACAGTGATTCTGAGCTTCCTGGGCGCTGCCGCCGGTGCGGTCGTCGTCGGCATCATTATTGGCTTCCTGCACCGCCTCGTCGGGAAGGTGACCCACAATATCCCAGCACAGGTCGCCGTCAGTATCGTCTCGCCGTTCGCGGCCTACCTGATCGCCGAGCACTTCGGCGCGTCGGGCGTGATCGCCGTGGTGGTGACGGCGCTCGAGACGAACCGCCGCGATACCGTGCGTGACGGCGCCACCCGCATCGCCCTCGCGGAGTTCTGGGACGTGCTGAATCTGCTGGTCACGGGCCTGGCTTTTGGCCTCATTGGGCTGCAGATGAAGGACGTGTTCTCCGGCGAAGTGGATCTCATGAAGTACGTGCTGCCCGCGGGTGCTGTGGTGGTAGTGCTTTTCGCGCTGCGTTTTGTTTTCGTACTGGTGCTCGGCCGGCTGTCCACCACGATCCGCCTCGGCGAGTTGATGCGCGAATCGCTGCTGCTCACGTGGAGTGGTATGCGCGGGCTGGCGACCTTGGCGCTTGCACTGGCCGTTCCCTACATCGACGAGGCGGGTAATGCTTTCGATGAACGGCGACTGGTCCTGATCGTGGCCGCTACGGTTATTTTTGTGTCGCTGGTGCCCACGGGCCTCAGCCTGCCGTGGCTCTCGCGCAAGCTGGTGCCCGCTTCGGCAGTGGATCACAGCAAAGAGATTGCAAAGATTGTGCGCAAAGCGCAGCACGCCTCGCTCGCTGCCGTGGAGGAAGCGTTCCCCGGCGAGGAATTCACGGATGAACTGCGCCGCACCCTGCAGCATCGCTTTCAGACCTTGCGCGATGAGCTCGCAGTTGGAGAATTGCTCGATGCCGATGAGAAGGCACCGCGCGCATTTGCCGATGCCACCCCGCACGATGAGCATCGCGCGCACCAACAATACGTCGACCGAATGGTGCGCGTGGCGCTCGATGCCGCGCGCGGAGAGGTGCTCCGCGCGCGGGGCAATATCGATGTAGACCCCGAGCTCGCCGACCGCGTGCTGAGGATCTTGGACGAGCGGATGATGATCTTCCGCCGCCGCTAGCGTGAATGAGACATTGGGACCAGGTCCCGATTCTCACGCGCCGCGTCGCCTCGCTAGAACGTGCTGGTATCGATCACGTAGCGGTAGCGCACCTTCGCGGCCACCACGGCATCCCACGCCTCGTTGATCTGGTCGCCGCTGATAATCTCGATCTGCGGCCCGATCTGGTGCTCGGCACAGAAATCCAACACTTCCTGCGTGATCCCAATCCCGCCGATATTCGAACCGGCCAGCGTCTTTTGCGGACCAACCAGCGTACCGAGCGCCAGTTCCGCGGGCTTCTCCGGCAGACCCACCACGCACACAACTCCCTGCGGCTTCACGCTCCGCAGCAGGTCACTGAGCGAGACGCCGTCAGAAAGAGTCGACACAATCAGGTCGAACTTGCCGGCGATCGCATCCCAAGTCCCTGGCTCACTCGTCGGGTGCAACTCCACCGCACCAAAACGCCGCGCGTCCTCCTCCTTCGAGCGCGTACGCGAAATGACGTGCGTTTCCGCCCCGAGCGCCGCCGAAATCTGCACGCCCATATGCCCGAGTCCGCCCATACCGACGATCGCGACCTTCTTCCCCGGCCCCGCGCCCCAGCGCTTGAGCGGCGAATACAGCGTCACGCCCGCACACATAATCGGCGCCGCCACGCTCAAATCGATGGAATCCGGGATGTGGCACACATAGTCCTGCTCCACGGTAATGCCCTGCGAATAGCCGCCGGCGGTTGGCAACCCGTCGCGACCGAGGTCGTTGTAGGTCCAGATGGTTCCGCCGTCACTCTGGCAGAACTGCTCGAAACCGGACTTGCAGCTCTCGCACTCCCCGCACGAATCCACGAAGCATCCCACGCCTACGCGGTCGCCGACCTTGAATTTGGTGACGGCGCTCCCCACCTTCGTCACCACTCCAGCAATCTCGTGGCCCGGAGTGAGCGGATAAATCACCTCGCCCCACTCGCCGCGGCCTGTATGGATATCCGAATGGCAGATGCCGGCGTATTTGATCTCGAAGTAGATCTCCGTCGGGCCTGGCTCGCGCCGCTCGATCACGACCGAGTGAAACGGCTCCTTCGCCGAATCCATCGCATAAGCTTTGACTTGCACCATTGCGTCTCCTTTGTGCTGATCGTTTGTGATTTATTAAGAGTCCAGTGTGTGGGCGCGCGCTTTTTGGCGCGGAGTCAAGGAAACCCCAGCGTCGAGCAGCATCTGCGCCCAACTCTTTTCGGTCTTGTGGGTCAGGTTCACCGAAAGCGTTTCGCCGTGCTCGCGAGCCCACTCGTCATAGCGTATGGACGTCAACGGCTCACCGATCTCCGCAAACGCCGCCTTGAGCAGGGCATTCGGATCCACCTCGCGCTTGCGCGCATCCTGCGCCCGCATATCAGCCCAGTCACGCTCGCGCAGCACCTCCGCCGCCCACGCTTGATCCTCCACCTCGCTCACGTTGCCCGTCACCAGTGGCATCACGGCGTTAATAATCTCCACCCACGAGCGCCCGAGGCGCGCCCGAATCCCCGCGCCCGACGGATACTCCTTGTGGTCGTGATTCCACGCCTCATATTGCTTAACCGACGAGGAAGTGGCGTCCGAGCGCAGAAAATCCACCACTGCCGCCCAATAATCCTCGTCGGTAAACATCCGTTCGCGCTCCACGGCTCGACCGTCGTTAATTCCCGCTTTCTCAAGCGCTATAGACCATTTCCCGAACCGCAACGCCGGAGTCTGACGGGTCGGCCCACCGCGCTTCGTCGACCACTCGGTAAACAGATCGCCGGACGTCGACCCCGTCTCCTCGTGGAACTCGCGGAGCATGGCGAGCAGTTCGTCGTCTGAAAATTGCTGACGCTTCGGCCGCGCCTTCACGAGGTGAAACTTCTTGCGCGCACCCAGCAGCTTCTTGACGTACGCCTCTTCAAACCCGAGATCCAGCGCGGCTTTCGTAAGCGACTCCCCGAGGTTTTCCTCCGACCATTTGGCGACGGCGGCCGCGTCCGCGAGCCTCTGTGCCCGCCGTTTTTCGACTGCCTCCACCCCGAGCGCCCAGCGAATATCGCTCATCGTATAGTTCGAGCGCAGGTTAATAATCTGGCGTACCCGCTCCCGAGTAATCCCGAACTCAACGCCAACCTCGTCCAGCGTCGCCTCGCCAGAACAGTATCGCGCCACGATCTTAGCGTCGCGCTCGGAGGCCTCCGGCACCATCGCCGTGCCGTCTCGCAACCCCAACAGAATCTGGCGGGCTCGCTCGAAATCCTCGTTTTCTGCTGCCATCCATCGCTCCATTCTTACTCTTGAAGTGATTATTACAGATTGCGCCTGTGAACATCGGCAATTCGTGAAACACTGAGTGAATGAACCAGTGGGACCAGGTCCCGATTCTCATTTTCGAGAAGGTGAGAAATGATAATTACCCTGCCGCTGAAGACCGGTCACCCCGTGATCGATTCCTTCGCATTCGAGGCGCTTTTTGAAGGCCCGCTGCTTGTGCGCACGAGCTTCGTCCCCGCTTCTCTTGTGAGCGTGACGGCGGATGCTCACCTTTCTGGGGCAGTGGCGGATTGGCTTCTGCGCGGGTTTGCAGATTGGCATGCCGGTGCCGCTGATCCTTGGCGCGCTGGGTTCATGGAGTTTTGCAGTTTTGCTGACTTGAGGTCGGTTCGGGCGGTTCAGGAGCAGCTCCTGCAGACTTCGCGCGGAGAATTGCTCAGCTATGGTGATTTGGCTGAGCGTGCCTTGGGTTCAGCAAAAGCCGCGCGGGCGGCAGGAACGGCCTGCGCGCGAAATCCGCTGCCACTTCTTGTGCCGTGCCACCGAGTGGTGCCAGCGCATGTGCTTACTGCACTGAGAAAAGGCGACCAAGCTCGTGATTACGGCAATTACGCCTACGGACCTGAACTCAAAGCAGCGCTGATTGAATACGAGCGAAAATGAAACCTTGGGACCAGGTCCGGATTCTCACTTATTTAGGTGGAAGAATTAGTTTATGAGCAATGAGTATGCGTTAAATGAGTTTGATCTTGACGCCAAACTGACAGTTGCTGAGAGGCTCGAGACCTTCGGTTTTCACCTGCGGCATCCTGAAATTCTCGAGGCAGAGTTTATCGATGCGGAAGACGAAGTCCTCTGGGCATGGGGCAACGCTTCAGACGGCAGTGATACCTATGCGTTCAGCCATATCGTATCGATTGATTACGAGATGATTTATACAGACGACGATTACCCAGACTTCATTCAAAAGATCGCCCAAGCAGCAGGAGTCGAAGACCAACTCAGCAACGTTTCCTCGCGGTTTAGTGAGAACTACCGCGACATTACGGTCACATACACGTTTGATGACAAATATAGAGAACTCAACTTCGAGCAACTCAATGACTGGATCCCAGAAGACGTCGCTGATTTCATCATCAAGGACATCACTACGATTCCAGGGCGCGTGCGATTAGGGGAATACGAAGGTCAAGGGCTTACGCTCGTGTGGATTTATCCTGACAAACTCGAAGAATTCCTCGCACTCGAACCAGACTTCCAGCCCTGACCTAGACACTAATTTAGCTTGGCAGTAGTCCAACATCTTCTGCCTTTGTGGTTTTGCAGGTAATGCAAGAAGCACTATGGCAACAAGTCTAGATACTGTTGTCGCGCTTTCATTGCGTGAATAACGAGCTCGTTTCCACTATCGAAGATCAGCACCACTATTTCGAGCAGACGACCTTGTAGGTCAAAACCCAGCCTCAGCTCCCTCTGCGGATTCTCCTCATCCAAAGGCTCAATCCACAAAGGAAACACGCTTGCCTGCAAAATATCCTCATCAGTGATATTTTGCTTCAGCTGGTGTTTCCTCGCAGACGAATGGAGCGAGATACTCACGTAAGCACCTTTTCACGAATCAGAGCCGAACGCGACATCCGCTCAAGAGCAGCAAGCTCATCAATGTGCGCCAACTCTTCAGCAGTAAAACGCACCGCGACAACTTGCGATGGACTCGCTCCTCTGCCCGGCCGCCCTCGCCCACGCTTCTTCAGCACGGTGACGTCATAACCAGCTTCCGCCTCCGACGCCCACCTTTCGATCTCTTCCTCAGTAACAGGAACACCCTTAATCATTTCAACCATAGAATTATCGTATTACGAATTTATATTTTAAACAATACTCAGTTCACAGATGAAAGCGAATGCTTACGCTCGGCATCTTGAGGGCGAGTTTTCGTGTTTCACTCGTATTGAAAACGCGATTTTGAACAAAAAGTCGCCCTCAAGCAGCGAGTGCTCGCGGTGCTCATTTCTTCATCCACACTTTTTGAGCATCGCCCGAGAAGAATTTAGGGGATAGGTGCAAAAAAGCACCATTTAGACACATACGCGCCCCAAGCATTGATATGAGGAAGGCTGGTCCAAGACCCGCCGTTCTCATTGTGCTAGCAATTCTGCTAAGCAAAATTGCGCACCACTTCCTCAAGCTCGGAGATAAAAAACTCGCTTTTTTATCTCGCTCGCTTTTCCTCATTGTGGTTGCAAACGCGCTCCGCACGTTTGCCCACAATTTCGTCGTCCTCACTAACAAGAAAAGCCCGAAGGCTTTTCTCGCCGTTCGGACTTCCTCATTGTGGAGCTAAGGGGACTCGCGTGCCAGCTACGCTGGCACCCCGCTCGCAGCATAGCTGCTTCGCGCCTCGCGCCTAAAAAAGCTACGCTTTTTCTTAACGGCGCGAGCCCTCTCGGGTTCGAGTCCCTTTACATCACAAAGCAAAAATCAGACGGGCACAAGCCCGTCTGATTTTTACTGTGGAGCTAAGGGGACTCGAACCCCTGACCCTCTGCTTGCAAAGCAGATGCGCTACCAGCTGCGCCATAGCCCCAAGTATTTAATTGTGCTGATCTATCTGATCAGTCTACCGGATCGGCGACCGAATGCCACGTGGCGTAGCGCTCAACCGTCTGAGCAACTTTGAAGAACACCACGTAACCAGCCACTACCGAAGCAGTGATGATTAGCGCCTTCTTCATTGCTACCCTCCTTCGAGGAAAAATCCTCAGCGTGCTTTCAAAAGCACTCCCGTGCTAAGAATTTCGCGAAGCGAAATTCTGCACACCTTCGTCAATTTTTGATCTCGAATGCGAGCATTCGGATCAAAAATTTCCTCGGTGTGGGCCTAGATGGACTCGAACCATCGACCTCCACATTATCAGTGTGGCGCTCTAACCAACTGAGCTATAGGCCCTTCCTGTGCATCAGCACCTCATTAGGTTAAATCAATTGCGCGCAAGATTCAAATTCGCACCCGCTCAACCGCCCAACAAAATGCTGCGAGCTTTATCACTCATCCGTCACAGTGATGTGCATGCCGCCCACGAGCATCGAGATAACGTTGAAAATCAGCGCCATCACGGTACCGAGCGCCGTCATCAACACAATCTCGATCACGGCCACAACCACCGAGAACGGAATCACACGCCCAAACTCCAGCAACTGACCAACCTTGAGCAGCTGCTCGTTGTTCAGCGTGACCAGCACGTCGTTGATGCCACTCCACACGTGCATCGCATCGAGCAACAGCCACAGCACCACGGCAGCAACCACAATCATGATGCCGATCGCGACCGACACAAGGAACGAAATCTTGAGCGCGCTCCACGGATCCACCCGCGAAATCGTCATCTTCACGCGCCGAATACCCACGGCCCGCTTCGTCTTAGTCGCGCTTGTGGCTGGTTTATTCACCCGAGTCTCCTTCGCCATATTTGCTCGCCTGGTCACACTCGCCTCAGCCTTCTTCGGCTCTGGCTCTTTCTTTGCCTCTTCAACCTTTTCGGCCGCAGGCTTAGCTTCAGCCTTCTCATCCTTGACGGCGGGCGTGCTAGTTTCGGGAGTCTCAGACTCTTTGGCTGCGTCCGATGCAGCCTCATCCACGTCGGGAGATTTCGTCTCCTCTAGCTTCGAGTCGGTTTCCGGCTCGAGAGCCTTCAGATTCTCATCTTCAGTCGTGCTCATCATGACCTCCGTCTACATGCGCGCAGCCCGCTACGTGTGCAGCGCTTATACCGTGTGTAGTACAACTTTTCTGTGCAATACAACTAACTATGAGCGTACCGCGTTTTCCTCATCACTCATAGCTTGACCGCTCGATTCTTGCTGAATCTCACCGCCGGCGTCTTCCGTGGCTTCGCTCTCACCCTCGTCTTCTTCCTTTTCGAGGTTGATCGCGATCGAAATGACGCGGTCATCCTTGTCTGGACGAGCAAAAGTCACACCCTGAGTGTTGCGACCGGTGAGGCTCACCTCGGACACTGCCGAACGCACCACCTTGCCACTCTCCATGATCACCATGATCTCGTCGTTCGGCTGGGTGATGAGCGCGCCGACCAGCTCGCCGCGATCTTCCACGAGGTTCGCAACCTTGATACCGAGACCACCGCGCCCCTGGACGCGGTACTGCTCAACCGCCGTGCGCTTCGCGAAGCCACCTTCGGTGACGACGAAGACTTCCGAATCTTCGCGCACCAGTGCCATCGTGAGCAGTTCGTCGCCGCTGCGGAACTTCATGCCCACCACGCCACTCGTGGCGCGTCCCATCGGGCGCAGCGTCTCATCCGAAGCGGTGAAGCGCAGCGACTGCCCGCCACGGGAAACCAAGAGCAAGTCGTCGCCCTCATTCACGAGCGCGGCGGAGACCACCTGGTCGAGTTCGCCGGTGACGCTCTCCTTGAGTTTGATCGCGAGCAAACCGCCAGCGCGAGCCGAGTCGTAGTCACTCAGCAGCGTCTTCTTCACGTAACCAAACTTCGTGGCCAACACCAAGTACCGCGCCTGCGAATAGTCACGCAAGGAAATCGTGGAAACGATCCGCTCTTCCGGCTGGAAGGCCAGCAAATTCGCAATATGCTGCCCCTTCGATTCGCGCGAGCCTTCCGGCAGCTCGTAGCCCTTCAGGCGGTAGACGCGGCCCTGGTTCGTAAAGAACAGGTGGTAGTCGTGAGTCGAGGCGATCCCGAAATGCTCCACTACGTCGTCACCGCGCAGCGTAGCGCCCTTGATCCCCTTGCCGCCGCGGTGCTGGGCGCGATACTCGCTCACCTTCGTGCGCTTCACGAAACCGGAGCGGGTGATCGTGACTACCACGTCCTCTTCAGGGATGAGGTCTTCAACGGTCATTTCGCCGTCGAATGGCAGAATCACGGTGCGGCGCTCATCGCCGAACTTGTCCACAATCTCCTGCAGCTCGGTGCTGACGATCCCGCGCTGGCGCTCTGGCTTGGCCAGAATGTCCTTGTAATCTTCGCGCAGTGCTTCCTTCTCGGCCTTCTCGTCCAGAATCTTCTGGCGCTCGAGCGCGGCCAGTCGGCGCAGCTGCATCGCCAAAATGTGGTCAGCCTGAATCTCGTTAATATCGAGCAGCTCCATAAGGCCATTTCGAGCATCCTCAGGGGTGCGCGAGGCGCGGATCAGCGCGATCACGGCGTCCAGCTGATCGAGGGCGCGCGTCAGGCCCTCGAGAATCATCAGGCGCTCTTCCACCTTCTTCAGGCGGTAAGCCGTGCGCCGACGAATCACCTCCACCTGGTGGTTCACCCAGTGATAGACGAAGCCGTCGAGGCTGAGCGTGCGCGGTACGCCGTCAACCAGCGCGAGCATGTTCGCCGGGAAATTGTTCTGCAACTGGGTGTGCTTGTACAGGTTGTTGAGCACTACCTTCGCGACGGCGTCACGCTTGAGGACCACCACGATACGCTGGCCCGCGCGCCCGGAACTTTCGTCGCGAATATCGGCGATGCCAGGCAGGCGGCCGTCCTTGATGCCCTCGACCATCTTGTCGAGCAGGCGGTCGGGGTTCACCTGGTACGGGAGGTCGGTAATGACGATGCACTGGCGGCCATTGATCTCTTCGATGTCGGTCACGGCGCGCTGCGTGATCGACCCGTGGCCGGTGCGGTACATTTCCTCGATGCCCTTGTGCCCCAAAATCGTGGCGCCCGTAGGGAAATCTGGGCCCTTAATGCGCAGCATCAGCTGGGCGAGCAGCTCGTCGCGGCTCGCGTCCGGGTTCTGCAGGTACCACTGCACGCCGTCGTTCACTTCGCGCAAGTTGTGCGGCGGGATGCGGGTCGCCATACCGACGGCGATGCCTTCCGAACCGTTGATGAGCAGGTTTGGGATGCGAGACGTGAGCACGGTCGGCTCCTGCACCGAGCCGTCGAAGTTTGGTTCGAAATCGACCGTGTCTTCGTTGATGTCTCGCACCATCTCGACGGCGAGCGGCGCCATTTTCGCTTCGGTGTAACGCGGGGCTGCCGCGCCGAGGTCGCCGGCGGTACCGAAGTTGCCCTGGCCGGCCACCAATGGGTAGCGCATATTCCACGGCTGCACGAGACGAACCATCGTGTCGTAAATGGCGGCGTCGCCGTGCGGGTGGAACTGGCCCATCACTTCGCCGACGATCTTCACGCTCTTGGAGAAGCTGGCGTCTGGGCGGAATCCGCCGTTCCACATGGCGTAGATGACGCGGCGGTGCACCGGCTTCATGCCGTCTCGCACGTCCGGCAGCGCGCGCCCAACGATCACGCTCATCGCGTAGTCGAGGTAGCTGGTCTCCATCTCTTTCTGAAGATCAACCTCTTTGATGGCGCCGTGCTTGTAGGTGCCGTCACCCTCTTCGAGGAATTCGTCGTCGTTGTTGTTCTCGCTCACGGTTTCTCTCTTCTTTATGCGGTCACGTGCTAGTTAAGTCGTTCGGGTAGGTGGTGGGACAGGGGGGCGGGTGTTCCGTCCCACTTGGGGCCAGAACACCTGGCCCTCCGTCCCACTTAGATGTCAAGGAAGCGGACGTCGTGCGCGTTGCGCTGGATGAATGCGCGCCGAGATGCTACGTCCTCGCCCATCAGCAGCGAGAAGGTCTCGTCCGTCGCCGCCGCCTCGCCAATGCTCACCTGCTTGAGCGTGCGGGTTTCGGGATCCATCGTCGTCTCCCACAATTCGTTGGCGTTCATCTCGCCCAGACCCTTGTAGCGCTGGATGCCCTGGCCCTCGGCCTTCGGGAGCTTCTTGCCCGCAGCCAAACCTGCCGCGAGCGCCTCGTCGCGCTCCTTGTCGGAGAACACGTAGTCGTGCGGGGAGTTCGTCCACTTGATGCGATAGAGCGGCGGCATTGCGATGTAAATATGGCCGCCCTCGATCAGCGGGCGCATGTAGCGGTACACGAGCGTGAGCAGCAGCGTAGCAATATGCTGACCGTCCACGTCCGCATCGGCCATGAACACGATCTTGTGGTAGCGCAGCTTGTTGATATCGAACTCTTCGCCCACGCCCGTACCAAACGCCGTAATCAAGCCCTGGATCGTATCCGAGCTGAGCGCGCGATCGAGGCGCGCCTTTTCGACGTTCAGGATCTTGCCTCGGATCGGCATGATCGCCTGGTGCTTCGGGTCGCGGCCGTTCACTGCCGAACCACCTGCCGAGTCGCCCTCCACGATGAAGATTTCGCACTCTTCTGGGTTGCGCGAGGTGCAGTCCTTGAGCTTGCCTGGCATTGCCGCCGACTCGAGCACGCTCTTGCGGCGCGTGGCCTCGCGGGCCTTGCGCGCAGCCTGACGCGCCGAGAACGCCTGCGTGGCCTTGCGGATAATTTCCTTGCCTTCGCTCGGGTGCATGTCCAGCCAGTCGTTGAGGAATGCGTACGTCTGCTGCTGAACGAAGGTCCTCACCTCAGTGTTGCCCAGCTTCGTCTTGGTCTGCCCCTCGAACTGCGGCTCCGCAATCTTCACGGAAATGACGGCGGTCAGGCCTTCACGAATATCCTCGCCGGAGAGGTTCGGATCCTTATCCTTGAGCAGCCCCTTCTCGCGCGCGTACTTGTTCATCACCGAAGTGAGCGCCGTACGGAAGCCCTCTTCGTGAGTGCCGCCCTCGGAAGTGTTGATGGTGTTGGCAAAAGTGTGCAGCGATTCGCTGTATGCGCTGGTCCACTGCATCGCAATTTCGGCCGAAATCTTCTTCTCGGTATCCTCCGACTCGAAGTAGATCGCCTCAGGGTGGATCCGCTCCGACTTCTTGGTGCTCACCAGGAAGTTCACGTAATCGAGCAGGCCGCCGTCATACTTGTACGAGACCTCGGAGTGACCTGGCTGTGGGTTGTCAGCCTCGCCCTCGGCGTCACCCGTCACTTCATCACCCTCAGCCACCGCATCGGCGCGCTCGTCGACGAGCGTGATGCGCAGGCCCTTGTTGAGGAAGGTCATCTGGTGGAAACGGCGACGGAGCGTTTCGAAATCGAAGTCGGTCGTCTCGAAAATGTCTGGATTTGGCCAGAAAGTCTGGGTGGTACCGGTTTCGTCGGTCTCTTCGCCGCGCTCGAGCTTGCCCTGCGGTACGCCGTTCACATACGAAATTCGCCACACGTAGCCGTCGCGGCGCACTTCGGTCTCCATGCGCGACGAGAGCGCGTTGACGACGGAGATGCCCACGCCGTGCAGACCACCGGAAACCGCGTAGGAGCCGTTGCCGAACTTGCCGCCCGCGTGCAGCACCGTCATCACGACCTGCACCGCGCTCACGCCTTCAGTCGGGTGAATATCGACCGGAATGCCGCGGCCGTTGTCTACTACGGTGACGGCGCCGTCGTCACGTAGCGTGACCTCAATATGGTCGCAGTAACCGGCTAGCGCCTCATCCACAGAGTTATCGACGACCTCGTAAACCAGATGGTGTAAGCCACGCTCGCCAGTGGAGCCGATGTACATGCCTGGGCGCTTGCGGACCGCCTCCAAGCCTTCAAGGACGGTAATATCGCCTGCATCATAGTGTTCTTCAGCCACGCTCAACGAACTCCCTGTATCTCTGCCATCCGATTTGCGTATTTCACCCCAGAAAAAGTGTGGGATAGGTCTCAATTACGCTCAGAATCGCTTCTGCCACATTTTCATACCGCGCACGTAGGACCCTACGCGCGCACAACCTCATCAATTATACCGCGTTTTTCTCTACTTTGAGAGCCCGTAGGCGAATTGAACCCTTGGGGTCAGGCACCTTTTCTCACTTTGCTAGTCGTACGTGTCGCGCACGCCGCGCCCAGGCACCGACCAGCGCCCGTGCTTCCACGAAGGCTGATGCGGACCCTTGATTTCAAGCTCTTTCACCACGCCCTCGCCGAGCACCTCCGCGAGCCGTTTATCCACAAGCGACGCCAAAGCCCGCAGCTGCGCCTCCCACGCAGTGGACTTCGCGCGCACGACGAGCACCCCGTCGTCGCTAAACGACTCCACAAACGAATGCTCCGCCACATGCGGCCCGACCACGGCCGGCCATCTGCTCGCCATCGCCGCTACATCAAGCCGAGTCTTCCAGCCTTTCTGCGCAATCGTCGCAGCCAGCAGCCCCGAAAGAAACTGCGGATCACGATGCGACGGACGCGCGCCCGACCCAACTTCCTGCCCAGGCACCGGCACATACACCTCGCCGCCCACGCGCTCCTCACTAGTCTGCTTCGGCGCCGGAGCCGTACTCGCCTGCTTCTTCTTGCGCACCCACCCGCGCTCGAGAGCCATCTGCCTCATACGCTCGAGGATCTCAAGCGCCAAATCGTCTTGGTGCGCCTCGCGCGCTTTCGCCCGCGCCCGCGCTATTTTATCGACGCGCTCTTCCTCACTCATCGTCGCTGCCGATCTCTGGGGTGACGGCGCCTACTTCCGTTTCGCCCACGCTCCCGCCGCTCTCGCCCTGGTTCGCCTCAGCCCTCGGGGTAATCACGCTCTCGCGGACGTCAAACACCCGCGCGTCGAGATTCTCGGGCAAGTCATCGCCCACAGCCGCCGTGATCAGTACCTGCTCGGCCTGAACAATCAAACTGGTGAGCCGCGAGCGCCGCTGCTCGTCGAGCTCGGCGAATACGTCGTCAAGAATCAAAATTGGCTCGCTGCCCCACGCGTCCTCGCTGCGCAAAACCTGCCATGAGGCGAGTCGCAGGGCCAAAGCGTAGGACCAGCTTTCGCCGTGTGAGGCAAAGCCACGCGCCGGGAACACGCCCAAACCGAGGCGCACGTCGTCGCGCTGCGGACCAATCAGGTTAATCCCCGCCTCGATCTCGCGCGGGCGAATCTCCTCGAGCACCTCCAAAAACCGGTGCTCCACAGCCGAAGCGTCCATCAGCTCCAACTCGTGAGCGTCCACAATTTCGCCGTATTCGGCGGCGCCGTGGGCTCCGACCGTGAGCTGGTCAAGATTTGGGAGCTCCCACTCCGCGTGCGAATCGAGATTCGCCTCGTAGTCGATACGGGCCGGCTCTTCATCGCCCGATACACTTCGGTAATAATCAGCCACAAACGGCCGCAATTCGCGGATAATCTCCGCTCGCGCTGCCACGATCTGCGCGCCGAACCGCGCCAGCTGCGCATCCCACACACTCAGCGAACTCTCGTCGAACACTCCCCCGCGCCGGCGAATCTTCGAAGCGGTCTTGAGCAGAGCCGCGCGCTGGCGAATCACCTTCTCGAAGTCCGCCTTCACCCCAGCCATTCGCGGCCGGCGCTGCACCATGAGCGAATCCAAAAACTTGCGCCGCGTGCCCGGATCACCAGTTACCAGCGCCAAATCCTCGGGGGCAAACACGACCGCTCGCACGATTCCGAGCGCCTGAGCAGGCTTAACTTCGCCGCGGTTGATGCGCGCGCGGTTTGCTCGGCCAGCAATAATCTCCACTTCAATGAGTGTGGATCGCGCTGCGCTGCCCGAACTAGCTGCGGTTTCGCCGTCGAGACGTGCGCCTTCGCCGTCACCAATTTCTCGCGCCTCGAGATCGCGCACCTGGCTTTCACGCACGCGCGCCCGAACGACGGCCGCACCAGCTCCGCGACGGATCAGGGCGCCGTCACTCGCTACTCGGTGCGAACTCGCCGTTGCCAAATACTCGACGGCCTCGACCACATTAGTTTTCCCCTGCCCGTTCGCTCCCACAAAGGCATTCACGCCCGGGCCGAGCGCGATCACCGCCTCCGTGTATGAGCGAAAATCGTGGACCGAGAGATCACTAATGTACATAAAACTTACTTGTAGAAACGGATGGTCATCAGCAGCAGGCGGAAGGAATCGTCTTCTACGCCGTCTGCCGAGCATCCGACCATCACGGCCGGCTTATTTTCCTGCGTGTAGGAGATCTTGACGGCGTCTTGGTTCATAACCGAGATGCCCTCCTGCAGGAAGATCGGGTTGAACGCGAGCGTGATGTCTTTGCCGTCCACGGTGGCCGGAACGGCTTCGGAAGCCTGTGCAGCGTCGCCCTGACCGGCTTCCAAGACCAACTCGCCGTCCGAAAGCGTGAGGCGCACGGCGGAGTTCTTTTCCGCGACGAGGCGGGAGCGCTTGATGGCGTCGAGCAAAGTGGCGCGATCGATCACGGCGCTGCTCTCGGATTCGGCTGGGAAGAGCGAAAGCACCTGCGGGTAGTCGCCGTCGATCAGCTGAATCATGTTCTGGCGGCCGGCGCCGGAGAAGCCGATCATGAAGGACTTGTCCTCGTCGCCGAGGTAGACGTCTACTGGGCCGGCGGTGCCGAGCGCCTTCGCCACGTCCGAAAGTCGCTGCGCGCGCACGAGGATTCGGCGCGAAATGTTTGGATCCTTGGGCTGCCAGTTCATGGTCTTGACGGCGAGGCGGTAGCGGTCGGTCGCCATCAGGGTGAGCTTCGGGCCCTCGATTTCGATGCAGACCGAGACCAGCATCGGGAGCGTATCGTCGTTTGACGCCGCAATCGTCACCTGGTTGACGGCCTCGAGCCACTCGGCGCCGTCCACCGTACCCGACACCTCGGAGAATTCTTCAGTCTCGGTGTAATCGTCCATGGTCATCGACTTCATCGAGAAATGAGCCGAACCGCACTCGATCTCGACCTTCGAGCCATCGAGCGAGAAATCGATGGTGTCGCGCGGGAGGGCGCGGCAGATATCGGCGAGCAGGCGACCGTTGACGAGGATTTCGCCCTCTTCGATCACATCCGCATCAATATTCACATGGGAGGTGATATCGGAATCACGCGAACTGAGCGAGACCGTGCCATTTTCGTTCGCCTCGATCTTCATGCCTGCGAGCACTGGCACTGCTGGACGATGAGGAATCGTACGCGCTACCCAGCTCACTGCGTCTGCAAAGAGGTCGTGATCGACTCGCAACTTCATTCTCGCTACCTGCTTCCCTGAAAGTATTTCTAACTTGCTATTTTACGCGAGATTGCGCGTTCCTCCTACATTGAATGAGAATTTGGGGTCAGGCTCGAATTTTCATTTTTTCGAGACACTTTTGTCTCAAATTTTTGAGAAAACGAGCCTGACCCCAAGGGTTCATTTTGGCAATGGGCGGCGGGGAGAGAAAAGAGCTTTTTATATATGTAGCAGTAGTAGTAGGGTATGTGGATTCCGTGGAAAAGCCGATTTTTCGGCGTCACAGAGCCGTTTTCCCCTGTGGATTCACTGCGAGTAAAGCGGTGCATATCTTGGCCGTTCTGTGCATGCACTACTTTCGAGTGGTTTTTCTCCACAGCTCGCATCTAAGTTATCCACGGTTTTGGAGGGTTATCCGCCGGTTTTTCACCGCTTAATCGCAGGCGCTGAGCAGTGGGAATCGAGACCTGGTCCCAAGAGTTCACTTTTGCACCCAACGAGCGCGGGTCACTGCTCGGCGGCGGCCTGCTTGATGCGGGCAGTGAGCTCCGAGACCTGGTTGTACACGCTCTGCTTCTCGGCCATCTTGCTCTCCACATTTCGCACCGCATTGATCACGGTCGTGTGGTCGCGGCGATGGAAGACCTGCGCAATATTCGGCAGCGAAAGCGAGGTCATCTCGCGGCAGAGGTACATCGCGATGTGGCGCGGCATCGTAATCGCGCGCGAGCGTCCGGGCGAGATCAAGTCCTCCACAGTGATGTCGAAGTAGGAAGCGGTCTGCGCCATCACGATCCCAGCAGTAATCTGAATCGCGGCCGGATCCGAGATCATATCCTTGAGCACGAGCTGGGAGGTCTCAAGCGTGACTGGCTGGCCTGCGAGATCCGCGTATGCTGCCACGCGCCGCAGCGCGCCCTCCATTTCGCGCACGTTCGAGGTAATGCGCGAGGCAATAAACTCGATCACCGGTCGAGGCACGTCCAGATGGTCAGACTTCGCCTTCTTTTCAAGAATCGCGATACGAGTCTCGAGCCCCGGCAGCTCAATGCTGGTCGCAATACCCGAGTTAAAGCGCGAAATCATGCGCTCTTCGAAGCCTTGCAGGTCCTTGGGCGCCACATCCGACGTAATCACGATCTGCTTATTCGCATTCGAAAGCGCGTTAAAGGTGTGGAAAAACTCCTCCACCGTCTGCGCTTTTTCAGCGATGAACTGGATATCGTCGATCAGCAGCACGTCCACGGTGCGGAACTGGTCCTTAAAGGAATCGAGCTTCAAATCGCGCACGGCATTAATAAATGCGTTCGTGAACTCTTCCGAAGAGACGTAGATGACCGTTTTGTCCGGATAGAGCGTCAGTACGTAGTTACCAATCGCGTGCAAAAGGTGCGTTTTCCCAAGGCCCGAGTTCGACCAGATGAAAAGCGGGCTAAACGTCGACCCTGGCGATTCGGCCGCCGCCAGCGCAGCCGTATACGCGAGTCGGTTCGAGTCACCCATCACGTAGGTTTCGAAGGTATAGCGCGGATTGAGGTGGGCGCGGTTCTGGCGCTCAAGCATGTGCGCGGCGCCGAGCCCTTGGTCGTCCATCTCTGGCTGCCACGGCCGCTGGTCTGTATGGCTAAAGTCTGGTTCCTCAAATTCTGTGGGTGACGGCGCATACAAGCGTGACGGCGAAGGCGCGGCACCCGTTTGAGCTGCGGTTTGTGGCTGCGGGTCTGCACTAGGAGTGGCTGGGTTCCACGAGGGTTTTGCTTGTGAATCGGCGCCAGCGTAGAGCTTTTGGGCAAAGGATGGATCCACAGAGATAGACATGTGGATCGGGTGACCAAGGAGGGCGCCGAGCTGCTCACTTAGCAGCGAGACTACGTGTTCCTCGAGCCAGTCTTTGATCTGCTGCGAGGAGACGCCGACGAGGAATTCGTCTTGAGTCAGGCCCAGTGGCAGCGCAAGGCGCACAAAAGAAAGCTGCGAATCAGTCAAGGAATTGCTGGCGCTGAGCAACTCGACCGCTGCTAACCACATATCGCGGGCAAAATTTCCGTCGCTCATTATTTCTCCCACCAGATTTGACTGACATTGCAATGATAGAGGAAAACCTGTGGAAATTAATAGCGGTTATCCACAGGGTTAACCACATGTGTGGATATTACACGAATGTAATTCACGTAATTCTTTGGCAAATCCACAATCAAAAGTGATGAATTAAGTACTTATCCACAGGTGTGGATTTCCCTGCGAATAACATTAGATGTAATTTACTTTCGCTGAGATTTGAATCACGCGTGGCGCGTCTTTTGTTGACTCAGCGGGGAAAAGACGAATAAAGTCTATAGGTCAAAGGTGCACACGAGCACCCGTCTGGAGTGGCGAATACCCGCCACTTCGGCGTCACAAATCGACTGTGGAGAGTAGACCCATGTCAACGAAGCGTACGTTCCAACCGAACAATCGCCGCCGCCATAAGGTGCACGGTTTTCGTCATCGTATGAGCACGCGCGCAGGTCGTGCAGTCCTGGCAGCACGTCGGCGTAAGGGCCGCGCCAAGCTGAGCGTTTGAGGCATCATTGCTACCCTCAGCTTCACGGATGCGCTCTTCCGCGGATTTCGCCCGCGTATTGCGCGGCGGTGAGCGAAGAGGAAATCACTTGGTTACGGTGGCGCTAAAAGCCCACCAACCCACGCAGGCCGACCTTCCTAAGGTCGGCTTCGTCGTAAGTAAACGAGTGGGTAATTCTGTGGTGCGCCACCAAGTGGCGCGCCGGCTTCGTCATGTGCTGCGGCCGATGCTGCCCGCGCTCGCTGGATCCAGCGTAGTGGTGCTAGCCAAGCCCAGCGCAGCGCAAGCCTCCTCGGCCGAGCTGAGCCTCGCCGTCACTACCGCCTTCAAAAAACTAGGGATTGACGTGAGCGAGGGTCAATGAACCCGGCCTCGAAGTTTCTCATTTCCGGCATCAGGTTCTATCAGAAACACATTTCCGCTGGTAGTCCTAGACGTTGCCGCTATCAACCGACCTGTTCGCAGTATGCCCGTGAAGCGATTGAGATTCATGGCGCAATCAAAGGTACAATTTTAGCTAGTTGGCGTCTGCTACGGTGCAATCCTCTGTCGTCGGGTGGAGTGGACTGGGTGCCTGAGAAAGGCAAATGGCCCACGAAGCCGCTCGATTACGAGGAGCTTATGAAATATCGGCAAGAGCACGATGCAGATGACCAAGGCGGCGAAGCGTAATTCCCTTGGAATCCAAAGTGGAGACCAAAGGCTGCGCGAGAGAGTGAAAGAAGAACTGTGGATACAATTCTCTTCCCACTGATGTGGATTATTGGCTGGATTATTGTGGGCGTGCACAAGCTGCTCACCTTGGTCGGTATGCCCAGCGGCGCGGGCGCAGCATGGGTACTCGCGATTATTGGTATGACGATCATCGTGCGCGCACTGATGATCCCGCTTTTCAACAAGCAGATTCGCTCCTCGCGTGCGATGCAGCAGCTCTCCCCTGAGATCCAGAAGATCCAGAAGAAATACAAGGGCAAGCGCGACCAGATCTCGCAGCAGCGCCAGCAAGAAGAGCTGATGGCTCTCTACCGCTCGCACGGCTCAAGCCCCTTCGCTTCATGTCTGCCGATGTTTATCCAGATGCCGATCTTCTTCGCGCTGTACCGCACCCTGTGGAACTTGCAGTACATTGCGAACGGCACCTACTCGCGCCCATCGCTCGGTGGCCTCGATCAGGCTCGAGCCCAGGAAGTGGCCGATTCTTCGGTCTTTGGCGCTCCGCTGGTGAGCTCGATCGGCACCGCAAATCAGTTCGATGATCCGCAGCGCGTGATTATCGTGGCCGTCGTCATGATTATCCTCATGATCGTCACCCTCTTCATCACTCAGAAGCAGATGATGACGAAGAACATGCCGGTGAACGACGATCCAAACAACCCAGCGGCGAAGATGACGAAGTACATGCTGTACTCGATGCCGCTGATTTACATCGTGACTGGCTACACCTTCCAGGTGGGCGTGCTCGTGTACTGGTTGGCCTCCAACGTGTGGAACATGGGCCAGCAGACGTGGCTCATCAACACGAACCCAACCCCAGGCTCTGAGGCTTATAAGAAGCGCCAGGCGAAGCTCCGCGCAAAGCGCATTGCGCAGGGTCTGCCACCTGAGGAAGAGGAAACCGCGAACGCACAGACCGGTGGTCAGCGCGTACAGCCGATGAGCTCCAAGCGCCAGAAGAAGAAGGGCAAGCGCGACGTACTCGCCGACGGCCCGTCCGACGTCACCTCAGATCTTTCCGGTAACGACGGCGAAGACGCAGGTCTCGCAGCCGAAGAGGTAGCTCCGGAAGAGGTTCGTGGCAAGGATGGCCTCACGGACGCTGAGCGTGCGCAGAAGCGTTACGAGCGCCGACTCAAGGAACGTCAGGCTGCGAAGGCGAAGGCCCAGGCGCGTGCGAAGCGAGCACAGCAGACCAAGAAGGAACGCAACTTCTAGGTTTAGCCGACATATAGACCCCTGAATACGAACGAAGAAGGACACATCATGGGTGTAGAAGATCTCGACGAAGTAGATGAGAAGGCGCTGCAGGATCGCCTCGCAGACGAAGGCGACTACGCTGCGGACTATCTGGAAGAGCTCCTCGATATCGCTGATCTTGACGGCGACCTTGAGATTTCCAGCGAAGCGGACCGTGCTTCGGTGGCGGTAGTTGCGGACGACAACTCCGATCGCCGACTCAAGCGCTTGATTGGGCGTCACGGCGAAACGCTCGATGCTCTGCAGGAGCTCACCCGCCTCGCCGTGCAGGCGAAGACTGGCGAGCGTTCGCGGCTCATGCTGGACGTGCTTGGTTACCGCGATGGTCGCCGCAAGGCAATTCAGGCGATTGCGCGTGAAGCCGTAGAGCAGGTTCAGGAGACCGGTGAGGATGTGGCGCTCAAGCCGATGAATCCTTTCGAGCGCAAGGTCGTGCACGACGTAGTTGCAGCGGCTGGCCTCTTCTCGGATTCGACTGGCGTAGGTCCGGCGCGTCACGTAGTGGTTTCGCTCCCCTACGACGACGATGAGGATTACGAAGACGAGGTACTTGAGGACGAGACCATCGATTCGGCTGACGAGTTTGAGGACTCTGCCGACGAGGTCGATAGCGCGGACGACGTAGACGAAGACGGCGATGAGCGCGACTGAGAGTAGCGTACAAGCTGCTCCTGCTGGTGGTGCCGAACATTTCGGTGACGCCGTGTGGGGGCAGCTTCGCCATTTTGCTCAGCTTCTCGCCGATGAAGGTGAGATGCGGGGCTTGGTCGGACCGAGGGAGCTCGGGAAGCTCTGGGATCGACACATTTTGAACTCGCTGGCGATTGTGCCCGATTTGCCCGAAAAGTCCGATTTAGTAGATATTGGTTCGGGCGCTGGTTTCCCAGGTATTGTGGTCGCGATCGTGCGCCCTGACCTGCAGGTAGACCTTGTAGAGACGATGGCGCGCCGCTGCGAATGGCTCGAATATGTGGTCGATAAGCTTGGGCTTGAGAATGTGCGAGTGATTCGAGCGCGCGCTGAAGAAATCGAGCGTGGGCGCTATTCTTTTGTGACTGCTCGGGCAGTGGCACCACTCAAGAAGCTTGTGCCGTGGGCGTTGCCGTTGCTGCGCTCGGGTGGTGAGTTAATCGCTCTGAAGGGTGGCCGCGCCGAGCAAGAGATCGATGAGGCAAGTGCGATGCTGCGCAAGTACCGCGCCGACTGGGTCGATATTTTCGAGCGTGACGTATGGGGTAGTGACGAGGGTACGAGGGTCGTCGTCGTCGCAAAACAGTAGGCCGTGATAATTCGCTAGAGCGACCCTATAGGATAGGTAAGAGAGAAGAGAGCCACGAGAGTGTGGCTGTGGTGCGCGCGAGGAGGAACGAAGTGGACGTGCTGGAATCATTTGGAGACGACTCCCCCATCGCTGCTCAGTTGCGCGCTGATCGTGAGCGCCGGCGCGGGTTTTATAACTCTCCTTTGCCGAAGCCAGCGCAGACGCGCGTTATCGTCGTTGCTAATCAGAAAGGCGGCGTGGGTAAAACCACCAGTGCCGTGAATATTGCAGCGGCTTTGGCTGAGGGTGGTTTGAGCGTGCTGATGATCGACTCTGATCCGCAGGGCAACGCTTCTACTGCTTTTGGCATCAAGAAACCCGAGGGCTCCCCTTCTATTTATCAGGCATTGATCGGCGAGCTTCCACTTGCAGAAGTGATGTATCAATCGGAGGAATTTGAGCGGGTGAAGGTCGTGCCTTCTACGATCGACCTCGCCTCGGCTGAGATTGAATTGATCGGTATGGATCGCCGCGAGTTTCGTTTGCGTGACGTGCTCGATGAGTATTTTGATGAGCTCGGTAACCGGGACGCTCAGCCAGATTACGTGATTATCGATTCTCCCCCGTCGCTTGGTCTGCTGACTTTGAACGCGCTTGTTGCAGCGCGTGAAGTACTGATTCCGATTCAGACTGAGTACTACGCGCTCGAGGGCGTAACTCAGTTGCTAAACACTGTAGGTTCGGTTAAGAGCTACTTGAATCCAGATCTTGTCGTCTCGACTATTTTGTTGACGATGTACGACAAGCGAACCAATCTTTCGCAAGACGTAGCGCGCGAAGTGCGTGAGTATTTCCCACAGCAGACTCTCGATACTGAGATCCCGCGAAATATTCGTATTTCTGAGGCGCCAAGTTTTCAGCGCACTGTAATCGGATATGACCGCAGCTCCACGGGTGCAGTGGCATATTTGGCTGCCGCAAAGGAACTCGCCGAGCGCGGCGCCTAATTGTGATTTTGAGACTTTGAGACGTTGGGACCAGGTCCCAATTCTCTTTTTCTACGTTTTTTGATGGCGGACTAACAGGTAGAATAAGATCTGTACTTTTTTAGAGCTCGGCTTTCGCAAGGAGACAAAATGGCAGATCGTAAGCGTGGTTTGGGTCGCGGTATTGGAGCCTTGATTCCTCAAAGTCAGCAAGAACATCAGAACCGCGCTATCGACGTATTCTTCGGGTCGAATGTTTCACGTGAAACGGTGGTCGGTAATGGATTGGCCGAGCACTCTGTTGAAGATCGAGTTGCCAATGTTTCACGTGAAACATTGAAGAGCGAGACAAACGTTTCACGTGAAACGTCATCGGATGAAGAGAATGTTTCACGTGAAACGGGTGGCGAAGCCGAAGATCTTCTCCCGGTGCCAGGTGCAACCTACGGCGAGATTCCTGTGCACGTGATCGTGCCGAACACGCGTCAGCCACGCTCAGTATTCGACGAAGACGATCTCCAAGAATTGGCGGACTCAATCGCGGAAGTCGGAGTTCTACAGCCAATTGTCGTGCGTCCATTACAGAACGCAATTGAAGATAATCCAAACGCGCGTTACGAGCTGATTATGGGCGAGCGCCGTTGGCGCGCAACTCAGCGAGCTGGTCTCGAGAACATTCCTGCGATCATTCGACATACCGAAGATTCAGACTTGCTCCGCGATGCGCTCCTTGAAAACCTTCACCGCGCACAGCTCAATCCTTTGGAAGAAGCCGCTGCATATCAGCAGCTCCTTGACGATTTCCAAATCACTCAGGAAGAACTCTCGAAGAAGATCGCACGTTCACGTCCACAGATTTCAAACACTCTGCGTCTCTTGAAACTACCGAGCTTGGTGCAGCGCCGCCTAGCAGCTGGAGTTCTTTCCGCAGGTCATGCGCGTGCGCTCCTTGGTTTGAATGATCCAGCACAGATGGAAAAGCTCGCACAGCGAATCGTGGCTGAAGGTCTTTCGGTGCGCGCTGTGGAAGAAATTGTCTCTCTCGGTGAAAAAGATGTGGAGACTAAGTCTCGTAATCGTCACGTTTCTCCGTACAAGGACGAACTCGATGCGCTTGCCGTAAACCTGGGTGATCGCCTCGAAACAAAAGTAAAAGTTTCAATGGGCGCCCGAAAAGGAAAGGTTGCAATCGAATTCGCCTCTATTGAGGATCTCAACCGTATCTTGAGCATCCTAGGGGAGAGCGGTATTTCTGAGGCGTAAAAAGCTCTCTCTATCTACCTTGAGAAGAACATACCTAAGACCTACGTCAAGAAGATATTGACGTATTAGGTATGTCAATATTAGATTGACGCCCCTTGACGGGAGTCTCGATACGGAAAGAAGTCATGGTAGATATGGGCGCTAAAGAGAAATCTGGGCTTGATAACCTCGACCTGTATACGACACCAACAAATGATGCAAAGAATTTTCGCCGAATTATTGCTGCACGTGAAAACCTTGATAAAGCGCGAAAAGAACTGCAAGACGCAGTGGCAGATGCCCGCGCAGCAGGCGAATCGTGGACTGTGATTGGACGAGCACTTGGCGTCACGCGCCAAGCAGCGCAACAGCGGTTCAAGGACCCCACAAGGGTGAAAACTGAGAATTGATCTAGTCGGTAGCTGAGCGCACTAGCCCGATTAACCGATTGAGTGCTACTAGAGGGCGAGTTTTCGTGCTTGACTCGTAATGAACTGCCGGAATTGGTCAAAAAGTCGCCCTCAAGCGCCGCGTATGCACCCGCGCGTATCTAACTGCATGCGTTGTTATGTATCGCCCGAGAAGAATCTGGGGGAAAGGTGCGAAAAGTCTGCTTGTTACGCGCGCGCAATGCTCAAAACGAGACCAGGTTCCGATTCGCACGAGGCGCAACGCGCCAAAGTGAGAATCGGAACCTGGTCCCAAAGTGTCAGTCTTCTAGAGCAGCTCGCAGAATTTCCACGTAGAACTCATCGAGCGAGATCCCACGCGCCTTTGCAGCTGCGGCAGCAGCCTGCGGGAAGATCGAAGTCTCTGCCATGCCAGGCGTGGAGTTCACGTCAATAAACCAAGCCACACCCTGCTCATCGAGAATTACGTCCGTGCGCGAAATATGGCGCAGGCCGAGCACATTATGCACATCCACAGCGAGCTTCTTGATGGCCTCGCGTTCGTCGTCACTCAGATTCGGCTCTACGAAGTACTCCACGCGCCCAGGGTTATAGCGAGCGTCGTAGTCGTAAGGACCGGTCGCAACGATTTCGACCGGCGTCAAAGCCTCAGGCCCGTTACCCAAATCCACAACGCCCACGCCAAACTCGCGCCCAGCCACATAGCGCTGGATCAGCGCATTGTCGCCGTATGCGAAGCAATCGACCATAGCAGAAGGCAAACCGGCGCGGTCGCGCACGATCGTCAAGCCGAGCGAGGAACCACCACGGGTTGGCTTCACCACGACTGGGAAACCGTAGCGCTGCTCCACAAGATCCAGAATCGGCGCCACGCCAACCTCACGGAAGAGTGGCTGCGGGATTGCCATCGACTCTGGCACCTGCAGACCAGCACGTGCCAAAACCGGTGCCGCCACCGACTTGTCGTAGGCTACGCGGCAAGCCTGAGCAGTGGAGCCAACGTACTTGTAACCAGCCAAATCCAGCAGGTCCTGCAAGGAACCGTCCTCACCGACGTCACCGTGGACGAGCGGCCAGACGATATCTGGCTCGAGAGCCGTAAGCCGCTGCAAAAGCTGGGCTTCGACGTCCAGCATCTTCGCCTGTACGCCGCATTCACGCAGCGCACTCGACACGCGCGAGCCCGAGCGCAACGAAATCTCTCGCTCGTGGGTAAGTCCGCCCGCGAGTACCGCAACCGTTAATGGCCGTGCCATGTTGGTATGCCTTTCTCTTATGTGTCAATCCTGAGTAATTGTGGCGCCTACCTGCGCTTTTATGCCTGATTCGGCTCTGGGAATTCGATGCCGCCGTTGCGATGGCGCTCTTGCACGCCGAACATGTTCACAAGTTCGAGCTCTTCCTGCACCACGCCAGACAAGCGGCGAACGCCCTCGCGGATGGCGTCAGGGGTGGGGTAGCAGAACGAGAGTCGCATGTGGTCGCCGCCGTCGCCGTCCGCATAGAACGCCGTACCCGAGACGTATGCGACGAGGCGCTTGGTTGCGCGCGGCAGCATCGCCTTCGCGTCGATCCCTTCAGGGAGCTTCACCCACGTGTAGAAGCCGCCCTCGGGGATGTTCCACGAGCACTGCGGCAGGTACATGTTGAGCGCGTCGAGCATGGCATCGCGGCGTTCGCGGTAGAGCGCGCGATACTCCTTGATCTGGCCCATCCAGTCGTAGGTGCGCAGGTACTCGGCCACGGAAATCTGACCGATCTTCGTGGGGGAGAGTACCGCGTTTTCGTTCGCGAGTACCAGCCTCTGGGTGACGGCGTGTGGCGCGAGTGCCCAACCCACGCGGTACCCTGGTGCGAAAGTCTTGGAGAAAGTGCCTAGATAAATTACGACATTTGGATCATAAGTGTACAAAGCGGGCATAACTTGATCGTTGTGCCCGAGCATGCCGTACGGGTTATCTTCGAGAATCAGCACGTGGTGACGGCGACAAATCTCGACGATCTGCGGGCGGCGCTCGATACTCATGCTCACGCCTGCGGGGTTGTGGAAATTCGGCACGGTATAGAGGAATTTCACCGGCTTGCCTTCGCGGGCGAGCTTCGTGAGCGTCTCCTCAAGAGCTTCTGGAATCAAGCCATCCTTATCGAGCGGCACATGGACGACGTTCGCCTGGTATGCGCGGAACACGCCGAGCGCGCCCACGTACGAAGGCGCCTCAGCCACGATGACGTCACCTGGATTGATGAAAATCTGGGTCACGATATCGAGAGCCTGCTGAGAACCAGTCGTCACGGTGATGTCGTCCGGATGGGCGTGAATCCCCTCGGCGCGCATGACCTCCACAATCTGCTCGCGCAGCTCTTCCTCGCCTTGGCCACCGCCATACTGCAGCACGTATGGGCCGCGCTCGCGGATGAGTTTTGCCGACATTTCCGCCAAAAAGTCCAAAGGCAAGCCTTGAATAAAAGGCATACCGCCGGCGAGCGAAACCACCTCAGGGCGGTTGGCGACGGCGAAGAGTGAGCGAGTTTCTGACTGCTTCATTCCCAAGGCTCGGTCGGCGTAGTGGTCAAACCAAGGATCGAGTCGAGTGCCGGTAGAGCTGGAATGAGATTCCATTGCTGATCTCCTTTATTTCACAATTCTCGCAAGCTTCACTTTTGTCACAAGCCCGCCGCATCAAGCGTGGCTGACGAGATACTCCTGCGCATCGATAGCGGCCGCACATCCGGAACCAGCCGCCGTCACCGCCTGACGATACCGGTGGTCTACGACGTCACCGCACGCAAACACGCCCGGCACGTTCGTCAGTGTAGTCGGCGAATCGACCTTGATGTAGCCCTGTTCATCTACTGCGACCTGCGAAGCGACGACGGCGGAGCGAGGCTCGTGCCCGATCGCCACAAACAGACCCTGGACTGGCAGCGAGGATTCTTCACCGGTCACCGTATCGCGAAGGGTGAGCGAGCCGAGCTTGCCCTCGCCCTCGATCGCGACGACCTCTTTGTTCCAGTGGAATTCGATCTTCGGCTCCGCCTTGAGACGGTCGACCATCACCTGCGAGGCGCGCATCTGGTCGCGGCGGTGGATGAGGTGGACCTTCGTGCCGAAGCGAGCAAGGAAGAGCGCTTCGGTCGCGGCCGAGTCACCGCCACCAATGACGGCGATTTCGCGGTTCTTGAAGAAGAAACCGTCGCAGGTGGCGCAGTAGGAGACACCCTTGCCGGAGAGTTCCGCTTCGCCAGGGATGCCCAGCTTCTTGTAGGCAGAGCCGAGCGCGAGCACTACCGCGCGCGCATGGTACGTGGCCGAATCAGTGACGATCGTCTTCACGTCACCTTCCAGATCCATTTCGATGGCGTCTTCGTACTCCACCTCGGCGCCAAACTTCTGGGCCTGGGACTGCATCTTGTCCATCAGCTCAGGGCCCAGTACGGCTTCTGGCCAGCCAGGGAAGTTCTCCACCTCAGTGGTGGTCATGAGAGCGCCGCCAGCGTCGAGCCCACCGGCGATCACGAGTGGACGCAAACCGGCGCGCGCCAAATAGATCGCAGCAGTCCAACCGGCTGGACCGGAACCTACGATAATCGCATCGCGGACGTCGTTAATCTCAGTGTTTTCCATTGCCTCTTGCATCATTTCACCGTGATTTCATTGATGGTCAGCATATTGTTTCCCGCTTGCTCGCGCGGCAGCTCGGTCGCCCAAATAACGAAACCGTCAGTCTTGACTGGTGAGTCAGCCTTCAAAGTGGTGGTCGCTGCCACCGCACCTTCGGCAACTACCTCGCCACCAGCGGGATCGTCTTGAGTCGAGTTGAGCCACTGAACATTACCACCTTGGCTCGTGGATGTGAAGGACACCTCGGAGACCTCAGCTTCCTTGGCGAGCTTCACGTACAGGCCCATGCGGCTGCCTTCCGGCAGGGCTGGGTTGGTGAACCACCAGGTAGCCCAACGGGTATCTTCACTGCCGTCGTGTGCCTTGGCGGCGTTGTCGGTCAAGTACTGTTCATCCGCATTCGAGCCGTCCATCCAGTCAGCATTGGTGCTGACGAAGCTGACGGATTCGATTTCCGGAGGTGCCAATTTCTCTGCGGGCGCCGGCTCTTCAGCTTGCTGGGTCGGCTCAGTCGTTTCCGGCTCGGCCTGTGGCTCAGCCTCTTGCGTCTCGCTCTGCTGCGGCTGGTCGACATTCGACGTATCTACTTCGCGGAACGGCGAAAAGAGCTTAGCCGCGCCGAGAATGAACGCCAGCAGTACGCCGATCGCAAAAATCGCCAGAATGACGCTCGACCCGCGGAAGGTGCGCTTTCCAACTTCGATGTCTTGCTGCTCGAGCGACTCATCGAGTTCAACCTGTAGCTTGTGGCTGTTAATCACGCCGACAATCTTGGAAGCTCCATCCTCGATCGTGCCCGCAAGACGGCCGGCACGCGACTCGTCAGAAGCGACAGACTGAGCCTCCGCCTCCGGATCTGCCTCAGCGTCTGGCAGCAGGGCGAAAGGATCATCTTCTACAGGGGTGACGGCGACGCTCGGCTCATCTGCTACGGTCGGCTTTTCGCCTTCTACTGGTTCTACATCGGCGGCTGGCTCATTGGCGGTGGCTGGTGCTTCGTCAGCGACTGGCTCGTCGGCGTCACTTGCGCCTTCGCCGTCATCCGCGCTGCCTTCGCCACCGAACTCGTCGGCGTCGACAGGCTCCGCGCCCTTCAGGTCAAGATTGAGTTGGGCGGTGGTGAGGGCCTCGATCTCGGTCGTGGAACCGATGTCGTCGATGCTTGGCCATTCGACGTGCAGATTTGCGGGCTCCTCAGGAGCTTCGGGCTCTGGCTCGGAGGCTGGTTCTTCGTCCGGCGCTTGCTCCGCCGTTTCCGGTTCGGGCTCTGGTTCTGGCTCTGGTTCAGGCTCTGGCTCAGGAGCCGGAGGCTTCGGGAAATCGTCACGCATGAGATCCGCCCAAGGGGCAACGCGCGAAACGACGTCTTCGCTCGAGGCAGGCCCATGCCATTCGGACTCGGCGACGAAAACGTCATGCAAGCGGCTAGGCACGTGATCGAGCCCAGCGGCTTCGCGAATCACGGAATCGTGGGTGCTCGGATCGCCAGGATATTCGTGGCCTGTCATCAGAGACGCGATAAAGACGAGGATTCCGCGGGTTTCGGAGCGGTCGAGATCAGTGGAGTAACCGGAGGTGTCGATACCGGCGAGTGCGGCGTGTACGCCCAAGCCGTCGACGAAAAGCTCGCCAGAATCGGTGAGGAAAAGGTGGTTCTTATCGAGCTGCAGGTCGCGGATCCCGTGGTTGCGGGCGGCGTTGATGACGGTGGAGAGCTCGCCGAGGAGTGAGTGCGCTACCTTCGGCTTCAGTCGCTCGGTCGCGAGCAGCATCCCGAGGCTCGTGCCCAGTGGGAGCTCGGTGATAATCGCCGAAACTTGCGGATCATCTACTACCGACACGATCGCTACGGTATGGCTGGTATCAAGATGTACAGCGCGGCGAGCTGCGTCGAGGGCAGCTTCGCGGTGCGGGTGGTCTTGAGGGATGATCACGGCGCGCACTTGGCTCGAATGAATCGTGTCGAGGGCCAGCCAGGTCTCAGTGTCGGCAGAGTACTGATGCGAAGCTGGTTCGCTAAGGGTAAACCGGTCTGCAATCCTCATGCCTGCTTCGAGTTTCGGTTCGCTCACACGTACTCCTGAAAGTCTTTAATTACCTGCCATTGATACTGCTGAGCCTACTCGTTTGTGCAGGCATCACAGTAAAAATAGCTACACTCGCTCTTAGTTTAGTCGTGTTGCTGGTTTTGGCATAGCGCTTGGAATGTGGAGTGAGAATCGGGACCAGGTTCCAACGTCTCACTGCCTCATTCAGCCGGCGATCTTGTCGCTGCGCGAGCCCGAGCGGGTAGAGCGGAAAATCCCGACGGCGAGCACGGCTGCGATCAGCACGCCAATGGCGATCGTGCCTTTGTTCTCCCAGTCGGCGCGCACGCGCACCCGAATAGGCGTAGAAGTACCGATTGGAGTTCCGGTGCTGGTGGCGAGGTTAAGATGCGCTTCTACATTGCCCGACCCGCGCCCTTGGGCAGGCATCCTGAGCGTGGTGCTCTGCCGCGGAGCCAGCGTTACCGTGACCGGTTCGCCCGCTTGCAGTTTCGCATCTGGGCTCTCGAGGGTGGCCGTGATGGTAATCGGCAGGTCAAGAGAAGAGGAGATAGCCACGGGAATCTCGGCGTCTTGCGAGATCATATTAATGACGGCGGCCGGCTCGGTCTGAACCTTTTCGGCCAGATACTTCGTAAGGTTGAGTGCGCCGAATGCGGCGTTGCGCTCCTCAGCGCGTGGGCGCAGCTGCACGCTCCAGAGCGAATCGAGCGCTGCGTGCGTACTTTCGTTCAACTCGGCGTCTTCAAGCGCGGTCGCTTTCAAGAAGGAATCAAGGTCGGCGCTCGCGGACGCGTAGGCGCTGGCTTCTACCGATCCGATCTCGTTTGGATCCGGTGACGACGGAGCGAGAGTTCGCTCGGTGAGATTCGGCCCTCCAGCGGATGCGTCATCTCCCTGCGCCAAATCAGCCAATTTGGTGGGAGTGAAGAAGGGGAGCGCGGTGAACTGCGAAACGTGAGTTGCAAGGGAGCTGAGGCGATCGGCGTCACCCCCAAAAGCTGAGCCGGAAACCTGCACGACCAAGCTGCGCTCGAGGTTCGGGGCGTCCGTGTAGAAGATCGCACCCAGAGCGGTGGTGACGGCGGCGCTCTGAGTCGTGTTGAGCAGCACCGTCTGCGTGCGGATCGGGTTTTCGAGCACGCCGAGCAGCGCCTTTTCGATCAGTGAATCGCTGACCAGTACGGAGTGCGATCCTGCCGAGCCCGCAATCGAGGCGCGAGCGTCTGGGGTGTAGGTCAGATCCGCGCCGAGCGGGAGCAGTTCGCTGGGAAGAATCGGGGTGCCAACCTGAGAATCCAGCAGCGCGAGAGTGTCTTCGTCGATGCCGATCTGAGATTGGAGCGGGACGAGCAGAGACGTCGTTGGCTGCGAATACGGGGCAAAATCGAGGGAGGTATCCACTTGGCCGAGGTCCTGCGCGTCTTTCGTCTCCTGAACAAAACGCTCAGCTAGAGCCGAAGAATCGGTGTGTGCCAAGGCCGCCCAGTCCGGGTCGTGTACCGCGAGTGCGTAGATCTGGGCCGAATCGAGCTGGAGCGGGTCCGCAGATGCGTCGAGGCCAGTCAGCTCGGAGGGGTCAATGAAGACGGCGACGCCCTTCGTATCCCAACGCTTCAGGCGCTCGTTCAGGGCGGGCGTGGTGGTTTGGCCGGCGGTGGCTGGGTCGGCAGCTGTTTGGCCGGTCGAAGCGTCCGTGGTGGGGCCTGCCGTGAGGAATTCGTCGAAAGTGCTCGGGATCGGGCGCGCTTCAGGGCGCAGGCTCTCGTTCACGACGATCGAGAGCGGCATTGGTGAGAGGGAAGACTGGTCTTCGGGCAGAGCCACGACGACCGAACGCTGCGAGATGCTGGTGCTGGTGCGCTGCGCGGGGTCTGATTCGCTGGCGTAATCCGCGAGCGCGTTGACCTGAATGCCGTGCGCACCCCACGAGAAACTGCCGCTATCCCAGTTGCGCTGCTCGGGAGAGAGTTCGAAAGTGACGGTCGTGGATTTGCCGGCAGGCACCGTAACTGGCTCAGGCAAAGTAGCTAGGACGCGAGTGGGGAGCGTGCCATCCATCCAATAGAAGAGCAGGGAGCGGTTCGAGAGCAGCGAGTAATTATCGCTGACGCTAATTCCCGAGAATGTGGCATCGCTGCCAGCGGGAGCGCTCAAAGTGGCGTGAATGATGAGGTCTTGGTCGGCTGCCACGGTGGTGGCGGTAGCGGAGGCAATATCCAGTGAAGGAAGGAGATTGTTTTTCGTTTGCGAAGTAGTGGAATCAGGGGTTTGCTGCGCGATTGCGTGTGCGTGTGCGTGTGCGCTCGCGGCTGCGATTGTGTGTGCGGGGGCGCTCGCGAGCGCGAGCGTGGGTGAGGCGGTCATGGGCGCGGCAATTATGGCGGTGGCTGCGGCCGCCGCCATGCATCCGCGCCAGGAGCGTCTCACAGTCCCCATCACGGATTAATCATCACCTTGAAGCATCTTGCGTGCGATCCCCACAATGCGCCGCTCATTGGGATAGGCAAGGCGCAGCGAAACTTTGTCGATGCGCACCCACTCGGCCTTTTCAGCCTCGTGATCGGGATCGTTCTCTACTCCGATCGTGCCACCGACTGCCTCGAGCAGGAAGTGGTGCACATATTTATGTACGCGCTTGTCGCTTCCAGTGAACCAGTAGTCGATTGTGGCCAAATGCGCCAGTGCGCGCCCGCGAATGCCAGTCTCTTCAAATACCTCGCGTTGGGCGGCCTCCTGCGCCGTCTCGTCGCCTTCCAAATGTCCCTTTGGCAGGCACCATTCGAGATAGCCGCCGCGATTGCGACGCGCGATTACCGCTACGTAGGCTTTGCCGTCTTTCACGCCTACCATCACGCCACCGGCGGAGGTCTCATTGACCACCGGCAACTCCTGATAGCGCATGCTCACATGCGTGGCATGCATACTCCGCCGATGCCACTGGTGCGGTGGCCGTGGCCGCGGCCTGCTCGGTTTCGAGCTTTGCATCAAAATCTGCCCCTCTTTGGCATGTGGCAGTGACCGAATGTGGCAAAGTGTGACACCCTTAAGGGGTGACTATCCGCAATTCTGATTCAATTGTGCCGCAAGCCAATACTTCTGCTGGCGTTAACCAGCGCGCCTGGGTGCTGGCTCAGGGGCAGCGTGCCCTGAGTTCGCTTCCTCCAGACATCCTTCAACTGGGATCTATTTTCTCACGGAATGGGGCAGAATTGGCACTCGTGGGTGGACCAGTTCGCGACGCGTTCTTGGGCCAGCCGATCCACGACTACGACCTCACGACCTCTGCTACCCCAGATCAAACCGCCAAGCTCCTAGATGAATGGGGAGATTCGGTTTGGGATATCGGCAAGAAGTACGGCACCATCGGAGCTGCGAAGAACGGTTTTGTGGTAGAAGTCACAACCTACCGCACTGAGAGCTACGATACTGATTCTCGCAAGCCGCACGTCGAGTACGGAGACACGCTCGAAGGTGACCTCACCCGCCGTGATTTCACCGTAAACGCAATGGCCGTGCGCCTCCCTGACCTGACCCTCGTCGATCCTTGTGGTGGCCTCGACGACCTGCTCGAGGGCGTCCTGCGCACCCCGGCTCCTGCCACGCAATCTTTTGACGACGACCCCTTGCGCATCATGCGAGCCGCGCGTTTCGCCGCCCAGCTTGGTTTCGACGTCACCGAAGAAGTAATGGACGCGATGGTGCAGTACGCTCCGCGCCTCGAGATCGTCTCGGTTGAGCGGATTCAGGCCGAGCTGCAGCGCTTGATTGTCGCTCCGCAGCCGCGCCGCGGGATTGAGCTGCTGGTCTACACCGATATTGCCAAGCGGGTGCTGCCCGAGCTCGATGAGCTGCAAAACACTGTAGACGAGCACGGCCGCCACAAAGACGTCTACCAGCACACGCTCACGGTACTCGACCAAGCGATGGCGCTCGAGACCGGCCCCGACGGCCCGGTTCCTGCCCCGGACTTCACGCTCCGGTTCGCGGCGCTCATGCACGACGTAGGCAAGCCGGCCACCCGCCGTTTCGAAAAAGACGGGACCGTCAGCTTCCACAACCACGATCTGGTTGGTGCGCGCCTCACCTCCAAGCGGATGCGGGCGCTGCGTTTCGATAAGCAGACCACGAAAGACGTCTCGCGACTCGTTGAGCTGCACCTGCGCTTCCACGGCTACGGCGAACAAGAGTGGACCGACTCAGCCGTGCGCCGCTACGTGACCGACGCCGGCCACCTGTACGAGCGCCTCAATCGGCTCACCCGCGCCGATTCCACGACTCAGAACAAGCGCAAGGCGCGCTGGCTGCAAGCCGCGATGGACGACCTCGAGCAGCGCGTGCAAGCGCTCAAAGCGCAGGAAGAGATCGACGCGATCCGCCCAGATCTCGACGGCTCGGAAATCATGGAGCTGCTGAACCTGACCCCTGGCCCAGAAGTGGGCAAAGCGCGCAAGTACCTGCTGGGCTTGCGCATGGACGAAGGCCCGCTCGGCAAGGAAGAAGCCACGCGGCGCCTGCTGGAATGGTGGGGAGCCCAAGATGAGTGACGTCGTACAGACCGGCGAATCCCGCTCGAGCGTTGAATCCCGCTCCGGTTTCGGTGGCGGTTGGCCAACCGGCGTGCAGGTGCTCGCCGTCTCTGCCCTCCTCGTCATCGCTTTTGCGGGGTTGAACTACATCCAATCGGTTTTCGCCCCGCTGTTTCTTGCACTCACGCTGGTGCTCACGGTGCGCCCGATTTCGCGCTCGATGGTGCGCCGAGGGGCTCCGCCGTGGCTCGCAGCTACGGTGGCGTTTCTCGCGCTCTTGGTGATTTTTGTCGGCATCGTCTCGATTTTGGTGTGGTCCTTCACGCCAGTGCCACAGACGCTGGTGAACTATGCGCCACGCTTCGAGGCCACGATGCAAAGCCTGCAAACCTTCCTCGAGAGCCGAAATATTAAAACGGACGACCTCGCCGTCTACGCCAACCAGCTGAACTTCAACTCGGTGATCTCGTGGGCGTGGAGCCTACTCGATTCGGTGCGATCGCTGAGTGGCCTGGTGGCGATCGTCGTGATCGCGCTCTTCTTCATCACGATCGATACCACGGTCATGAAATCGCGCAGAGCTGTGATTTCCCAGCGTCACTCGCATCTCGCTGCGGCGCTCGGTGGATTTGAGCGGCGCGTTCGCCACTACTGGATCATCTCCACGATCTTCGGTTTCGTAGTGGCCGTGATTGACGTGTTCGTGCTCGGTGCGCTGGGCGTGCCGCTGCCACTCACCTGGGGCGTGTGGGCCTTCATCACCAACTACATCCCAAACGTCGGCTTCTTGATTGGCGTGCTGCCGCCGATGCTGATGGGCCTGCTCGATTCGGGCTGGACCACGCTGGTATGGGTGATCGTGTTGTATTCGGTGATTAACGTCGTCATTCAGACTTTCATCCAGCCAAAGTTCACCGGTGACGTCGTGGGTCTCTCGCCGTCCGTCACCTTCGTTTCGCTGGTTATGTGGACGGTCGTGGTGGGCTTGCTCGGCTCCATCCTCGCCGTACCGCTCACGCTGTTCTTCAAGGCAGTGCTCATCGATTCCGACCCGCGCTCGCGCTGGATCGACGTATTCTTCGTCTCCGAAGCCGATACGCGGCGCCGAAAAGAGGCCGGACTCTACGACGAAGCGACGGACGTGGAAGTGGATACGATCCCGTTCCGCTACGAGGAGGCTTCGCTCCCTGAGCTCGGACGCAATGTGCGCCACGAAGCCTCGGTGCGACTCTCGAAACTCAAGACGCCTCGGCGGCCCCGCGCATCGAAGAAACCGCAAGGCACACGTAAAGGCAAGGGCATTCGCGGCCTGATCGCTCGCATTTTGCCGCGGCGATCACGCAAGCGCCCAGCCCGCAAGCAGGAGGAATCACATGAGTGAGGTGCTCGGTACTGCCGAAAGCAAGCGACGCAAACGCTCTGGGGTGAAAATCTTCTTCTCCCTGATCTTGGTAGTGATCGTAGCGGCCCTCGCCGCAATCATCGGCGCTTACGTCTCAGTGAAAGCTAGTGAGCCGGCCGATTTGCCGCTGCCTGAAGCTTCGCAAGCCTACTACTCGGATGGGGAGACGGCGATCGGTCCGATGGTCGCCGTCACTAGGGAGGTCGTGGCGGCCGATCAGCTTCCTCAGGTGCTGCGCGCTGGGGCCGCGGCCGCGATCGACCCGCAGTATGCGAGCGCACCAGATTTTTCGATCACTGATGCCGCTTCGGAGCTGGTTGCTGTAGTGCAGGGTAAGCCTGCGACCGGCGGCAGTGCGATGACGAAGACCTATGCGCGCATGGTGATTGGCGCGGGCGCTGGCCTGCCGGACCGCGTGCGCGAGGTGATCCTGAAGGCCAAGATCGATAGCGCGTGGGATCGCGAGACCTTGCTCAGCAACTACCTCAACACCGCTTACTTTGGGCGCGGCGCGTACGGCGCTCAGGCCGGCGCGATGGCGTATTTCGGGGTGGGTGCGAGTGAGCTTACCAACGAGCAGGCGGCGCTGCTGGCCGCGATGCTCCCAGCTCCTTCGGCCTCGGATCCTGCGGTTAATCGAGACCGTGCACTGCAGGGCATGCGCTCCGTGATGGAGGCCCTCGAGGGTCAGGGCTTGCTCGAAGCTGGCACCGCCGCTGCCGCTGAATTGCCTGAGACGCTGCCACTCGCGCCCGCGCCTGAATGGGCTGGGCCGACTGGCTATTTGCTCGCCCAGGTGCGTGACGAGCTGATCCAAGAGGGCGGAATCGCGCAGGATCGCGTAGAGCGTGGCGGGCTGAAAATCGTGACGACGATCGACGCGGCTGCTCAGCAACAGGCCCAAGACGCCGTCACTAACCTCCCAGAAGGTCGGCCTGCTACGAATCACGTGGGCCTCATCGCAATGGAGCCCGCGAGCGGCGCGATTACCGCGATGATCGGCGGTACCGACTACTCGCAGGACTCGGCGAACGCGGCTACGCAAGGGCGGGCGCCAGCAGGGCAGCCGTTTAGCTTCTTCACGCTGGTGGACGGGATTGAGCAGGGGATTCCGCTCGATTCAGATCTGCTGGATTTCGTGTTTATTGACGGCCAGTTCCAATACCAAGACTTTGACGGGCGGCCGTGGGGTGGTCAGCCGGGTGCGCCAGGCATTCTTGACGTGCGCAGCATGATGCGACTGCTAAACAATGCGGCGCTCGTGAACTACAACCAGCTGGTTACACCGCCCAAGACGCTCGCGCGCGCGATCACGATGGGGCTGGCCGAGGGGACCCCGGGGCTGGATGACGGCATCGGGAACGTGCTAGGTGATGCTCAGGTGACGGCGCAGGAGATGGCTCGTGCCTACGCTGCGGCGGCGAACGGCGGCATGCTGGTCCAGCCACATATCGTGGCACAGGCGAGTGACGGCGCCGGGGCTGCAGTCTACAAGCCTGCGGGGGAGAGCGCGCGGGTGATGAGCACTGATACTGCGGCGATGGCGTCTAATGTGCTCACTCAGGCGTTTGCGGAAGGCGGGCAGGCGGCTGGCGTGGCTGGCGAGTTTGCTGCCGCGCATCCTTCGGCAGGGCAGGCGGGCGTGCGCTACGACGGGTTGTCGGCGACGTTTGTGGGATATACGCCGAAGCTGGTCGCGGCAGTGAGTATGTATCAGACTGATGGTGATGGCGGGCTCGTGGAGCTCGAGCCTTTCGGCGGTGCGGAGACGATGGATGGCCGTGGTTACCCGCTCCAAATCTGGACCAACTTTATGGCCGGCGTAGCAGGAGATGCCGATACCGGCTCATTCCCAGCTGTGAACTAAATGAACCCTTGGGGTCACGCTAAAATAGACATTTTTTTTATACACGCGAGTATCGAATTTTTTAAAATTTATGACAGAACCCAAAATTTAAAAAAAACAGCTTGCTATTGCTCACTTTTGGCTGAATTCACGTGCAGATTTTGGCGGCGAAAGGTAGGCTTGGTACTTGCATGTGCTGAGCCTCGCCTCCGCAGGTGAAAGCAGGCAGATGCATCGCATGAAACCCTCCTGTCACGGAGAGACCGTGACCGCAAAGACCAAAGGAGGTGGGTAATTCCATGCGTCAGTACGAGATGATGATTATCCTCGATCCAGAAGTGGACGAGCGCAATCTCCAGACGAACCTCGACAAGTTGCTTGCCGTCGTCCCAGCTGAAGGTGGCACCCTCGACAAGGTGGACATCATGGGCCGCCGCGTGCTTGCATACCCAATCTTGAAGAAGAACGAGGGTGTGTACGTAGTGGTTTACATGACCGCCGAGCCGAAGACCGCACTTGAGCTTGACCGTCAGCTCACGCTCAACGAGTCGGTGCTTCGTACCAAGCTGCTCCGTTACGAGCCAGCTGAGGAAAAAGAGCAGAAGTAACGCGAGTTACGCTGAAGAAAAATCTCGACAGTCAAGGAAGTAACAATGGCGGGCGAACCGATTATCACTGTGGTAGGTAACCTCACTGCAGATCCAGACCTCCGTTACATCGGGTCTGGCACGCCGGTGGCATCGTTTACGGTGGCATCCACTCCGCGCACGCTCAACCGCACCACCAACGAGTGGGAAGACGGCGAAGCGATGTTTATTCGCTGCTCCGTGTGGCGTGAATATGCGGAAAACGTAACGGAATCGCTGGCCAAGGGGATGCGCGTCGTCGTCACTGGGCGTCTCCAGATGCACAGCTACACTCGCAACGACGGAACTCAGGGCTCCAGCCTTGAGATGCAGGTTGACGAGGTCGGGCCTTCGCTGCGTTACGCCACCGCTAAGGTGACGAAGACCAGCGGCGGTTCGCGCGGTGGTCAGGGCCAAGGCGGTTTTGGTGGCCAGGGCGGCCAGGGCGGTTACAACCAGGGTGGCTACGGGAGCTACAACGCTCCAGCCGGTGGTTCCGCTCAGGATGCCTGGAGCCGTCCACCACAGGGTGGTTCGGCGTACGACCAGGATCCGCCGTTCTGATAAGCGCTGACAAGCGCAGTGCGCGACTTACTTGACGCTCAAGATTTTTGGATTGAAAGAGGATAACAATGGCAAAGCCAGTAGCGCGAAAGCCACGGGTGAAGGCTGCCCCAGTAAAAGCCATTAAAGTTGGAAACATTGACTACAAGGACACTGCTACGCTGCGTCGTTTCATTTCCGATCGTGGAAAGATTCGCTCCAGCCGCGTGACCGGTGTGTCGGTACAGCAGCAGCGCCAGATTGCTCGCGCCGTGAAGAACGCGCGTGAGATGGCCCTTCTGCCATACACGAGCTCGAAGCACTGAGGAGGATAGGTTATGAAGATTATTCTCACTCACGAAGTTAAGGGTCTTGGCGCCTCGGGTGACGTCGTCACCGTGAAGGACGGCTACGGCCGCAACTACTTGATCCCACGTGGCTACGCCACCCTGTGGACCAAGGGCGCTCAGAAGCAGATCGACCAGATGGCTGCGGCTCGTCGCAAGCGCGCCACGGACGACATCGAGGCAGCGCAGGCTCTGCGCGAGGCTCTCGAAGCTCAGCCAATCGTCGTGTCGAAGACGGCTGGCGAGAACGGCCGCTTCTTCGGTGGCGTCAGCACCGCTGATGTGGCCAAGGCCGCTTCCGAAATCACCGGCAAGGCTGTTGATCGCCGCGCGATCAACCTCTCCTCGGTGATCAAGTCGGTTGGCGAGTATTCGGCAGTGGTAGAGCTGCTCGACGGCATCACCGCTTCGATCAAGATCGAGGCAGTGGCTGCCTGATCTACTGATTCAGCAGTAACTCAGCATTAGGGGCAGGGCTTCGGCTCTGCCCCTTTTTGCTGCCCGCTGGGCTGGGCTAAGTGGCTGGCTTGGGTGAGACCTTGGGACCAGGTCCCAAAGTTTCAGCGAAGTGAGACAGTGGGACCAGGTCCCGATTCTCACTTTGCCGCGCGCGTGCGTAAATAGGTACTTTTTGCACCTATCCCCATTTTTCTTCTCGCGCGATGCGCAAAAAGTGCATATGAAGAAACGCGCATCGCGAGCACTCGCCGCTTGAGGGCGACTTTTTGTTCAAAATCGCGTTTTCAACACGAATGAAGCACGAAAACTCGCCCTCAAGGAGTGCGAAATCCACCAACACCTCTAGACCGCACGCCCGAAATTGGGCTGAGGAGGGTGATATTTAGATTTGCTGGTGACGTAGAGCGCCGATCCGCCATATATAAGCAGATCGATGCTCTACATCACCAGCAAATGCGATGCTTTTGCTCGAGCTGTGCCATACGGTGGTGAAAAAGAGATCGTTGATGCTGTTGAGGCTCAAGGGGAAGAAATGGTAAAAGCATTGATCAGAATTATGAATGAATACATTCATGGACCAATCTGGACTTATGACCCTGAAGATATGATTCTCACGGATGATTATCCCCTTGTCGTTGAAGATCCTGAGATTAAGGAAATTGAAGATGAAATTGCGGTGATGTACGACAGTTACTTCGAGTTCGATTCTCACGATGTAGCCTGTTGGTTTAACGAGCCGCAGATGAAAGCCGACAAGGATAAGATGCTTGAATTGCTTGGCAAACTCAACGCCCGTCTTGAGGAAATTAATGACGGTTCCTTTGAGGTGATTGACGAAGAGACGCCACGTTACAAATCGATGGAATAATCGAGTGACGGCGAAGGGGCAGGGCTTCGGCTCTGCCCCTTTTTGCTGCCCGCTGGAGTGAGAATCGGGACCTGGTCCCACGGTCTCACTTCTCGCCGCAACCAAACATTGGGACTTTATGCCATACAATTAGAATTCATTGTAGTACAATGAAACCACTCGGCTGACAAGCCTATCAACGACGATATTAGAAAGCGAGTGTTTACGTGGCTGAGAACCATGAGACTTCCCAAGAGGTGGAAGCCCGCTACAAGGCGGCTCACCCAGTAGAGTACAAGCAGTACATTAAGCGGCACTGGATCGTGTTCGCCGTCGCTTACTTCGGATACGTATGCGCCTACCTGGTGCGCAACAACTTCAAGCTCACTTCGGAGACGATCCGCCTCCAAAACGACTGGTCCCTGACTCAGGTCGGTCTGATCCTGACTGGCTTCACGATCTCGTACGGCATCGGCAAGTTCCTCATGGGCATGGTCGTCGACAACATGTCGCTGCGCAAGGTCTTCGCTGGGGCGCTCGCTGGCTCCGCCGTCATCTGTATTTTGATGGGCATCACCAGCCAGATCTGGATCTTCTTCGGTCTGATGCTGCTGCTCGGCACGATCCAGGGCGTGCTTTCCCCAGGGTCGCAGTCGATGATCGCAAACTGGTTCCCGAATAAGACGCGCGGCGCAGGCATCGCCGTCTGGAACACGTCGCAGAACCTCGGTGGCGCTCTGCTCCCGCTGATGGTCGGCGGCTTCGCCGGCGCAGGTCTGCCAATCCAGTACTCGTTCTGGGTACCGGCCGTAATGGTCCTCATCCTCTCGTTCTTCTTCTGGAAGTTCGGCGGTGACCGCCCTGAGGAAGAAGGCCTCCCAACCCTGCGCGATATTTACGGTCACCACGGCGTGCCGATGGCTGACGAGAAGCCTGAGGGTAGCTTCTGGCAGATCATGGTGAAGTACGTCTTCACGAACCGCCTGCTCCTGACCATTGGTTTGATTAACGCGATTCTCTACTTCCTGCGCTTCGGCGTAGAAAACTGGATGCCGGCGTTCCTCGGTACTGAGCTCGGGTTTACCGAAGTGCAGTACACGACCGCCTTCTCGGTGCTCGAGTGGGTCGCAATCCCCGGCTCGTTCTTCTTCGCGTGGGTGGCAATCAAGCTGCCAAACCGCCAGTCCGTGGTCGGCGGCGTCGGCCTGATCGTGCTGGCAGCCCTGGTCTTCGTCTACCATCAGAACACGAACTACGGCCTGCTGCTCGTGGTGTCGGGCGTGATGGGCGCGCTGATCTACGGCCCGCAGCTGATTATCAACATTCTTACGCTGAACTTCGTGCCGCTTGAAGCAGCGGGCACCGCAGTTGGCTTCGTCGGCCTCTTCGGCTACATCGTGGGTGAGCTCGCGGCAAACCTCGTGATGCCGATTCTGGCTGAGCACTTCTCGTGGACGGTCTCGTTCATCTTCCTTGCAGCGACGGCGATCGTAGCGGCTTTGCTCTACTTCTCGCTTTCCAAGCAGGAAGAGAAGGTGGTCGACGCCTGATCGGGCGTTCGCCGTCACCTCAAACCAAAAACTAAACCACGCGAGGCGCTCAGTGCAGAACCACTGAGCGCCTTTCGTATGGGCGCAACCACGAGTAGACGCCCGCCGTCACCAGCGCGACCACCGCGAGCCCGAGGTAGATCGCGTCCCAGCCGAGAGCCTCCGCAGCAACCGGAATCACGAGGTTCGCGAGCACCTCGCCGACCAGATACCCAGAAAGCCCCACGGCCCCAACGGCGGCGCCGATGATACGCGGCGGAAGTAGGTTCACGGTCAGGATGTTGACGATCACTTGCGGCGCGTAGATGAGCCCGCCGAGCAGCAGCGCGGCGATCAGGGCGAAAGTGCCCGAACCGGCCAGAGCGTAGACGACGAGCGTGGCGCTGAGGGCGAGCATCGAGATGAAACCGACTTTGCTCATGCTCGCCGGCCATTTGAAGGCGAGGAACGCGAAAAGCACGACCATCGGGATCGCCGTGATCTCCAGCACGGCGAAGAGGTTTTGGGCGTGCGAGATCGTCAGGCCTTTGTCGTCGGGCAGGTAGAAGGTGATCCAATTGATGACGCCGAAGCGCAGCAGGTTGAGCAAAGCGTTCAGTACCAGCAGCACCAGTAGCACCGGCGAGCTGGTGAATGCGCTCCAGAGCAGTCGCCAGTAGGAATCCTGGTTTTCCACTTCGCTGCGAGGCACGCCCGAACGCCCGTACATCATTGGGAGCGTGGGGTAGCCCTCCTGCCACGGGCGGTTTTGCGCGAACTTCGCAAGCCACAGCGTCAGTGCCGCGCAGATCCCGGCGGGGATCCAGAAGATCAGGCGCCAGTCGGACGGGAACCACACGAGGATGACGGCGGCGAGTGCGGCGAGCACTCCAGCGCCGAGGTTTTGTGAGGTGTTCCAAGCGGAGACGGCGGCGCCTCGCGTCTTGTTCGGGTACCAGCTTCCGACCATCGCGAGCGCGGCTGGCGCACCGGCGCCCTGCACTATGCCGAGCGCGATCATGAGTGCGACGAGCAGCGGGAAGGAGCGGGCGAGTGGAATTGCCGCGCAGATGACGGCGGAGATTCCCACGCATCCGACGAGCATGGTTTTCATCGAGGTGCGGTCAACGAGGATGCCCATCAGGACTTTGCCGGGCGCGTAGGCCACGGTGAAGCTTGCGAGGATTATGCCGATTTGGATGGGCGTGAGGTTGAGGCTGTCGGCCATGGAGGCGGAGGCGAGTTTGAGGTTGTTGCGCACGAGGTAGCAGAACGCGTATCCGAGGTATGCGACGAGGAATACGGTTTTGCGCGCCGCAAGGTATTCCGCCATGCCGCGCCGTTCTCGGGGCATGAAGGCGTCGGAATGCATGGCGCCTCCTTTGGTGGGTTTGGTGGGGCTCGGTGGGCTCGAATACCGCCTGGACTGTGATGAATAGCCCGAAGTGGCCACGCTATTCACCGCTATAATTGTATGTAGATATCCTGAGTTGTATAGCTATGTTGCAGCTTTGAGTTTAGGGGAGGATCCGATGAAGAAGATCGGACGTTTGGCTGATGAGCTCGCCACTTATTTGCGCGATCGCATTATCAGTGGCGAAATTGCGGGCGGTTCGACTCTCGCTGAGGCCACCCTCGCGGCGGAGTACGACGTAGCTCGCCCTACGGCGCGCGCGGCGATCGAGCTGCTCGCCCTGCGCGGGTTGGTGACCCGCAAGCCGCACCTGCCTGCCGTCGTCAATAGCGTACCGCGGGAGGATATCCCTGAGATTCTCAGCCTTTTGGAGACGACGGAGCGTCTCGCTCTCGAGCAGATCCTGATGCGAGATCCAGACGCGCGCCCGCTGCGTCGGGCTTTGGAGTCGTCTACCTATTTCCTGCTCGACGAGATGGTCGAGCTCTCGGGTTCGGAGCGGCTGGTGCAGGTGCATCGTCGCATGACGTATGAGCTGATTTTGGCTCAGCTCGGTGGCGAGGCTGCTTTTGTTGACGACGCCGAGGCGCGTGACGCACTCGTGCGGGCTGTGCTCGAGCTCGATGGCGCGGCGGCTTCTGCCGCTTTGGATCATGTGCAGGCGCTGCGCCGCGCGGCCAGTGTGGTGAGTGAGACTGTGGGCCAGTGAGACTGTGAGACGTTGGGACCTGGTCCCGATTCTCACTTTCATTCCCGCTCAGAGGCAACTGTCAAGTTAATGTTAAGTTTTCGTTAGGCAGAAAGTTTCGGGGGATTTTTTGGTCGGATCCGATCGGCCACTATCCACACCTGTGGACAATCCTGTGGGTGAATTGGCGCGGTTTTCTGACGTGATGTCCACAACTGTGGATAAAAATTCAAGTTTCTGTGGAATGTGCACAAGTTACTCACCCGACTATCCACCACTCACGCGGAGTGTTTCCACAGAATTTCTTCAAGAATCCACGAGATATCCACGGGTTATTCACACCCCGATGATCGGGCCATTTGACAAGTAGCCCCGCATACCTTGTATTGAAGGGGTAGGGAAAGAAGGAGCACCGATGGCAAACACAGTGACTGATGTGGCATTTGAGCGCACGCCACCGCAAAATATCGAGGCTGAAATCTCGGTACTCGGCGGCATGCTCATCAGCAAAGACGCCATCGCAGACGTCGTAGAAATCCTCCATGAGCAGGACTTTTACCGTCCACAGCACGCTCGGATCTTCCACACAATCATCGAGCTTTTCACCCGCGGCGACCCAGCTGACGCCGTCACCGTAGCAAATGAACTCGAGCGCCACGGGGTACTGGAGCAGATGGGCGGCCGGCCCTACCTGCATACGCTGGTCTCCGCCGTCCCCACCGCAGCGAACGCGGCCTACTACGCGAAGCTGGTCCTCGACGCGGCGAAGCTCCGCGCGCTTGTGGAGGTCGGCACGAAAATCGTGCAGCTCGGGTACAACACTGACGGCGGCGACGTCGATTCGCTGATGGAGACGGCGCAGGAGGAGATGTTTCACATCGCCGAATCCCACATCACCCACGAATATGAGGCGCTGCAGGGGATTTTGCCCGAGGTGCTCGACGAAATCGAGAAGAATTCTGCGCGTGACGGCGCGCTCGCGGGCTTGCCGACCGGCTTCACCGACCTTGACGAAATTCTCAACGGCTTGCGCCCGAGCCAGATGATCATCGTCGCCGCGCGTCCAGGTATGGGTAAGTCGACGCTCGCGATGGACTTCTGCCGACACGTGGCGATTAAGGAGAAGCGCCCAGTCGCGTTCTTCTCGCTGGAAATGAACCGCACCGAATTGGTGATGCGCGTGCTCGCGGCTGAATCGAATGTGTTCCTCAATTCGCTGATCAAGGGCGAGCTCACGCAGGATCAGACTGAGCGCCTCGCGCGCACGGTGGATCGGATTGCTGAGGCGCCGCTGATTGTGGACGATTCGCCGAACCTTACGATGACTGAGATCCGTGCGAAGTCTCGCCGGCTCCGCCAGCAGCTGGGTGTGGAAATGATCGTGATCGACTATTTGCAGCTGCTCACATCCGGCGGACGTACGCCGGAATCGCGCCAGCAAGAGGTTTCGGACTTTTCGCGTTCGATCAAGCTGCTCGCGAAGGAGCTCAACATCCCGATCATCGCGATCGCGCAGCTCAACCGCAACCCCGAAGCCCGCCAAGACAAGCGCCCGCAGGTCTCTGACCTGCGTGAATCGGGCTCCCTAGAGCAGGATGCGGACGTGATCTTGCTGATTCATCGCAAGGATGACGACGGATCGCCCGACCAGCCGCCGAGCGAGATTATCATCGGCAAGCACCGCAGTGGCCCGACCGGCTCAGTTGAGCTGATGTTCCAGGGCTCGCGCGCCCGCTTCGCCAACTTCGGCGGCGAAATCTAAAAGTGAACCATTGGGGTGGGGGGGGCAAATTTTTTTTTATTTATAGGGGGCGGGGGGTAAAAAAAAAAAATAAATAAAGAAACCCCAAATGAAAAAAAAAA
>R16__coassemble_995_pt1 | contig 46921 bp, 48 predicted proteins | sample R16__metabat2_low_PE_015 | metagenome-assembled genome bin R16 | reverse complement strand
GTGATGGGATGCTGTATAAAGCAAGGGTAGAGACCGAGAGCACAGGGCTTAATCTACGCAGCGGTCCGGGCACGGGCTTCGAAAAAATCGGGTCGATCCCGCGGGGGGATGTGGTCGATGTAAGCATGACCACGCGCTCGGTGGACGGTGTCGAGCGATGGGCCTTTGTGCGCCACGACAGGCGAACAGGATACGTCTCTGCGGACTATCTAGCGCGCATCGAGGATGTGAAGGAAATCCAAACTGGGGCGCAAGGCGAAAAGGTGACTTTGCTCAGGCTAAAAGACGATACCCATTTTACGATAAAACTGTGCGGAGAGTGGGAAATTTATGCCGGAGATTGATTCTGGAGCAACAACGGAAGGGATGATGGAAATGGACACGATCCTTAAACTGTGCGCCGCCGCGTGCGGCGTTGTTATCTCGATCTTCACGGGCATTCCGCCCGTGCTTCTCGTTCTGATCGCGGTCATGTCGCTCGATTATGCGACCGGCCTGATTTGTGGGGCGATGGGGCGCTCGCCAAAGACAGAGCACGGCGGGCTGTCATCCAAGGCGGCCTTTTTGGGCATCCTCAAGAAGGCGCTAGTGCTCATGGTCGTCGCGCTGGCGGCCTTGCTCGACTATGCTGTGGAGAGTGGCGCGGGCGTGGAGTTTGCGGCCGTAACCGGAGCGACGTGCCTTTGGTTCATCGCCTCCGAGGGCGTTAGCGTGATAGAGAACGCCGCCGCGATGGGCGTGCCGGTGCCTATCCTCCTAAAAAATGCGCTCGAGGTCATGCGCGGTGAAAGGCCAGACCAAGACGGACGTCCGCCTGTGATTTGAAAAACTTCCTTGCCCGCTTCGGCGGGCTTTTTTGTTTGGCAATGCAACATGAATTACAGCACGCGTCGAAAATATATAGTTATTGTTCAAAGATTCAGCAGTTCAATTCTCCTCACCTCCACCAAATAAGGTATCAGATTTTGATAGAAAGCCTGATACCTTTTTTGATGCCCAAAAGCCTTTGATTTCATTGGTTTTTTAGATTATGAGCCTAAACGAGAGCCGCGTTTGTGTGGGCTTAATGGCGATTTTTCTTTATATTTGGCGGGAATGATAGGCAACCTAAAAAGAAAAGGTTTGCTTTATGGGGTAAAGGTTTGCTTTTAGCGTAATGGTTTGCTTTTGGGGTAATCGTTTGCTTTTTTGCCGAAAGCATAGCACAAAGGCATCATTGTATAGAGGGGGCTGGTTATCGGATAAGAAACAGCATTCATTCGGTGAGGACTTGAAGCATGCCGGTAACATTGATGATAGTACAAACCATAGATGGATTATAGAAAAAAGCTTATTCTCCAAATTAACCGTGGACATTTTGGCAATAACAAGGTAAATTAATAAGTAATCTGCAATGGAGGTAAAAAAGCGATGCCTGATAAAACAAATGCCAACATCGGCTTTGAAAAACAGCTCTGGGATGCCGCTTGTGTTTTGTGGGGGCATATTCCAGCGGCAGAATATAGAAAGGTTATTATTGGACTTATCTTCCTGCGATATATTTCTGCTGCTTTTGATAAACGGTATCGGGAGCTTGTGGATGAAGGCGATGGCTTTGAAGATGATCGCGACGCCTACACGATGGAAAATGTTTTCTTTGTGCCCAAGGAAGCCAGATGGAACACCATCGCGTCCGCTGCGCATACGCCGGAAATTGGCGCCGTGATTGACAACGCCATGCGTGCCATTGAGAAAGAGAATAAGAAGCTGAACAATGTCCTACCCAAAAACTATGCAAGCCCGGAACTGGATAAACGCGTGCTGGGCGATGTGGTGGATATTTTCACGAATAACATTGATATGAGCAATGCCGAGGCAAGCGAGGATCTTCTTGGGCGCACTTATGAATACTGCATTGCCCAGTTTGCTGAGGCAGAAGGTGTTGGAGGCGGCGAATTCTATACGCCCGCCAGCGTTGTAAAAACGCTTGTTTCCATATTAAGGCCGTTTGACAACTGCCGCGTTTACGATTGCTGCTGTGGATCCGGTGGTATGTTTGTACAGAGCGAAAAGTTTATCAGGGCGCATTCGGGCAAAAGAGACGCCATGTCGGTATATGGTCAGGAAGCCAATCCGGACACATGGAAGATGGCAAAAATGAACATGGCCATTCGCGGGATAGATGCTGATTTCGGCCCCTATCATGCCGATACATTCACCAATGATCTGCACCCCACATTAAAGGCGGACTTCGTCTTGGCCAATCCCCCCTTCAATTATCATCCTTGGGGACAAGAAAAACTGCTGGAAGATGTGCGATGGAAGTATGGCGTTCCGCCTGCAGGCAATGCCAACTATGCGTGGATTCAGCATATGATCCATCACCTCGCACCAAATGGAAAAATCGGTCTGGTGCTTGCTAACGGTGCCCTTTCTACGCAGTCCAGCGGAGAAGGTGAAATCCGCAAGAAGATCATCGAGGACGATTTAATTGAAGGCATCATCGCCATGCCGACACAGCTTTTCTATAGCGTGACCATTCCGGTTACTCTGTGGTTCATCACGAAGGGCAAGAAGCAGAAGGGCAAAACGCTCTTTATCGATGCCCGCAAGATGGGACATATGGTCGACAGAAAGCACAGGGATTTTTCCGAAGAGGATATTCAAAAACTGGCAGATACCTTCGAGGCTTTCCAGAATGGAACGCTTGAGGATGTGAAGGGCTTTTGCTCCGTTGCTACCCTGCAGGATATCGCAAAGCAAGATTACATCCTGACGCCCGGACGCTATGTAGGCATTGAGGAGCAGGAAGATGATGGCGAGCCTTTCGAGGAGAAAATGGCGCGGCTCACTTCGGAACTGTCCGATATGTTTGCCAAGTCTCATGAACTGGAGGATGAGATCAGAAGGAAGCTGGGGGCGATTGGGTATGAAATATAAGGATACTCCGTTTGGCAAAATACCTGATAGTTGGGAACTTTCGCCAATATCAGAAGTGACCGAACTTGTTACGGATTATGTAGCAAATGGCAGTTTTGCGTCATTGGCAGAAAACGTCACATATAAAGATGAGGAAGATGTGGCGGTCTTAATCAGGCTGGTAGATTACAATAATGCTTTTAAGGGAAACTTTGTATTCATTGATGAACACGCCTATGAGTTTCTCGGCAAAAGCAAGTTGTTCGGTGGTGAAATTATTATTTCTAATGTTGGTGCTAATGTTGGCACGGTGTTTCGCTGCCCTTTTTTGCAGTATAAGATGAGCCTTGCTCCCAATGCGATAATGGTCAAGTTCAAAGAGAATGATGACTTTTACTACTTCTGGCTAAGAAGCCATGCCGGACAGCATATGCTTCATTCCATTGTAACGGGAAGCGCACAGCCGAAGTTTAATAAAACTAATTTCAGAGATATTCTTGTACCTGTTCCTCCAAGAGATCAACAGGACAAGATTGTATCAATACTACAGCCATTGGAGGATAAAATCGAGCAAAATAGGAAGATAAACGAGAATTTAGCGGCTTAAAGGTCGATGTCAGAGACATCAAGTTCACCGGACATCAGGCGCGGAAGTAATGTGTCTCTTAAAACTGAAAGCTTTTCGTTTTCGAGACCATTAGCAAATGTTTGATTAAACACGGTCTGACAATAGTCGTCGAACTTTTGGATTAGTTCAAACGGAGGCAATAGGATTTCCTCGGTTGTTATAAATCCAGATAAATCGAGGTTCTTTATGCCGGTTGTGCCATTTTCATAAGAGAAGAACACATTTCGGTCATAAAGATATTGCCAATAGTAGTAGACAAACATGCTGTAGCCATGTTTCGGCTTAACGGCTCGACAAAAGTTCGTGCAAACCATGCCTTTATCGTACCGATCAAGGAGAGATTGCGAAATCGCTGCAACACGACCTGTTGATTGTGAGGGACTCCCGCCTGAGATTTCCACAACGATATCCCCAGGAAGCAAACGCTTAGCCGCGTAATTCTTAGGAAGAATATATCGAGTTGGCATCTTTCCCTTATTACCGGACTTGACATCCGGAATGTCGGCACCACGGATACAGTAAACCATCTCGGTATTATTTCCGGTAGGAGACTCTTTTCCCCAGTCTCCACCTAATGTGGATTCGATTAAGTCGGAGAAAGTGCCGCTTTTCCAACTGAACCGATCCTCAGCAGATATGAACATACAGCGAAATAGTGCCGTAGCCTGCTCCTGTAAATTCTCGTTTACTTCGATTAACTCTCACCAACGGCGAGAGTCAACCTAACGGAACTGCCGTTGATGTCGTTCTCTGGAAATAATAATATGAAGGAGAAACGGCATGAAACAGGAACTCATGACGGAGGTTTTGCAGCAAATGCTGCCTTACCTCGACAACGCTCAACTGAAACAATTGCGACAGGTGATGGAGCAGACGCTCTTTCACTACGAAGTGACCGGCGCGGAGGTTAAGCCGGAGGAGGACGATAGCAATGCCCTTATAACAACATTTATTGCTGCCAAGCGGATTGAGGGCTGCTCGGAAAAGACGCTGAAATATTATCAGGCAACGATTGATGCGATGGTGTCTTCTATCGGCAAAAGTATCCGACATATTCTGACGGAGGACTTACGGATATACCTTACCGAGTACCAGAGCAGGCATCAGTCAAGCCGCGTCACCATGGACAACATCCGCCGCATCCTGTCCAGCTTCTTTTCGTGGCTGGAGGAAGAGGATTATATCCTCAAAAGCCCTGTTCGCAGGATTCATAAGGTAAAAACGACCAGCAATATCAAGGAAACTTATTCGGATGAAGACTTGGAGAAGATGCGGGATAACTGTGAAGCGTTGCGAGATTTGGCCATGATTGATATGCTTGTCTCAACCGGCATGCGCGTTGGGGAGATGGTGCTTTTGAACCGTAACGATATCGACTTTGAGGAACGGGAATGTGTGGTGTTCGGAAAAGGCGGCAAAGAGCGGTTGGTGTACTTTAACGCCAGAGCCAAGCTGCATCTGCAAGCGTATCTTGACGAGCGAAAGGATGATAATCCAGCCCTGTTCGTAACGCTTCGCTCTCCACACAGGCGGTTACAGATTGGCGGAATTGAGCATCGTCTGCGCGAAATGGGCAAAAGGCTGAACATTCAGAAAGTGCATCCGCATAAATTCCGGCGGACGCTGGCGACCATGGCCATTGATAAGGGTATGCCGATTGAGCAGCTTCAGCGGCTTCTGGGCCATCAGCGCATCGATACGACCTTGCAGTACGCGATGGTTAAGCAGAGCAATGTGAAAACGGCTCACAGGAAGTATATTGGTTAGGACGGTGAAATTATGATAGCGGATCGGAAAAAAGTTGTTCTCTCGGATGTGTTACAAGAAAAGGGATATATTAGAGGCCCTTTTGGATCAGCATTGAAGCGAGGGGAATTGCTTTCAGAGGGAATCCCTGTATATGAGCAACAACACGCCATATATAACAGTCGTGATTTTCGCTTTTTTATAGATGAAACAAAGTTCGAAGAAATGAAACGCTTTCAAGTGGAAGTGAACGATTTGATTATAAGTTGCTCAGGCACAGTAGGTAAAGTATCTATTATAGATGACCATGATCCTAAGGGCATCATTAGTCAAGCGTTGTTGCTTTTGCGAGTGAACAAAAATGTAATTTTACCATTGTACTTGAAATATTTTTTCTCCTCATGGGAAGGATATAATGCAATCGTATCGCGGTCAAGCGGTTCAGTGCAAGTAAATATATCGAGACGAAATGTGATTGAAAACATTCCGCTATCCTTACCGCCTCTTGATGTTCAGCAAAAGATCGTGGGGGTTTTGTCTGCGATTGATAAAAAAATACGAAAGAATACAGAGGTAAACGAGAATTTACTTCAGCAAGCGCAGAACGTTTTCACACAAGAGTTTCTCTCGCTCGATAGCATCCCTGATGACTGGCAGGAGAGTTCTTTGCTTGGTATTGCTGACTACCTTAACGGTCTCGCAATGCAAAAGTATCGCCCAAAAGATGATGAACAAGGTCTACCTGTTCTTAAAATCAAAGAACTGCGCCAAGGCTTCTGCGATTTCAATAGCGAATTATGTTCGCCTTCTATCAAGCCGGAGTACATTGTACATGACGGCGATGTGATATTCTCATGGTCTGGCAGCCTGATTGTTGATTTTTGGTGTGGCGGGACTTGCGGATTGAATCAGCATTTATTCAAAGTTACGTCCTCCGTATACGATAAATGGTTTTATTTCACATGGACAAACCACCATTTGCAAAAGTTCGCTGCTATAGCTGCGGATATGGCCACGACGATGGGACATATCAAGCGCGAAGAACTGGCAAAAGCCGAAGTACTGATTCCTTCGCGTTTAGACTATGACCGCATAGGTGGCCAGCTTGCCCCTCTGTACGACCTTGTAATTGCAAATCGTATAGAGAACCGTAAACTTGCATCTCTGCGTGATGAATTACTTCCTCGATTGATGTCCGGCGAACTTGATGTCTCCAATCTCGACATTTAAGCCGCTAAATTCTCGTTTAACCCTGCTAATTGTACTATAATGAAACTGCCACCCAATGAGGTGTTACGATAGAAAGAAAGCGCACAAAGGAGTAAAAGACTATGCCAGGATTTTACACAGAAGCGGCCTATGAAAATTCGGTCATAGAGTTGTTCCAAGGCATGGGCTACCGCCATATCTATGGCCCAGAAGTGGAAAGGGATTTCCATTGCCCACTTTATGAAGATGAATTAAATGCCGCCCTGCACCGGCTCAATCCATCCATGCCGGAGGAAGCCATAGCGGATGCTCTGTTCAAGCTGAAGAATTTTGAAAACGCCGATTTGGTACAGAAGAACGCGGTTTTCATGGATTATATTCAGCATGGCATAGAAGTGCGCTATTTTGTTAAAGGCGAGGAACGTTCCGGCCTCGTATACCTTGTGGATTATCAGCGCCCTGATCAAAACTCCTTTATTGTTGCCAATCAGTGGACCTTCGTTGAAAACAGCAACAAGCGCCCGGATGTGCTGGTGTTTCTGAATGGGTTGCCTGTGGTGTTGATTGAGCTCAAGTCCCCTTCCAGAGAAGAGACAAGCGCCTCTGAAGCATATTTGCAGATACGCAACTACATGCAGGAAATACCGTCGATGTTCATATATAACTGTATCTGCGTTATGAGTGACCACCTGACCTCAAAGGCCGGAACCATTACATCGGGTGAAGACCGTTTCATGGAGTGGAAGACAAAGGACGGCAACTACGAAAATACGCAGTACGCACAGTTTGATACTTTCTTTGAGGGCATCTTTGAACCGGAACGGTTGCTGGATATTATCAAAAATTTCATCTGTTTTTCCAATGAGGGTTTGAAGCAGGCAAAAATTCTTGCTGGTTATCACCAGTATTTCGCTGTCAATAAAGCCGTCGTTTCCACAAAGCACGCCACGGAAACGGACGGCAAAGGCGGTGTGTTCTGGCATACGCAAGGAAGCGGAAAGTCGCTGTCCATGGTCTTTTATGCGCATCTCTTGCAGGAAGCGCTGGATAGCCCGACCATTGTGGTGCTAACCGACAGAAACGATCTGGATAACCAGCTTTTTGGTCAATTCGCCAAATGTCAGAGGTTTTTGCGTCAGGAGCCGATGCACGCTGAAAGCCGAGAGCATTTAAAGAATTTGCTGGATGGTAGAAAGGCAAACGGGATCATTTTTACCACCATGCAAAAGTTCGAGGAATCCAACGAGCCGCTCTCCAAACGCCGCAATATTGTGGTGATGGCGGATGAGGCGCATCGCGGGCAGTACGGATTAAAAGAAACGGTCGATGCTGAAACCGGTAAAATCAAAATTGGCACAGCGCGTATCATCCGTAATAGTTTGCCGAACGCCACCTACATTGGCTTTACGGGAACGCCGATTTCTTTGAAGGATAGAAGCACGCGCGAAGTATTCGGTGATTATATCGATGTTTACGATATGACGCAGGCCGTCGAAGACGGTGCTACCCGTCCTGTGTACTATGAAAGCCGTGTTATTAAGCTGAAATTAGATGAAGACACCTTGCGCTTGATTGACACTGAATATGACCTCATGGCAAACAACGCCGATCCAGAGGTGGTTGAAAAAAGCAAAAAAGAACTTAGCCAGATGGAAGCTGTTCTGGGCAATGAACAAACGATCAACTCGCTGGTCAATGATATTCTTGATCATTATGAAAACTATCGTGCCAACTTGCTGACAGGCAAGGCGATGATCGTCGCCTATTCCCGCGCTATCGCCATGAAGATTTATAACCGCATCCTGCAACTGCGCCCTTCATGGACTGAAAAAGTGGCTGTGGTGATGACGGAGAGCAATAAAGACCCGGAAGAATGGCGCTCTGTCATCGGCAATAAGTATCATAAAAATGAACTGGCTAAAAAGTTCAAGGACAATAGCAGCCCGCTGAAAATCGCTATCGTTGTTGATATGTGGTTGACCGGCTTTGATGTTCCCTCCCTTGCTACCATGTATGTTTATAAGCCCATGCAGGGGTACAACCTGATGCAAGCCATTGCCCGTGTGAATCGTGTGTTTGCTGATAAAGAGGGCGGCCTTGTCGTCGATTATGTAGGTATCGCTTCTGCGCTGAAGGAAGCGATGAATGACTACACGTCCCGTGACAAAAAGAATTACGGGGATACAGATATTGCATCGGTCGCTTATCCGAAGTTTTTGGAGAAGCTGTCTATTTGCCGCGATCTATTCCACGGCTATGATTATTCCAAATTTATGACCGGTACTGATTTGGAGCGTGCAAGAGCGATCAGCGGCGCGGTCAACTTTATTGTTGCTGTGGATAAGCAACAGCAGCGTGAAGACTTTTTAAGAGAAGCGCTTCTTCTTCGTCAGGCGTTGTCGCTTTGCTCGTCTTTGGTTAATGAAGCGATGCGTTGGGAGGCGGCTTTCTTTGAATCCGTTCGTGTCCTTGTTATCAGACTGATGACGCGGGGTGAAGGTAAAAAAATCTCGCTCCCGGAAATGAACGCCCGAATCAATGCGCTGCTTAGCCAGAGCATCAAAAGCGATGGCGTTATCAACCTTTTCTCTGATATTTCTGAAGAGTTTTCTCTGTTTGACCCGAAGTTCCTTGAAGAAATCTCGAAAATGAAGGAGAAAAACCTCGCGGTTGAATTGTTGAAACGGTTAATTGCGGAGCAGGTGCAGATTTATCGGCGCACGAATGTGGTTAAGTCCGAAAAGTTTAGCGAGATGATTCAAAATGCCATGAACCGTTATCTAAATGGGTTGCTGACGAATGAAGAGGTAATTCAAGAACTTCTCAACCTTGCCCGACAGATAGCAGCGGCCCATCAAGAAGGCGACAAGCTGGGGCTTACCGCAGATGAGCTGGCGTTTTATGATGCGCTCACCAAGCCGCAGGCCATTAAGGACTTCTATGAAAACGAAGAGCTGATTGCTATTACAAAGGAATTGGCAGACACACTTCGCAAGAACCGTACCATTGATTGGCAGAAGCGCGATTCAGCCAGAGCTAAAATGCGCATGATGATTAAAAAACTTCTCAGGAAGCATCGCTATCCCCCGGAAGGTATGGATGACGCAGTGCAAACGGTTATGACACAGTGTGAGCTGTGGACGGATAATATGGAAGCATGAACCAATGCCCGACACGAGGTATGTTTATTGTTCATGTTGGCCTGTCCTGATCATGGAGATCATGATTGTTTTGCGAGTTGCAAAAGATGTATTCAACGCTTTTCCTATCGTGAACAGCAAGTCGGTGCCTATCCCATTTGAGTTCAAAATAGCCATATAATTGACTTAAAAGAAAAAATAAAAAAAGTATTGACCTCTTAGTAAAGTAGTAGTATATTATTTGCGAGGAGGTTGATTTTCCATGTTTGACAAAAAACGCTGCATCGATAACATTTATTCCCTTGTTAAGGCAAAGGGCTTAAAAATCGGCGACATTGAAGAAAACGCGGGAGTTAGTAAGGGCTATCTTTCGCGCATCAATAAAGAGGATAACACCTCTTCCCCTACGATTGAAGTGCTGGCATCAATCGCAGAACAACTTGGAGTTGGCATTGATTATCTTGTCAATTTTCCGCAAGAACTTCTTACGCCAAATGAGCAGTTTGTGTTTAAATTCATTGATCGGCTAAATGAGCAAACCATTACCGGTAAGCTTGACTGGGAAGTGGAAAGCGCTTCGATTCTTAGCGCGGAAACCGATACCGAGGTTGATAACCCGCTTGTATCAGTTACGACTCGCTATTCACAAGAGTTTGAAAGAGACTATCAGACCCATGAGTATTCTTCGCAGTTGTATTCAGGAAATGTGACAGTGAGCGGAAACTGTTACCATACAATATTGCCTGACAGAAAAACGACTGTGTACATTAATGCTGTAACCTACCAGATTCCCAACAATGATGAGTACAATACTTTTAATACGACGGATCGTCAGATTGAAATCTATATTGTTCATCGTGGTGTCAGGCCGGTTTGTTCGACATTTTACCTTCGTGCAGAACTAAAAACAGCTGTTGAATCATTATATGACGCAGTATCTTCGTCTCCTTCACACATCGGGCTTTCACAGGATACAAAAGAAATTATGCAGTCTTTTTTAACTGATACCGAGGATTTGCCTTTTTAAAGAGGAGAGGTTATGGAAGCGAATCGAATTATAGTCGAAGGGAAAGATGCAGAAAACAAAAAACGGCGAGCTTTCGACTGGATCATTGTCAACGGTGTACCTTATGCAGAATCGGTCAATAAAAAAGGCTGGAAAATAAAAACTCCTGCCAACGAAGTTATTGACGCACTAAAACTTCTTCTGCAACAAGCCGAAAAATAGTCACACAGTTACTTTCTGACTACCGAGCCAGGGCCCGAATAATTCGAGGCACCAAATGCCGGAGTCGTTTCAGATAGCACTTGCGTTTGCAAGTAGTTATTTGTAATGACTCCGGCTTTTTTGTATGTTTTGATTTCCCTACTCTTCTGTTCCTATTTCCATGCCGCCTACACCCATAAAAAGATGTCCAGTCGTGTCCTTGTATGTCCGGTCGATGTCACTGTAGATTTGCCATGCGGGAGGAAGTTATATCTCGCGTAATGAGTGAGTTTTTAGATTCTACGGTTTTACCCATATTAGTTAGGGACCCAGTCAGCACTTCTTAATCCATTGCCCCAACGCCGTCAAGCTTCGAGGTGACCCCACAGACTTTCTGCGGGGTCACCTGGGCGCTTGACGCCTAACCCCGCCCTTCCCCGCACGGATTGATCCCTGTGGCTCAACGGTGATCGGCGGAACTTAACAACAACGGCTGCCTATTGAGCAGGCTGCCGCAGACCGAGACGGAGAATTTCTCTGCCGGACTGTGGTTCTGTTTATGCACCATTTTTGCAGCCGTGCCTGAAGTCCTCCATCTCGAGAAATCGACTTGGAGGACTTGTATGAAACTCAGAAAAACAAACACGGCTGACCGAGCGACTTACGCGTACACCTTCACCGACACAGATGAACATGGTCATAGCTTTACCGTCAGGCACACGCTTCGCCCCGGCGAGGACGGGGTCACCGAGATGGATATTCAGTTGCTCCACAGGTTAGATGACCGCGAGGTGGAAAGCAATATCCGAAACCTGCGCCCCAAGAAAACGAAGGCCGAAAAGGCGGAGCAGGCGGAGTGGGCTGAGCGGTTCAAGGCGGATCTTCAGGAGCGGCATGGGTATGCGCCCAGCCCGGATGATGTTAAAGCAGCCATTGAAGAACGGTTCCCAAAGAACTGGACAAGGTCGCTGGATCAGTACCAAAGCGACGATGACGGTGGGGACACTTCAGACCGCCACACGGAGCTTGCTGACCCTAATGCATTCGTTGACCCGGATGAAGCACTGCCGCCGGATGTACAACGGCTTCGAGAGATCGTAGCCACCTGCACGGCTAAGCAGCGCGAAGCCTATCGCCTTGTCTATATTGAAGGTCGGACGGAAACCGAGGCGGCACAGGTAATGGGCTGCACGCATCAGGCTGTGCATAAGCACCTCGACTTGATTAAGAAAAAAATCAAAAACAATTTTTGAACTGGTTGCAAAAAGCGTGGTTTTCATCGACTGGCATCTGTGAGGGACGCTTCCCCACAGAAAGGCGGGAAAAAAATGAACCTAAAACACAAGGTTCGCATTTATGTGACCAGCGAAAACGACGAAAAGAAACTGGTCGTGTCGGGCGGTGAAGCAAGACTGCGCAGCCGCCTGCTCGAGCGCATCCTTGGCCGCGATCACCGCGTGCTGATCCTCAGCCTCGGCGCATCCGTGGCAGACGTGGAGATCGCAGAAATGCCAAAAGGAGGTGACACAGATGCCACCTGAACGCCACGCGGTGCTGTCCGCTTCATCCTCCCACAGGTGGCTGCGATGTACGCCGTCAGCAAGGCTTGAGCAGGAAGTGGACGGCAATTCATCCCAAGCTGCGGAGGAAGGCTCTGCGGCACATGCGCTGGCAGAACACAAGCTGAAACGCGCACTTAAACTGAGGAGCAGCAGACCCACGTCCCCGTATGAGGACGATGCCATGGACGAATACACCGAGGACTATGTGAGTTTTGTCCTTGAGCAGTTCCATGAAATGAAAGGCGACAGCAAGGAGAATCCGCTTGTCCTCATCGAACAGCGGCTCGACTTCTCAAGCTATGTGCCGGACGGGTTCGGAACAGGGGACGCGGTGCTGGTTGCACCGGGCAAGCTCCACGTGATTGATTTCAAGTATGGGCAGGGTGTGCTGGTGGAGGCTGAAATGAACAGTCAGCTAATGCTATATGCCCTCGCGGCTTTGAAGGAATACGGGCGAAAGTACAGGATCAGGCGTGTGTCGATGTCCATCTTCCAGCCACGCCGAGAGAATGTGTCCACCTGGACCATAACGGCAAAGGAGCTGCGCCAATGGGCGAAGACCGAGCTGGTGCCGAAAGCGAAGGCCGCCTACAGAGGTACTGGAGACTATCTTCCCGGAGAGCATTGCCGGTTTTGCAGGGCGGCCATCAAGTGCAGAGCCAGAGCTGAGGAAAAGCTGCTCCTTGCGCAGCGAGAGTTTTCGCCTCCTCCCCTGCTGACCGATGATGAAATCGAAGCGATTCTTACAAAGCTCCCGGACTTAACGCAATGGGCAAGTGACCTGATGGTTTACGCCACCGAAGCGGCGCTGCTGCACGGCAAAGAATGGAAAGGCTTCAAGATGGTCGAAGGGCGATCCGTCAGGAAGTACGCCGATGAATCCACTGTAGCGAAAGCTGCCAATCAGGCCGGGTACTTGGATATCTATACGCAAAAGCTCATTGGCTTGACGGAAATGCGAAAGCTCATGGGCAAAGCAACGTTCGAAAAAGTCATCGAGCCGCTCCTCGTCAAGACCACCGGCAAGCCGACCCTCGTTCCCAACAGTGACAAACGACCTGCAATCAACTTATCAAACGCAGAAAACGACTTTACAGCATTAAAGGAGAATTAATCAGATGTCTAATTCTAATACTAAAGTGATCACCGGCACCGTTCGTCTGTCCTACGCAAATGTGTGGGAGCCGAAGTCCATCAACGGCGGTACTGAGAAGTACTCCGTTTCCCTGATCATCCCCAAAAATGACACGAAGACTGTGGCGGCCATCAACGCCGCGATTGACGCCGCGATTGATGAGGGCATTGGCAAATTCGGCGGTAAAAAGCCGAATAAGGCCGCCCTGAAACTGCCTCTGCGCGATGGCGATACCGAGCGCGATGACGAGGCATACGCCAATAGCTACTTTGTCAACGCCAACAGCACCACCGCTCCGCAGATTGTTGATCAGCGGGTTCAGCCCATTCTGGATCGCGGTGAGGTGTACTCCGGCTGCTACGCGAGGGTGTCCATCAGCTTCTATGCTTTCAATTCCAACGGCAATCGAGGCGTCGCCTGCGGGCTGGGCAATATCCAGAAGGTGCGTGATGGGGAACCGCTCGGCGGTAAGCGCAGTGCCTCCGAAGACTTCGAAGCCCTCGAAGAGTTCCTGCTATAAGGGGTACACGGTCGAATAATCTCTGCCTTGGGCGGCGGGCACTGTTCCGCTGCCCAAGGCACACCTGAAAGGTAGAGCCTGAATGAAAAATATCAGCATTGATATTGAAACGTTTTCCTCGGCTGACTTGTCAAGAACCGGGGTCTACCGCTATGTAGAATCCCCGGATTTTGAAATCCTGCTGTTTGGATACAGTGTGGACGGCGGCGAGGTGCAAGTGGTTGATCTTGCGGCGGGCGAAAAAATACCGCAGGAAATCTCTGCTGCCTTGACTGATGACAGCATCCTGAAGTGGGCGTTCAACGCTTCCTTTGAGCGGGTTTGCCTGTCCAGATGGCTTGGTTTGCCCACCGGGCATTACCTGAACCCGGCGGCTTGGCGATGTTCGATGGTTTGGGCGGCGTATTTGGGGCTTCCGCTATCGCTTGAAAACGCGGGCGCGGTGCTTGGCCTTGAGGAGCAGAAACTGCGTGAAGGCAAAGACCTGATCCGCTTTTTTTCAAAACCGTGCAGACCAACCGCCGGAAATGGAGAAAGATCTCGCAACCTATACAACCACGACAAAGTGAAATGGGCGGCTTTCAAAGCCTACAACAAGCGCGATGTAGAAACCGAGCGGAGCCTGCAAAACAGGCTGCGCAGGTTCCCTGTGCCGGAAGAAGTGTGGGAAGAATACCATCTGTCAGAAGAAATCAACGACCGAGGCATCGGCGTCGATGTTGATTTTGTCAGCCGCGCCATGGCCTGCGATAGGGACAGCACAGAGGCCTTGCGGCGTCGTTTGCAATGTCTGACCGCTCTTACGAACCCAAACTCTGTAGCGCAAATGAAGCATTGGCTATTTCGGCAAGGGCTGCAAGCCGACACCTTGGATAAAAAGGCAGTGCAAGGGCTGTTGAAGGACTGCCCGGATGACCTGCGTGAAGCGTTGACCATTCGTCAGCAGCTGGCCAAGTCCTCGGTCAAAAAGTATGCCGCCATGGAAAGCGCAGTATGTGCTGATCATCGGGTGCGCGGCATGTTCCAGTTTTACGGTGCCAACCGAACAGGGCGGTTTGCCGGTAGGCTTGTGCAGCTACAGAACCTTCCGCAAAACCATCGGAAAGACCTGACTGAAGCAAGAAACATGATACTGAACGAGAGCTATCAGGCGATCAGCGACAAATATGCTTCCGTGCCGGAGGTGCTGTCCGAGCTTGTGCGCACAGCGTTCATACCCCGGCACGGAAAAAAGTTCATTGTTGCGGATTTTTCCGCCATTGAGGCACGGGTCATTGCTTGGTTTGCCGGTGAAAAATGGCGGCAGCAGGTGTTTTCGGACGGCGGCGATATCTACTGCGAATCCGCCAGCCGGATGTTCAAGGTGCCTGTTGTCAAAAATGGCGTAAACGGTCACCTGCGGCAAAAGGGCAAGATTGCCGAACTCGCGCTGGGCTACGGCGGCTCCGTCGGAGCGCTCAAGGCCATGGGCGCACTTGACATGGGGCTATCGGAATCAGAGCTTCAGCCCTTGGTGGCGGCTTGGCGGCAGTCCAACCCGCATATCGTGCAATTCTGGTGGGCGGTGGACGCTGCCGTCAAAAAAGCCGTCCGTCAGCTGACCGTAACTGAGACCCACGGCATAACGTTTGCTTGCGCAAGCGGGATGCTTTTTATCACCCTGCCTTCCGGCAGAAACCTTGCTTACGCAAAGCCGCGCATTGGGGACAACCGCTTTGGCGGAGAGTCTGTTCTCTATGACGGCGTCGGACCGACGCGGCGCTGGGAGCGGATTGAAAGCTACGGACCCAAGTTCGTCGAGAACATCGTTCAGGCTGCCAGCCGCGACATTCTGATGTTCGCGATGAACACCCTGCGCCGTCTGGATATTGTTGCTCACGTCCATGATGAACTGATTATCGAAGCGGACAGGAGCGTATCCCTCGCGGCTGTCTGTGAACAAATGAGCCGAACCCCGCCATGGGCACCCGGACTTCTCCTGCGCGCCGATGGGTATGAATGCGACTTTTACAAGAAAGAATAGCGGAGGTGAAATACATGCGCAATTTACCGATAGCCTACGGCAACAGCTGCTACGCGAAGAAATGGCCGAACAAGACCACAACCTTTGACGAGCTGTGTGAACGGCTCCGGCACACAACCTATACCACCGATACGGTGGAGGAGTATCCGAAACTACCCAAAGCCGACCGTGACCGCGCAAAGGATCGGGGTGGCTTTGTGGGCGGTCTGCTAAAAGACAACCGCAGAAAGCGCGAAAATGTGGTCTGTCGCTCCATGCTGACGCTGGACGCCGACCATGCGGACGCGAAGTTTATTGACAATTTTACGTCCGGCTGTCGGTATGCTGCCGCCCTGTATACCACGCATGGGCATACCCCGGAAAAACCGAGGGTGCGTATCATTGTTCCACTTTTGCGGGATGTAACGCCGGATGAGTTTACGGCCATCGGCAGGTACTTTGCGGAAGAATGGGGCATCGACCAGTTCGACGTGTGCTCCTATCGCCCGCAGCAGCTGATGTACTGGCCGACCACCCCGGCAAACGGCGAATACCTGTTCAGGCGTGTGGACGGTGAATGGCTCGATCCGGACAAGTATCTCTCCGCGCATCCCCATTGGAAGGACTGCTCACTCCTGCCGACCTCCAGCCGCGAAAGCGAAGTTAGAAAGTCAGCCGCAAAGAAGCAAGCCGACCCGCTGGAAAAAGACGGCATGGTGGGCGTATTTTGCAGAACCTATACAGTGCAGGACGCGATTGATACGTTTTTGCCGGATGTTTACGCACCTTCAGCCACGGCGGGGAGATATGACTACATCCCCGCAGATTCCTCTGCCGGTGTGGTCATTTACGAGGATAAGTTTGCCTACAGCCACCATGCGACTGACCCAGCCTGCGGCATGCTGTTCAATGCCTTTGACCTTGTGCGTGTTCACAAGTTTGGTGATCTGGACGATAAGCAGTCGTTTACCGCCATGAGCGCGTTTGCCGCAAAGGACGATGCGGTCAAAAAGCAGCTTGCCATTGAACGAAAAGAAGCAGCCGAGCGCGAGTTTGGCGCAGCGGACTGGGAAAGCGCACTGGAGCTCGACAAAAACGGCAAGATCAAAGATACCTTGGACAATGTGGTTTTGATCCTTCGCATGGATGAAGAGCTGCGGCATATCGCTTTCAACAAGCACCGCGACGGGATTGACGCAAACGGTGGTCTACCGTGGACACAAATGAAGCCTGGCTGGAACGATTCGGATAACGCGGCTTTGAAAGTCTACCTTTCAAAGAAATATGGGTTATATTCCCCGGCAAAAACAAAGGATGCCGCGATATCTGTTGCGGCGGAGCGTGCCTATCACCCTGTGATGGAATACCTCAATGCGCTGCCCGATTGGGACGGCGTTCAGCGGGTTGAAACGCTGCTGATTGATTGTTTCGGGGCCAAGGACAGCAAGTATACCCGTGCTGTCACCAGAAAAACCCTTGCCGCCGCCGTCGCAAGGATTTATGAACCCGGCAAGAAGTTTGACAGCGTGCTGATCCTCAACGGTCCGCAGGGCGTCGGGAAAAGCACCTTCTTTTCAAAGCTCGCTGGCGACTGGTTTTCCGACTCACTGACCTTAACGGATATGCGGGACAAATCCGGCGCGGAAAAGTTGCAGGGATACTGGATTTTGGAACTGTCTGAACTCAACGGCATGAAAAAGGCGGATATAGAAACGGTCAAGTCCTTTATTTCCCGACAGGACGACAAGTACCGCGCTTCCTATGGTGTCAATGTGGAAAGCCATCTCAGGCAGTGCATTATTGTCGGTTCGACCAACGCGGAGAGCGGCTTCCTCCGCGATATCACCGGGAACCGCCGTTTTTGGCCTGTTCGTGTCAGCGGTCAAGCGGTCAAAAAGCCGTGGGACTTGGACGATGAAACCGTCAGGCAGATATGGGCTGAAGCCCTCACCATCTACCGCAGAGGCGAGGTGCTGTTTCTGCGCGGCGATGAGGCGGACGAAGCCGCGTCCGAGCAAGCCGCCGCCATGGAAGCGGATGACCGCGAAGGCATTGTACGAAATTATCTGGATACGCTGCTGCCCGCTGAATGGGATCAGATGTCGCTCTTTGAGCGAAGGAACTTCCTGAACGGCTCTGAGTTCGGGGGAGATACCCACATAGGCACAATCCAGCGAGAGACTGTGAGCAATATAGAAATCTGGTGCGAGTGCTTCGGCAAGGAAGCATCGGCGATCAAGCCCGCCGATTCCTATGCTATCGCCGCCATTGTCAAAAAGATTGACGGTTGGGACAAGGTGCAGGACAACTCGCGGACAAGTCTTCCGATCTACGGACGGCAACGCGTGTACCGCCGGACAAGGTAAAAGGTTGTCCGTATGCCTGTCCAGCGGTTGTCCAACGGCGGAAGCCTTGTCGATTGGCTGTTTTCCTCGGTGCTGGGACAAGCGGACAACTTTTTCTCTATGAAGCATGAGGATAAAAAAGCAAGCAAAACCGTGTGCGTATAGGCGTGTACGCGCGTATAAGGGATTTTTTGCGGGTTGTCCACCAGCTTGTCCCGAAGATTACAAAGATGGAGTGCAAACATGAATGAAAAGATACTGGAACACAAACTGGCGAGTGCGGTGAAAGATATGGGCGGACTTTGCCTGAAATTCGTGTCGCCGGGTTTAGACGGGGTGCCCGACCGCATCATCCTTCTATCGGGCGGCCACATTGGCTTCGCTGAAATCAAGACGACTGGATGTAAGCCTCGACCGCTTCAAATCAGACGCAAAAAGCAATTAGAAAGCCTCGGCTTTCCCGTTTTTATCGTCGACCAGCCGGAACAAATTGGAGGAATGATCGGTGCAATACAAGCCTCATGAATACCAGTCCTATGCAACGGACTTTATCATTCAAAACCCTATATCCGCTATCTTCCTTGAAATGGGGCTGGGCAAGAGTGTCATTACGCTGACGGCAATACAAAAATTGCTTGAAACGCAAACGATCCACAAGGTTCTGGTCATTGCCCCGCTACGTGTGGCGCGGGATACCTGGCCAGCTGAAATCAGAAAATGGGCGCACCTGAACGGCATGAAATACGCCGTAGCAGTAGGGACGGAAACAGAAAGAAGAGCAGCAGTCCTGCGAAATGAACCCCTTACCATCATCAACCGCGAGAATGTGGACTGGCTGATCAATCAGTCGGAGCTACCCTTTGACTTTGAGATGGTGGTCATTGATGAACTGTCTTCCTTCAAATCCTTTGGCGCGAAAAGGTTCAAGGCGCTTTTGAAGGTCAGACCCTTTGTCCAACGAATCGTCGGGCTTACGGGCACACCTTCCTCCAACGGCCTAATGGACTTATGGGCTGAGTTCAGGATACTCGATTTTGGAAAAAGGCTGGGCAGGTACCTTACCCGCTACCGCCTGTCCTACTTTGAGCCGGACAAACGGAATGCGCAGATGGTATTCAGCTATAAGCCGCTTGCCAGAGCCGAGGATGCCATTTATCAAAAGATTTCCGACATCACCATCTCAATGAAAAGCGTGGATTATCTGAACATGCCTGAGCGCATTATCAACGAAGTGTCGGTCTGCATGAGCCCGGATGAGCAAACTGTTTATGATAGTTTCCGAAAAGAGATGGGCATCCGGCTGAAAAGCAAAGAAATTGATGCCGCCAACGCGGCTGTCCTTTCCGGCAAACTGCTCCAGATGGCCAATGGTGCCGTATATGACGAGCAAGGCAAAGCACACCTCATTCACGACAGAAAACTTGATGTGCTTGAGGATTTAATTGAGGGCGCAAACGGCAAGCCGGTTCTCATTGCCTATTGGTTCAAGCATGACCTTGAGCGAATTGAAAAACGGTTGAAAGCAATGAAGATGCCATATGCGAAGCTTGATACTTCTTCAAGCATTGAGCGATGGAATAAGGGCGAAATCCCTGTACTCCTTGCGCATCCCGCCAGCTCCGGCCACGGCTTAAACCTGCAAGCCGGAGGTTCTACCCTGATCTGGTTTGGCCTTACATGGAGCCTTGAACTGTATCAGCAGACCAACGCGAGGCTTTGGCGGCAGGGGCAGAAAGAAACCGTGGTCATTCACCATATCGTCTGCAGAAACACGATAGATGAGGCGGTCATGGAAGCTTTGAAGCGCAAGGAGAAAACCCAGTCCGCGCTGATCGACGCCGTCAAGGCAACACTGAAACAGGAGGGAGAAGCATGACGCCGGAAGAACTGCTGGCAAACGCCATTGTGGAGCAGGCGGTCAAAGACTACCGCCAAGCGCTCAAGGATATAAGGCGCACGTCCAAAGCCGCAGCGGCACGGGCAAGCATTCAGGAGCTTGAAGACTTCTTTCACTCCGACTGGTACGCGCTGCTGACAAAGGTTGACCCGGATATCCTAATCAATCGACTGCGAAAGGAGGCGGTGAAATGACCGCAAAGGAATACTTGAACCAGGCTTTTTATCTTGACAGGCACATTAATTCAAAGCTTGATATGCTGGCATCTCTGAAAGAAATGGCTGAAAAGACAACCAGCATCATGCGGGATGATGTGGTCAGGCATACAAGAAATGTGCACGCGATGGCGGATACGGTTTTCAAAATTGTCGATATGCAGAATGAAATCAATGCGGACATTGATCGGCTGGTTGACGCAAAGCAAGAGATTTTGCGAACCATCCATGAAGTCGAAAAACCGGACTACCAGATGCTGTTGGAGTTGCGCTATATCTGTTTTCGTTCATGGGAGGATATCGCCGATCGCCTGTGCTGCACCGTCAGCAATGTATACAAGATGCACGCCAAGGCGTTACAGGAAGTAATTGTCCCGAAGTTTTCCAGTTCATTCCAGTAAATTCCTGTGAATTCCACTTGTTTCCAGTATTGCCGCTATGCTATGCTACAGTTGACAAGAAAGGATGAAGAACGCCTCGCGGGCGACAAACCCGTGGGGCGTTTCTTGATCCTTTCTGTCGTTCATGTGCAGATGGCTGGCCAGCGAGAAAGCACAAATAACATTTTAAAAGGAATGAATCTATTATGGCAAATGTATCAATTAGTGGCAGTGGCCACAACAGCACCATTACATTGCATGGCATTCACCACGGCAATGGCTCCTTTAAAAAAGACACCTCCACGACTCATTCGCAGGTAGCACTCATGCAACAGGCTCTCACCAACTTAGGGTATAATACCCAAGGAGCCGACGGAAAATTCGGTAACAACACTTTAGCCGCTGTTAAAGCCTTCCAGTCTGCAAAAGGTCTCACCGTTGATGGGTATTTCGGAAAGAATAGTTTGCTGGCACTTGAAGCAGCCATCGGAGGTCACTTGGATCCAGACAATTGTGAGAACTCTTCGTCCGGTGGATCGTCCGGTGGAACTTCAGCGCACGATAAAATCGTCAATGATACTTCCAAAACCTATAAGACGATGACTGGTACCCGTATCAACAATTACAGTACAGCTGTTTCTGCTATAAATGCCTATGCCGGTGCAGGCGCACCTCTAACCGTCAACCAGTATTTTACCAATCTGGATGTCATTGCTTCTGTACCCTCCAATACATATGATAAGATCGATTGCTCTGGCTTTACCTATCAGGCAAAGAACAATCAAGGTTATCATGGTGCTACAACCAATTTTAATCAGCATTGCCAGTATTTCGGATTTATTGCTGATCTTGGTGGCAACGACAAGCTGATTCCCGGCATGGAACTATACCAAGCGCAACGCAAAACAGCAACGAGCGATCAATACTACGCAAGCCATGTTGGAGTTTACTTTGGGAAATATGACTTTGGCAATGGGCCCGTCCATGCTGTATATCAGTCTTCTGGCAATTACGGACGCCTATCCAAGAAGTATACCAAAAATTTTGGAACCAACGGGAATAGAAATGGCCCCAACCTTACTTCGATGTCCTCCGGTTGGAATTACTGGGGTTGGTCGAAGTATGTCAAGAAATCCTGATAGTTTTTCTCGGAAACGGTAATTAACCAGTTATCCTTGCCGGGCTTATCGCTGATCAGAAAACGGGTAAGCCCGGCATTACTATCATAGCATCTAATCCGCCGGCTTGTTTTCGTATCAACCAATAATTGATTCCTATCAACATGCCCGATATAGTAATTGCCATTGGAATCTCCGATGACACAGTATATTGCATCGTTCATTAGGAAGAGTTCATCCACGACCAAATCGTTATCAATGGAAAAACTATCAATCAATTCAAAAGAAAGAGAATCGCTCGGTTCACTTGGGGTGGGACATGAGAGCAAAGAGTAAACAAGTTTGTTCCCTTGGTATTTTTCGAGCAGAATGTACAGATCTGAACCATAACAGAGCAACTTGCCAGGCACCGCATCAAGATTTGTATCGTAATAATATAATTGCTTTTCGTTCCCTGCGTAGCGAATTAATTTTATGATGCCTTGAGCATTATAAAGTAGATAAAAGTCGCGATCAGCGACCAACGAAGCTCTACTTCCGTAAAAATAGTCTAACTTTAAGGAAGATCTATCAATGCAATTTGTTATCTGCGCGTTTTTCTCCGGGCCTCCTTGCCGCCACACTTCTAAAATATATGGATACATCGAGAAAACATAACGAACTTCATCTTCCCCCTGAATAATCGAGTCAATACTGTTTTCAATGACTTTTCCGTCAAAGTCCCATACTTTTCTATAATAGCGTTCCATGGAAACATCTGTGTAGAACTCACGCACAATGCGGTCGGAAAAAACCATGTATTGAAAAAGATGATTCTCCATGTCTTCTGGTAAGATATCACCACTGTCCCTAAAATGCCAGATGCCGTTTCCAGAGGCATCAACCACTTCCGTGATATGATTCAATACATCGTCATGACCTATATTTTGCCAGAACTCGGATGTGTTTGGCGTAAAGTAGTCTATCAAAAATGATCCGTTTGGCAGTGAAAATACTTGTTCAATGCTGCTCGGTTCAAAGGTGAGATTTAGCAAGACGGGATCAACGTTTCCTTCTGCATTTACCAAAGACAGTAAAACGGTAAATGCAAGTAACAACAACAAAAACCTTTTCATAAACAATTTACCTCTAATCAAAGCATAATAGTGCGGTGCATATTCACGGAATTGAAGTTTCAGATACAATTGCCCCCCTAATTATCTTTCGCTTGGATTTCGATATTTACGGCAAAAGACGTATGCTGTTATTTGTTCCTGAACTCACATAAAATCGGGGACAAAAAGGTTGAGAATAATGATGCCATTTTTGCACTGTCGTGGCTCTCATAACACCCCCAACAATAGTTTCGTTAATATAACGAGAGACCAATCGCTTTTTTTGCATCATCCAAGTTTTTATTTTCAGGAAAGCCCGCAACTCCATTTTATAAAACAACGCTCCGGAAAGCAAGAAAAGAAAAAGAGGTGATCCTCATTCCCCATCGACCTAAACATCCCTGCCGCTATCCCGGCTGCGGTCGGCTCTCGGACGGCTCCTACTGCGAAGAGCATCGGAAAGCCACGCGGGACCAGTACAACCGCTTTGAACGCGCGCCCGACATCAACAAGAAATACGGCAGAGCGTGGAAACGCATCCGCGACCGCTACGCCGCCGCGCACCCGCTGTGCGAAAGGTGCCTGAAAGAGGGACGGTTGACACCGGTCGAGGAAGTTCATCATATCCTGCCCATCTCAAAAGGCGGCGACCACCGGGAGAGCAACCTCATGAGCCTTTGTCAGTCCTGCCACACCAAAATTCATGTGGAGATGGGCGACCGGTAGGGCGGTCAGAATCTCTGGAGCTCATCCATCGGACAGCGGCCCGGGGTCACGCGCGCAAAAAATCCTATTCAAACGGGGTATTAACCCCCGCCCGTCCCAGCGAGGTGATTTAGTGGCAAAAGATGGAACCATGAGAGGCGGTCCCCGTCCCGGTACGGGCCCGAAACACAAGGCTCTCATGGACAAAATCAACAGCGGAAAAGCGGACACGGCCATGGTACTCCCCGCGCCCGCGGAGATTGAGGGCGTGGACGTGCCGCCTGTCAAGGAGTACCTGAAAGCGGCTCAGAAAAACGGCAAAGACCTGTGCGCCGAGGAAGTCTACCGGGATACCTGGAACTGGCTCAAAAAAAGAGGCTGTGAAACGTTCGTCAACAACCAGCTTATCGAACAGTACGCCATGTCGGTTTCCAGATGGATACAGTGCGAGGAGGCGATCTCCGAGTTCGGGTTTCTTGCCAAGCATCCCACCACGGGCAACGCTATTGCCTCTCCCTATGTGGCAATGAGCCAGACCTACATGAAGCAGGTCAATCAGGTCTGGTATCAGATTTATCAGATCGTGAAGGAAAACTGCTCTGTGGAATACGGCGGCAGAAGCCCGCAGGACGATTTAATGGAGCGGCTTTTATCCGCTCGGAAAGGATAAAAACATGGCCTATGAAAAAGTGTCCCCCGCGCACCCCGACAAGCTCTGCGACCGAATTGCCGGTGCGATTGTTGACCTTGTGTACAGACAGGATCCCAACCCCCGTGTCGCCGTTGAGGTGCTGCTGGGGCATGGCAAGTGCCATATTATCGTGGAAACAAGCGTGACCCTTGACCTTGATGAAATCAAAAAGGCCGTGCGGCGCATCGCGGGCAAGGTACAGGTGAACTGCGTGCAAGTTCCTTAGGATAAGCATCTGGCCACAAACCAGAACGGCAAGGTTCGCTGCGGGGACAACGGAATCTTTAAAGGTCTGCCGATCACCGCCGAGCAGACGAGGCTGACGAACATCGCGCGGGAACTCTGGACGCGCTGCCCATTTGACGGGAAATATATTCTGGACGGCGAGAAGCTGATCATCTGCCAGAGCCATGCCGAAGAAGCGGAACTGAGCAAGCTTTACCCCAAGGCGGTCATCAATCCGCTGGGGGCTTGGACGGGCGGCGCGGACGTGGATACAGGCGCGGTCAACCGCAAGCTGGGCAGCGATATGGGCGACAGCGTAACCGGCGGCGGCCTGCACGGCAAGGACTTGTCCAAAGCCGATGTCAGCGTAAACATCTACGCCTTTTTGAAGGCGCAGGAGACGGGAATGCCTGTCGCGCTTTCCTGCGCCATCGGCGACGAAACGGTGGACGGCAAGCCCTATTCCGAGATTGTCGAGACGGCACGGGCCTTCATCGACAGCCTTGGCGGCTTTGAGAAGTTTGCCGAGTGGGGGCTGATCCGATGAAAACAACCACCGAAATGAAGCTGGTGCCCATTGACAAGCTGGTGCCGTATCAGAATAACGCGCGAACCCACAGCCCTGAGCAGATCAACAAGCTCAGGGCTTCTTTGCGGGAGTTCGGTTTCATCAACCCAGTCATCATCGATCGGGATTTCGGCGTGATCGCCGGGCACGGCAGGCTGGCCGCCGCCAGAGCCGAGGGCATCGCGGAAGTCCCCTGCGTGCTGGCGGATCACCTGAGCGAAGCACAGAAGAAGGCGTACATCATCGCCGACAACCGCATGGCGCAGGACGCGGGCTGGGATGAGGAACTGCTGAAAGTTGAGATCGAGGCGCTGCAGGCGGAGGACTTTGACGCCCTGCTTACAGGCTTCGAGGCGGACGAGCTCGCCGACCTCTTCGCCATGGACAAGGAATCCGATGCAAAGGACGACGAGTTCGACCTGACCGCCGCCCTTGAGAAGGCCGCTTTTGTGAAGCTTGGGGATATCTGGACGGTCGGTCGGCACAGGCTCATGTGTGGGGACGCCACGTCCACTGAGGATGTGGAAAAGCTCATGGGCGGCAAGAAAGCCAACCTCATCGTGACCGATCCTCCGTATGGGGTGTCCTTCAAAAGTTCGAGCGGGCTGACCATACAGAACGACTCCATGAAGGATGACGAGTTCTATGCCTTCCTGCTGTCGGCCTTCAAAAACATGGCGGCTTCCCTTGAAAAAGGCGGCGCGGCTTATGTGTTCCACGCCGATACCGAAGGCTTAAACTTCCGCAAGGCGTTCATCGACGCCGGATTCCATCTGGCGGGCGTGTGCATCTGGGTGAAGAACTCTCTTGTGCTGGGACGCTCGGACTACCAATGGCAGCACGAGCCTGTGTTGTACGGCTTTTTACAGAACGGCAAGCATCCGTGGTACGCGGACCGCAAGCAGACCACCATCTGGCATTACGATAAGCCCAAACGAAACGCCAACCACCCGACCTCAAAGCCGCTCGACCTCCTCGGTTATCCGATCCGCAACTCCTCCCAGGAGAACGCCATCGTGATCGACACCTTCGGCGGCAGCGGTTCCACCATGATGGCCTGTCAGCAGACGAACCGCGTCTGTCACATGATGGAACTGGACGAGAAATACGCATCGGTCATCCTCCGCAGAGCCGTAGAGAACGGCATCCCGCCGGAGGATATTTTTGTGGAGCGGGACGGGCAGCGGATCCCCTACGCCGACCTTGTGAAGGAGGTGGAGCTCCCCGATGGAACAGCATAACCTGACGCTGGGCAGCCTCTTTGACGGCTCCGGCGGGTTTCCGCTTGACGGGATGCTGGCGGGGATTACGCCCGTATGGGCAAGCGAGATTGAGCCGTTCCCGATTCGGGTGACAACTAAACGGCTGCCGTTTGTGAGGCACTATGGCGATGTGTCCCAAATGGACGGCGCAACAATCGAGCCGGTGGATATTATTACCTTCGGCTCGCCGTGTCAGGACATGAGCATCGCGGGCAAGCGGGAAGGGCTGGACGGTCAAAGGTCAGGCCTTTTTTATGAGGCGATCCGCGTGATTAAAGAAATGAGGGAGGCGACCGATGGAAAACAGCCGCGATTTATCGTCTGGGAGAACGTCCCAGGCGCGTTCTCATCAAACAAAGGCGAGGACTTCAAAGCCGTCCTCGACGCGATCCGCCGCGTCAAAGACAGCGAGGCTGATACGCCTCGACCTGAGAGGTGGGCAAACGCCGGATGCGTCCTGGCGGACGATTACTCCGTCGCATGGCGGGTACTTGACGCTCAGTTTTGGGGAGTTCCCCAGAGAAGAAAACGCATCTACCTTGTCGCGGATTTTGGAGGCAAAAGTGCCGGAAAAATACTGTTTGAGTCCGAGGGCGTGTCAGGGTATTCTGCGGCGGGCTTCCGAGCGTGGCAAGAAGCTGCCGGAAGTGTTGGAGAGGGCGCTCAGGAAGCAGGCGTTGTCTGCTTGAACGATCAGGGCGGACAAAAGATGGATGTATCAATCGGAATAACCGGAACATTGCGGGCAAAGAGCGGTGGGCATCAGCCGCTTGTTGCCGGAGCCGTTGCTTTGGAGAATCACCCGATTGACGGGCGACTGAAGCCATGCGCAGACGGAAAGGTGCAGACACTTACCTCGCGCATGGGAACGGGCGGGATGAATGTGCCGTGCGTGATGGAAACCTTCGATGTCCGCTTCACCTCCGAGGGCACGAAAAACGCGAGACAAAACGTCTACGCAACGGACACCTCGCGGGCGCTGTGCACGGGGCACAACGCCCCGGATTCAAACCAAGGCGGCATCGCGATTGTCGCGGTGGAGGCTGATAGGAATCAACCCGTCATCGCCTTTTCGGATAAGGCCGCAGCGCTTTCCGCGATGGACGGTCCCAAGGGGCCATCAAGCCAGCAGTTTGCGAACCCCGCGGAGAACTTCGTGGGCGTTCAGGTGGTGGCTCTGGAAGGCAACGGCGCAAGGCCATCCCATCACGGGGACGGGTACGCTGAGGGCGAAGTCAGCTTTACACTGAACGCGACCGAACAGCATGGCGTGGCCTATGGCATTGACCGTGCCGCCTACAACATGGGACAAAACGCGAGGTTCGGCCTGTCCGTCGAAAAAGAAGTCGAGCCGACCCTTGTGGCGAAGGGACCGGGCGCAACCTGTGCGCCTGTGTATCACGCCAGCAAAAACTCCCTTGATACCAGCTTCACGGATGAGGCGGCCGCGGATACGCTTGTCGCCGTGGATTACAAAGACCCGCCGTCGGTCGCGGTCTGCCCCGATTACCTTGTGCGAAGGCTCACGCCTACGGAGTGCGCCCGGCTGCAAGGTTTCCCAGACTGGTGGTGCCGGGAGCTTGAAACGGAGGAACCGACGGACGAGGAGCTCGTCTTCTGGCGCGAGGTGTTTGAAACGCATCGGAAGATTGCCGGAACATCAACCAAGCCGAAAACGGATAAGCAGATCATCAAGTGGCTGAAAAGCCCGCACACCGACGCTGCGGAGTATAAGCTGTGGGGCAACGGCGTCGCGCTGCCATGTGTGGCGTTTGTGATGGCTGGCATTGTGTACTGGGCACAATTTCATGGCAAAGAGGTTTGACCACAACTTCCTGAATGATTGTTCGAAATTCGCTTGCTATTTCTTTGATTTAGAGTGATGTATAGACATGCCGAAAGGCGCGGAAAACAAGCGAATGGAGGAAACATCATGGAAGTCAGATACAAGGCAACGGGCGCGAGGCGCAAGGCACTCGTCGCCGCCATTGAAGCCGCGACAGGCGCGAAAGCGAAGTACTTAGGCGTGCCAAGCATGGCCTACGAGATCGACATCTACACCGTCACCAAGGACGGAACACTCACCTTCGATGATCGGTCAGACACCGAGGAGGTGGAGCGGGTGCTGGAAGCCATCACCGAAGCTGGCTTTGAATGCGAGCGGGATGAAGCCCCTGACCACATATCCATCGAAATGCCGAGGGATTACTACACGAACGCCGCGCTTGAAAATCTGAGGAAGATGATCCGGAGCAAGGAAACGCTCATCAAAAAAGCCATCGGCGCGGAAGCGTTGCCGATTGAGATAACGGAAGAAAAAGTCGTCTTTCCTTGGTTTAGTGATTTGGAACCGGAAGCTTTTCATGCCTACGCGGCTTTCATTCATAAGCTTTCCAAGACAGCAAAGGAAGCGACAAGAGTGTCGGCAGGCGAAAAGGCGGTCGATAACGAAAAGTACGCCTTCCGCTGCTTCTTGCTGCGGCTCGGCTTTATCGGTGAAGAGTACAAGGCGGACAGAAAGGTGCTGCTCAGAAACCTCAGCGGCTCCTCGGCGTTCAGAAACGGAGGCGCGACCCATGCGGTTTCCGAGTAAAGAAACGGTGGAGCGCGTCCGAAAAGCGTATCCTTCCGGCTGCCGTGTGGTGCTTGTGCGCATGGATGATCCGCAGGCGCCGCCTATCGGCACCAAGGGCACCGTGCTGGGGGTGGACGACATTGGCTCCGTTATGGTTCGCTGGGACAACGGTTCCGGGTTATCCATCGCCTTTGGAGAAGACGAATGCAGGCGGTGCGAGTGATGAAAGACAAGATAAAACAGCAAATTCTCGCTGTCCGGGACACGGGGAAAACCAATATGTTCGATGTGATGTCCGTTCAACGGCTCGCCATTGAGATGGGGCTGTATGCACTCGTGGACTATCTCGAGGAACACCGCGCGGAATATGTGCGCTTTATTCTGACGGGTCGGGCTTAATCCGTGATTTTTTCTAAAAAAACCTCAGAAAAGACTTGCTATTATCCGCGTTTAGAGTGATAGACACACACCAAAACGAACGGAGGAACCAAGCATGAACGCGAACAACGCCTACTTTGAAGAGATGAAAACCATCGGTCAAGCCTTTGAAGAGAAGCGCGCGGCGCACCAGAGCCGCAAACAGGACATCATCGACACGTACGGCTGGGACAGTGAAGAACTGAACGCGTGGTACGCAGAAAAGGACGCCATGCGCTTTCCTTTTGAACAGGGCGCCTGCAAAGCCTATCGCGCCTTTATGGACAGCGTCCGCCGCAAGGAGGATGAACTGGAACTGGACGATTTTCTTTGGGAAACGGAAGTCAAGGATTTTGTCGATACCCTTCGCGGGGCGGGCATCCGGAGCTTCGTGTTTACCAACCAAAGCACGGCGGTCATGGGAAACCTGCACCTGTTGGTGAGCGCAGGCTGCGACCTGCTGGGACCCTGCAAAATCACCCGCACGGAAAACTGCTGGGGCGATGAGGAGCAAACTGAGGTCATGGGCATTCGGTTCAAGGTGAACTAAAAGGAGGATAAAGGCAATGACGGTGAACGAAGCGATGGCGAAATACGGACTCCCCACTCCCACGACGCCGGAAGATTTGGGAATGCGCTGGAGCAAGCTGCTGACCTTTGGAAACAAGGTGCTTATCGCGGGGTACTTCTACAACGGCAAGCACAAGCCCTGCTACTTTGGCGCGGCGTATGAGTTCCTCGGCGAGGATCACAGCTGCGAAGGCGCCGTCGGGCTGCGGGCGGCAAGCGAAATCGCGTTTGAGGACGATGGGCACGCCATCGCCTGGGCAATGAAACAGTAAGAACAAAAAACCACAAGGGACGAGCCGACAGGCTCTGTCTCTCGTACAGAAACATTGATTGTCGCGGCGACGCGGCTTTTTTATTGTCAGAAGGAGGGAGCGCCTTGCGGCGGCTGCGGCATTACAAACCGACGAAGTTCAAAGCGAAGTACTCCGTATACGACAAAGGCAAGGCCGATTACGCCGTATCCTTCATCGAGTGCCTCTGCCATACCAAGGGAGCTTGGGCCGGCAAGCCCTTTGAACTGATCGACTGGCAGGAGAGGATCGTCCGGGATCTGTTCGGCATCGTCAAACCCAACGGCTGCCGGCAGTTCAACACCGCCTATGTGGAGATTCCAAAGAAAATGGGCAAGTCGGAACTGGCGGCCGCCATCGCCCTGCTGCTGTGCTGCGGCGATGGCGAGGAACGCGCCGAGGTCTACGGCTGCGCCGCCGACAGGCAGCAGGCGGCCATTGTCTTTGACGTCGCGGCGGACATGGTGCGGCTGTGCCCGGCGCTGGCCAAGCGCGTCAAGATCCTGACCGCGACCAAGCGCATGATCTTTCAGCCGACCAACAGCTTTTATCAGGTGCTGTCCGCCGAAGCCTACTCCAAGCACGGCTTCAACATCCATGGCGTGGTTTTTGACGAGCTGCATACCCAGCCCAACCGCAAGCTGTTTGACGTTATGACCAAAGGCTCCGGCGACGCGAGGACGCAGCCGCTCTACTTCCTCATTACTACGGCAGGAACAGACACGCACAGCATCTGCTATGAAACGCACCAGAAAGCAAAGGACATCCTCGAAGGCAGGAAGATCGATCCCACATTCTATCCCGTCATCTACGGCGCGGAAGAAGCGGACGATTGGACGGATCCGAAGGTTTGGAAGAAAGCGAACCCATCTCTGGGCATTACGGTCGGCATCGACAAAGTCAAGGCGGCCTGCGACTCGGCGCGGCAAAACCCCGCCGAGGAGAACGCCTTCCGCCAGCTCAGGCTCAACCAATGGGTCAAGCAGTCCGTCCGATGGATGCCGATGGCAAAATGGGACGCCTGTGCTTTCCCTGTTGATGAGAGTGAACTGGAAGGCCGCGTCTGCTACGGCGGGCTTGACCTTTCATCCACCACGGACGTCACGGCTTTCGTGCTCGTGTTCCCACCCTTGGATGAGGAGGACAAATATGTCATCCTGCCCTTCTTCTGGATACCGGAAGAGAACATGGCTCCGCGGGTCGCCCGGGATCATGTGCCGTATGACCTGTGGGAAAAGCAAGGAGTTCTCCAAACCACGGAAGGCAATGTCGTTCACTACGGCTTCATTGAAAAATTCATTGAGCGGCTTGGCGAGCGGTTCAATATCCGCGAGATCGCCTTCGACCGCTGGGGCGCGATCCAGATGGTGCAGAACCTTGAGGGCATGGGCTTTACCGTCGTGCCCTTCGGGCAGGGGTTCAAGGACATGTCCCCGCCGACCAAGGAACTGATGAAGCTGACGCTGGAAAAGAGAATCGCGCACGGCGGACACCCCGTCCTGCGCTGGATGATGGACAACATCTATGTGCGGACGGATCCCGCCGGGAACATCAAGCCGGACAAGGAGAAGTCCACGGAGAAAATAGACGGCGCCGTGGCTACTGTGATGGCGCTGGACCGCGCGATACGCTGCGGAAACGAGACGGGCGCGTCGGTGTACGACCAAAGAGGCTTACTGGTTCTCTGACGGTTCGGCGTGAACGGGCTTTCCAGTCGCTTCAAAGCAAAGCTCGCCGTTCCCGATGTCGACTTGTTCACCAAAGACGTAGTCCCCGTGATGAAACGCCGCGATGTTCATTTCAAGCGCCTCAAGCACCTTGCAGGCGATGTGAAAAGACGCTCGGCGCAGTTTCCTTTTCCCGCTTTCAAACTGCTGGTAGCTTTGCAGCGGTATACCCGCTTTGTCGGCGACAGCCTGCTGTGTCAGGTTCAGAAAGGCTCGGCACTCACGCAGGGCGGCCTCATCGCTGAAGGCAACCAGCCTAAAGCCGGACAGGTTTTCGATTTTTTCCATCTCCATAGCACGCTCCCAATCAAACAATTTACAGGCAATCGCCCGCAATCGCTATGATGAAGGCAATTGCCTGTTTTGTCAACCAAACAGGAGGATTCAATGAAAGTATGGCCCAGGCTCTTTAAGGCGAGGGATAAGCCTTCCAACCGCACGCCAGGCAGCGGCTTCGCCTTTTTCATGGGCGGCAGCGCGTCCGGGAAGATCGTCAATGAACGCTCCGCGATGCAGATGACGGCGGTGTACGCCTGTGTGCGCATCCTGTCGGAGGCGATCGCGGGACTGCCGCTGCATCTATACCGCTATAATCCGGACGGCGGCAAGGAAAAGGCCGTGGATCACCCTCTGTACGCACTGCTCCACGATGAACCGAACCCGGAAATGAGTTCCTTTGTGTTCAGGGAAACGCTCATGACGCATCTGCTGCTCTACGGCAACGCCTACGCGCAGATCATCCGCAACGGCAAGGGCGATGTGGTCGGGCTGTATCCGCTGATGGCAAGCAAGATGAGCGTCAACCGCGACACTAACGGGCAGCTCTATTACCAATACACACGCTCCATGGATGAAGCGCACGCGTTGAAAGGTGAAATGGTGAACCTGCCTCCTCACGATGTGCTGCATATTCCGGGGCTGGGCTTTGACGGACTGGTCGGGTACTCCCCGATCGCGATGGCCAAGAACGCCATCGGGCTGGCTATAGCGACTGAGGAATACGGCAGCAAGTTTTTCGCCAATGGCGCGGCACCCAGCGGCGTGCTGGAACACCCCGGCACCATTAAGGACCCGTCCCGCGTTCGGGACTCCTGGCAGCAGACCTTCGGGGGCTCTTCCAACAGCAACAAGATCGCGGTGCTGGAAGAGGGCATGAAGTACACGCCCATCTCCATTGCCCCGGAACAGGCGCAGTTCTTGGAAACGCGCAAGTTTCAAATCAACGAGATCGCGCGCATCTTTCGCGTGCCGCCGCACATGGTGGGCGATCTGGAAAAGTCGAGCTTTTCCAACATCGAGCAGCAGAGCCTTGAGTTTGTGAAATACACCCTCGATCCGTGGGTGATCCGCTGGGAGCAGTCCCTCACGCGGTCGCTGTTTACCAAGGACGAAAAGAAAAAGCTGTTTGTGAAGTTCAATGTTGAGGGCTTGCTGCGCGGCGATTATCAGAGCCGAATGAACGGGTATGCGACCGCGCGGCAGAACGGCTGGATGAGCGCGAACGACATCCGGGAACTGGAGAACCTTGACCGCATTCCCAAGGCTGACGGCGGCGATCTCTACCTCATCAACGGCAACATGCTCCCGCTGCGTCAGGCGGGCGCCTTTGCGAATACCGAAAGTGAAAGAAAGGAGGAACAGGAAGGTGAAGAAGTTTTGGGCTTGGAAAAACCAGACGGACGCGGAGCCGTCCTCGGCGCGGGTGCTTGAACTTTACGGCACCATTGCCGAGGAAAGCTGGTTTGACGACGACATCACGCCCGAAATGTTTAGGAGCGAACTGTTTTCAGGGACGGGACCGATTACCGTCTGGATCAATTCGCCGGGCGGCGACTGCGTGGCGGCCAGCCGAATCTACGCCATGCTCATGGACTACAAGGGCGATGTGACGGTGAAGATTGACGGCATCGCGGCCTCCGCCGCGTCCGTGGTCGCCATGGCGGGAACCGAGGTGCTCATGGCGCCGACCGCGCTCATGATGATCCATAACCCGCAGGCGCTGGCCTTCGGCGATCACGCGGACATGGAAAAGGCTATCGATATGCTCGCCGAGGTTAAGGAAAGCATCATCAACGCCTATGAGATCAGGACGGGTCTGCCAAGAAAGCAGCTCGCCCGCATGATGGACGACACCACTTGGATGAACGCGAAGAAGGCGATGGAGCTGGGCTTTGCGGACGGCATCTTAACGGATGAAAAACATGAATCGGTGACAAACGCAGAGAGCTACGCGTTCTCCGAGTCAGCGGTGGAGCGTTCCCTTTTCAACAAGATTTCCGGCAAGGCCAAAAACAAGCCGGAGAAGAAACCCCAAGGACGCCCGGTCGATGAACTTCGGGCGTCCCTTTATAAAAAACTGCTTTAAGCAAGGAGGATTCAATCATGACGATTACTGAGATGCGCAGCAAGAGAGCCAAGCTGTGGAACACGATGGAGGGCTTCCTCGAAACCCACAGGAACGACATGGGCGTGTTGTCCGCCGAGGATGACGCAGCCTATACCAAGATGGAACAGGATCTGGACAGCCTGACCAATGAGATCAAGCGCATGGAACGCCGGGACGCGATTGAGGCGGAACTGAATAAGCCCGTGAGCGGCCCGATCACTGAAGCGCCCGAAAAGGGAACGCTTCTCAAAGAGAAGCAAGGCCGCGCGTCCGACGCCTACCGGGAGGACTTTGACCGCCACCTGCGCGGCAAGCTGCTCGTGCATAACGTGCTGTCCGAAGGTGTGGACGCGGACGGCGGCTATCTCGTGCCGATTGAGTTTGAGCGCGACATCGTGACTGCGCTTGAGGAAGAGAATGTCCTTCGCTCACTGGCCAAGATCATTACCACGCGCCATGAGCGCAAGATTCCCATCGCCACAGGGCACTCGAGGGCGCAGTGGACGGCGGAGAACGCCGCCTATACCGAGAGCAGCCCGACCTTCGGTCAAAAGCAGATCGACGCCTTCAAGCTGACCGACCTGTGCCGAGTGAGCGTGGAACTGCTGCAGGATTCCGCTTTCGATATTGAAAACTACCTCATGAAGGAGTTCGCCCGCGCCTTCGGCATCGCCGAGGAGGAAGCCTTCTGCGTGGGTACGGGCACCAACCAGCCCACGGGCATTTTCACCGCTTCCGGCGGCACGGTTGGCGTGACGGCCGCGGCCAGCAACGCCATCACGGCGGATGAACTGATCAGCCTGGTCTACGCGCTCAAGTCCCCGTACCGCAGGAACGCGAAGTTCCTCATGAACGACGCGACCATCTCCGCCATCCGCAAGCTGAAGGATCAAAACGGCGCGTACCTCTGGCAGCCGTCCGTTCAGGCAGGTCAGCCGGACAGACTCCTTGGCTACGAGATTTATACTTCCCCGTATGTTCCGACCTTGGCGGCAGACGCGCTGACGGTAGCCTTCGGCGACTTCAAGAACTACTGGATCGGCGACCGCGCCGGACGCACCGTGCAGCGTCTCAATGAGCTCTACGCCACCAATGGCCAGATCGGCTATGTGGCGACCGAGCGCGTGGACGGCAAGGTGATCCTGCCGGAAGGCATTCAGCTGCTGAAGATGAAGGCTTCCGCTTAAGAAAGGAGGCGGCGGTGATGGATACGCTGCTTGACAAGGTCAAAGCGAACCTGATTCTGACACACTCAGAAGACGATGCCCTGCTGAAGCAGTACATCACCGCCGCCGTCTCCTACGCGGAGAGCTATCAGCACATCGCGGAGGGCTATTACGCGCAGAACCCAATGCCCCCGACCACGGAGCAAGCGGTGATCATGCTGGCCAGCCATTTCTTTGAGTCGCGGGACGGCTCGACGGGCGGCTTCTTCGCTGACAGCGCAAGCGCCGCGCGGCAGGTCTGGAGCACCGTAAACCTGCTCCTGCGCCTGGACAGGAGGTGGCAGGTGTGAGCTTTGGAAAAATGAACGCAGGCATCACTCTCTTAGAAAAACAGTTTACGCTGGATGCCGATGGGTTCAAATCGGAAAGCGACAGAACGGTCGCGACCATCCGCGCTTACCGGGAAGGCCGGCACGGAAGTGAGCAGTGGGCGAACCGTGCCGCTTTCTCGACCGCGACCGACCTTTTCCGTTTTCGCGTGATACCCGGTCTCAGCGTGACAACGGACATGAAGATTCTCTGTGACGGGCATGTCTTTGAGATTATCTCTGTCGAGGATGTCAAAGGCCGAAAGATGTATCTTGATGTGCTGGGAAAGGAAGTGACCGAGAGTGGCTAAAGCGGTCTTCACGATGCCGGAGGATTTCCTGATGAAAGTCTCCAAACTGGGCAATCAGACGGACGAGATCCTGCCGAAGGTGCTGGCGGCTGGCGCGGAGATCGTGGAAGCAAAGGTGCGCTCCAACCTCGCGTCCGTCATTGGCAAAGGAACCAAAGAACCATCACGCTCGACGGGGCAGCTCTTGTCCGCGCTGGGCACTTCGCCCGCGCTGCGGGACAGAAACGGCGATTTCGATGTGAAGGTCGGTTTTGCCGAGCCGAGGAAGGACGGCGAGAGCAACGCGAAGATCGCGACGATTCTTGAATACGGAAAACCAGGACAGCCCGCCAAGCCGTTTATGAAAAGCGCCAAGTCCGCGGCAAAGAACGCCTGCATTGAGGCGATGAAGGCACAATTGGAAGAAGAGGTGAGGAACCTATGAGCCTGCTCTCCGAGATTGCCGCGGCGGTCACGCTTTGCTCTCTGCCCGTGGAAACGGGCGTGTTTTCAGGCAAGCCGCCGGACGCGTATGTGGTCATTACCCCGCTGTCTGACAGGTATGAACTGCACGCGGACGACGCGCCCGGCTATGAAACGCGGGAGGCGCGGCTCTCTCTGTTTTCCAAAGGCAACTATCTTCAGCAAAAGCGGCGGCTCTGCAAGGCGCTGCTTGAGGCTGACTTTCTCATTACCGACAGACGGTACCTCGGACACGAGGACGATACCGGCTTTCACCATTACGCCATCGATGTGGCGAAACTATATGCAACGGAGGATTAAACAAAATGGCGACCATTGGTCTTGATAAACTGTACTACGCCAAAATCACGGAGGGCGCGGACGGAACGGAAACCTATGAAACGCCCGTGCCGCTGGCCAAGGCCATGACGGCGGAACTGTCGGTGGAGCTTGCCGAGGCGACGCTGTACGCGGACGACGGCGCGGCGGAAGTCGTGAAGGAATTTCAAAGCGGCACGCTGACCCTTGGAGTGGATAACATCGGAACGGCGGTTGCGGAAACACTGACCGGCGCGAAAATGGACGACAACAAGGTGCTGATCTCCGCCTCGGAGGACGGCGGCGCGCCGGTAGCGATCGGCTTTCGCGCCAAGAAAGTCAACGGCAAGTACCGCTATTTCTGGCTCTATCGCGTGAAGTTCGGCATTCCCGCCACCAACCTGACGACCAAGGGCGAGAGCATCGAGTTCTCCACCCCGTCCATTGAGGGCACCGTGCTGCGCAGGAACAAGCCGGACGCGCAGGGAAAGCACCCGTGGAAAGCGGAAGTGTCCGAAGACGACGCGCAGGTGGCGGCAGCCACCATCTCGAACTGGTATCAGAGCGTTTATGAGCCGACCTTCGCGGCCGGCGGCGAAGGCTGAGGAGGATAACAAAATGGACGAACGAAGCGCTGTTATTAAGATTGGCGGGCAGGAATATGAGCTGCTCCTGACCACCAGAGCGACCAAGGAAATTGCCAAACGCTACGGCGGGCTGGAAAGCCTGGGCGACAAGCTGCTGAAAGCGGAAAACTTCGAATTGGCGCTGGATGAGATCGTTTGGCTCCTGACGCTGCTGTGCAACCAGAGCATCCTTGTCCACAACTTGGGCCACCCGGACGACCCAAAGCCGGAGCTGACGCAGGAGGCGGTCGAGCTGCTCACATCGCCCATGGAGCTTGCGGATTACAAGGACGCGATCATGGAAGCGATGGTTAAGGGTACCAAACGAAATGTCGAGAGTGAGCACGACTCAAAAAACGCGTAAGTCGGGTAAGCGATGAAGAACTGTTTACCCGACTGTTTTATTACGGCGTCTGCCAGCTGCGCCTTTCGCCTGAAGCGTTCTGGCTGACGCCGTTTGGTTTGCTGCTGGATCTGTGGGAATGCCACAAGCAATGGCATGGCATCGCCAAGCCGAAGCTGAATCTGACGATTGATGATGTGATTCCTTATGGCATATAGCCTTTGACATAGAACTTGCGTCGCTTTCGTTGCAAGTTTGATGCGTTTCTTGATTTTTCGCGGGATAAGCGGTATACTTCATATCGAAGTAACGACGCAAGCGACGCAAGTAAGAGGTAATCAGCATGATAAAAAGAGATTTTTATCTGGAGCATGTGATCCGTTCGATGTGGAATGGGGACATCAAGGTAATCACCGGCATCAGAAGATGCGGAAAGTCCGTTCTTCTTTTTGAACTGTTCTATGCGTACTTGCTTGAGCATGGTGTACACGAGGATGCAATCATCCGAATCGAACTGGATCAGCGACGGTTTTATGCCTACCGCAATCCCATTGTGTTGTGCGACTTTGTAGAGGATAAGGTTCGAAACGCGCCGGACAAGTCTTTCTATCTGTTCATCGATGAGGTTCAGCTGACGACCAAAACAGCAGACAAGAAACACGGGAATATCGAGGTTACAATTTATGATATGCTCAATGAGCTGAAAGCGTATCGGAATTTGGATGTTTATGTCACGGGGAGCAATTCAAAAGGGCTGTCAAGCGATATAGCGACAGAGTTCAGAGGGCGCGCGACACAAATCCGCGTTTATCCGCTGTCCTTTAAAGAATACTATGCTTATGTCGGCGGTGACGAAAGAAAGGCTTTGGATGCCTATATGCTTTACGGCGGTATGCCGAGAATCCTGTCCATGGAAACAGATAAAGACAAAAAAGACTATCTTTCGGCCCTATACGGCGAACTGTACATCAAGGATATCGTCGAGCGCAACAGGATTGAACGGGAAGATATTCTGAATGATATTCTGGATTTTCTGGCGTCGCAAGTCAGTTCGCTCACAAATCCGACCAATATGGCCAACGCCTTGGCGAGCACGCGAAAGGAAAAGGTCAACCCCGCATTGATCGCCAATTATGTGCAATACGCGATTGATTCTTTCCTGCTGCAGATGGCCAGACGGTACGATGTGAAAGGCAAAACATATTTTCATTATCCCAACAAGTACTATTATACCGATATAGGCCTTCGCAATGCGCGGCTGAACTATCGGCAGTATGATCCCGGCCATATGATGGAGAATATCATCTACAACGAATTGATCCGAAGGGGATATTCCGTTGATGTGGGTGTGGTTTTCGACAGAACCGGCAATCAAAATGTTCAAAAGGAAATTGATTTTGTTGTCAATGATGGGGACAAACGAATCTATATCCAATCCGCTTTCCGAATGGATACAGAAGAAAAGGCGTCCTCGGAACGAAAGTCACTTCTGCTCACAAAAGACTTCTTTCAAAAAATCGTCATCCGCATGGACATTCCTCACCAATTCTACGATGATGACGGGATCTATCATTGCAACCTGACCGATTTTCTGCTTGGAAAAGTTGACCTGTTTTGAAAAACCATCATTTTGTCGCTTGAAAGCATCTGTTTGAAAGAACGGATGCTTTCTGAATAATAGAGCCTAAACAGGTTCTTTTTTTATGCCATTCAGGGGGAGGTGAAGACGCGTGGCGGATAATTTCGGGCTGAAGATCGGCATTGAGGGCGAAAAGGAGTTCAAGAAAGCCCTGTCTGACATCAATCAGTCATTCAAGGTGCTGGGTTCAGAAATGAAACTGGTTTCCTCGCAGTTCGACAAGAACGACAAGTCCGTTCAGGCGCTTTCGGCGCGCAATGCCGTGCTGAACAAGGAAATTGAAGCCCAGCAGCGGAAGATCGACACGCTGCGCTCCGCCCTTGAGAACGCGTCCGCCTCCTTTGGCGAAACGGATCGCCGCACGCAGAGCTGGCAGATCCAGCTGAACAACGCGCAGGCCGCCCTGAACGAAATGCGGGGTGAGCTGAAGGATAACAATACTGAACTCGAAAAAGCGAAGGCTGAATACGACCAGAACGGAAACGCCGTCAAAGGGATGTCCGGCGAGATGAACTGCGCGGCAACGAACGCGGACGAACTGAAAAAAGAACTCACGGACGCCGGGGACGCGGCGGACAAGTCGGAAGGCAAGTTTGAAAAGCTCGGCTCCGTCCTGAAGGGCATCGGCGCGGCCATGGGCGCGGTTGTTGTTGCGGCCGGCGCGGCGGCTGTGAAGCTCGGAACGGAAGTCGTTTCCGCCTATGCGGACTATGAGCAGCTGGTTGGCGGCGTCGATACCCTGTTTAAATCTTCTTCCGGAAAGCTGCAGCGTTACGCCGCGAACGCCTACAAGACGGCGGGGCTTTCGGCGAACGACTACATGGAAACCGTCACCGGCTTTTCCGCCAGCCTGATTTCATCCCTCAGCGGCGATACTGACAAAGCCGTTAAATACGCTGATATGGCCATCACGGACATGTCGGACAACGCCAACAAGATGGGCAGCGATATGTCGACGCTGCAAACAGCGTATCAGGGCTTTGCCAAACAGAATTATACGATGCTGGATAACCTAAAGCTCGGCTACGGCGGCACCAAGACCGAAATGGAACGCTTGCTGAAGGACGCGCGGGCGATTTCAGGCGTGGAGTACAACATCGACTCCTACGCGGATGTTGTGCAGGCCATCCATGTGATTCAGACGAGCATGGACATCACTGGCACGACCGCCAAGGAAGCGGAGCGTACCATCGCGGGCTCCGTGAACGCCATGCAAAGCGCGCTTCAAAACCTTATTGTGGGCCTTGGTTCAGCCGACGCGGACATGGAGCTGCTCACAAGCAACATGGTTTCGTCGTTCAAGGATGTGATGAAAAACATCACGCCGGTTCTGCAAAACATTGTAGCGGCGCTGCCCGCAGCAACGGGCGCGCTGCTTGACGCGGCGGCGGAGCTTCTCCCTACCCTGCTTGGGGCGGTTACGGAGCTGTTCTCTCAGGTGCTGAGCACGGTGCTGAACCTGCTGCCCAGCCTGATCCCCGCTGCGGTGCAGGCGGTCATGACCATTGTGAACGCGCTGATTGAGAACCTGCCGCTGCTGATTGAGGCGGCTGTTCAGCTCGTGGCCGCGCTCACGCAGGGGTTAGGTGAAGCCCTGCCCGCACTTGTTCCGGCGGCGGCGCAGGCGATTGTGACCATTGTTCAAGGATTGATCACAAACCTGCCGATGCTGCTGGACGCCGCTTTGCAGCTGATCACGGGGCTGGCGCAGGGGCTGCTTGCCGCTCTCCCGACGCTGATTCAGGCGCTGCCCGCCATTATTACCGGCATTGTGACCTTTATTGTGGGCGCCGTTCCGCAAATCATTGACGCGGGCATCCGGCTGCTGACCGCGCTCATCGGGGCGCTGCCGGAGATCATCGCCGCCATTGTCGAGGCGCTTCCGCAGATTATTGCCGGGATTGTGACCGCTGTTATCGGCGGCATTCCGCAGATTGTAGAAGCGGGCGTGCGCCTTTTGACCAGCCTGATTACCAACCTTCCGTCCATTCTCGCGACCATCGTGGCGTCCATCCCCCAGATCATTACGGGCATTGTGACGGCGCTCGGCGAGGGTGTCGGCAAGGTGGCCGAGGTTGGCGTGAATCTGGTGAAGGGGCTGTGGGAAGGCATAAAGTCGCTTAAAGACTGGCTTTGGAACAGCGTATCCGGATGGATTTCCGGCATCTGGAACGGGATTAAGGACTTCTTCGGCATTCACTCGCCGTCCGCCGAAATGGCGTGGATCGGGCAGATGCTGGTTAAGGGTCTGGCCAACGCGATTGACGCGGACGGCGGCAAGGCTGTCCGCGCGGCTGACCGCATGGCGGATAAGATCAACCGCTCGATGTCGGCCATCTCGTATGACTCGGCCGGCTTTGTCTCGCCCGCTTTCGGCAGTATAAGCAGCGGTTCGCCTTTCGGGTACGGACGGGAAACCGGGAATGTAAACCTTTCAGGCAACAACTTTTACATCCGGGATGAGAGCGATATTCGTTCGCTTGCCCTCGAAATCGCGCAGCTGACCCGCCGCAAACAGGTGGGCATGGGGCTGCGTATGGCGTAAGGAGGTTTCAATGAACGCATGGTTCTCATTTAACGGCAGAAAAAGCTCAGAGTTCGGCATCCGTGTGCTCAGGCAGCCCGCCCTGATACGGCCGCTGGAGCGCGTCGCTCGAACCGTTGTGCCCGGACGCCCCGGCACGCTTGTCACAACGCAGGGAGAGGATGTGTATGACGATATTCTCTTGGAAATGGAATGCTATCTGCCGGACACGAGCCGGATCAGCGAGATAAACGCCTGGCTGAAGGGCGGCGGGGATCTTGAACTCTCCGGCAGACCCGGCGGGCATTACCGGGCAAGGGTCAATAACCAAATCAGTTTTGAAAAAATGCTCAGGGTCAACCCGCACGTGTCATTCGGCGTGATCTTCCGATGTTTCCCCTTTTGGTACAAGGACAATGTGCCGGACATTACAGTCACCGCTTCCGGCACGATGGTCACGAACTCTGGCACCGTCTATGCCGAGCCGATCCTCACGGTGCATGGCACAGGCAATATTTCGCTCATGGTCGGCACAACGCTGGTGGAGCTTGAGAATATTCAGGGGAACATTACGCTGGACTGTGAGTTGAAGGAAGCCTACTCCGGCGGCACGCTCATGAACAGCCGCATGACGGGCGATTTCCCAAGGCTCCAGCCCGGCGCGAACGCGGTCAGCTGGTCAGGCGCGGTGACAAAAGTGGTCATTCAGCCAAGGTGGCGGGAACTATAAGAAAAGCCGTACAGGGTTTCCCATACGGCTTTTGCCTATTTCCCGAACAGATCGCTGTGCGTTCCTGTTCGGGACAGCGTTAAAACCAAAACACTCTCTTCAATCCGATAGACCAGCAGCCAATCCGGCTGAATGTGGCATTCCCGGTGCCCCTTCCAGTTCCCAGAAAGTTCATGATCCCGGCACGCGTCCGGCAAGGGCTTTCCCATTGCCAGCAGCTCGATCACCGCGTCCAACAGCTCGATCTTCAGCCCGCGTTTGATCGCCAGCTTATAGTCCTTCTTAAAGACCGTCGTTACCTTGACGGTATAGACGGTCGGTTTCATCCTTTCAGGTCAGCGAAAAGCGCATCCAGATCGGTATAGCCTTTAACCGACGGATCCTTCGCTATCCTTTCCGCTTCCAGCATCGCGGCAACGGTCTCTTTGTTCGGCTGACGCACGGAAATCTCAAAGGGAATCTTGCCGTCGCGGAGCGACTGACGGACAAAAATGTTGAAGGCCGTCGAGAGGTTCATGCCCAGTTCGTCGAACAGGGAATCCGCCCGCGCTTTCAAATCGCTGTCCATGCGGATGCTGATGTTGGTGGTCGCCTTGGCCATACAATCGTCTCCTTTCCTTAGGTGACTTCATTATACTTCATTTGCACGATAATTGCAATGCAATACACGAGTTAAGCCGTAATTACTCTATGGATAATTATAAGGAGGTGATTCCCCATGATCTGCGTCTATCCCGCCGACTGCATGGACTTTTCGACCAACGGCAACGGCACCCTCGATCCTCTTTCGGCTGTGGTGACTGAGACCCTGAACGGCGAGTATGAGCTGGAGCTGGTGCATCCCATCGATGAGGCCGGAAAATGGCAGCGGCTGGTGGAGGGGTGCATCCTCCGCGCTCCCGTCCCCGCCGCCATGACGCCCCGCGTGAACTTCTCCGCGCCGGGCGATGACAGCAGGACGGAGGTCTGGCGGGTCGAGACCGACTTCGCGGGCGCGGAAACCCGGCGCGGCACCTTGCGCCTGAGAACCGGCCCTGGCACGGGCTATCGGGTCATCGCCTCGTACAAGAACGGCTCCTTTGTGCAGGTGCTGAATAAAACCAACAGCGGCTGGTACGAGGTGACCGCCCCGGACGGCAAGCGCGGCTATATGTCCACCGCCTATCTTAGGCTGGATCACACGGAAGGTTCGGTGTCGCAGGCGGTGTCCTCCGTGGTGCGGGCGCGACAGCTTCGGGATCAGCCCTTCCGCATCTATCGTGTCGTGCCGGAGCTTGATAGAATCACGGTGTACGCCCGCCATGTGTTCTATGACCTGCTCGACAATATGGTCAAAAGCTATAAGCCCTCGCCCAATGTGGCGGGGGCTTCGGTCGTCAAGACGCTGTCCGCGTCCTGCCTGTCCCCGCATGATTTCACCTTCTATTCTGACCTTGACGGCACAGCGGAAGAAGTCGCGTTTGAAAACGTCAACCCTGTGGAAGCCCTGCTGGGCGAAGGCGGGGTGATCGAAAAGTACCGTGGCGAACTCACGCGGGACTGGTGGGATGTGTTTGTGGTGAAGCGCGTCGGTACAGACAATGAGGTACAGATCCGAGAGGCGAAGAACCTGCTGGGCATCAGCTATGATGTTGACCTGACGAATGTCGTGACCCGCATCATGCCCACCGGGGAAGATAAGGACGGGAATATCCTCTATCTGCCGGAAGTGTATCTGGACAGCCCGCACCTTGGCAGCTACCCGCACCCGAAATGGCTGCACCTTGCGGTACAGGACGCCAAGGAGGAAACCGAGGGCGAGGAGATCAAGACCAAGGAGCTGTGTTACGTTGCCATGCGCGACGCGGCGCGGGAACAGTTCGCGGCGGGCTGTGACCTGCCCACCGTGACGCTGAATGTCGACTTCATCAACTGCGCGGACACCGAGGAATACAAGGACTACGGCTTTCTGCAAAGCATCTGCCTTGGCGACGCGGTGCGGGTGATTGCCCCGCGTATTGGCGTTTGGGTGTCCATGCGCATGACGCGGTACGCCTACGACTGCCTGACGGAAAAGTACACGCAGATGACCCTCGGCACGGTCGCGGACACCGTGGAAGGCAACATCATCTCCGCGCGGCAGCTGCCTTCGGGGATCATCACCGGCGGCAAGCTGGCCATTAACTCGGTTGGTCAGGGCGCGCTGCGGTCCGGCTCGGTGGGGAATGTGCAGATCAAACTCGCCGCCATCGAAACCGCGCACATTCAGGATGCCGCGATCACCAAGGCAAAGATCGCCGAGGCGGCCATTGGTTCCGCGCAGATTGAGAACGCCGCCATCACGCGGGCGAAAATCGGTGAGGCGGCGATAGGCTCGGCGCAAATCGAGAACGCCGCGATTGAGCGGGCAAAAATCAAGGAAGGCGCTATCGGCTCGGCGCAGATTGACACGGGCGTTATTACTTCGGCGCATATTGGCAGCGGCGAAATCCAAGAAGCGAACATTGCCGACGCCGCGATCACGAGCGCCAAGGTTCAGGACGCCGCCATAACGCAGGCAAAGATTCAGGACGCGGCGATTTCCTCCGCCAAGATTGAGGACGCCGCCATCACCAACGCCAAGATCGCCGGAGCGGCCATCGGGACGGCGAACATTCAGGACGGCGCGATTGTGCGGGCGAAAATCCTCGACGGGGAAATCACCACCGCCAAGATTGCCGACCTGTCGGTGACCGACGCGAAGATCGCTGATCTGGCCGTGACCACCGCGAAGATTGCGCAGGCGGCCATTACCAACGCACAGATTGCCAACGCCGCGATTGACACGGCGCAGATCGCCCTCGGCGCGATCACCGCCGCGCTCATCCAAAACGGCGCGGTCGGCACCGCGCAGATAGCCGACGCCAGCGTGACCGACGCGAAGATTGTCGAACTGACCGCCAATAAGATCACGGCGGGCGTGCTGTCCGTCGAGCGGCTCATCATACGGGGCAACGAGCAGTCGCTGGTCTACGCGATCAACAACATGGGCGAACTGGTGTCGACACAGGTGGACACCATTGACGGCTATGTCCTCACCGAGCGCACGATCACGGCGGACAAGATTGTCGCCCACGCCATCACCGCCAACGAGCTGGCCGCGCACACGATTACGGCGAACGAGATTCTTTCGGGAACGATTACCAGCGCGGAAATCGCCGCCGAAACAATTACCGGCTCCAACATCCAGGCGGGAACGCTGACGACCTCGCATGTCGCGGCGGACTTTGGGCAAACGCTCGACCTGTCCAGCAACCAGAGCGTCGCGCTGAGTGTGGAGCAGGCGCTGTCGGATATGGAGATCGGCGGCAGGAACTATCTCCTGCAGTCGGAAGGGGCACGGACGCTGGACAGCGCGGACGAGTTCTTCGATTACCCCCTGAGCGAGGCGATGCGGGAGTCCAAGGATGTGGACTTCACCTTCTCGGCGGACGTGAGCGCGACAGCGGATCTCACCATCGGGGTGTCCATCGTCAACGGCGAGGGGCTGGGGATGCACTTTATGAACCTGCGGAGCATTTCAACAGAGGAACAGCCGCGCTTCGTCCAAACGCTGCGCATCACCGTGCCGCCGCAACTGGCTGAGAACGCCCACGGCCTGCGCGTGCGCGTCACCGAGGGCACGGGCATCTTGACTGTCGCCAAGGCGAAGTTGGAGTCCGGCACCGTCGCCACTGCTTACCTGCCCGCGCCGGAGGACGCGGAGAACAGCCTTGAAGAAAAGCTGGCCGCGATTCGGGCGCGGATCACCGCTGACGGCGAGGGCATCCGCCAGGAGGTCAGGGCGACCTACGCCCTCGCGGCAGACCTTGATCGGACTTCCCGGCAGGTGTCCACCCTGTCCGAGCAGACGCAGAATAACTTCACTTGGTCCTTTACTTCAAACACCCTGAACACAGCGGGCAGTCAGAACCTCTCGATTACC
>R16__coassemble_994_pt1 | contig 46948 bp, 37 predicted proteins | sample R16__metabat2_low_PE_015 | metagenome-assembled genome bin R16 | reverse complement strand
CGCGCGTCTCAAAATTTTGAGAATTCGAGCCTGACCCCAACGGTTCATTTTCAGTCGTGCAGCGCGCGAGGGTGGGCGCTCGCGAATACCTCGCGCAAAGTCTGGGCACTGACCTTCGTGTAAATCTGCGTCGTAGTAACCGAGGCATGCCCAAGCATCTCTTGCACAATCCTTACATCCGCACCGCCTTGAAGCAGGTGGGTGGCGAAAGAGTGGCGGAAAGTGTGGGGCGAAATATGCTCGAGCCCGGCCCGCCCAGCAGCCGCCTGAATCTCATTCCACGCCGACTGGCGCGTGAGCGCTCCCCCACGCGAGTTCAAAAAGAGCGCGGGAGTGCCCTTGCCCTTGGCAGCCAGCGCAGGACGCGCCCTAACCAAATACGCCGCAATCGCTTCGCGCGCATAACTGCCAAGCGGAAGAATCCGCTCCTTACGCCCCTTACCAAAGAGCCGCACCGTGGCGTTATCGAGATCGACGTCGTCAAGAGACAAACCCGTAGCTTCAGAAACGCGCGCTCCAGTACCGTAGAGCAACTCGAAGAGCGCCCGATTGCGCAAGGAAGCCGGCGTATCCCCGACACCCGCGGAGTCGATGAGCAACTGCATCTGTTCTACAGTGATCGCTTTGGGCAATCGCAGACCGAGTTTCGGGGGATGCAAGTCGAGCGCTGGATTCGAGTCAGTAAGCCCCTCGTCAAACATAAAGCGATGCCAGCCACGCACGGCCGCAACCATCCGCACCACACTCGAAGGCGCGAAGCTTCGCCCAGCTCCGCCGTCACTCACAAAATCCACGAAGGAAGCGCAGTCTTCAGGGCTAATATCCCCAACGTGCTCGATCCGGCGCCCGCTCAAATGCTCGAGGTAATAGTCGAGATCTCGCCGATATGCAACTACAGTGTTGGCCGAGAGTGAGCGCTCAACTTCCAAATGGTCAAGGTACCTGCGCAAGGCTCGTTCGAGGGTTATCCCGCTGATCTTGCCCATCGCTCCCCCGCCGTTATTGACTCGAATTAATCGCTGCGCCGCCCCACACATTTTGAAGCTTTCACCCGCGCAATTGGTATCATAATTGGGTGTGATAATGAGCGCTAGCAAACGCTCGCGCAACGATTTTTATAACTTCAAGAAAAGGTAAGCACATGCCGTCATTTGAGTGGACCGAACTTGATCAGCGAGCCGTAGATACCGGTCGCGCCCTTGCAGCGGACGCCGTACAGAAAGTTGGGAACGGTCACCCTGGTACCGCGATTTCACTTTCTCCTGCAGCTTATCTGCTTTTCCAGAAGGTTATGCGCCACGATCCGAGCGATGCGAAGTGGCTCGGCCGCGACCGTTTCGTGCTCTCTATTGGGCACTCTTCGCTCACGCTTTACAATCAGCTTTTCTTCTCCGGCTACGGTCTGGAACTCGACGACCTCAAGGCGCTTCGCACCGAAGGTTCCTTGACCCCAGGTCACCCTGAGTATGGCCACACCGATGGCGTAGAAATGACCACCGGCCCGCTCGGCCAGGGCCTCTCCTCCGCCGTGGGTATGGCTATGGCAGCGCGCCGCGAACGCGCTTTGCTCGATCCTGAAGCTCCAGCTGGCCAGAGCCCGTTCGACCACTTCATCTACGTATTTGTGGGTGACGGCGACTTGGAAGAGGGCGTGACCTCCGAAGCTTCCTCGCTGGCCGGCACCCAGAAGCTGGGCAATCTCGTCGTGATTTACGACGACAACAAGATTTCGATCGAAGACGATACCCGCATCGCTTTCTCCGAAGACGTGCTCGCTCGCTACGCAGCATACGGCTGGCACACTCAGAGCGTCGAGTGGCTGCGCGGCGATGGCAGCTACGAGGAAGACGTCGAGGCTCTGTATCAGGCGATCGAGGCTGCAAAGGCTGAAACCGACCGTCCATCGATTATCAAGCTTTCGACCATCATCGCTTGGCCGGCACCGAAGGTCCAGAATTCTGCAGCGGCGCACGGCAATGCGCTTGGCGACGAAGTAATTCGCGAGCTCAAGGAGACTCTCGGCCTCAACCCGGACGAAACCTTTGGCGTAGCTCCAGAGGTACTCGATTACACCCGCACCAACGCCCAGAAGCGCGCTGAAGAGTTGCGCGGCGCATGGGATGCGAAGTTCGAGCAGTGGCAGCAGGCCAACCCTGAGCGTGCCCAGCTGCTTGAGCGCTTGCTCCGCCGTGAGCTTCCAGAAGGTTGGGAAGCTTCACTGCCAGTCTTCTCTAGTGAAAAGGCAATCGCCACCCGCGCAGCCTCGGGCAAGGTACTCACCGCGCTCAAGGACGCTCTCCCAGAGCTCTGGGGCGGTTCGGCAGACCTCGCCGGATCTAATAACACGACGATGGACGGCGAACCTTCGTTCTTGCCAGAAGAGCGTTCTTCGGCCAAGTTCCCAGGCCACCCAGGTGGGCGCACCCTCCACTTTGGTATTCGTGAGCACGCCATGGGCTCGATCGTGAACGGCATTGCGCTGCACGGTCTCACTCGCCCATATGGCGGCACGTTCTTCGTCTTTGCTGACTACATGCGCGCCGCCGTGCGTCTGGCTGCAATTATGGAGATTCCGTCGACCTTCGTCTGGACTCATGACTCCGTGGGCGTAGGCGAAGATGGCCCGACTCACCAGCCAGTCGAGCACTTGTGGGCATACCGCATGATTCCGGGACTGGACATCGTGCGCCCAGCTGACGCGAACGAGACTGCAATGGCATGGCGCGGTATTCTTGAGCGCAGCGATCGCCCAGCTGGCATTATCCTGACCCGTCAGGGCCTTCCAGTCTTCGAGCGCGGCGAAGGTGAGGCAGACGGCGACACGCTCGCTTCTGTCGACGGCGTACTGAAGGGCGGTTACGTACTCGCCGCCGGTACCGACGTAGCGCTAATCGCCACCGGTTCCGAAGTACAGGTCGCGCTTGCAGCTCGTGAAGAGCTCGCTCAGCAGGGCGTTTCGGCCCGCGTGATTTCGATGCCAAGCCTCGAGTGGTTCAACGAGCAGAGCGCTGAGTACCGCGAGTCGGTGCTGCCAGCTGCGATGCGCGCCCGCGTGAGTGTGGAAGCTGGCGTAACTCTGCCGTGGAAGGCGATCGTGGGCGATGCTGGCCGCATGGTTGGCATTGATCACTTCGGCGAGTCGGCCTCCGGCAACCTGCTGCTCAAGAAGTACGGTATTACGGCGGAGGCAGTCGTAGCTGCTGCTCAGGAATCGCTTGCTGCTGTGCGCGAAGCGTGAGCTTGTAACGCGACTCAAGGATAGGAGATTTGGGGTTATGATCGGCGAAACTGAACGGATCGAGCGTGTGCAACAAGCATGCGATGATGCCGCTTGGCTTTTCGCCGAAAGTGGCGGCGAGGATGGCTTCGTCCCAGTGGTGATTGCTATCCCCGCCCCTCCCCTCACTAATGCAGTCTCGCAAGTGCGCAATTTGTGGGACACAATCGATCGGCCAAACTTGCGCATTGAGCTCCTACCGAATGTTAATAATCCGGAGTTCGCAGATCTCTTAGTGCGTGAAGCTGAGGTCCAAGGCATGCGGCTTGGGATCGCCAAACGGCGAGGCCGCCATCGAGCCTAAATGAACCCTTGGGGTCTGACCCCAAGGGTTCATTTTTCGTTTATAGAAACGTTGGGGGCGCAGCAGCAGCTGCGCCCCCAACGTGTTTAAGCTTTGGCCTGATTAGGCTCCAAATTTCACGAGCAACCCGATCAATACCACGATGATTGCCCACACAACCGCTACGCCGATGGTGATGCGGTTCAAGTTACGCTCAGCTACGCCCGATGAGCGCATCGACGTAGACAGACCGCCGCCGAACATATCGGAGATGCCGCCGCCACGACCTTTGTGCAAAAGAATTGTACCGATGAGAAGCAAGCTCGTAATTACAAGCAACACATCACAGATAATTAGCAGAACGCCCACGACAATTCTTCCTTCTCGGGATTTAGATAACTGAAGTAATCTTACAAAAAATCAGCGATAGATCGAAATCTTTACGCACAGAGTGTGGGGCAGAGCGCTATATCGCGCGCTCTGCCCCACTAACCCTTACTGCAGGTAGGTGACGATCTTGGCGAATTCGTCAGCCTTGAGCGAGGCGCCACCCACGAGCGCGCCATCTACATCAGGCTGTGCCATGATCTCCACTACGTTGCTGGACTTGACCGAGCCACCGTACTGAATACGGACGGCGTCTGCCACGCTCTGATCGAAGAGCTCAGCAACCTTGGTACGGATTGCGCCGCACACTTCCTGAGCATTCTCAGGAGTAGCAACTTCACCGGTACCGATTGCCCAGATTGGCTCATAAGCAATCACGCTCTTAGCGACCTCTTCGCCGCTCAAACCAGCGAGCATTGCTTCGATCTGGCCGAGCACGAACTCTACGTGGGTGCCTTCCTTACGCACCTCGAGTGCTTCACCGCAGCACATGATCGGAATCATGCCGGCGTCGAGCACCTTCTTAGCCTTCTGACCCACGAGTTCGTTGGTTTCGCCGTGGTATTCACGACGCTCCGAGTGACCCACTACTACGTACTTGCAGCCGAGCTTGGTGAGCATCGCGGTGGATACTTCACCGGTGTATGCGCCTGCATCGTGGATCGAGACGTCCTGAGCACCATAGCCGATTTCGAGCTCGTCAGCCTCAATGAGGGTCTGGACCGAGCGAATATCGGTGAAAGGTACGATTACAGCAGCCTCAACCTTCGAGAAGTCGTGCTTGAGATCCTGCAGCGTCCACGCCAATTTCTGAACCAGCGCAGTAGCTTCAAGATGATCAAGGTTCATCTTCCAGTTACCCGCCATCAATGGGGTACGTGCCATGAATCAGTCCTCCAATACTGCGATGCCTGGGAGCACCTTGCCCTCGAGGAATTCGAGGGAAGCGCCGCCACCAGTCGAGATGTGGTCAAACTTAGCTTCATCGAAGCCGAGCGTACGCACTGCAGCAGCGCTGTCGCCACCACCAACGATGGTGAAGCCTTCAGCATCCTGCATGGCCTGTGCTACTGCACGGGTACCCTTCGAGAAAGCGTCGAATTCGAATACGCCCACTGGGCCGTTCCACACCACGGTCTTCGAGGTGGCAATTGCCTCGGCATAGAGCTCAGCGGTCTTTGGACCGATATCCAAGCCCATCTCATCAGCCGGCAGAGCGTCTGATGGGTGAACGTGTGGCTCAGCATCAGCCTTGAACTCCACAGCAGTTACGTTGTCGACTGGGAGGAGCAGCTCAACACCCTTCTCCTTAGCCTTCTCGATGTACGAAGCTGCGGTCTCAACCTGATCTGCTTCGAGGAGCGAGGTGCCTACCTCATAGCCCTGAGCCTTCAGGAAGGTGTATGCCATACCGCCACCGATGAGCAGGCGATCCGCCTTTTCGATGAGGTTGTCAATCACGCCGAGCTTGTCGCTCACCTTCGAGCCACCGAGCACTACGGTGTATGGACGCTCTGGATCCTTCGTAGCCTTGGAGAGCGAATCGATCTCCTTGAACACCAGCTCGCCAGCGGCGGACGGGAGCTTCTTAGCTACGTCGTATACCGAAGCCTGCTTGCGGTGCACTACGCCAAAACCGTCGGAGACGAAAGCGTCAGCGAGCTCAGCGTACTGAGCGGCGAGGGACTCGCGCTCCTCTTCTACCTTCGAAGACTCGCGTGGGTCGAAGCGCACGTTCTCGAGAAGTACAACTTCGCCGTCACCCATGGCTTCAGTGAGAGCCTTGGCATCCTCACCAACCGTATCCTTAGCGAGCTTTACGTCTTTGCCGAGCAGCTCAGAGAGGCGCTTTGCCACTGGTGCCAACGAGTAATCAGGGTTGACCTGGCCCTTCGGGCGACCGAGGTGAGCTGCGACGATAACCTTGGCGCCAGCCTCGATCAGGCGGGTCAGGGTTGGAAGAGCGGCGCGGATACGACCGTCGTCGGTAATGTTCTTCTCAGCGTCGAGCGGCACGTTGAAGTCGGAACGTACGAATACCTTCTTGCCGGCCAAATCCCCGAGCGAATCGATAGTCCTCATGAATGTGACTCCTTCACTTTTCACTACATCACATTAAGTTGTGGAAAAAGGTTGCGCGCACGAAACTGTGCGCATGAAACGTGGGTGTCCACACCTATTGGCGCGAACACCCACATTTGCGTTAGAAATACTCAATCACGCTCAGGCGAGCTTCTCGGCCACGAGCTCGGTGAGATCAACGAGGCGGTTGGAGTAGCCCCACTCGTTGTCGTACCAGGAGCAAACCTTGACCTGGTTACCGTTCACGCGGGTCAGACCTGCGTCGAAGATCGAGGAACGATCATCGGTGACGATATCAGCCGAGACGATTGGCTCTTCGGTGTAACCAAGGATGCCCTTGAGCGGACCCTCAGCAGCCTTCTTCACAGCCTCGTTGATTTCCTCAACGGTTACCTCGCGGGAAGCCTCGAAGGTGAGGTCCACGATCGAGCCGGTGATCACTGGCACGCGCATTGCGAAGCCGTCGAACTTGCCCTTGAGCTCTGGAATCACGAGAGCCACAGCGGCAGCAGCACCGGTCTTGGTTGGGATGATGCTCTGAGCAGCGGCGCGAGCGCGGCGGAGATCCTTGTGTGGACCATCCTGGAGGTTCTGGTCACCGGTGTATGCGTGCACGGTGGTCATGAGACCCTTGACAATGCCGAACTCATCGTTGAGAACCTTAGCCATTGGAGCCAAGCAGTTCGTGGTGCAGGAAGCGTTCGAAATGATGTTGTGCTTCTCTGGATCGTAATCGCCCTCGTTCACACCAATGACGAAGGTGCCGTCTTCGTTCTTCGCTGGAGCGGAGATGATGACCTTCTTAGCACCAGCCTCGAGGTGAGCCTTAGCCTTGGTGGCGTCCGTGAAACGACCGGTGGACTCGATGACGATATCCACACCGAGCTCGCCCCATGGGAGCTGAGCTGGATCGCGCTCTTCGAGAGCAGCAATCTTCTTGCCGTTGAGGATGATGTTTTCATCATCGTAGGAGACTTCGGCGTCCAGCTTGCCAAGCACGGTATCGTACTTGAGCAGGTGAGCGAGAGTCTTGTTGTCGGTCAGGTCGTTGACGGCGACGATCTCGAGATCTGCGCCCTGCTCAAGAGCTGCACGCAAGAAGTTACGACCAATGCGGCCAAAGCCGTTAATACCAACGCGAATAGTCACTCTATATCCTCCCTGTGCCTTAGAGCACATATTGACTAGTGGATCCGCACTCGGAAAAATCCGAGAAACTGCATCCAACGAAGATGCGGTTCGCATCTCCTTGAGAACGGTTCTATTCTACCGTGCTAGTGCTTTCACAGTCGGGACCATAGACCAAATCGAGCGAGACATTTACCACGATTTTACGTATTGCGTATTTTTGAGCGGTTCCACTCTCGTCCGAGAACCGCCCAGAAATCGGCGCTAATTCCCGCTTTCCGCCTGTGCCACAGCATCGAGAGTATCTGGAATCCCGAGCTCCGCGGCGCGCTTGTCGGCCATGGTGTTGAGACGGCGAAGGCGGCCGGCGACTGCATCTTTCGTCGCAGGTGGGTCCAGTCGTTCGCCCAGCAAGTTGAGCGAATCTTCGGGGAATTCGATGCGACGCTCCCCTGCCTCACGCAGGTTCTTCGGGATATCGTCACCCAGAATCTCGAAAGCACGCTTGACTCGAATAACCGTCGTCACCGCTGCATCAGCGCTGCGCCTCATATTCGCATCGTCAAAATTCGCCAAGCGGTTCGCATTGCCCTGCACCTCGCGCTCAGTGCGCAGCTCTTCCCAGCGAAGTACTGCATCATTTGCACCCATGCGCGTCAGCATGGCCGAAATTGCATCACCTTCGCGAATATCCACGCGGAAAGCGCCGCGCGATTCACGTGCGCGATATGGGATGTCCATGCGGCGAGCCAAACCACCAATCGCGTAAGCAGCTTCCAAAGACGGGCAGGTAATCTCCAGAGCAGCATTGCGCCCTGGCTCAAGCAGCGTACCCCTCGCCAAGAATGCGCCGCGCCAAGCGGCGCTCGCATCAGCGCGTGAGCCACCCACAATCTGGGGCGCGAGCCCGCGTACCGGCCGACCTTTGGTATCGATCAGACCAATGCGGCGAGCCAATCGTTCGCCTTGATCATCCACGCGCAACACAAAATGGCTGCCGTGACGCATGGAATTCTGAACTGAAATCACGCTCGCTTCTACATGAAAAACTTGGCGCAGCAATTCCCAAAGATGGCGAGTCGCGCCAGCGTGCGTAAGTTCTGCCTCGATCGAGACCTTTCCGCCAGCAATCCGAAGGCCACCCGCGAAACGAAACATCGCGGAAATCTCGGCGAGCATCGACGAGGCCAGTTCAGGATAGACCTCGCAGATCTCATCCTTCACCACTGAGGTTAAAGCGGGCATTGGCTTTCCTCCCTAAGTCCTCACTCGACACAATTGAACAAAGCTTATACCAGTATAGGTCAGCTACCGAAGGCGTTTCCTACTTGCTTCTCTCATTCGACCGTATCGCCGTAGAATGCTCGCCGCAGCGCTGCAGCGAGATCAAGCGGGTCGTGATATCCAGGCTTGCGCGGATTCTCCACGCGATGCTTCACCACATACTCACCGTGACGACCAGCGATTTCATACAAGCGATCCCACTCTTGGATGGCTCCAGAATCCACCACAATCGTATCGAGCCTGATATTAGGCGCATACTCGTGGAAAAGCTCGAGATGGTCAGCGGCGCTGAGGCGGGTCGTCTCAGCATCAGCATGCAGATTCATAACCAATACGCAGCGCGCCCCCGACTTCTCAATCGCATCGCGCAACTGCGGCACCTGCAAATGCGGAAGTACCGATGTGTACCACGAGCCTGGCCCAAATACGATCATCTCCGCATCTGCGATTGCTGCCAATGCTTGCTCGAGCACCGGCGGATCTTCGGGAATCAGCCGCGTACGCACAATGTGCTGGTCGATCGTGGCGACTTCCTTTTGCCCGCGCACGAGCATCGAGCTTCCGTCGTCACACACAACCTCCGCTTCAATCTCAAGCGGTACAGCGGCCATCGGGACCACACGCCCACGGATGCCGAGCAAACGCCCGACCCAGTCGAGCCCGTCGACAGGATCGCCAAGCAGATCCCAGAGCCCTGCGATCAGGAGATTTCCAAGCGCATGCCCGCCGAGCTCGCCTTCAGACTTGAACCGGTACTGAAGCGCGTCCCTCCAAGTCTGCCCCCATTCGCCGTCGTCACACAGAGCAGAGAGCGCCATTCTGAGGTCACCTGGCGGAATGATGCCCAGCTCCTTGCGCAAGCGACCGGAGCTTCCGCCGTCATCCGCAACCGTAACGATCGCCGTAATATTGGAGGTCAAATACCGCAGCGCGCTCAAGGTCGCATAGAGCCCGTGACCGCCGCCAAATGCCACGACTCGCTTGCCGCGAGCACCCACCAAATGTTCGCCGTTCATTGCCCTACTCTCGCCCTAGGTCGCGGTGAATCGTGCGCACCGAGAATCCGCGCTCGCGAAGCTGGCGCGAAATCTCCTCAGCCATCGCCACCGAGCGGTGCTTGCCACCCGTACATCCCACAGCGAGAGTCACATACGGCTTCAACTCGCGCTCATAGCCGCTGAGAATATCGCCAAACATTTCGGCGTAGCGATCGGCGAATTGCTGCGCGCCCTCAATGGAGAGCACGAAATCTCGCACTGGCTTGTCCTTACCGGTGAGATGGCGCAGCTCCGTCACCCAATATGGGTTGGGCAAGAATCGCATGTCGATCATATTGTCGGCGTCTACGGGCACACCATACTTGAAGCCAAAACTCATGACCGTCACGTTCAGCCCAGACTTTCCGTCCTCAGAGAGGAACTCTCGAATCTGACGCGAGAGGTCGTGCACCGAAAGCCCAGTGGTATCGATCAGCAAATCAGAACGCTTGCGCAAACCCGCCAGCAAATCACGCTCTTTGCGGATGCCATCGAGCAGTCGCCCATCCTCTTGAAGCGGATGCGGGCGTCGTACGTTTTCGTAACGGCGAACCAGCTCTTCATCGCTCGCGTCCAGGAACAGAATCGTATAGTTGATGTGCTGGTTCTTGAGCTCCTGCAGCACATCCTCAAATTCGCGGAAATACTTGCGCGACCGCACGTCCACCACGCAAGCCAACTTTGTAGCACCGCCACCAGCGGTCATCAGACCGACCATCGAGCCGATCAGGCGTGGCGGGAGGTTATCCACCACGTACCAGCCCAAGTCCTCAAGCGTCGCAGCTGCACGGGTTCGACCTGCACCGGACATACCCGAAATAATGATCACCTCAGGCACAGTGGCCGAAGGCAGATCTGAATCGCTATCGAGCTGGAAGATGCCTACGGGAATGATGCCAGTGTCGTTAATATTTGTGTGATCGGTCATACCACTATCTTAAAGCACAGGTCACACAAAGTCCCCCACGGATCTTTAGGACCGCCCCAGACTCTCGAGAATCTGCTTTGCCATCACCGGACCAATCCCAGGCGCTGCTTGGAGTTCCTCCACGCTCGCTTCTTTAATCTTCGTGAGTGACCCGAAATGCTTCAGCAGCGCCTTTTGCTTGGCTGGCCCAAGCCCTGGCACCGCATCGAGTGCGCTGCGAGTCATACCTTTTGAGCGCTTCTTTCGGTGGAACGTAATAGCAAATCGGTGGGACTCGTCGCGCACAAACTGCAGCAGGCGCAGTGACGCCGACTGGCGCGGCAAAATCAGCGGGAAATCTTCACCCGGAATCCACACTTCTTCGAGGCGCTTTGCCAGCCCGATGACCTGCACGTCAGGCGCGTAAGTCTCGATCACGTCCTTCACGGCGTTCACCTGCGGCAGACCGCCGTCAACCACAATCAAGTCTGGGCGGTACGCGAACCGTTTCGGCTGGTTCGAGGCGTCGCTCGACTGCAGCTCTCCAGACCCCGCGAGCGGTTCGTCGTCTGAAGCATCGTCCGGAGCCGCACCGGAACTGAGCCGAGCAAGACGGCGGGTGAGCACCTCACGCATCGCTGCGGTATCGTCGCTCGCACCTTCGCCGTTCTCCCCACGCACGATAAAGTGGCGGTAATCCGCCTTTTTCGCGAGTCCGTCTTCGAAGACGACCATGCTCGCCACCTGATAGCTGCCTTGCGTATGCGAAATGTCGTAGCACTCGATGCGCAGCGGGGCGCGCTCCAGCCCAAGCCCCTCACGCAGCTCTTCGAGGGCTTGGGAGCGCTCGGTCAGGTCTCCCGAACGCGCGAGCTTGTGGCGCAGCAGCGCTTGCTTCGCGTTCTCGTGCACGGTGGCCATGAAGGCTGCCTTGTTGCCACGCTGCGGGGTGCGTAGGTGCACCGGCGCCCCGCGGAGGGACGTGAGCCACTCTTCGGTCGCGCTTTGATCCGCTGAAGCCGCAGGCAACCAGATTTCGCGCGGGATCGCGTCCGAAGAGGTATGAGTGACGTCGTCTGGAGACGTGGCGAGAGTGCGCGGCTTGGCGGAATTGCTGGGCGTATCGGAATCCGAAGCCCGTTCACCGTAGACGTGCATGAGCATCTCGCGCAGCAACTCCGCTTCGTTCAGCTCCTCGATATCGCTCACCCAACCCCGCTGGCCGCGGATGCGCCCGCCACGGATGAAGAAAACTTGCACCGAAGCCTCAAGCTCGTCGTATTCGATGCCGAAGACGTCGGCGTCCACATTCTGCTCCATCACCAGCGTGTTCTTCTCGGCAAGTCGGCGCAGCGCCTCGATCTCATCGCGCAGCTTCGCCGCTACCTCAAATTCTTCGCGCGTTGCGGCCTCGAGCATCGCGACGGTCTTAGCGTCGATAAGTGCGCTTCCGTCAGAATCGAGGAATCGCACCAGCGAATTCACGAGCTCTCGGTGCTCACCCTCGCTGACGCGCCCGACGCACGGAGCGCAGCACTTATCGATGTAACCGTTCAAGCACGGTCGGCCTGCGCGCTGAGCGCCCGCAAATACGCCTGCGCTACAGGAGCGTACTGGGAAAACACTCAGCAGCAGATCCACCGAATCGCGCAGCGAGCCCTTCGTGTAAGGGCCGTAGTACTTGTTCCCCTTCCGGTGAGCCTTCCGCGTGTACATCAGGCGTGGATACTTTTCGCTAGTGGTGACGGCCAGATATGGGTAGCTCTTGTCGTCCCTAAAAATCACATTGAATCGCGGAGTAAACTCCTTGATCCACGCGTATTCGAGCGTCAGGGCCTCTACCTCGGAGGCGACGACGACCCACACGACTCGCACCGCCGTCGTCACCATCTTCTGGGTGCGCGGGTGCAAGCGCTCGAGCGGCTGGAAGTAATTGACGAGGCGTTTGCGCAGAGACTTCGCCTTGCCCACGTAGATCACGCGATCGTCGGCGTCAATGAAGCGATACACCCCAGGATCGAGGGGTATATCGCTTGTCTTTGGGCGATAGCTCTGCGGATCAGTCACGCATGTAATTGTGGCACATTTGTAATCTTTGAGCTCACAGGAATGAAACCTTGGGGTCAGGCTCGAATTTTCAAAATCTTGAGACGCGCGCGTCTCAAAAAAATGCAAATTCGAGCCTGACCCCAATGGTTCAATATTTACGCCGCGGTTGGTGCGTCGTGGATAACCATTGGCACACCCATCTCCTTGAGGCCTTCTACGCCGAACTCGCTGCCGTAGCCCGAGCGCTTATTGCCACCGAATGGAGCAAATGGATTCACCATGCCGTGCTGGTTGATCCAGACCGAACCGGTTTCAAGACGCATGGCCACCTCGCGCGCTTCGTCAGCCGGGCCCCAGACCGAGCCGCCCAAGCCGACGTCGATTGCATTAGCCATCTCCACCGCCTCGTCGACATCCTTGTACTTGATGATCGGAAGCGCCGGACCGAACTGCTCTTCCTGCACCAAGCGAGCGTCGTTCTCAATATCTGCAACGAGCGTGAGTGGATAGAAGTAACCTGGAGCTTCCTTATCGTAGTCACCACCAGTCACGATACGAGCACCGCGTGCCTTTGCATCCTCAACCAAATTGACGACGATCTGGCGCTGCTTCTCGAGAGTCAGCGGACCCATCATCGACTCTGGATCGGTGCCAGGGCCAACCTTGATCCCCTTGACGAACTCAGCCAAACCTTCAACGACTTCGTCGTAGAGGTTCTCAGGCACATAGAGTCGCTTGAGCGCTGCACACGTCTGGCCACCACCGATGAAGGCGCCCCAGAAAAGGCCAGGAATGATCGCCTTCGGATCCGCATCTGGGAGCACGATGCCGGCGTCATTGCCACCAAGCTCGAGCGTAACTGGCACGATATTGGAAGCAGCGGCCTTTGCAATCGCCGCACCGGTTTCGATCGAACCGGTGAACGTTACTCGGCCAAATCGCGGATTGGCAGGGAATGCATCGCGGAGTTCAGCTCCACCCGGAGTAACTTGCAAGAGCCCCTCAGGCAATACCTTGTTTGCCAAGTAAGCCACGCCAAGTACCGAAAGTGGCGTAGTGGACGACGGCTTAAGCACAATTGCGTTGCCCATCCGCAGCGCCGGGGCCCACTGCCAAGTAGCGATCATCGCTGGCCAGTTCCACGGGCTGATGCCGCCTACTACGCCGATCGGGCGGTAGTAGAGTGTGGCTTTCTGCCCACCCGCGTCGAGTACCACTTCTGGCTCAAGTTTCAAGCTCGCGGCCGTGCGAATCCACGCGTCGATTGCTCCCACTTCGAACGCTGCACCTAGCGCATTCGGATTCACAGCCTTGCCCTGCTCATGAGCAACAAGTTGGGCGAGCGCCTCACCGCTCTCAGCGATGGCGTCCGCAGCCTGCATCAAAATATCGCAGCGCTCCTGATCGCTCTTCTTCGCCCATTCCTTTTGTGCGGCCTCAGCCTTATCAATGACCTTCTCAAGTTCAGCGGCACTATAGCTATATGCCTTGCCGATGATTTCACCGGTTGCTGGGTTTTCTACCTCAATGCCAGTGTCTGAAGTGACGGCAGCAAGCAAAGACTCATAAGTTTCTTTCATCTGATACTCCTTCGTATCTCGGGATTTCGGCGCATTTCAGGCAAAACGCACCATCCTCTTGAAATGTAACTTAGAGCACATCTTCCCGCAATAGCTTGCAGCTATTAGCGAATTCCACATGTGGGACAGGACACCCGACCCCCTGTCCCAAGTGGCCCTCGATCCCACTTACCCAAGTAGCTCCCGCAAGTACTGACCCGTGTACGAGCCCTCGACCTCCGCTACTACTTCAGGGGTGCCTTCAGCGACTACCAAGCCGCCAGCCTTGCCGCCCTCCGGACCGAGGTCAATCACCCAGTCCGCACACTTGATTACGTCGAGGTTGTGCTCGATCACGATGACCGTATTGCCCTTATCAGTGAGCGCCTGGAGCACACCCAAAAGCTTGTGGACGTCGTCAAAGTGCAGACCCGTCGTCGGCTCGTCGAGGATGTAAACGGTCTTGCCAGTCGAGCGTCGATGCAGCTCAGAGGCGAGCTTCACGCGCTGCGCTTCACCGCCCGAGAGCGTGGTGGCGCTCTGGCCGAGGCGGACATACCCGAGCCCCACTTCGTCCAGCACGTCAAGATACTTGGTGATGCGGGTGATCGATCCGAAGAACTCGCGCGCCTCCGAGATGGTCATATTGAGCACTTCACTCACGTTCTTGCCCTTGTAGTGCACCTCAAGGGTCTCGCGATTGTAGCGAGCTCCGTGGCAAACCTCGCAGGGCACATACACATCCGGCAAGAAGTTCATCTCGATCTTGATCGTGCCATCGCCATGGCAGGCTTCGCAGCGCCCACCCTTCACGTTAAAGCTGAAGCGCCCAGGACCGTAGCCACGCACTTTTGCCTCCGGCGTCTGCGCGAAAAGCTGACGGATCGGATCCCACATACCCGTATAGGTAGCAGGATTCGAGCGCGGGGTGCGGCCAATCGGGCTCTGATCGACGTGAATCACTTTGTCCACTTGATCCACGCCCGTCACGCGCTTGTGACGCCCGGGGAGGCGGCGCGCGCCGTTGAGCTTATTGGCGAGCGTTTCGTAGAGAATCGAGTTCACCAGCGAGGACTTGCCCGAGCCACTCACGCCAGTCACCGCCGTAAAGACGCCGAGCGGGAACTTCACGCTGATATCGCGCAGGTTGTTCTCACTCGCACCCTCGACCGTAATCTGCTTCGTCTTGTAGGTCTTGCGGCGGGTCTTAGGGACGGCGATCTCTCGCTTTCCGCTGATGTACGCGCCTGTCACCGAGCGCGGCTCGTCCACAATTCCAGCGGGCGGACCCGAATAGATGACCTCTCCGCCGTGCTCCCCCGCTTTTGGACCAATATCGAGCACCCAGTCGGCCTCACGAATGGTCTCTTCGTCGTGCTCTACCACGATTAGGGTATTGCCCAAGTCGCGCAAATGCTTCAGCGCCTCGAGCAGCCGGTGGTTGTCGCGTTGATGCAGGCCGATACTCGGCTCGTCGAGTACATAGAGCACGCCCACGAGGCCCGAGCCAATCTGGGTGGCGAGGCGAATGCGCTGCGCTTCCCCGCCCGAGAGCGTCGCTGCACCGCGCGAAAGCGTGAGATAGTCCAGCCCGACTGTCACCAAGAACGTGAGACGCTCCAAAATCTCGCGCATCACCTGAGCTGCAATTGCAGCCTCTCGCTGGCCGAGCTGCACATCCCGCAAATACTCCAGCGCTTCATTAATCGGCAGATCAGTGAGCTCAGAAATATTGAGCTGGCCAATCCTGACTGCAAGTACTTCAGGCTTCAAGCGAGCTCCGTGGCAGACGGCGCAAGGTACGTCGCGCATGAACCCTGCGTAGCGATCCTTGCTCAGCTCAGATTCGGTCTCATCAAACTTCCGGCGTACAAAATGCAGTACGCCCTCGAAACCACTCGAATACTGGCGCTCACGTCCCCACCGATTTCGGTACGTCATCTTGACCTTGAAATCATGACCATTCAAGATCGCGTCTTGGACTTCCGCTGGCAAATCTCGCCACGGCGTCTTCGTGGAAAACCCGAGCTCCTTAGCAAGCGACTTGAGCTTGCGCATATGGAAGTCACGAGCGGTCGGACTCGCCGTCACGCTCCAGGGCACGATTGCGCCCTCGTCGATCGAAAGCGAATCGTCGGAAATCACGAGATCGGGAGCGACTTCCGTCGTGAAGCCGATACCATCGCAGGCTGGACACGCACCGTAAGGCGCGTTAAAGGAGAACGTACGAGGCTCGATTTCTTCCAGTTCGAGCGGGTGGTCGTTCGGGCAGGCGCGCTTTTCGGAGAAACGGCGAGTACGAGCCGGATCGTCTGGATCGACGGCGACGAAATCGGCAATCGCCAAGCCGTGGGACAGTCGCAGGGCCGTCTCCACAGAATCATTCAGACGAGTGCGCACGCCATCGCGAATCGCGATGCGGTCCACGACCACAGAGATATTGTGCTTCTTGGTCTTAGCGAGAGCCGGAGGGTTCTCGAGGCGCACCTCTTCGCCGTCAATCTGAGCACGAGAAAAACCATCGGCAACTAGCTGGCTCATCAGCTCGAGATGCTCACCCTTGCGCCCACGAATTACAGGCGCCAAAATCTGCAGCTTCGTACCATCTGGCAAATCGAGAAGTTGGTTCACAATCTGCTCAGCGCTCTGCGCCTCAATTTTCTCTCCGCAAACCGGGCAGTACTGCGTGCCCGCGCGCGCATAGAGCAGACGGAGATAGTCATAAACCTCGGTAATCGTGCCCACGGTCGAGCGCGGGTTACGGCTCGTGGACTTCTGGTCAATCGCAACCGCAGGCGAGAGGCCCTCGATGAAGTCGACGTCTGGCTTATCCATCCGCCCAAGGAACTGACGCGCATAGGAGCTCAAGGACTCTACGTAGCGGCGCTGCCCCTCAGCAAAAATCGTGTCGAAAGCCAGCGAAGATTTACCCGAACCCGAAAGCCCAGTGAAAACAACCAGCTGATCGCGCGGGATATCGACGGTGACGTTCTTGAGGTTATGCTCGCGGGCACCTTGAATATGGATGGAATTATGCACACGCCTAGCTTAGTCGATCGCACGATTACTAGCGATTTGCGCACTAGGCGCGGTGACGGACCTTCTTCACCAGCATCACAATTCCCACCACGATCGAACCGACGATAAAGCCCCAAATTGCGGACCAGATCGTGTCGATCAGCCACGCGAGTGCGCCGCCCACCCCTGGGACCAGCTCACCGTAGGTGCCGAGATGATGGCCGAATGCGTAGATCGGTCCCCAACCGAGGTCTGCAGCGCCTTTGATCACGAGGTGACCGCCGACCCAGAGCATTGCAATGGTGCCGATGATCGTAATCGCCCGCATCACTTTTGGCATTGCTACGACGAGTCCGCGCCCGAAAGCCTGCGCGAAGCCAACCTTCCCGCTCTTGGAAAGCGCGAGGCCGGCGTCATCCATCTTCACCAAGATGCCCACCACGCCATACACGCCTGCCGTAATAATTAGCGCCACCGCGATCATAATCGCGAGACGCTCAATGATCGGAAGATCCAGCACCTCGTTGAAGGCCACAACCATCACCTCGCAGGAGAGGATGAAGTCGGTGGTCGTCGCACCCTTCACGATGCGGTCCTCGGCAGCGCCGCCTTCGGTCTTCGCTTCCTCAGGATGGCTCGCATGGGCAGGATGATCTTTCGGCGGGAAAATCTTGTGCCAAATCTTCTCCGCACCCTCAAAGCTGAGGTACGTGCCGCCGATCATGAGAATCGGTGTAAACACCCACGGGAGAAAAATGCTCAAAATCAGAATCGCCGGCAGGATGAAAAGCAGCTTGTTGCGCAGCGAGCCTTTCGCAATACGCCAGATGATCGGAAGCTCGCGAGCAGGCTGAATACCGGTGACGTATTGCGGGGTGACGGCGGTGTCATCGACGACGACGCCCACGGCTTTCGAGCTGGCCTTCAGAGCACCGGCTGCTACGTCGTCAATAGAAGCAGCCGCAGCTTTCGCCAGTGCTGCTACGTCGTCAAGTAGCGCAATCAAACCACCGAACATAGATCTCCCCTGCCTTTTCGAATACAGCTATCTTAACTGACGTTTCCGCTCATCCACACACAAAAGTCGGGGCGGAGATGCGCCCCGCCCCGACCTGTAGCAATCTCACCACACTCACTGGGTGATGATGACCTTCATGGCCTTCGTTTCCTTGGCGTTGCGGAAGGTCTCGTAAGCCTCCATCATGTCCTCCATCGCGAAGCGGTGGGTCACAAGATTCTCAGCCTCGAACTTGCCATCCTTGATACCGCCAAGCAGACGCTCACCCTCAACGGCGTTTACAAGACCCATCGAAAGACGAATGTTCATGATCCAGTACTTGTTCATCTCAATTTCGACTGGGGCGCCGTGCACGCCAATGTTTGCGACCTGACCACCTGGGCGGATGATCTTGAAGCAGTTCTGCAGCGTGACCGGTACGCCCACCGCCTCACAAGCTACGTCTACGCCGAGACCGCCGTCGGTCATGGCGAGTACCTGCTCGCGCCAGTCTTCATCGGCAGCGTTCACCGAGTCGGTAGCACCGAACTTCTCCTTGGCCTGCTCGAGGCGGTTTTCGTCGAAATCGATAGCGATCACCCGCTTTGCGCCATTGAGGCTGGAAGTCATCATCGCGGCCAGGCCCACAGGACCAGCACCGATGACGGCGATCGTGTCACCTTCCTTTACACCGCCGTCACGAATACCAATTTCGTAACCGGTCGGGAGAATGTCGGAAACCATCACGCCTTGCTCGTCCATCACACCCTCTGGAATCCGATAGAGAGACGTGTCGGCGAATGGCACGCGGACCTTTTCAGCCTGCGTGCCGTCGATCATATAGCCAAAGATCCAGCCAATACCTTCAGCACCTTCCGGATCCATGCAGTGAGAGGTCAAACCCTTCTTGCAGTACTCGCACTTACCGCAGGCAGAGACGCAGGAAATGATCGCGCGATCGCCGACCTTCCATTCCTTTACATCTTCGCCAACTTCGAGAATGGTACCGACACCTTCGTGGCCGAGAATTCGTCCATCCTCGACCTCAGGCATATCGCCCTTCCAAATGTGTAGGTCAGTGCCACAGATTGTGGTGGTATCGACACGCATGATGACGTCGGTCGGAGCCAGAATCTCCGGATCCGGGTGCTCTTCCCACGAGATGTTACCTTCGCCATGATATACAAGAGCCTTCATCACAATCCTCCTCAAAACATGCCAAGCGCCGTTGCTTGAGCATGAGACAATTTTAAAAAACTGTGAGTCACGTCACCAACAGATAGGCAAAAGAAAACCCGCGCTAGGCGCGGGTTTTACGAAGATTTTACAAAGGCTTTACAAAAAGCGTGGAAATCATTCCTTAGCCGTACGGCGCGACCCCACGAGCGATGCAATCACCGTAATGAGGATGGCACCGATAATGAAGCCAACCGAGACGATAATCGTAGGCTCTGGGATGAACTCCATCATGCCGTAGCCGTGGAAGGCGTGCAGCAGCAACTTGAAGGCGATGAAACCGAGAATTGCCGCAAGGCCATAATGCAGGTAGATGAGACGCTCGAGCAGACCATCAACCAAGAAGAAGAGCTGGCGCAAACCGAGCAATGCGAAAGCGTTCGATGCGAACACGATGAACGGCTGCTTCGTGAGGCCGAAGATCGCTGGGATCGAATCGAGCGCGAACATCAGGTCGATCGTGCCGATCGAGATGATGCAGATCATCAGCGGGGTGAGCCAGGTCTTACCGCTGCGGCGTACAACCAAGTGATCTGCTACGAAACCGTCGGTGACTGGGAAAGCCTTCGAAATCATGCGGGTCATGAAGTTCGGCTTGTACTCGTCTTCTTCTTCCTCGATTCCGCCAGCGCGCGATTCCTTGATCGCGTCCACGATCTGCTTAATCGCGGTATAGGCCATCCACACGCCGAAGATGAAGAACACCCACACGAAGTTTTCGACCAGCGCAGCGCCAATCATAATGAAGACGAAACGCGCAATCAGGGCGATGATAATGCCGTACATCAGCACTTTTTGCTGGTAAATTCGCGGTACTTTAAAGGCCGCGATAATCATGATGAAGACGAAGATATTATCGAGCGATAGCGAATACTCGGTGATATAGCCCGCCAAGAATTCGATCGCGAACTCCGGTTCGTGGCGAATCGCCGTCAAACCAGCGAAGACCAGCGCAAGCGAGACGTAAATTGCGGTCCACGTAATCGACTCTTTGATCGTAGGTTCATGCGCTTTACGCACGTGCCCAAGCAGATCAAAGAGGATGAGCCCCACTACGAGGATCCCGAGTACGATCCACTCCCACATTGCCACCTGCATCCCAGGACTATCGGCGGGCGCGTTCGGAGCAAACGGCAACATCTGGACAAAACTAGACAAACTACTAGCCAATAGCGGACCTTTCTCGGACGACCACAGCACGCACCCTATGCGCGCCTGATTACCGAAGGTCTCTCTCCACCTGCAGCGAGGTATCGACCCGAGCGCTCGCGGCAGTGCCCTCACGCTGTGATGACGAATCGATGTTGAACGGAAATACTCCCCTTCTGCAGATATTTTAGCGTCTGTTTCCGCGGGAGCGCGAAACATAAGCCTGCGACAAATGCCACCTCAGGAATTCTTGATCGCCCCAAGCTCTCGCTTCACATCCCTGATTTCATCGCGCAGACGCGCCGCGAGCTCGAACTGGAGTTGCTCTGCGGCCGCATGCATCTGCGCCGTCAACTCCTCCAAAAGCTCAGAAATCTCCTGACCCTCGTACGCTTGCTGCGGCACACTCGCCCGCCGCGCTGCCGAAGTGCGTTCAGAACTCGTCGGTGGCCGATTGTTCGCACCCGAGTAGCCAGCCCCCTTGCGGTAGCCGCCCTCAAGCAACTGCGCAGTAGAGACGTCCTCCCGCACTAGCATGTCCGTCACGTCCGCAATCTTCTTACGCAGCGGCTGCGGGTCAATGCCATGCTCCTTGTTGTAAGCAATCTGCTTCTCGCGGCGCCGGTTCGTCTCATCGATCGCTTGCTGCATATTGGGAGTGACGACGTCGGCGTACATATGTACCTCGCCGCTCACGTTTCGGGCGGCGCGGCCGATCGTCTGGATCAGACTCGTGGTGCTACGCAAGAAGCCCTGCTTGTCGGCGTCAAGAATCGCAACCAAGCTGACTTCCGGCAAGTCCAAGCCCTCACGCAGCAGGTTAATACCGACGAGCACGTCGAACTTGCCCATACGCAGCTCGCGCAAGAGCTCCACGCGTCGCAAGGTATCGACGTCGGAATGCAGATACTCCACTCGCACCCCGCGCTCCGTGAGGTAATCGGTGAGATCCTCAGCCATCTTCTTGGTCAGAGTCGTAACTAACACACGCTCATCGCGCTCGGTGCGAATGCGAATCTGCTCGAGCAAGTCGTCAATCTGGCCTTCGGTCGGCTTCACAATAATCTGTGGATCCACGAGACCGGTCGGGCGGATGATCTGCTCCACTACGCCGTCACTCTTACCCATCTCATACGGGCCAGGCGTAGCCGAAAGGTAGACCGTTTGGCCGATGCGCTCGAGGAACTCCGCCCACTTCAGCGGGCGATTATCGAGTGCCGAGGGCAGGCGGAAGCCGTACTCGACCAGCGTGCGCTTGCGGCTCATATCGCCCTCATACATTGCGCCGATCTGCGGTACAGTCACGTGCGACTCGTCGATGATAAGCAGGAAATCGTCGGGGAAGTAGTCGAGCAAAGTGTTCGGAGGCGTGCCAGCGGCGCGGCCGTCAATATGCAGCGAGTAGTTCTCGATACCCGAGCAGATACCGATATTGCGCAGCATTTCGAGGTCATAGGTCGTGCGCATCTCCAAGCGCTGGGCTTCGAGCAGCTTGTTGCGATCACGCAGATACTCGAGACGCTCCCGCAACTCATCCTCGATTCCAGTAATCGCGCGGGCCATGCGCTCCGGACCAGCCACGTAGTGCGAAGCAGGAAACACGTGGGCTGTATCGGTCGTGCGCAGCACGTCACCAGTGAGCGGATGGAGCAGACTCAGCGAATCGATCTCGTCGCCGAAAAACTCGATTCGGATCGCGAGCTCTTCATAGACAGGGATGATATCGACGGTATCCCCGCGCACGCGGAACGTGCCGCGGCTGAAGTCAATATCGTTGCGGGTGTATTGCATACCGACGAAGAGTCGCAGCAGGTCGTCACGCTCGATCTGCTGGCCCACTTCGAGGCGAACCATGCGGTTCACGTACTCCTCTGGCGTACCGAGGCCGTAAATGCAGCTCACACTCGCAACCACCACAGTATCTCGGCGGGTGAGCAGTGAATTCGTGGCCGAGTGGCGCAGGCGCTCCACTTCGTCGTTAATCGAAGAGTCTTTCTCAATATAGGTGTCAGTCTGGGGCACGTAGGCTTCAGGCTGGTAGTAGTCGTAGTAAGAGACGAAGTATTCCACCGCGTTATTGGGCAGTAGCTCGCGAAACTCCGCAGCCATCTGAGCGGCAAGGGTCTTGTTGGGCTCGAGAATCAGGGTCGGGCGCTGCACCTGCTCGATGAGCCACGCAGTAGTGGCGGACTTGCCGGTACCGGTCGCGCCGAGGAGCACAATATCTTTTTCGCCGTCGTTCAGGCGCTGGGCGAGCTCAGCGATGGCTGCCGGCTGGTCGCCACTCGGCGTGTACTGGGAAATGACCTCGAACGGAGCCTCGGCTCGAACTACATCAGCAGGTCGCATCAGTGAGTCTCCCCTCCTATATGGCGCTTCCAAAGGTCATCAACTTGTGCCTTCAGTTCGGCTGGCGTGCCGTTATTCTCTAGCACTACATCAGCGAAAGCCGCTCGCTCCTCGTCGGTCTTTTGGTTCGCGATTCGGCGGCGCGCATCAGCTTCGTCCATGCCGCGTATCTCTTTCAGCCGCTGCACGCGGATTTCGGTATCGCCACTCACCGCGACGATCAGATCTACCCCTTGTGCTGCTTCGCTCGTTGGAGTGAGCAGCGGGACGTCTCGCACGATTACCGCGCTAGGGTCTGAGGCCACAATCTCCTGCTGAATCTCGGCTGCGCGCTCGTTGATCCGCGGATGGGTAATGTGATTGAGATCTTTGAGAGCCTGCGGGTCATTGAACACGATCTTGGCCAGTTCCGCCCTGCGCAGCTCACCGGTTTCGGGATCGATCACGGCCTCGGAGAACCGAGCCTCAATATCGGTGAGCGCTGGCTCGCCTGGAGCCACGATATCCTTCGCGATCTGGTCGTAGTCGATCACATGCGCGCCGAGTTCTGCCAAATAGCGCGCAACGGTCGATTTCCCGCTCCCAATTCCACCGGTCAAAGCAATCACATACACAATCCGTATTGTATATGCCCCGAGGCGCGTGCACAGAAGTGCGGATTTGCGGGTGGGTGACTATCTAAAATGGCGGAATTCCGCCAATCTTGTATTTGGACAGGCACGAAATCCGCACTTTTGTGCACGCCTCACGGCTCAAACACGCAAAAATTGAGGGGCACAGCCGAAGCCATGCCCCTCAATTGAAGGTTATCGGTTAAAAATCCGATCAGTTGCCAGTCAGCTTCTCACGAAGTGCGGCGAGTGCCTCATCCGAAGCGAGCGTGCCGGAAGCATCGTTGCCGGAGGAGTAAGAGGTCATGGCCTCTTCAGCCTGAGCTGGAGCAGCCTCACCCTCAGCGGCGCGAGCGGCGTTGTCGGCCTCGAGTGCCTTAGCAACCTGAGCCTTGTGTGCCTGCCAACGTGCCTCAGCAGCGGCGTATTCAGCTTCCCAAGCAGCCTGGTTCTCTTCGTAGCCCTCGAGCCATTCGTTGGTCTCAGGATCGAAGCCCTCTGGGTACTTGTAGTTGCCGTTCTCGTCGTACTCGGCCTGCATGCCGTAGAGCGATGGATCGAAGTCTTCGCTGGTCGGATCCACACCCTCATTAGCCTGCTTGAGCGAGAGCGAAATGCGGCGACGGTCGAGATCGATATCGATGACCTTCACAAACACTTCGTCGCCCACGTGCACGACCTGCTCTGGGGTGTCGATGTGGCGCAGTGCGAGCTCGGAGATGTGTACCAAGCCCTCGATGCCATCTTCCACGCGGACGAATGCGCCGAATGGAACCAGCTTCGTGACCTTGCCCGGCACAACCTGACCGATGGAGTGGGTGCGAGCAAATACCTGCCACGGATCTTCCTGGGTGGCCTTGAGGGAGAGCGAAACGCGCTCGCGCTCGCCGTCCACATCCAGCACCTCAACCGTAACGTGCTGACCAACCTCGACCACCTCGGATGGGTGATCGATGTGCTTCCAGGAGAGCTCGGAGACGTGGACGAGACCGTCTACGCCGCCAAGGTCCACGAATGCACCGAAGTTGACGATCGAGGAAATAACGCCCTCGCGAACCTGGCCCTTCTGGAGGGTGCCGAGGAAGTTGGTACGTACCTCGCTCTGGGTCTGCTCGAGCCATGCACGGCGGGAGAGCACCACGTTGTTGCGGTTCTTGTCGAGCTCGATGATCTTCGCTTCGAGTTCGCGGCCAATGTATGGCTGCAGGTCGCGCACGCGGCGCATCTCGACGAGCGAAGCTGGGAGGAAGCCGCGCAGACCGATGTCTACGATCAGGCCGCCCTTGACGACCTCGATGACGGAACCGGTTACGACGCCGTCTGCTTCCTTAACCTGCTCGATCTGAGCCCAAGCGCGCTCGTACTGTGCACGCTTCTTCGAGAGCATCAGGCGACCATCTTTGTCTTCCTTCTGCGTAACGAGAGCCTCGATCTGGTCACCAACCTGAACGACGTCGTCTGGATCAACGTCATGCTTGATGGAGAGTTCTTTGGAAGGGATTACACCCTCAGTCTTGTAGCCGATGTCGAGAAGAACTTCATCTCGATCGACCTTAACGACGGTACCTTCGACGATGTCGCCGTCATTGAAATACTTGATCGTACCGTCCACGGCAGCGAGGAGTTCTTCTTCGGTGCCGATATCGTTGATTGCGACCTCCGGGTACTTGGAGGAGTTCGTTGTAGTCATAGAGTTGGTGACTCCGGGATTTTCTAGTAGTTACTGATATTTTCTTTCGTGCGTGACGGCGAATACTCGGCTGGCGCCCGGAGCGCCAGTGGGTACACTCCACCACACACGAAAGTTAAGTTTAGGGCGCAAGGACGCCCAAAATCAAGCGTAACGAACCGTGGAGGCCGTCACCTTTAAGGCAGGCACACCCCTACCCCTGTCGCTTCTTCATATTCACTAATTTGCGCATAACCATTCGCGTCTCGCGTCACGCGCCACCGGTTGTGTGCGCACTGCGGCTGATCGGCAAAAGCATCCATACCCTGCTCGAAACGCCCGTCACCCAGGTAGTGCAGATACGCGCCTCCCTGAGCACCTGCGACTACGCCCGCCGAGGGATGCTCCGGGTCCTCCGGATTCACAATGTAGAGAATATTGCCGTAATAGCCCGCACCATAGAACGGCACAGTCATGTCCAGATACCCGTCGCCGTCAAAATCCCCGTAGAAGGTATTGCTATGCATGAGGTTGACCGTGGAACTCGCAGGATCCGAGGTATCAAGATCTTGCGGCTGCGGAGCCATTTGAGCGATATCCATCCCGAGCGCGCCCGGCCTACCAGTCATATCCATCACCATCTCCGCCGCGATTCCATCGGTGAGGTGGAACCAGCACTGCGACTGCGCCTCATCTGGCATCACATTTAGATTCGGCTCGGTACCAAGCTGCGGGTAATCGTTCCACATCCAGATATCGCACCCCTCAAAGTTGCGATCTGCCGGTGCGAGGCCGTTCATGAAATCGAAGGATTTGATGACGTCGGCCGCCACAGTTTTCTCCACCTCAACGTCCTTGTCGCCCTCGGTTTCGCTCGTGGTTTTCGAGTCGGTAGCGGCGTCTGGCTTCTCAGTGGGCTGACCGTCGGAAAGCTCAACAGTCGCTGGCTTCACGGGTTCGGCTGGGCCGTCATCTTTCTGTGCATTCGCGTCCTTATCCCCGCACGCACCCAAAGTAGCGGCGCACACCAGCGCGAAGATAATGCCTGACTTCAATTTCATTTCCAGCTCCTAACCGGTTAGTCCTGAACTGTAACAATCGTGAGGCTGCGTGGCCCTTTCGCTGTCGGTTCACTCAGCTCAATTGCCTGCGCGTGCCCACGGTCGACAAGTACCCGCGCAAATTCGGCGAGTTCTTCGGCGTCACTCGGCGAGTGATCCGCGCGAATCAACTCTCCAGCAAGCAAACCTCGGAAATGCTTGGCATTGTGGGAAACCACTGTGCGTTTTCCGCCGCCTTCACGCACGGCCCTGATTTCCACCCAGTCGCAGTCTGCGGGCGGATTCCAGACCTGGTAGGCGCCAGAGCGGCAGTCCACGACGAGCTCGTTTTCTGCGAGTGGCAGCCCGCGCAGTGCACGCTTCCAAGCAGTCGCGGTATTGCCAGTACTCGGAAGTTTCGTACCCATCGAAAGGCGATATGCCGGGAGCAGATCCGATACGCGGGTGACGCCGAAGAGACCGGAGAAGACCAGAACCGCCTCTCGCGCGCGAGCCGCTGCTTCGCCGTCATCCATCATCACGGTAGCGAGGTCCATCGCTTCGTACAGCACACCCGTGTAGAGCTGCCAGGCGGGCACGCACGGGAGTTCGCGGAGATTGATTTGATCGTGGACGGCGTCTGCCACCTTCACGCCCACGCCCAGTACGTCGAGTGCGTCCGAGCGTGCAGAGACTTGTTCCAACTCCTCCACCAGTGCGGATCTCAGATTGGAGACGGGTGCGACCTCGGCCCACGCAAGCGCGGCGAGATCGAGGCTCGGACCGGAACTCGGCCGTGCCTTACCTTCTGATGGAGGGAGCAGGATTTTCATTTGTCGGTGCTGTCTTCTACTAGATCGAGCAGCGTGCCGTCCCAGCCGGCGATCCACTGTGCAGCCCACTGCGGGAGTGGCTCTGGAAATACGTTGACGCCGTCAGCTGCCATGCGGGCGAGCTCTTGCGGGCTGAACCACTCTTGGGTGTCAAGCACTTCCTTTTCGAGAAGCGTCAATGAGGTGCCACCCTCGGAATCGACGAGTGCGCGTTCTTGGTCCGTCACACGCAGCAAGAAGAAGAGCTCGTCTTGCTTGCGGGTGCTGCCAACGAACCGAAATGTGGATTGCCGAGACAGCACTGGGCCTTCGAGGCGCGCTGGCAGCACTGCAAGGCCCGTCTCTTCGTGGAGCTCGCGCACAGCCGCTTCGCGCGGATTCTCGCCCTCGATCATGCCTCCACCCGGCGTAAACCACCAACGAAAACTAGGGTCGTCCACATCATGACCGAGGATCATAAAGATCTTCTCATCAGGGCTGATCATCACCACGCGGGCCGCCGCGCGATGCGGGTAGCCGTCCTCGTCGAGGGGCCACTCGGCCGCCATCACCTGTCGGTCGATCTCTCTGATGTCGTCGATGTGTGCCATTGGGTCCTTCCGCACGCTAAAAATGAACCATTGGTTCCTGACCCCAATGGTTCATTTTGGAAATGAGACTTTGGGGTCAGGCACCAAGGGATCATTATTGGTTCACGTGGCTCTTGATCTGCTCCACGATCCGAGCTACGGCCTCGTCGACCGGCACGCCATTGTCTTGGCTGCCATCGCGCAGGCGGAAGCTCACGGCGCCCGCCTCGGCGTCTTCACCGCCCGCGATGAGCGTGAACGGCACCTTGTCCTTGGCAGCATTGCGGATCTTCTTGCCGAAACGATCGTCGCTCTTATCCACCTCGACGCGCACGCCCTGCGCACGAAGCTTGGCCGCTACGCTGTCAACATATTCGTAGAAGGCCTCAGCGACTGGGACCAAGCGAACCTGCTCCGGCGCCAACCAAGCTGGGAAGGCACCCGCGTAGTGCTCGGTCAGCACGCCGAAGAAGCGTTCGATCGAACCGAAGAGAGCGCGGTGAATCATCACTGGGCGCTGGCGCGAACCGTCGGAAGCGGTGTACTCGAGCTGGAAGCGCTCTGGCAGGTTGAAGTCGAGCTGGATGGTGCTCATCTGCCAGGTACGGCCGAGGGCATCGCGCGCCTGCACCGAAATCTTCGGCCCGTAGAACGCAGCGCCTTCAGGGTCTGGCACGAGCTCCAGCCCAGACTCAGCGGCCACCTCAGCGAGCGTGGTCGTAGCCTCTTCCCAGATCTCGTCGTCGCCGACGAACTTGTTCGGGTTCTTGGTCGAGAGTTCGAGGTAGAAGTCGTCGAGGCCGTAGTCGCGCAGCAGATCCAACACGAACTGAAGCAGGGTGCTCAGCTCGTCCTTCATCTGGTCACGGGTGCAGTAGATGTGAGCGTCGTCCTGAGTGAAGCCACGTGCACGGGTGAGGCCGTGGATCACGCCCGACTTCTCGTTGCGGTACACAGTGCCGAACTCGAAGAGGCGCAGTGGCAGCTCGCGGTACGAGCGGCCGCGCGAGCGGTAAATCAGGTTGTGCATCGGGCAGTTCATCGGCTTGAGGTAGTAGTCTGCGCCCTGCTTGGTGATGTTGCCTTCGGCGTCGTGCTCCTCATCCATGTGCATTGGCGGGTACATGCCGTCCGCGTAGAAATCGAGGTGGCCCGAAATCTCGTAGAGGTTCGCCTTGGTGATGTGCGGGGTGTTCACGAAGGAGTAGCCCGCCTCCACGTGCTTCTGGCGCGAGTAGTTCTCCATCTCCATACGCACGATGCCACCCTTTGGATGGAAAACCGCGAGGCCCGAACCAATTTCGTCCGGGAAGCTAAAGAGATCCAGCTCCGCACCGAGCTTGCGGTGATCGCGGCGCTCCGCCTCAGCAATGCGATCCTGATAGGCGGTGAGCTCTTCCTTGCTCGGCCACGCAGTGCCGTAAATGCGCTGGAGCGAGTCGTTCGCCTGATTGCCACGCCAGTAGGCGGCACTCGCGCGCGTGAGCGCGAAACCGTTGCCAATGAGCTTGGTGTTTGGCAGGTGCGGCCCGCGGCAAAGGTCGGTCCACACTACTTCACCCTTGCGGTTCACGTTGTCGTACATGGTCAGCTCGGAGCCGCCCACCTCGACGCTTGCACCTTCAGCAGCCTGGTCGCGTTCGGCGTCACTCCCGCCCTTCAAGCCCACGAGCTCGATCTTGTAAGGCTGATCCTTGAGCTCCACGCCCGCGGTCTCTTCATCAGTCACGCGGCGCACGAAGCGCTGACCTTCCTTCACAATGCGCTTCATATCCTTTTCAAGCTCACGCAAAAGCTCAGGGGTGACGGAGTCGATATTGCCGAAATCGTAGTAGAAACCGTCGGTGATGAATGGGCCAATGCCAAGGTTTACGTCAGGGAACTTGTTTTGCACCGCCTGCGCGAGGACGTGCGTCGTAGAGTGACGAAGAATATTCAAGCCGTCTTGCGAGTGGATATCGACGCTCTCCACCACTGCCCCGTCGGGCAACGTAGTGAGCTCGGTAGCGAGGTCCTTCAGCTCGCCGTCTACTCGAAGCGCTACAATATCGCGCTGATCCTTGAAATAATCGATCCCATTGATAGGCGCTTGCGGGTCAAATTCGCGAAGTTCGCCATCTACGCTGAGCTGCATTCAGTCCTCCTATATTTCCTACGCACGATACCGGTGCACGCAGTTGTAATGCACTCGCCACTCTACGCCTGCGAGCATGCCTGACTCCAATCGGGTCTCAGGTACGATAGACGCATGGCTTTAAGCGTTTTCGACATGTTCACTGTAGGGGTTGGGCCTTCGTCGTCTCACACCGTCGGCCCGATGCGGGCAGGACGCATGTTTATCGAAGATTTGGGCGGCTTGTGCTCTGAGATTTCCCACTTGACGTGTACTTTGCACGGTTCGCTGGGGTCAACCGGGAAGGGGCACGGCTCGGATTATGCAGTGGTGATGGGCCTCATGGGCGAGACGCCGGAGGAGATCAATCCGCTCAACATCCGCGCCACTATGAACGAGATCGCCAAACAAAAGAAGCTCACTCTCGCAGGTGGTCACACGATTGATTTCGAGCCAGTTCGTGACGTCGAATTTGACGGTCTCCACGAGCTCCCGCGCCACCCCAACGGGCTTACGCTCACTGCCTACGATTCCGAGGGCGCGCTGCTCTCCAGCCACAATTACTACTCGATCGGCGGCGGTTTTGTGATCCGCGATGGCGAGCCCGATTCCGAGCAAGACACGATGGACGACCGCGCTATCCCCTTCCCTTTTGACACCGCTGAGCAGCTGCTTGCGATCTGCCGCGAAACCGGCTATTCGGTCGCGAAGGTGATGCTTGAGAACGAAAAGGCGATGCGCTCGGAGGAAGAGATTGTCTCCGGTCTGCTACGCATTTGGCACGCTATGAACGCTTGCATCGATGAGGGGATGCGCCACGAGGGCATGTTGCCAGGATCCTTGCACGTGCCGCGGCGCGCACCGAGCTTCTACCGGAAACTCGTCGTCGAGGGTCAGAATAACGATCCGCTTCGCGTGATGGACTGGATCGAGCTCTATGCAATGTCGGTCAATGAGGAAAATGCCGCCGGCGGGCGTGTAGTGACGGCGCCGACGAACGGTGCAGCCGGCGTAATTCCAGCCGTGCTGCGGTATTTTATGGATTTCGTCCCAGGTGCGAGTGACGGCGAAGTGGTCCGGTTTTTGCTCACCGCCGGTGCAATCGGCATGATTTTCAAGCGCAACGCCTCTATTTCTGGTGCCGAAGTTGGGTGCCAAGGTGAAGTAGGTTCAGCTTGTTCAATGGCTGCTGGTGCGCTTGCGGCCGTGATGGGCGGTACCCCACTGCAGGTAGAGAATGCCGCCGAAATCGGGATGGAACACAATCTGGGCCTGACCTGCGATCCGGTTGGTGGATACGTGCAGGTGCCGTGCATCGAACGCAACGGTATTGCCGCTATTAAGGCTGTGGCTGCAGCGCGTACCGCGCTGCACGGCGATGGCACGCATATCGTCTCCCTCGATGAAGTGATTAAGACGATGCGCGATACTGGGCTCGATATGCAATCAAAGTATAAGGAGACGAGCCTCGGAGGGCTCGCCGTAAACGTCACCGAGTGCTAGTGCTCAGATGGTTTGTGCACTCAGATGGTTTGCCCTCAGATGGTTTGCCCGCCGCTCACGGCCACTGATACGGCAGCGATGAGTGCGGTAAAAATCATGGCGAATACGATCACTAGCGCGATAATGCGCTGGGAGGTCTTAGGCTTGCGCCGACGGATTTCATCTGGATCTTCTGTGTACATATTTGAATGATACCTTGGGACCAGGTCCTGATTCTCACGTGGGTGGGGTTCGCAGCATGTTGCGTACCCCACCCACGCGTTTTGAGAATCGGGACCTGGTCCCAGCGTCTCATCAGCGAGCGGCGTGACCCTGCTCGTAGTCCTCATCGAGGGTCGAGCCCCATGCGAACATCTTGCGCAGCTCGAGGCCGACCTTCTCGATCTGGTGGCTCTCGCCCGCCTGGCGCATCTCCTTGAACTCCGGAGCGCCAGCATCCTGGTCACCAATGAAGCGCTTGGCGAAGGCACCGGACTGGATATCGCCGAGCACGTCCTTCATGTGATCCTTCACGTCTGGAGTGATCACGCGCGGACCGGATACGTAGTCGCCGTACTCAGCGGTATCGGAAATGCTCCAGCGCATCTTGGAGATGCCACCTTCGTTGATCAGGTCCACGATCAGCTTCATCTCGTGCAGCACCTCGAAGTAGGCGATCTCTGGCTGGTAGCCAGCTTCGACGAGCGTCTCAAAACCGTTCATGATCAGCTTCGACAGGCCACCGCAGAGAACTGCCTGCTCACCGAAGAGGTCAGTTTCGGTCTCTTCAGTGAAGGTGGTCTTGATGACGCCTGCGCGGGTGCCGCCGATAGCCTTCGCGTACGCGAGCGTCACCTGCCATGCCTCGCCCGAAGCATCCTGCTCTACAGCGATGATGTCAGGCACGCCTCGGCCTTCTTCGAACTGACGGCGAACTGTGTGACCTGGACCCTTAGGCGCAACCATGCACACGTCGTGACCCTCGCCTGGCTTGATGTAGCCGAAACGAATGTTGAAACCGTGGGCGAAGAAGAGCGCAGCGTTTGGCTTCAGGTTTGGCTCAATCTCTTCAGCGTAGATGGTGCGCTGGTACTGGTCTGGAGCGAGGATCATCACCAAGTCCGCCTGCGCCGTCGCCTCTGCAACACTCGCGACCTTCAGGCCCTGTTCCTCCGCCTTTGCGACCGACTTGGAGCCTTCACGAAGGCCCACGACGACGTCAACACCCGAATCGCGCAAGTTCAGCGCATGTGCGTGACCCTGGGAACCGTAACCAATCACGGCCACGGTCTTGCCCTCGAGGTACTTCAGATCTGCATCGTTGTCGTAATAGATAGTTGCCACAATATGCTCCTTAAAATCGTTTTTGAAAAGTTTATTACTGGGCTGCGCCGCCGAAAGCGAAGTCAGGCGAGCTGATCTCCTGGTCCATGCCGTGGAGCAATCCGCGGGCATGGAGCTCTCGGCGCATCTTCTCGCTCATGGATTCTGGCCCACGCCCGATCGCGACGATGCCCGACTGTACGATCTCCTTGACGCCGTACGGTGCCAGCGCCGTCAAAATCGCCTGAACCTTCTGGTCATTACCAGTTACCTCGAGGGTGAGCACCTCCGGCGCCACGTCCACCACGTGTGCACGGAACATCTCGCTGACCTGAATCACGTTTCCGCGATTGAAGTCATTCGCCGTCACCTTCACCAGCACCAGCTGACGCTGTACCGACTCCTCTTCGCGCAGCTCCTCGATGTGGATCACGTTGAGGAGCTTGTTGAGCTGCTTCGTAATCTGTTCAATCGGGGTGCGCTTTGCATCTACGACCAGCGTGATGCGCGAAATTGTAGGATTCTCGGTCGTCCCCACTGCCAAGGATTCAATGTTGAATGCGCGCCGAGCATAGAGCCCCGATACGCGCGCCAGCACGCCTGGCTTGTTCTCTACCAGCAACGAAATAGTGTGTCGCTTAGCCATGCTCGCTCACTCCTCGATCTCAGAAAAATCTGGGCGCTGGCCAAGCGCGTACTGAATGTCATCATTTGGCGTAGCTGCAGCCACCATCGGCCACACCATTTCATCTGGCGAAACCACGAACTCCACCACCACGGGACGGTCGTTGATGCTCAAGGCTTCCTTGATCGCGGCGTCTACGTCCTCCGGCTTTTCCACGCGGATTGCTGCGCAGCCGTAAGCGTCGGCGAGCTTCATGAAGTCTGGCACGTGTACGGTATTCGCACCCGTGTGCAGGTCGGTGAAGGAATAGCGCTGTTCGTAGAAGAGGTTCTGCCACTGGCGCACCATCCCGAGCGAAGAGTTGTTGATCAACGCCACCTTGATCGGGATGTTGTTCAACACGCAGGTTGCGAGCTCCTGGTTCGTCATCTGGAACGACCCGTCGCCGTCAATACACCAGACGTTCGTGTCTGGATTGCCTGCCTTGACGCCCATCGCCGCGGGCACGCCGAAGCCCATCGTGCCTGCACCGCAGGAGGTGACGTACTGGCGCGGGCGGTTCTGCTTGATAAACTGCTGAGCCCACATCTGATGCTGGCCAACGCCGGTCGCGAAGAATGCATCCGGATCCAATGCTCCGATCCGCTCGAGCACGTAGCCCGGATTCATCAAACCGTCCTGAGTCGGTTCGTAGCCCGGCACGTAACGCTCTTTGAGATCGTTGAGGAAGTTCCACCACGCGCTCAAATCCGAACCGCCATACTGCTTGATGGCCTCCGGCAACGCCTTGAGCAGCGCCTGCGTCGTGGCCTTCAAGTCGCCCAAGAGTGGCACGTCTACGTCTCGCAGCTTGCCGATCTCGGCTGGGTCCACATCCGCATGGATGATCTTCGCACCAGCTGCAAACGTCTCGAGGTCGCCAGTCACGCGATCGTCGAAACGCGCACCGAGCGTGATGAGCAGATCCGCCTTCTGCATACCGATAACTGCCGGTACCGTGCCGTGCATGCCAGGCATACCGAGGTGGTGCGGGTCGATATCAGGGAAAGCTCCGCGGGCGTTCAAAGTAGTGACGACGGGGGCGTTCGTCAGTTCCACGAGCGCCTTGAGCTCTTCGCTCGCCTGCGCACGCACCAAACCGCCACCCACGTAGAAGACTGGACGCTTAGCGCTGGCGATCAGGGCAGCCGCTTCTACGACGTCTTCTTCATCTGGCTCAACCTGCGGGTTGTAACCTGGCAGGTCGAATTCCACCGGCCACACAAACTCGCACTCTTGGTTCTGCACGTTCTTCGGCACATCCACCAGCACTGGGCCTGGGCGGCCGGTCGAGGCGATATAGAAAGCTTCTGCGAGGCGCGCTGGGATGTCATTCGCGTCCGTCACCAAGAAGGAGTGCTTGGTAAGCGGCAGCGTAGCGCCGACGATATCAGCCTCTTGGAAGGCATCGGTGCCCATCGAGCCAGTGCCCACCTGACCGGTGATCGCGACCAACGGCACTGAATCGAGGTTTGCATCGAGGAAAGGAGTAGCCAAGTTCGTTGCACCCGGACCTGAGGTCACCAGCGCGACACCAACTTTTCCAGTGGAGACGGCGTAACCTTCTGCAGCGTGACCAGCGCCCTGCTCGTGACGCACCAGAATATGGTTGAGCTTCGTGGAATCGTAAAGCGCATCGAAGGTCGGCAGAATCGCACCGCCGGGAAGCCCGAAGATGGTCTCGACACCAAGCTCCTCAAGGGTTCGAATAATAGATCGTGCACCTGTGGATTTCTCACGAATCTGCGGCTGGGACTTCGCATTGCCCGCAGCAGCGGATGTTTGCTCACCTGCAACTGGTTCAGCCATCATCCCTCCTCCTTTTAGTTTCACAAGCGGCTAGGCCGCCTTCGACACTTGTCTTGACACGAAAAAGCCCCTCAGTATTTTGAGGGGCGCGCACGTAGCAAGCTGCTCACTTGTACGTGCGCGGCATAATAACTACGAGGACTTTCAGCGTCATGGGTCAAGCGTATCTAGTGCCCTGCCACACGCCAAATAGGATTCGCGGCGTCTCATATCTTGGATTATGAGCTGCCTTTTTGAGATTTAAGGCGACCCCTAGAGGCTACCCAAGATCTGGGCCACAACGATCTTTCCGATCATCGCGGCTGGGTAAATCAGCGCGTATCCGAGCGCGACACGAGCATCGAAATTCGTACGCTCATTCGCAAAGGCAAGCAGCGCTGGCTGAGTCTGTACACCGGCAAGGAAGCCCGAAAGCTTCGTACCACCCATGTGGAAGAGCCCGCGCATCACCACGAACACGCCACACGAGACAACCATAGTGACGGCGGCGCCCACGACTACGATCGAGAGCCAGGTACCGCCGGTGAAGGCCTGAGCAATCTGGCCACCTGCATTCGTACCCGCCTGGGCGAGGAAGAGCAGCAGACCCAATTCACTGAGCACTTGGCTCGAGGAGTACGGCAAAGTGGTCGACATGCGCCCGATACGACCGAGGCGACCAAGAATCAGACCGATAATGAGCGTGCCTGCTGCAGAACCGATCGAGAACGAGCTTCCCCCAGGAGTTGGAATCTGGAGCTCGCCGATGAACGCGCCCAGTGCCAGACCAAGGCCGAGGATTACTGGGTTAATATCGCTCAAACCGCGAGTGGAATCGCCGAAGAAAGCGGAAATCTTCTTAATGTTGTGGGTCGGAGCCACGACGCGGACGCGGTCACCCATTTCCACGAGGAACTCTGGGTCGGCGCTGTGGTCCACATCGCCACGGCGAATTCGAGAAATCTGAGCACCGAAACGCTCGTCGATCATCTCGTCGATCTCAGCCACGGTATGACCAGCGACTCGCGCGTCAGACACAGTGATCCGTCGATAATCGAGGTAACGGCGGTCAACGTCGAGCGGATGAGAAGAACGGTGCCCCAACTCAGCCACAATCCGATTCACGTGCTCTTTGCGGCCAACCACCGTAAGGAGGTCGCCCTTCTCAAGATGATCGGTCGGTTCTGGCATCCAAATCGGCCCAGTTTCGCCGCGGCGCAGGCGGGAAAACGCGAGGGCGCCGTCAAACATCTCCGCCAACTCGGCAACAGAAGGCTTGTCGTTGCGCTCCACACGCAAAGTGGCATGCATGAGCTGCGAAGGCACATCTGTATCATTCTTACCTGCGCGCACCGCAAGTGCCGCAATCACCAGCGCGCCGAGCACGCCGAAGATATAGGTAATCGAATAGCCCACTGTGGCGTCCGCTGGATTACCAGAAGCCTCACCCGCTGCTGCCAAAGCTGGGGTGTTCGTCGTCGCACCAGCAAAAGCACCAGCAATCGTCGAAATATCGAGATTAAATGCGTAACGGCCGAGGCCGAATGCTACGCCAGCGCCCAGCGCGTAAATAACGAAAACCGACAAAATCGGAAGCAGCGCCGAGCGGATATTCCGGAAGAATGAAGGACCAGATGTAATACCGATTGCGAAAGCAAACACCATCAAGCCGAGCGTACCCACGGCAGCAGGCACCTTGACCTCGATGCCGTAGTGCGTACCCAACGCGGAAATTGCAATCGCGACGAAAAGTACGGCAGCCGCGCCAAGCGAGACTGAACGCACTTTTACGTGCCCGAAATACATGCCGATGCCAATGATCAAAAACACCAACAATACTGTGTGACCAGCTAAATAGCCGAGCACGGTGGTCATCGTTACTCCCTGCTTATCGCCCATTTCGTCCGATAGCGAGTGTACCGAGCAAAGTTCCCACAACCATGGGACTTAATTCATGCGGAGTTAGTTGATCTGGCGCACAGCACCGAAGGATGCGCTCATGGCCATCGAGGCGTACGCCTGAAGGGCCTTGCTCACATAACGCTCACGCTTCCCGTGCCACGGCGCTGCCCCCTTGAGCTCGCGCCGACGCTCCAGCTCCTCGGCGGGCACGTCCAGTTCGAGCTTACGCGAGGGCACGTCGATCACGATGCGGTCGCCGTCTTCAATCAAACCGATAAGCCCGCCAGCCGCAGCTTCAGGGGAAATATGGCCAATGCTCAGGCCACTGGTGCCGCCCGAGAAGCGACCGTCGGTGATCAGCGCACAGCTCTTGCCAAGCCCAAGACCCTTCAGGAAGCTCGTCGGGTAGAGCATCTCCTGCATGCCCGGTCCGCCCTTCGGTCCCTCGTAACGGATGACGACGACGTCACCCGGCTGGACGTGCTTGCCCAGAATCAGGTCAATCGCCTGTTCTTGGGAATCGACGACGCGTGCCGGACCTTCGAAATGGAACAGGCTCTCGTCGATACCGGCGGTCTTGATGACGGCGCCATCCTCGGCAAGGTTGCCAAAGAGCATGCACAGGCCGCCGTCTTTGGTATAGGCATGGTCGACCGAGCGGATGCAGCCCGCCTCGGCGTCAAGATCAGGCGACTCCCAACGATTGTCCTGCGAGAAAGCCTGCGTAGTACGCACGCCACCTGGAGCGACCGAGAAAAGGTCCTTGGCTTCTTCGCTTGGAGCTACGCCTCGAATATCCCACTTTTCCAACCAGCTCTTGAGATCTTCAGAGTGAACTGAGTGGACGCCGTCACGCAAGAGACCAGCGCGGAACATTTCGCCAAGAAGCGCAGGAATGCCACCGGCGCGATGGAAATCCTCCATGTGATATTCGGTGGAGTTCGGCGCGACCTTGCTCATGCAGGGCACGTGGCGCGAAAGTTCGTCGATATCAGCGAGCGTGAAATCCACCTCACCCTCGCGGGCAGCGGCAAGCGTGTGCAGCACGGTATTAGTGGAACCGCCCATGGCAATGTCCATGCTCATGGCGTTCAAGAACGCATCACGGGTGGCGATATTGCGAGGCAAAACGGACTCGTCGCCGTCTTCGTAATAGCGCTTGGCGAGCTCCACGATCCGGTGACCAGCTTCGACGAAGAGGTCGCGGCGCTTCTTCGCGGTGGCGAGCGTGGAGCCGTTGCCAGGGAGTGACAGGCCGAGCGCCTCGGTCAGGCAGTTCATGGAGTTAGCGGTGAACATACCCGAGCACGAACCGCAGGTCGGGCACGCGCTCTCCTCTACCAGTGCGAGCTGGGCATCAGTCACAGAGTCGTTTGCCGAGAGGCTCATTGCATCGATGAGGTCGATATTGTGCTCGACTACCCCTTCAACTGCCTTACCAGATTCCATCGGGCCACCAGACACAAAAATCACTGGGATATTCAGGCGCATCGAAGCCATCAGCATGCCAGGGGTGATCTTGTCACAGTTCGAGATGCACACGAGCGCGTCAGCGCGGTGGGCTTCCACCATGTACTCAACCGAATCTGCAATCAACTCACGACTCGGGAGCGAATAAAGCATGCCGCCGTGCCCCATCGCGATGCCGTCATCCACGGCGATCGTATTGAACTCTTTGCCGACGCCGCCGGCCTCTTCGATCGCCTTAATAACGAGCTGGCCGATATCTTTCAGGTGTACGTGGCCCGGCACAAACTGCGTAAAGGAATTCGCTACAGCGATAATTGGCTTCCCGAAATCTTCAGATTTCATTCCGGTAGCGCGCCAAAGTGCACGCGCTCCAGCCATATTGCGCCCATTAGTTGAAGTAGCAGATCGAAGCTGAGGCATAGCAGTCCTTTCTCACAGTATGCCCATCATAGAGCAGGACGCTACAAAAGGTCAGACGCAGTCCATACATAGGTGTGGTACGGCAGTTTGACTGGGACGTTGGGTTGGAAGCTCAGGTGCTCGTAGAGATACCACAGCAGGTTCGCTCGCATTTTCTCGCGCTGGGATTCGCTGGCGCGAATCCAAGATGCGCGGGTAGTACCGAGGCTCACGATTTGTTCGGGCGTAAGCGAATCCTCCCAGTCGAAAGTGCACAGCTCAGGGCGCGTGAACTCGGAGCCGAGAGCTGGGGTATCGCTGGGGCGAACGACGTCACCCGAGCGCATAATTCGCGTAAGGCGATGCACCCACGGGACTTCCACCGCGAGCTGGTTGACGAGAATTGCTACGCGGCCGTGCGGGCGGAGCAGGCGCGAAGCTTCTGCGGCGGCCTGTGCTTGATCGAGCCAGTGCCAGCTCTGACCGTAAGTGATGAGGTCGATGGAGTTTGGCGGTAGCGGGACCTGCTCGGCGCGGCCGGCGATGAGATGATCTGCTGGGAAGTTTGGGAGTTCTTGGGCGAACGCCGCGCGCATGTCGTCCGAGGGCTCGAGCGCCCAGATTTTCGGTTTGTCAGTCTCGGGTAACGCGTGGGCGTGGGCGTGGGCTTGGGCGTGGGCGATGAGTGCCGCCGTGAGCTTGCCAGTACCAGCGCCAATATCAAGTACCTGCGCTGCAGGTGGCAAACCTTCCATCACCAGCGCTATTGCCTCGCGCGGGTAGCTCGGACGCACATCCATATAGGCGTCTGTTGCTTCAGCTGCGCGGGTGTATGGATTCCCATAAGCGCGGATATCGTTCTTGTCGTTTGGCATCGCAGGCTATTGTATTAGTTCTGTGATTCATTGGCGGGGCTTTAGTATTGATACATGCTTCATTTCGTTTTCCATGAACCAGTAATCCCAGGCAACACCGGCGCCGCAATTCGGCTTGCCGCTTGTACCGGTGCAAAGCTTCATTTGATTGAGCCTCTGGGCTTTGATTTTTCCGATACTCATTTGAAGCGGGCTGGCTTGGACTACCACGATCTTGCCGAGGTAGTCATTCACCCGAACTGGGAGGAGTTTAAGGCTTCCTTCCCTGAAGACACCCGCATTTTTGCTTTCACTTCGCACACGAACCACAACTATGCCGACGAGAGTTACCGCGACGGTGACGTGCTCCTCTTTGGCACGGAGCCAGTTGGACTCCCCCAATCCGTCATGGACGATGATCGGATTACGAAGTTGCTTCGGATTCCGATGATGCCTGGGCGGCGTTCGCTCAACCTTGCAAACTCCGCCTCGATTGCGCTCTATGAGGCTTGGCGCCAGATAGGTTTTCCTCCTGAATCTCTCGGGGCAAACTAGGTTTGCGTGCATAAATGTGCGGATTTTGAGTGTCGAGTTTTTTCGATGCTTGATAATCCGCCATTTTTCATTTTCGGGGGCTTCGATTTCGCACTTTTGTGCACACGAATCTGTGGAGACTAGGCGAAAATCTAGGGAGAGCGCATTCAAAGGTGGGTATACCCAGCTGACTGGGTGCTGGGTATACCCACATAGTGGCTGCGTGAGTCAATATTCAGCTGCTGAGCTCGTCATTTCCCGCACTTTGGCGAGGACTATTAAGAATCGACGTAAGGCGCTCGGACTTTCACAGGAACGAGTCGCCAATGGCGCCTATATTAACCGCAACCACTATCAGACTATGGAGTCTGCGCTTTCTGACCGCAAAGACCAGTCCCCGCTTAATCCCCAACTTTTCACTTTGGTGAGGTTGGCGCGGGTACTGGATTGCTCAGTGCTTGAGTTGCTGGCTGAAGCTGAGGAAGCTTACGAAAAGGTTATTAAGGAGCATCCGGAAGCGGCACTAGTTCCGCTCAAGGATTGACATCCTTAACGGAAATCGCGCGACTTGATCTCCATGGCGAGTCCCAGATCCTGAAGTTGATCTGCACTTACGCTGATGGCACCATCTGCATACTCAATTTTCCCGCGCACGAGCAGTGCGCGGCTTTCGAGAGCAGCCCGTCGGTAGCGCTGCCATAATCCTGGTGAGCAAACGACATTGACCATTCCCGTCTCGTCCTCGAGGGAGACGAAGGTGATGCCACCGGCCGTGCGTGGGCGCTGCCGATGCGTGACCACGCCAGCTACATACACGCGCGATCCTTGATGGATTTCTCCCAGCTGATCGATCGGAATCACCTCTGGCGCTAACTCTGGGCGATAGAACTCCATTACGTGCACGTTTGGCGATACGCCGGTATAGCTCAGGTCGGCGCTCACTACTTCGCGCGGCGTCATGGCAGGCAGGTGAGGCGCAGCTAGTCCGAGATCTAGCCCTGGGATTTCTAGCTGCTGCATAGTGGCGCTTCGATGAGCGCGCACAGCCGCACGCTGGGCATTCCAGATCCCATCGCGGCGCGAGATCCCTAGGCTCCGAAGTGCACCAGCTTTCGCGAGCGCCACTAGCTCTGCTTCCGTGAGCCGTGCACGCTGGGCCAGCTCTGCGAGAGATGTGTAGGGATCGCCGTCACCACGAGCCGCTACGATTCTCGATTGTGCGTCTTTCTCTAACCCGCGAATGGACTGTAACCCCATGATGATTGCGCGCTCGGTATCTACGTCGATTGCTGCGACTTTCTCTGAATACTGTAGCGCGAGCGCGCTCGGCTCCCCCTCTGGTTGCGTTGCTACGACAGATTCTTGGGCTGAGAGATTCACGTCTGCGCCGATGACGCTCAGTCCGTGCCGGCGGGCGTCTTGCACCAGACTGGCAGGCGAGTAAAATCCCATCGGCTGGGAGCTTAGGATTCCTGCGTAAAAGTACTCGGGGTAATGGACTTTGAGCCATGCGCTTGCATAGACCAGGTACGCGAAGGAAAAAGCGTGGGATTCTGGAAACCCGAAATCCGCAAAGGCGTCGAGCTTGGCGAAGATCTCTTCTCGTACTTGTAGCCCGATTCCTCGCTCTTGCATGCCTGTCATCAGTTTGTCTTTGAGCCCAGCCATGCGCTCGTGCGATCGGCGAGATCCCATTGCGCTGCGCAGCCGGTCAGCTTCACTCGGGCTAAAGCCGGCGGCGTCCATGGCTATGCGCATGAGCTGCTCTTGGAATAGTGGCACCCCGAGAGTTTTCGCGAGTGCATTTTCGAGCAGCGGATGAGCGTAGGTAACTCTCTCTTTGCCCAGCCTTCTGCGGATATAAGGATTCACGGACCCGCCTTGTATCGGCCCTGGCCGAATCAGCGCTACGCACACGACTATGTCGTAAAACTCGCGCGGGCGAATGCGTGGTAGCACGCTCATTTGTGCTCGCGATTCGACTTGGAATACGCCTACCGTATCTGCGCGCGAAAGCAGGTCATAGACTCGAGGATCGTCTTCAGGGAGATTATGCAGTGCATACTCTGATCCATCGGCGGCTCGTATCCCCCGCTCTGCCAGTGCAGTAAATGATTTGCGCAATGCGGTGAGCATGCCGAGGCCAAGGAGGTCGAATTTCACAAGGCCGGCACTTGCGCAGTCATCTTTGCTCCACTGCAAGACTGTGCGCCCTGGCATGCGTGCCCACTCGACCGGGCAGACGTTAATGACTGGCTCGTTGCAGATCACCATTCCGCCTGAATGCAGCCCGAGATGGCGCGGAAGATGCAGGAGCTGGGAGCTCATGGTTTGGACCAGTTCTGGCACTGCAGCATCTTTTTTCCATTGAGCAATCTGCTCTTCGCTGTATCCGAGTGCGCTTCCGGCATCGCGAAGCGCACTTCGGCTGCGATAGGTAATCACGTCAGCCACTTGCGCTGCATATTCTCTCCCGTAACGTTCATAGACATGCTGAATCACTAGCTCTCTGCGCCGCGATTCAATATCCAGATCAATATCTGGTGGCCCTACTCGCTCGGGAGACAGGAAGCGTTCGAAGAGCATATGGTGCTTGACGGCGTCTACTGCGGTAATTCCGAGCACGTAGCACACGGCTGAGTTAGCGGCTGATCCTCGGCCTTGGCACCAGATTTCTTGAGATCGGCAAAACTCCACAATTTCGTTGACGATCAGAAAATAGCCGGCAAAGCCGAGCTCGTCGATCACTTCTAGCTCGTGGCGCACTTGCGCCCATGCGTCTGGGCGCATGTTTTCGCTGCCGTACATGGTTTCCATTCGTGCCCACACAAGCTGCTCGAGCCACGTCTGCTCGGTATAGCCGGTTGGCACTGGGAACGGTGGGAGCTTTGGCTCATCGAGAGTCATGTCCCATGTGCATTCTTGAGCGATTGCCGCCGCGTTTTCCACGCTGTGCATGGCATGCGGATACAAACGATACATCTGATCAGCAGATTTCATGAATCCGCCCCAGCCGGGAAGCCAGGAACGCATCTCTTGCACGCTTGAGTTCGCTCGAATCGCTGCAGTTAAGTCCGCTAATGGCTGATCTGACCTGCGGGCATAGTGCACGTTATTCGTGGCCACGAGGCGCACCCGTTCATCATTGGCAAGTCGAGCTAAGGTACTATTTCGCTCCCGATCGAGTGGCGCTGCCGTAGAGCTGATTTCTACCGCCACATTCGAGCGCCCAAATAGATCAACGAGACCATAGAGCTCCTGCTTTGCACGCTCATAGTTTTCACTACCGCCACCCGTTTCTAAAGCGCTGCGCACATACCCCTTGCGGCAACCGGTGAGAATCTGCCAATGCCCACCAGCTTCGCGAGCCAAATCTGCTAGCGCAAAAGATCCACGACCTTTTTCACCTCCAGCCATCAGCCCGCGGCTCAAGGCGCGTGAGAGCCGGCGATATCCTTCTGCTCCGCGCGCTAATACCAGTAAGTGCCGACCAGCAGGATCAGGCATGCCAGTGCGCGCAATATCCCCATGGGCAATAGTGAACTCAGTACCGATGACTGCTGGGATGCTATGCTCCTGAGCAGCTCGAACAAATTGCATAACTCCAGCTAGAGAGTTGTGATCCGTGAGCGCTACCCCGCTTAGCCCCAGCTCAGCAGCACGAGTTACGAGCGTTTCTGGTTCACTCACGCCATCGAGGAAACTGTAGGTGGAGTGCACATGCAGCTCCGCATACTCTCCTCGATATGCCTCGTTACTACTCATAGCTCCCCACCGCCCTCCATTTTCCAGCCTCGTAGGAGCACAACAGCCCTGAACCGATTTCTGTAATGATCTGGCACCACGCATGCGAGTTCCCCAGTCCAGACCACCATTGAGCCTCGCGCAGCCACGGGCCGGCGTATTCGCTCACCTTGACCGCGCCTTGAGGGAGTTTGACCGCGACTGGAAAAGGATCATGGCATCCATGCGCGCAGCTGAAAAGACCGAGCCCGCTAATATGGCATTCATGGCCTGCCGCATCGTAGAGACGAATCTCTAACTCTTTCTCCAACTTGGAAGGCCACGGTCGCGGAACCCCACCCGGCCACGGGCCAGCATCCTTACGCTGCCGGGCGCCAGAGGGCACTTCATCATCCCAATCCTTGAGCACGGCCGCATCCACGGGAGTCGGCGAGGATTCTGCAACGCATCTTTTAAAGCCTTGAGCCCCTATCACCGAATGGATTTGAGCCACCGCTTGGGTCGCCGTCTGCCTCGAAACCTGTCGTCGCTCACCCCATAAAGCGGCCTGCGCGCTCTCCTCAGGAAGCAGCTGCGAGCAATACAGCTCAACGCCTACAATGCCGCCTCGAGAATGAGGGCTGCTCGACCGAGCGCGATCCACCCACGCGCTCAATTGCCACCGCATGCGACGAGTTATCTCAGCTTCACTCACCTCAAAAATTCGCCACGTAATCTCTCGTTCGCGCTCACCACCCACATAAGCGCCAGCGCCATCGTCACCAAGCTCTTCGACTGCCCAGCGCACCACGATCGTCACGCTCTGTACCGTGCGTCGACGCTGCGAAAGACCAGCGACAAATTCCACTGCCATCGCGCGCGCCACGAAGGCCAAGCCCTCCATTTCAAGCACTGGCTCCTCGAAATCTCGGCGCACTGAATAGAGCTCAGAGGTATCAGAAATCTTCGGAAATACATCAGCAGTATCACGAATAAGCGAGTAAACCGCATCCGCAGCCTCCGGAAATCGCATGCGAACCGCCGATTCCTCAAGATCTAAAAATTTGCCAATCCTGCGCACACCCAGATCGTGAAGTTGCCTCAACATTTCAAGAACTGCACGATCATCGCGCCCACGCACACCCGCCCATAGGAGCTGAGTCAGCGGCAGACTGCGCACAAATTTCCCAGTCTCTTCAAGCGGGATATACGCATCGCTGTGTGCCGCGACTAGCGCAGCTAGATAGTGATGAGCGAAACCGATATGCGCTTCATACCCAGCCTCAGTGGCGACTGCCCCGATGAGGTTGCTAGCAAGCTGCTCTTCCCCTCCAGCAAACCGCACAGGCCCGCGCGCAGCGAACGTCAAAAGCCCAGGGCGCACCACAGCCACCTGAGCCACATCCTGATGAGCAGCAGCAATCACGCTATCTAAAGCTTGAAGCTCATCGCGCGCATTGGCATCCAGCACCGCAAGTTGCGGCGCTAAAGCACGGGCACGCTTCAGACTCATACCTACCCGAATTCCCAAACTACGCGCGTAGGCATTAGCTTCCTTTACGTCGCGTCCATCGGCCAGCGCGATCGGCGCTGGAAGCTCGAGCTGGACTCGCTGCTGAGCGACACTCACCTGCCAGTCGGGAATCCATATTGCACCATAATAATTCGCAGCCATTAAGCCACCTCCACAAGGCGCAGCTGCGCTTGAGTAGCGGCACCTTCCCAACCAGTACGAGTAAATGACATGCGCGCACTCCCATAACGAGAGCTCATCTCATAATTCACATGAGAGATATGGCCTTCGCCCCCACTGATTCCGCTCACCCCGAGAAGCCGACACTGCACTCCCGCGCTTGCCCGCTTCCAATGAGGCGCAATAATCAGGCAATCATGGGCTAAGGCTTGGCTGAGCAACACACTGCGCTCGCGATCGCTGAGTGGCATGTCGCCTAACATCACCACCCCAAATCCTGAAGTAGCTACACTAACGACTCTTGCCGACACGTCTTCACGCGCATCTACATAAGCAAAACGCTCTAAATCGATACCAGAATCTAGCAAGAAAGACGGGTCATCGCCGTCACGACCAATTGATATCACCCACGCTCCCGCCTGTGATGCACATCCTGCAAGCGCAATACCGCCACTGAACGATCCCTCTACGCTCAGCACTCCTCGCCGCAGCAATCCATGAGGCAACACGGCTTCCCAAAATGAAGGCACACTATAAGCGTCCGAAAAATCGGCCTGCCGGTTAGCGGAAACGATCCCCAAACGAGATTCAGCTACGGCCAAAACTTGGCGAGCTCGCGCCAATTTCGAGTCCATTTCCCCTCCATTTCAGACGTCCAGCGCTCGCCTCACCGACGAGACACCACCCAACAAATTCGAACACTTGTTCGATACACACAATAGTAAAGCACCCCTTAGGCGAAAAATCGCGGCCATTTTTTCTACGCCGAATTGTCAGCCGAATTCTCGCCCGAATTACCAGCCAAAATCCGCTCCACAATGCGGAACAAAAACGGGAAAATCACTTTTCCAATGACAAGCAAAAGGAATTCCTTTAGAGTGGCAGCATGAATAGAGAACGACCATACCCACCAAATCCGTACGATTTTCTGCCGGCCGCTCCAGCTTTCACGCTCACGAGCGAGTCTTTTAGCGACGGCACTCGCCTCCCGAAAGAGCATGCCAAGGATCAGGAAAACGTCTCTCCGCAGCTGAGCTGGAGTGACGTGCCCGAGGGAACCAAGAGCTTCGCCGTCACCTGCTTCGATCCAGACGCACCTACCCCATCGGGTTACTGGCACTGGACCGTCTTGAACGTACCTGCGAGTGTTACTGAGCTCGCTACGGGCGCAGGCACGAGCGATGAGACGCTCCCCGAGGGCGCTTTCCACGTGAAGAACAGCAACGAGATCCTCGCCTATTCTGGGCCGCTTCCACCTGAGGGCGATCACGAGCACCGCTACATTTTCGTGGTTCATGCGCTTGACGTCGACCGCCTCGATCTCGACCCAGCACAGATTAACGCCACGATCGCGTCGTTCAATATCGGCATGCACACGCTTGGCCGTGCCATGCTCATCGGTACTTATCAGCGATAACTCAAAATCCGCCAAAGACCAAGCGTGGGGGGCCATACAAAGATCAGGCCCCCCCACGATAAAAAAAAAAAAAAAAGGCCGCGCTCCCCCCCGCACAAGAAGAACCCAAAAAAAAAAAAAAA
>R16__coassemble_985_pt1 | contig 49183 bp, 39 predicted proteins | sample R16__metabat2_low_PE_015 | metagenome-assembled genome bin R16 | reverse complement strand
CCGCTGGGGTTAGGCTCGAATTCTCAAAAATTTGAGACGCGCGCGTCTCAAAAAAATGAGAATTCGAGCCTGACCCCAAGGTTTCATTTTAGGTTATCCACAGCCTGTGGATAACCGCCGAGGCCGATCTCCTGATTCCGCTACCATCGGTAGCGGAAGGAGACGAGCGATGATTCATATTACGCGCGGGCTGGGCGTTTACTGGACCTCCCCCAGCCAGGCACAAATCGGCATCGATCCGCGCATCGGCGTGCGCCTGACCAATCTGACTAAAGACGAGCTGCGCCTGATCGACCGCCTGACCAGCGCCCACACCATCACCGAATATCTCGAAGCGGCCCGCTCCCTCAATATCACCCCAACCCGCGCCCAGGAGATCTCCGCGCTCCTCGAAACCGCCGGCGTCCTGAGCTCCGACCTCGACCACATCCCCGATGCCGAGCCGCACTGGCGCATCTTCCACACCACCCCGACCGTGCGCGAGCAATGCGTCGTCACGATCCCCGCCCTCGACCAGCTGGGGTTCGAGGTGGCCCGCGAGCTGGTCGCAGCCGGCGTGGGCACCGTCGTCACCGGGGACCGCCGGATCGTGGGCGAACAGGACCACCCAGACCTCGCCCGCGACTTCCTCGGCGTGCCGCGCGCTGATGCGTTCATCTCAATCGCCCGCGACCTCAACCCGCGTGTGCGCCTCAACACCCAGGAGCCTCCGCACCTCGTGATCCTCACCAGCCACCACGGCATCAACCCGTACGCGACCCGCGATTTGCTCGCGCGCGGCATCCCAACCTTGCACGCTTGGGTGGAAGAAATCGACCTCTTCGTCGGCCCGCTGACCGTCCCGCACGTCACGCCCTGCCCGACCTGCCTGCACTTGCAGCGCGTGGACCGCCAGCCCGATTGGGAGCTGATCGCCCCGCAAGCCTTGAGCGCCAAAGAAATCGTGCCGCCGATCAGTTCCCTGAAAATCGCGAGCGCCCTGTGCGCCGCGGATGCCCTTGCTTTTTGTGACGCCGTCCAGCCAGCTACCGCCACCCACCTGTGGAAGATCCCACCGGCTCCCGCGCTCCCGGAGCGCATTGAGCTGGACTTTCACCCGAACTGCGGATGCCGCGATGACCAGTTCTTCCCGACTCAGTCTTCCCCGAGGTAGGCGCGCACGATCTGCACGATGTCGTTGCCATAGGCCATGAGTTTATTGGCGCCGATGCCTCGCACCTTGCCGAGCTCTGCGAGCGTGCGCGGCTTGTCGATGGCGATGCGCTGCAGCGTGGAATCATGGAGTACGACGTAGGCGGGCTTGCGGATCGCCTCCGAGACCTCCACTCGCCAGTCGCGCAGGTCCTCGAAGAGCGCCATATCGGAGCCGTGCTCGAGTGCGAAGTCTTCATTGCGAGCCTTGCTGCGCTTGCGCCCACCCGCCTGCGCAGGAGCGGCTTTCGGCCAGAGCGGCTCAAGGAAGCGCGAGAGTTTGCGCTCTTTGCCGCTCCCGCGCGATTTCGCATAAGAAATATGGAGCTCGCCTTGGGCGCGGGTGATCCCCACGTACAACAGCCGGCGTTCCTCCGCGATCTCGGCGTCGGTGCGCGCGTAGCTGATCGGCAGCAGCCCCTCGCTCATTCCCGCCAAGAAAACCGTATTCCATTCGAGGCCTTTGGCTCCGTGCAGCGAAGAGAGCACCACCGAGTGATTGTCGGGCGCGTTGCCCGCGTTTGCCCGCTCCTCGAGTTCGGCCACGTACTCGGCGATACTCGCCCGCCGCGATTCCCAGAGCGAGGCGGCTAGCGAGCGCAGCGAGTCGAGCGACTCCCAGCGTTCGCGGGCGCTTCCTTGCCCGGTGACGCCGTCTGGTCGCCACCCCATCTGGCGCAAGGTGCCTTCGACAAGCTCTGGCAGCGTGAGCCGATCATCGGGGCTGCTTGCCTGCTCACTGCGTGCGGTCGCGCGCAGGGCGACCATCGCTTCGCGCACTTCGCGCTTATTAAAGAAGCGCTCAGAGCCGTGCATCGAATACGAGATTCCAGCAGCGCTCAGCGCATTCTCGAATTCCATCGACTGTGCATTCGTGCGGTACAGAATCGCGATATCGCTTAGCGCCACGCCTCGCGCTTTAGCCTCGAGAATCTTGCCAGCAATCGCCTGCGCCTCTTCAGAGTCAGTCGCGTACGCATCAAACTCGACTGGCCTTCCGCTCGCGCGCATCGCCGTCAAATGCACGGCGCCCATCGAGCCTTCAGCGCTCGCTTTAGCCATCACGGCATTCGCCAGGTCCACGACCTGCGGGGTGGATCGGTAGTCGCGGTGCAAAGTCACGACTTTCGCATCGGAAAACTCGCGCGAGAAACCTTCAAGATACCGGCTCGAGGCGCCGGTGAAGGAGTAAATCGTCTGCGCCGGATCACCCACGACGCACAGGTCGCGCCGATCCCCGACCCAGAGCTGCAGCAACCGGTGCTGCATCGGCGAAAGGTCTTGATACTCGTCGACCACAAAATACCGGTACTGGTCGCGAATCATACGCGTGATATCTGGCCGATCGAGCATGATCCCGATGAGCACGAGGATCACGTCTTCAAAATCGATCACGCCGCGCTCGGCCTTCACGTCCTCATAGGCGCGAATCAGCTGCGCAATATCCGCTGCGCTTTGGCCCGCTACCTCTGGCCGGTGCAGCGCCGCCGCCCGCGCTGGATAATCCCCAGGCGAAACCAGCGAGACTTTCGACCATTCAATTTCGCTCGCAAGGTCCCGAATCGAAGGTTTGTCGGTCGGCATTCCGAGCTGCGCCGCCGCCGCGGCCACCAGCGCCATTTTCGATTCCTTCAGCTCCGGCACTCGCCCACCGATCGCGCTCGGCCAAAAATATTGCAGCTGCGAAAGCGCCGCCGAGTGGAAGGTGCGCGCCTGCACGTTCCCCACTCCAAGGTCTCGCAGCCTCGAGCGCATCTCCCCCGCTGCTCGAGCGGTGAAGGTAACGGCGAGGATATGCCTCGCGTCCATAGCCCCTGAGCGCACGGCGTTCGCGATTCGATAGGTGATCGCGCGCGTTTTACCCGTGCCAGCACCGGCGAGCACCACCATCGCTCCGCGCGGGTGCTCGGCCACTTGGCGCTGCTCAGGATCGAGCGCCTCTAGAAAATCGCTGCCGTGCCTCATAGTGCAACTATGCCCTATCGAAGGAGGTGGCGGAAACCACCGACTGCCCAATCACGCGCGTACCTGAATAGACCACGACCGACTGCCCCTTCGGCAGGCCGCGCACCTCTTCATGCAGGTCCACGTGCATCATGCCATCTTCGCTCACGCGCACAAACGCTGGAATCTCGCGCCCATGCGCACGCACTTGCACCGCAGCCTCCACGCCCGAGGCGGCATCGAGTTCGGTCGCGAGCCAGACGGCGTCTGATCCAGTGATCTTGTTGAGCGCCAGTAGTTCCTTGGGTCCGACGGTCACCACATTCGACTTCACGTCCACGTCCAACACGTAGCGCGGGCGGCCATCCTTAGCCGGATCGCCGATCCCGAGGCCCTTGCGCTGCCCGATCGTGAACCCGTACGCGCCAGCGTGCTCACCGAGCACTCGCCCTTCAGGATCGCGGATTTCACCGGGCTGCGCGCCAAGGCGAGAGCGAATGAAACCCATGGTGTCGCCGTCAGGGATAAAACAAATATCGTAGGAGTCTGGCTTGGAGCTCACGGGCAGCCCGCGCTCGGCCGCCTCAGCACGTACGGCGTCTTTCGACTCCATGTCTCCGAGCGGGAAAAGCGTGTGCGCGAGCTTCTCGTTACCAATAGCGCTGAGCACATAGCTTTGGTCCTTCTGGCGGTAGCGAGCGCGATGCAGCTCCACGAGTTCGCTTCCCGATCCCTGATGCGCAAGCACCTGCGCGTAGTGACCGGTGGCGACGGCGTCGAACCCGTTTTTCAGGGCGTAGTCCAGTAGCACCGCAAACTTCACATGCTCGTTGCAGTACACGCACGGGTTCGGGGTCTCGCCGGCCGCGTAGCGCGCCAAAAATTCGCGGATCACAATGTCTTGGAATTCATCCGCGTAATCCCACACGTGGAAATCCACGCCCAGCTGCTTCGCAATCAGCTCTGCATCCGCGCGGTCTTGCGGATTTCCGCACCCGCGGATCGGGCCAGTTGGGATATCTGTCGCCGCCAAATTCCCGTGAAGCGCGAGGTACACGCCGGTTACGTCGTGACCAGCCTCCACTGCTCGGGCCGTGGCCACCGAGGAATCCACTCCACCACTCATTGCTGCAAGAATCTTCATAAGCGAAAGTTTATGGGGCTAATCGAGCCTTTGCGACCTGAGAAACGTGAGCCTACTTGCACCGAGGCTATGCTTACTTGCACTAATTGTAAAAACTTAGAAAGATAGTTAGGTGACTATTGACGATGCCGCTATCGAACGTGCCCTCCCGCTCTTTGAACGAGTCTCTCTCGGCGCCACCCTTCAGGGTGACGGCGTAGACGTAACTGTACTCGCGGGCCACGCTTCGGCCGTGTACGTATGTTTCTTCTCTGGCGAGCGCGGCAATTTCACCGAACGCCGAGTAGCGCTCCACCGCGGCCTCTACGGTTTGTGGAGTGGGCACGTACCAGGCGTGCAGGAAGGCGATCTCTACGGCATCCGCGCCGACGGCCCATGGGCGCCGCACGAAGGCCTGCGCTACAACGTCAATAAAGTCCTGCTCGACCCATACGCCCGCGCCATTAGCGAGCCACCCGTCCTGAACGAGACCATCTTCTCTCAGAAGGTCGACGAGAACCTGAAGTCACTGCCAGGCATGGAGATGAGCACCAGCGATTCGGCTGATTCTGCAGCCCTCGGCGTCATCACCGCTAGCCCTGCCATCTCAGAGCCTTCCCGCGACCAGCAGCTCGCGCCAAAGGGTCCGCGCGTCCCGTGGAATCGTACGGTCATTTACGAAACGCATGTGAGTGGCTTGACCAAGCAGCTCACGGCCATCCCTGAAGAGCTGCGCGGCACCTACGCAGGCATGGCTCACCCGGCGACCATCGAGCACCTGAAGCGCCTCGGCGTCACCAGTATTGAGCTGCTCCCGATCCACGCAAACTTCGCCGAACCATTCCTGATCCAAAAGGGCCTCACGAACTACTGGGGTTACAACACCCTCAACTTCTTCGCACCCGAGCCGCGCTACGCGAGCGCCGCAGCGCGCGAGGCTGGCCCGATCGCCGTCGTGGAAGAAGTGAAGCAAATGGTGGCAAGCCTGCATGAGGCTGGCTTGGAAGTTTTGCTTGACGTCGTCTACAACCACACCTGCGAGGCTGGAGTTGACGGTCCGACCCTGAGCTTCCGCGGCCTCGACCACACTCGTTATTACCGCCACAACTCTTTCCAGCCTGGCCTGCTCAAGGATACGACCGGCTGCGGCAACTCTCTCGATTTCCGCGAGACTCCGGTCATCGGGCTCACTTTGGATTCGCTGCGCTACTGGGTGAGCGAGATTGGGGTGGACGGCTTCCGTTTCGATCTCGCCGTCACGCTCGGGCGCGAGGGCGACCATTTCAATACGAACCACGCCTTCTACCACGCGCTCGCGACCGATCCGGTGCTGCGCGGCGTGAAGCTCATTAACGAGCCGTGGGACGTGGGCCCGAACGGCTGGCAGACCGGCAAGTTCTTGGCGCCGACCACTGACTGGAACGATCTTTTCCGCGATTCGCTGCGCACGTTCTGGCTCACCTCTGCCGCCTCGATGGTTCACGGCGGATCGAGCACGGACCTGCGCGATCTGGCGACCCGAATCGCTGGCTCGGCCGACCTCTTCGGCCTTGGCCGCACGCCAGAAGGGCGCGGGGTGCGCTCGTCGATCAACTTCGTGACCGCCCACGACGGCTTCTCGCTCTGGGATCTGGTCAGCTACAACCACAAGCACAATGAGGCGAACCAGGAACAGAACCACGATGGTTCCGACAACAACAAGTCGTGGAACCACGGTTTCGAGGGTGACGCCGGGCTGGACGAGATGGGCGTAGGTGGCGACGTCATCCGCGCCAAGCGCCGCCGCAGCGCACGCAACCTGCTCGGCACACTCGCACTCGCTGCCGGCACCCCAATGCTGCGCTCGGGCGATGAGTTCCTCAAGACCCAGCACGGTAACAACAACGCCTACTGCCTCGATACCCCACTCACCTGGATTGATTGGGACGTAAACCAGGATCAGCAGAATTTCTACGATACGCTGGCCTACCTGCTGCGCCTGCGCCGCGAGCATCCAGTGCTGCGCCCGCGCCGCTTCTACACGGGCACTCCGCGCCCAGGCGATACCATGCGCGATCTCGAATGGTTTGACGCCGGCGGCCACCACATGCCTGACTACAAGTGGTTCGACTCGTCCGTGCGCGTGCTGCAGATGCTGCGCTCAGGCTCGCACCTGCGCTTCATGGTCGATGCGAATGAGCAGGAAGATAGCGATGCGCTCCTGATCTTCAATGGCACCTGGGACTCAGCCCCGATCGCGTTCCCGACCGGTCGCGGGAGGGATTATCAGCTCGCGTGGTCGTCGGCTTGGGAGCGTCCAGAGGACGGTCTCGTTGACGGCGAGCTCCAGACTTTCAGCCCTGGAGGCGCCTGGGTGATGCCGGCGATGAGCCTTGCGGTGTTCTTTGCCTGATGGCGCGCTTTGCCTGATCTAGTAACCGGTGCGGTTCAGATCTAGGTTGTAGTTGTATCCAGGGAGACGGCCTTCCGAGGTGTACTGCCAGAGCGCCCACGTACCGTTAAAGCTCGGCTGGCTCACGCCCCAGTGCGCTACCCAATACTGGAGATTCAGCGACGCTAGCACCTTCATGTCGAACTTGGTCTGGAACCAGCTGGCCGATGAGTACAGGCCAGGCTGATAGCCGTATTTGCGCACCTCGGTTGCGAACTGCGAAACCTGAGCGTCGAGCGTCGTCTTCGAAGCGGAGGCCTGATGGTACGGGTCTTCTACGTCCATATAAATCGGGAAGGCAATCTTGCGCCCAGCGAGATATTCGATAGCCTTCTTCGCTTCTGCCTGTCCCTCAGTACCGGAATTCGCAGCGCTGTACCAGTAAATTCCAACTGGGATTCCGCGGGCGACGAGTTCGCGATAGTGGGTCTCGAAATACGGGTCCTTGTAGTAGGTGTTCCCCGTGGATTGGCCGGTGTAGCCAATGCGCAGAATTGCTCCGCTGATGCTCTGGGCGAGCTGGTCGTAGTTGATGTTCGCGGGGTTCTGCCAGATCGAGAGGTCCACAACCGGCTTGGGCTCTTCGCGAACCCAAGCGCCTGAAGAGTTAAAAGTATGGAGCACGCCGTCAATATATACCGAGCCGGAGACCATTGCACCGTCTTGCTTCGGATCGAGGTAGTAGCGGCCCGAGGCGAGATCAATCCAACCGGTGGCCATCTTGCCGTCAGCGAGCAGGTAGTACCACTTCCCGCTCGACGGGATCCACTCAGAGGTCTGGACGGCGCCAGAGCGCAGGTAGTACCAATAGCTATCAGGGCGCACCCAACCAGTCTTGAGTTCGCCGTTACTCGCCGCGTAGTAGCTGCGGTCGAGCTGAGCCCAACCGGAGAGCACCTTCCCATCTGGCGTGTAGAGGTACAGCTTGCCGCTTACTTCTTTGGTATAGGCGACGGCGATGCCAGACTCCGAGACGAAGAACCGTTTCCCGTCGACTGTGGTCCAGCCAGGCGCAGCGAGTACACCCTCGCTATCTACGAGTCGATATCCTTCGGGAGTCTTGGTCAGGCCTTTGATCATCGCGCCTGAGGAAGTGAAGTATCGCTCTTCACCCTCAACCGTGAAAACTCCAGTGACCATCGCTCCGTGGTTCGCTGGGTCGAGGTAGTAGGTTTCACCTTTGATCTCGCGCAGGCCATAGGCGATATCTCCGCCCGAGTTCATCCAGTACCAGCGAGATCCGAAGTAGTGCCAGCCACCCATATAGATGTGTCCGTCGCTAAGGGCGTAGTACTCGCGGCCGTCGGTGGCGATAAAGAATCCTACGAGCATCGCTTTATCGGCAGGATTCAGGTAATACCACTGGTTCTTGTACCAGAGCCACCCAGAGCGCAGGTCGCCACCGCTATTCGCCCAGTACCACTGGTTGTTGTACCAGATCCACTGCGACTGAAGGAGAGCACCAGAACCGTTAGCGTAATAGGTGTGTCCGTCACTCGCCACGAACATCCCAGTGAGCATTGCTCCCTGCTGATTTGGATCGAGATAGAACCACGCACTGTAGGACTTGTCGTAGAGCCACCCGAGCTTGGCACTTCCATCTCCCAAGCCGTAGTACCACGTATTTCCCACGTGGTTCCAACCGGGCTTGAGCGTAGGGTTCTGCGTCTGTAGGCGGGTTTGAGGGAGGTCTGTACCGTGACCATAGGCAGTGATCGGGCTAAGAGTCAGCAGAGCTAGCAGCGAGACTAGGAAGACTACTGCAGCGTAGGCCAAATTCTTGGTCTTGTACTTGGTCACGAAGATACTCATTTCCGGTCGGTTCGCGCGCTACGTAGCGCTCGAGAGACACACAATTAACAGCAACCTCAACAGTAACACCGTTATCAAAACGTAACCATAATGTATCAACTATTTCACAGCGGAAATCTGCAACTAAAGACCCACACTATTGCCGTGTTCACAAAAAATAAATAACGAAATAAAATGAACACGTGCTACCGTGAGATCATCACTCAGCAATAAGGATTGTTATGGCTCTTACTCATCCAGAATTTCAGATTCTCAATTCCCTGCGCACGGCATCCAACGCTACCCAGCGTGAAATCGCGCGCGAGACTGAGCTCTCCCTCGGCGTCATTAATAAAAACCTGCGCGAGCTGCAGCTCAAGGGACTCGTGAAAGATTCCGAGCTCACCGAAGCTGGGCTGCAAGCCTTGGAACCGTATCGAGTAAAGCACGCCATCATTCTGGCCGCCGGCCTCTCCTCGCGGTTCGCTCCGCTCTCCTACGAGCGGCCGAAGGGTCTGCTGAAGGCTCGCGGAGAGGTCATGATTGAGCGCCAGATCCGTCAGCTCCAGGAAGCTGGGATCACCGATATTACGATCGTCGTAGGCTACATGGCCGAGCTCTTCTTCTATCTTGAAGACAAGTTCGGGGTAAAGATCGTCGTAAACCCCGATTACGCCACTAAGAACAACACCTCGAGCATCTACCGCGTGCGCGACCGAATTTCGAACGCCTATATTTGCTCCTCCGACAATTACTTTACGGTGAACCCGTTCGAGCCTTTCGTATACCGCTCGTACTACTCGGCCGTATACCAGAGCGGTAAGACCGACGAATGGTGCATGACGACGCGTGGCAAGCAGCGTCTCATCACCAAAGTGACCATCGGCGGCGAAAACGCTTGGGTCATGCTGGGCCCAGCCTATTGGGACGACTCCTTCGCCACCACTTTCCGCGACATTCTCGAGAAGGAATTCCCGAAACCTGCGACCGACAGGAAGCTCTGGGAGCACTTGTACATCGAGCATCTGCCCGAGCTGCCGATGACGATGAAGCCCTACACCGACGGCGCCATTCTAGAGTTCGATTCGCTTACCGAGATGCAGGATTTCGACCCGGAGTTTATGGATAACGTCGACTCCCGGATTCTCGACAACATCACCCAGGTCTTGGGTTGCGAACGTAGCGAGATCACCGACTTTTACCCAATCAAGACTGGTATTACCAACCTCTCGTGCCACTTTGCCGTACGCGGGGAAGAATACGTGTACCGCTATCCTGGCCTTGGCACCGAGAAGATGATCAATCGCCAAAACGAGCTGCAGGCTCTGCACCTGGCGCGCGATCTGGGCTTGGATTCTACGTTTATCCAAGGGGACCCCAAAACCGGATGGAAGATCTCCCGCTTCATTCCTAACGCCCGCAATCTCGATCCACACGATCAAGCTGAGGTAGCGCAGGCGATGCAGCTCGCGCGGCGTTTGCACACTAGCGGCGCCACGCTTTTGAATAGCTTCGATTTCTATCAGGCGGGCTTGGGCTACGAAGAGCTTTTCTTCAGCCTTAATGCTCCGATCCCTCACGGATATGACGAGTTGAAGCAGAAGATCACCACCATCTACGAGTACACTCTCGCAGATGATTCGAGCCGGTGCATCTGCCACAATGACTTCTTCCATCTCAACCTGCTGGTGGACGAAGACGCCAATATCTCCCTGATCGACTGGGAGTACGCGGGCATGGGCGACGAGGCCAATGACTTTGGCACCTTCTGCGTCTGCTGCCAGCTCGCTCCCGATGAAATCGAAAACGCGCTCGAAGCCTACTTTGGCCGCAAGCCAAGCCTTGAAGAGCGCCGTCACTATTGGGCTCATATCGTGCTGGCCGGCTGGTGCTGGTACGTCTGGGCTCTCGCCAAGGAAGCGCAGGGAGGCAATGTGGGCGAATGGCTCTACATTTACTACTCCTACGCCCGTAAATTCGCACAGAAGGTGCTGAACTCCTACGAATCGAGTGAACAATGAAATACGGCATCGTATCGGGTATGACGTGGGCGATCGACACGATCATTCTCGGCATCGCTCTCACGTTCCTGCCATTCTCCTCCCCTGCCGCTGTAGCTGTAGCCCCGATCGCGTCTGCAGCGTTTCATGATTTCTTCTGCGCCGTATGGATGTGGATCTACATGGGTGCGCGCGGCAAGCTAGGCGCAACTCTCGCGGCGCTGCGCACGCGCGGAGGCAAGGCGATTATTCTGGGCGCACTGCTCGGCGGTCCGATTGGCATGACCGGCTATATCGTGGCGATCAACAACATCGGCCCTGCCTATACGGCGATTATTTCGGTCTTCTATCCAGCCTTTGGGGCGTTCCTCGCTTTCCTCCTGCTCAAGGAACGAATGACGGCGGGGCAGTTCATCGCCCTACTCGTCGCCCTCGCTTCGGTGATGGTAATGGGGTACGTCTCCTCCACCGATTCCACTACTGCTAACCCGGCTCTCGGGCTGTTCGGCGCGGGACTGTGCGTCGTGGCGTGGGGTTCGGAGGCCGTGATCGGGGCGTGGGGCATGCGCGAGGAAGGCGTAGACAACGAAACGGCCCTCCACATTCGCGAGACGGTCTCCGCAATCGCTTACCTGCTGATCGTGGTACCGCTCTTCAAGTCGCTGAGCTTCGCGATCGAGTCTTTTGCGACTGTGGGGAATGCGGTCGTCCTCGGCGCTGCGTTTGCCGGTACCGTCTCCTACCTCTTCTACTACAAGGCGATCTCCAAGATCGGCGCAGCCCGCGCAATGGCAGCGAATATCTCCTACTCCGCTTGGGCCGTGGTATTTGCGCTGATCTTCTTGCGTCAGATTCCTTCCCCGATCACGATTGTCTGCTGCATCGTCATCATCTGCGGCACGGTCCTTGCCTCGGCAGATTGGCGCGAACTCTCCATCCGCCGCAAGAATTAAAGGCAATCTGAACACTCCCGACATTTCAGACAGGGCTGGCGTAGAGTGTGAAGCGGAGGGCATCATGAACGCTTCGAATCAGTTTTTTCGCTGTGTATTAGTCATTCTCGTGAGCCTGATGGCGCTCGTCGCTCCCAGCGGCGCTAGCGCTCAGGGGCGGCTCGATCCTGGCTGGCAGTACGTCAATAGCAGCTGGTACTACGGAAACGCAGACGGCAGCGCGAAGATGGGCTGGCTCTACGACAAGTCCTATAGCGCGTGGTTCTATTTGGATCCGGCGCAGCAGGGCAAGATGCTCACCGGTTTCTACCGCGATACGACCGGCTCCGCCTTTATCTCGAAGAGTAACGGCGCCCTGATCGAGCATTCGTGGGTATACTTGGGCTCCGCTTGGTATTACGCGAAGAAAGGCGGATACTTGGCGACCGGCTGGCTCTGGGATCCTGCCTATACTGCGTGGTTCTATCTCGATCGGAGTACCACAAAGATGGTGACGGGCTGGCTGTGGGACCCGAACTATAACGCCTGGTTCTACCTTGGCTCGAATGGCGCTATGTACCTCGGGTACCACGAGATCGGCGGGCGCGGGAGTAGTTTTGCTACGAACGGCGTGTGGCTCGGTTACGAAAACCGCAAGAACGCCTCGAGCACGTTCGTCCTCGTCAATAAGCGCAATCCTTTCAATCCGCTCCAGTACACTCCTTCGAATCTCGTATGGGCTGGCAACTACGGGATTCCGGTAGGAGGCTCGAACGGGTACTTGCGCTCCGATGCCGCGAGCGCCATGAAAACCATGTACCGCGACGCATCCGCTGCGGGCGCCGGTTTCTCTCTGGTCTCCGGCTATCGCTCTTATGCGACCCAATCAGGCCTTTATAACGGGTACGTGAACGCTCAGGGGCGCGCGGCTGCTGATACGTTCTCGGCTCGCCCAGGATATTCGGAGCATCAAACCGGCCTCGCTGCAGACATCACGTCTCAAGGCAATCTCTACACCAGCTTCGGTAATACTTGGGCTGGCCAGTGGCTAGCCCAGAACTCCTGGAAGTACGGATTCATCCTGCGCTACCCCTACGGATACGAGGGCGTAACGGGCTACATGTACGAGCCTTGGCATTTCCGCTATGTAGGCACGGCGACCTCCACGGCCATGCACCGCGGCGGATACACCACCTATGAACAGTACTTGGGCCAGCCGGCAGCGCCGAATTACTAAGTGCGCCAAGGTGACCACCACACACCTCCCTAGCTAATTTGGCTATACTCGTGCCGTTGCCGAATTTTTGGCTGGGGAGGTTCAATGAAGCGGCTCGCACTCGGCGCAGCACTGGTTTTGTCGGTGCTTGGCGGAAGTATTAGCGGACTCGCGCCGCAGGCCGCCGCTCAAGAAATCGGCTCCACTGACCGCATTCACATTTTGGCTTCAACCTACTCCGACATGATCATTGTGGAGAGTAACGGTCGCTTCGGTCTCATCGATAGTGGCGAAGACGCAGATATGCCCGATGGAACGGACCCGAACTACCCGATCAATGGAAACCTTTACGGGCCAGATCGAAGCAACGAACAGGCACTCTTTAGCTACCTCGATTCGCTCGGCGTCTCGGGTGCAAATCTTGAGTTCTATATCGGCACGCACGCTCACTCGGATCATATCGGTTCTGCTGACGAGCTCATTCGGATCTATCAGCCGCAGCGCATCTATACCCCAGAATATTCAGATGCGTGGATCAGCGACCCGAATCACCTGTGGGACAACCAGTGGAATTACGACCATCTGGTCGAAGCAGCCACATGGGCTCAGGAGGCGTACGGCGCTGAGTTCTACCAACATTTCAATCCCACTGAGGGATTCGTGAACGATCCAAGCACGGCGACCGCCTCCACTCTCTTCACACTGGGCAATATGACCTTGCAGCTCTTCAACTTCGAGGAAGACTATAAGCAGCCTCCCTACGTGTACGACGCAAACCTCATGAGCTTGGGCGTAAAAGTCGAGACTCAGGGGCATTCGGCTTTTCTCGCTGCCGACATTGAAAAAACTGACGGCGAAGAGGACCGTCTCGCGACCCAACTCTCGAATATTGACCTTCTGAAAATGGGCCACCACGGCATTTCTACCTCGAATTCTGTGCCGTATTTGTATGCGCTTGCCCCAAAAATCGCCGTACAGACTGGCGTCTATTGGAGTCTTCCGCTCGACCGCCGCGAAGCTCTGGCACAAATGGGCACCGAGTATATCCCTATGGATGAGGTCATCTCCCAATATGGACTTCCAGCCGTAGTTGCGACTTTTACGGCTTCGGGCGTCACCACGAACGTGCCGACTGACGTGACGACTATGCGCCGCTCAGGGTTTTCCCCATACCTAACCGCCTATCGCGGCGGCCTACCTTATGCCTTGAAGGCTTGGGTTCCTCAAAGTGGCTCCTGGTATTACTTTGACGATTCGGCTACAGCCGCAGAGTCTAAGTGGATTCAGGACGGCCCTTGGTATTACTTGACGGCGACCGGCCAGATGGCGACCGGTTGGACTCAGGACTACACCGGAAAATGGTATTACCTCAATGGCTCGGGTGCCATGCAGGCTTCTCAGTGGATTACGAGAGACGGCGTATGGCACTATCTCACTGGTTCCGGCGCTATGGCTGACAATCAGTGGATCCGCGACGGCGGCGTGTGGTACTTCCTCAAGCCCGGCGGCGCAATGGCCACCGGCTGGACCCAAGACTCCACCGGCACCTGGTACTACATGAACAGCTCAGGCGCCATGCAGGCCTCCCGTTGGATCGGCAAGTACTACGTGAACGCCAGCGGCGCCTGGACCGCCACGCGCTAATTGCGCGCGAGCAGGCCCTTTGCGATCCCTTTGAAGGTACCGATTCCGTATGCAATATGCAGGATCGGGAAAATCGCGGGGAGCGCTGCCATCGTAAGGTTCTTATGGCGTGACGTCGCCACCCCGGCCACGCTCATCACTGCGGTTGCTGCCCCGTAGGCTCCCGCGAGCGCACGTGCCGGCCACTTTCGCCCGCTGAGTGCGAGTGCTCCGGCGCCCGCGATCGCTGCCACAAATGCTGCCGGTACGAGATGATAGATCTCCACCGCGCCCGGCTGTACAAAGAGGGTGCGACCAATCCAGTAACCGTTCCCGTGCTTCTGCTTGATCATTGCCTTGAGAGATGGGCGGATGATCTGCTCGGAATGGATGCGGGGATCGAATCGGATCTTGTAGCCCGCTTCGCGGATGCGGTACGAATAGTCGTTATCTTCAGTGCGCACGAGATTCTCATTGAAGAGGCCTACCCGTTTGATTACCTCACGGCGATAGGCAGGATGAAACACCGACTTTACGTACTCGGGCTCTCCCCCCTCTTCCAGCTCCTCGCCATTTGAACGGTACTTCGCAATCGACGCACCAAAGAGCGAGTCTTCCGCAGCAAGTAGGGTGTACTGCCAGTCGGTGGCATCCTGCGGGGCAATCGTTGGGCGCGGACCGCCAGCTACGTCTTCGCCTTCGTTCAGCACAGCCACTGCGGACGAAACGAAATCCGCAGGAATCCGAGCGTGGGCGTCAATCCGCATGACGACGTCACCCGCTACTGCGCCGATCAGTACGTTCCAGCCTTTGGGCTGAATTCGTCCAGGATTGTCGAGAACCAGCACTTCAAGAAAGTCGTGGTCACTCGCTTGAAAGTTCTCCATAATCGTGCGCGTGCTATCGTCCGAACCGCTGTCAACCAGTGCTACCTGAATCGCTTCATGCGGATAATCCTGCGCACTTATCTGCTCTAGAAGATTAGGAAGCGCTTGCTCTTCGTTCAGTGCAATTACACCAACGGTCACGATCGGCAGTTCAGCCATGGCAAATCTCCATTCGTTTCTTTGCGTCAATCTTAGCGGGTGATCTTGCGGAGCGATCTGAGGTACACCCCAAAGATGGGCTTCAAACACAGGTTGAGCAGCGCTGCCGACAGAACCGTGGCTACCACACTTGTAACTAGGTAGCTGAAGTCGTTTTCAATCCAAGCCAGTTCTGAGCGGAAGGCAAACTGGAAGAGGCCCTGCAACAGATAGATCTCGAGCGCATATTCTCCCAGGAATCGCAGCATGGCATTCCCAATACTGATTCTGGTGCAGAGCGCACAGAGTCCGATGGAAAACACCACTGCTGCCACCATCTGAATCAGCACTGCTTCGAGTTCTGCCGAATCGTCACTGAGCAGCTGATTCGCTTCAATGTAATTCAACCCGGCGAAAAGTAGCCCAACACTCGTAATCACCACAGGCCATGCAAACTTCGCAAACACACGAACAATCGGCTTCTCATACACAGCAATCAGCATGCCCAGCACGAGAATATGGCTGGCGTTATACCACCATTCGCCGAAGCCAAGCTGACGGAAAATCACGACAGACGCTCCGTACCAAATGAGAGCTCCACCGAGCATGACCCACGCCTGCCCTCGGGCCACCTTCATCAGCAGCCAGAAGACGATATAGAATCCAACGATTACGTTGATATACCACGAGTGCCAGACAATCGGCGATCCGGTCAGCGCGCCTTTTGCAACCTCCGTTAGAGTCCACGGGTTCTCAAGCCAGAGGTAAAGCAGCCAAAAAAGCACCGTCACGGCTAGGTATGGCAAGAGCAACTTCGGCAAGCGCTTAGCAAGGAACCACTGCGCGTATTGCGGATCGGAGAGGTAGCGCTTCATCAAGCCAAAACCTGAGTAAAGGAAGAAGACCGCGACCGCTAGAAAACCGACGTACGTAAAATACGGAAATACTATTCCCGAGCTCGTATGCTGCGCCACGTGATGCACAATGATCACGATCGCAAAGAAGCCGCGCCAGGGAAGTTCTTCAGCGACTGAAGCGAAACTAGCTCGATCGTTCACTGGCTTAATCTTGGCACCCCAGAACAGCAGCAGCAATAGCGCTATCGGCAGCAGATCGAGCAGCACGCCAGCCGTATTAGCCAAGATGAGCCTTATCGAACTTACCGCCACGCATGTACTTGCGGTATGGGGTCTGGAGATCAATAAACGCTACGTCGTGCGCAGGTTTGCGAGCTTCAGGTGGAGGCGGCGTCATGTAATCACCGAAGGCCTTCGTGAGGTACGGATCGTAGCCAGTAGGCACGCAAATCTCACCATTGACGTCATTAGTGACGGCGAACGGGACACGTTTCGCGGCAGCGAACCACTCTTGGCGATATTCGTTTTGCATATAACCGGGCCCTGAAGCGAGCTCAGTGGTCCACTCGGTCTCGTAGAAATCCCATTTGCTCATGCGGCGCTCACAAGCGCGCCAGATACGATAGCGAACGCTCTTCCACGGGATAGCTTTGAGTAACAATGCGCTGCCGGTTGCCAGCAAGCCACCATGCTTGCTCGGCACGCTCTGCGCGCAGAAGAGAGAGAAGACGAGGGCGAGGATCTTCTGGTACTTGCGGGCAAGTGAGCCAGGCTTTGGGCAGCCATCGAGGGGAAGAATATCCATCGTGAGCCCTTGCGGCATGCGCTTATCCACTTGATAGGTGGTCACGAGCGTGGTGTTTGCATCGCAAATCTTTGCCATAAGGTCACCCGTCACCATGCGGCGATGCGGGCGCACGTACTGATATCGACTGGTATCGGCTTCGCGATTCCAGAGAGCCGCGAGCTTCTCATAGTCAGGGCGAGGCATGAATACGTCTACGTCATCGTCCCACGGCACGAAACCGCCATCGCGCACGGCACCGATACAGCAGCCACCACATGCGTAATATAGGAGGCCATGCTCGTCACAAAAACGGGCAAAATACTCGTACATTTCCCACGACTTTTGCTGCATCGAGCGCAGCTCCGCGTCTGTGAGAGCATGCGTTTCAACCATCGTATTCAGCCTCTCAAATTCGAGATTCTTGGGTTACAATCTAACCTAGTTTTTTCCAACTTTAGCGTTTATTCAGCGCAGCACATAGCAGCACTGCAGAGGAGGTTAGGTGTCATTTACGTTTTCTAGCTTCATTTTTCTCTTCGCACCGCTGGCGATCATCGGCAATGCTCTCCTAGCGTGGATCGAGCGCAAGAGCAGCGCCGTGGCGAAACTTCGCATCTCGGAGCTATTCCTAGTGGCGATGTCGCTCACGTTTTATCTTGCTGCCGGCTGGCAAGCGCTCGTCTTTCTGGTCATTTATATACTCGCGTTGTGGTTAGCTACGCGCATCCGGAGGACGATACCTGCAGTCATCGCTGTGGCGGTCGCTATTCTCTTTTACACAAAGTACATTGACTTCTCCCTTGACGTACTGAGTGAGATAGCCGGCTATAACGTGTGGGACGAGCGAATCATTTTCGTACCACTCGGTATCTCGTTTATTACGTTCTCATCGATTTCCTATGCGGTAGACGTGCGCCGCGATCTAGCTCCGCGTGGCTCGCTCCTCGAGACCTTCTTCTATATTTCTTTCTTCCCGAAAGTCATCTCTGGCCCAATCGTATTGTGGCGTGATTTTGCCCCTCAGCTATCCGAGAGGCACCAAGCGAAAGTCGACTGGGTCTTCGTCGTCGATCGAATCATCGTTGGCTTCGCAAAGAAGGTTATTATTGCCGATACTTTTGGCGCACTAATCGCCGAGATGAACCCGATTGGCGGAGTTGGAATTGACGTACCCACGGCATGGCTGATCGTGCTGCTCTATTTCTTCCAGATATATTTCGACTTCTCAGGTTATTCAGATATTGCGATCGGCATTAGCGCCGCTTGTGGAATCAGAGTAAAGGAGAACTTCAACTTCCCGTACATATCTACTTCTATCACTGAGTTTTGGCGGCGCTGGCACATCTCTCTCGGCACCTGGTTCCGCGAATATCTCTACATCCCACTCGGCGGTAATCGCCGCGGTCAAGCGCGCACACTCGCAAACCTCTCAATCGTCTTTATTGCAACTGGCGTATGGCACGGCGCAGGCTGGGGCTACTTGCTCTGGGGCATGGCGCACGGAGCTTTTATGGTGATCGAGCGCCTCAACAAGAACAAGCGCTGGTATCAAGCAATACCTACAGTTATTAAATGGATCGGCACGCAGTTCATCGTGGCGATGGGCTGGATCGTATTCATCTTCGGCAATCTGCAGGATTCACGCGAGTTCGTAAGCATCATGCTCGGGCGTTGGACTTTCGATCGTGTGCCATTTACTTGGGACTACTACCTCGACGCCCAGGTAGGGACATTGATTGTGATAGCAATCCTCGGTGCTTTTGTGCTGGGGTTGAAGCAACTACAACCCGCCCGCAAGTATTTCACGACGACTGCAAGTGGCGTTGCATTGAAATCGGCGGGGCTGCTCGCATTGGCCGTGATCACTTTCGTTACATGGATCAATTCGGCATACAGCCCGTTCATCTACTTCCAGTACTAGGCAGGTCACAATGGCATCGAACAATCGTAAAGTGACGCTGATCAGGCGAATCTACTTGGTCCTTTTCGCAATGCTTTTCGCACTGCCTATCGCCACTATCAATACGGAAGCAGACGCCGTCTCCCCTATCGATAACCGCGCGCTGGCTCCCGTACCTTGGGAGGCCGCAGATGGCACAAATTTCTCTTCCGCCGTTGAGAACTACCTCGACGACCGCATTGGTTTCCGCAATGAAGCCATCTTGGACTTCAGCGTGACCAATTCGATGCTGTTTGGGAAGTTGGTGCATCCGAGCTACGAGTACGGTGAAGATGGCTACGTGTACTTTGCTAATCGAGACGGCGGTGGCACCGAGTTGAATGACTACCAGCGGCTTTTCGCACAGACCGTAGCGAAGCTACAAGCGTATGCCGAGTCTCGCGACCTGCCGTTTATCTTTGTGTTCGAACCGATCAAGAACTCAGTAATGGACGACCATCTGCCTGAAGGCGTCAATTACGAGCGTGGATGGGTGGACAAGTTTATTGAGGAACTCGATCGCTTGGGAGTCCGATATGTGGATCTCACGCCTGTGCTTGAGGAGCGTTACGAGGCTGGAGAGATGGTGTTCAACAAGGTATATAACGCCGGACACTGGAACGATCTCGGCGCCTTCTATGGCATCAATGCTGTACTCGAAGAACTGAAGAAGGATTTCCCACAGCTCCATATCAACGCCAAAGAGGAATTCACAGAAAAGCAAGTTCCCCAGAAGACGCTCATGGTGTCTGAATTCCCCATTAACGATACCGATACGGTCTTTGACCCGAAGTATGAGCCGACCTATGCACCTGAGCGCTACCCGAACGTAGAAGTGGATCCTCGCTACCGCACCTTCTACTACTACGAGAATCAGCAACGCCAAGCTGAGAGCGAGCAGCCTCGCACATTGGTCTTCCAGGGGAGCTATACAAATGGCATGGGCTACAAGTTCCTCGCCAATGCGCTACCTGAGTACTTTGGTATCCATAACTATCAGAACGTTTTGAATATGGACTACTACGTGGACTTGTTCGAGCCGGACGCAATCATTTTCGAAGTGGCTGAATACACGCTTTCGGATACGTACTTCTCGACTGAAGCGATGCAGGAGCTTGATCTGGGACCTGCCTCCTGAACGCAGCGGATGCCTCTCACTTTAGAAGTGAACGCACCATAAACTATGGCAACATTACATTCAGAGTAGTGAAGGGCACTGATACGGAAGGGGATGCAGCGGTGGATCCGCATGCGAGTAATAAAATCTCGTTCTTGAAATGGGTCTTTATCCTTGGCATTGTCGCCTACCATTCACGGTCGGCGTGGGGTTACACGATCAATGCTGCCGCATCGCTTCCCCAGAATCTTGTCTTGAAAGCATATTTGCATTTCTCTGACCACGTCGGTTACACGGCAATGGCATTTTTCTTTTTCATGTCAGGGTTCTTGTTCTACCTTGGGGCAGATACCATTTCAGCCGTTGCAAAGAAATTGCGCAGAAGAATCAATACCTTGCTCATTCCTTTCCTGCTCTGGCAGGTAATCGTTTTCGTTTTGTACAAGATCCTTCGCCCAGAGAATTACCCCAGTGAACGCAACATTTTGGACGTTTTCTTTTTCGCGCCGCTGGCTGGACCGCTCTGGTATTGCGCAGCTCTGCTCATCTTGCTACTACCAGCACTAATATTTGTCTTGGTAAAGAACCGCCACGTACGAGCAACTTTGATGGGAGTCGTTGCTCTGTGGTTTGTCCTTAGAAGCTTTGGGCTCGTCCCAGCTGTGTTCTCTTTCGAGCGCTGGTGGTGGTATGAAAACATGCTCTGGTACGCGCCAGTGTTCCTTGCGGGCGCAATCATTGCTGTGGAATGCCCTGCTCTACTACTCCGTGAGAACTATGCGAATGGGCTGACTGCTGCACTCGGCCTAGTGATGATTATGGGGACGGAACTGGCATGGACTCGGTGGGAGTATACACGGTACTACCTCCTATATGCGGTCATCGAGCTAGTTGGAGTTTGGCTGCTCGTTCGCAGTAAGCACTTCACTCGCAAACCACCAGCTTTTTACTCTGCTGGATTCTATATTTTCGCCCTGCATAACCCGATTCTCGTCCCGATGTTTAATGACTACACACGTAGCATCTTGAAGGACGTCCCATTGGACGGCTTCACTCTCCTTCTGCTGAAGTTGCTCGCAATTGTAGTGATTGTCCTGATCTCAATACTTGCTAAGTACATTTGCGAAAGGATTTTCTCTCGCCCAATTTCTGCCGCTCTAACGGGCGGGAGGTAATTTAGTATTCAGCACAAAATGTGAAACCCTTATTATCTTTTCCCGGCTACAGAACGCATCGTCTCTCGGGCAATCTTGATGGTTTTTGGAGCATCACAGTTACTGGCAACTGGAGAGTCATATTTCGTTTCCATGAGACGGATGTCGAGCTCGTCGATTACTTGGATTATCACTAGGAGGAAACAAAATGAGCATGGCCAATCCAATACATCCTGGAGTTATTGTGCGCGAAGACTTTTTGAACGAGCTTGGAATCTCCGTAACTGAAACGGCACTTGCACTTGGTATCGCACGCGTGACCCTGTCTCGAGTCCTCAACGGACGCGCCGCCGTCACCCCTGCCATGGCAGTGCGATTCGAATCGGCAGGGATCGGAACCGCCGAGCTCTGGCTAGATCTACAGAAGGCTTACGACCTTGCAGCAGAGCGGGCGAAACCACAGCCCAATGTACGTCGGCTCATCGCGGCGTAGGAGACACATCCTGCACAATGCATCAAGATAAAGCTATGCAGTATTTGCGTGAAGTGCCGCAGACCTATCGGGTATCAAGCCGCAGTTCTACCGCGTCCAAATGCGACTAAGCTACCAAGGATTAATGAGCCCTAATTCAGTAGTCTCGAAATCCACGACGTTCCTCGTGGCCAGTAGAAACCCTCGCGAGAGGCAAATTGCGGCAATCTGGCTGTCAATGATTGGCAGGGCATGCCCAGTGATCCTGCTTTGCCCTTGCAGGTATGCCCATGCAACAGCAGCATCTGCATCGAAAGAAAGAATACGCCCCTGAAATCTCGGCAGTATTCGCTTTTCTACGGAATCCTTCAAAAGATTCTTCTTTTTACCTTCGGGTAGCACCGCGATACCGGCGTACAACTGCGCAACCGTGAGACTCGTAAGGTAGAGCGTGGCTGGGGCCTGGTCGTTTAACCACTTAAGAACGTTCGGGTTGGGGCTCTTTTTGAGCGGTTCAGAAAGCACATTTGTGTCGAGAACAATCAATGGTCACCCCTCCCTAGTCCAAGGAAAGAGGCCGATAGGTTTCCCGAGATCGCTCAAAATTGATATCAACATCGCCTAGCTCTTGACCAATAGCAGCTAACCAATCTCCACCCCCCCTCATTTCGATCAGGGAGAAGCGCCTGGGATAGAATTCTTCGCACTTCGGCTTCAGCGCTAATGCCATGCATTTTGGCCTGCGCTTTAAGCGCGCGATGAACATTATCTGGCAAGTTCCGCACTGCAATAGCTGGCGTATTCAGCTCCTCTCACTGATATCAATTGATATTTAACGATATCAACAATCTGCCTTTTGACTACTCCACGGTAGATAAATAGGGTCACCTGCGAGCGTAAACCTTATGAACCAATCCGCCACAGAGCACCCTACTGGAAAGCTACTAGAAAGCTAGTGGAAAATCTGCAGGGATTTTTTCCACTAGATTTTGGCTTAATTGCGCCATTTTATCTACTACTGGAAAGCTACTGGAAATCTAGTGGAAAATTTTCCACTAGATTTCTATACTGTTGATATGGTTCCGAACATGATCGATAGCGTTTTAGATGCGGACATTCAGATTCGCACGTCGGCTTTAATATCCCATAAGGAAGATCAGTGGTTCGATCGTAAGGCCATCAGTATCGACCCCAAAAAACTCGCTGAAACACTTGTAGCGTTCGCTAATGCCGAAGGCGGTATAGCAGCCGTTGGAATTTCGGAAGGCAGAATTCAGAGCGTTGAATCCTATCCTGAGCGCGCGACAAAGCTCAGGAAGACGCTCACCTCAGACTTTCTCGAAATGCCTTTTCCAGCACGAGCTGAAGAAATCGAAGTCGTCGATGACAAAGGAAAGACCGTACATATTCTAATATTCACGGTACAGCCTGGGGATCGGCTCCTACATACAGCTGACGGTGCTGTGTATGTGCGCAAAGGAGACTCTTCACGAGAACAGAAAGCCGCTGAAGTTAGAGAACTTGAGTATATAAGGGGGAATTCTGTATTTGAGGCCGAGCCTTGCGCCATTCCTTTTACTCGCCTTAACAATACATTCGTCGAGGCTTTCGTTAGCGCAACGGGAGGAACACGAGGCGGAGAACACCTCCTCCGCTCTCGCGGACTCATAACCCATTCAGGAAGAGTTACGAATGCTGCATGCTTGTTGTTTGCAGATACGCCAGCTCTTTATATCCCCGGAAGCGAAATTCGGGTTATTAGATACCACGGCACAGAGCGATTGACGGGTGTACGACAGAATATCATTTTTGACAAACGAACAGATTTTCCAATTCCTCAAGCTATTGATCAGGCACTGCACTGGATTGCGGATCAGATTCCGTCACGTAAAGCCCTCAGCGATTCACATAAATTTGCTCAAATTCCACTTGCACCCCAAGCTGCATGGACCGAAGGCGTGGTAAACGCTGCAATTCATCGCTCATATAGCTTCACGGGAGACCATATTCGAATAGAGATATTTGACGACCGTCTGGAAATCACAAACCCTGGAAGCTTCCACCTCAATTCTGACCGCTTTCCTAAACCTTTAGAGGTAGCACGCTACGCCTTGAATCCACGCATCGCCCGCACATGCACAGATTTGGGATACGCTCAAGAATTGGGAGAAGGAATCAAGCGCATCTACGATGAAATGCGCGCAGCCGGATTGACAGATCCCATATACGAACAAGCTGCAATGCACGTGAAACTAACCCTTCCATTTATCACTAAGATCACCAATAGCCAGAACGGAACGCTCCCCCCACAAGCAGAAAAGATTTTGATGGCACTTCGCAAATTAGGAGGGAGAGGCGGCACGGCCGAAATCGCAGATCAAGCTGGAATCAGTAAACCGACGACGAGGAAAACGCTTCAAGCCTTAGAGACCCAAGACCTCATTAAATGGGAAGGCAAGTCTGCAAACGATCCACGGGCATATTGGGCATTGAACTTGCGATGAAAATCCAAATCAGGCGAAGTATTCGCCACCAAAGAAGACGATAGTGGTGCGCGATTCATCTACTGGAAAGCTACTAGAAAGCTAGTGGAAAATCTGCGGGGAATTGTTTCCACTAGATTTTGGCTTGATTGCGCCATTTTGTCTGCTACTAGAAAGCTAGTGGAAAATTTTCCACTAGCTTTAGTGTTGTAAAGGCGACTGCTGGCGCGTGGCAGTAAGTCACGTGAGTGGCGCACCGAGCGGTTTGTAGGCCAGAGCAAAGCTAGAAGCCACTGCTATAGCCACTAGCAAGGTGGCCACGATGCCGTTGCCACTTGCAGATGCTCAGCGATTCCAGTCGCTGCTACCAAGCGAATGATGGCGAAATGCACGAAGATGATCCGGAAAATCCGAGATGGGATACGTACTTCTCAAGCAATTTATCTCCGATGCATTACAGAATCAAACCCAGAACTTCCCTTCTGGCTCACTGAGCTGAATCTGCGGAGCGCCGTTAATCCTCTTAAGAATCTCGTGAGCGAAGTAGAAGTCATGAGCGACGATCCCAATGTTGTACACGAGAATACGTTCTTCGTCTGAAGAGCGACCTAGCGCTTCACCAGTAAGTACTTGAGCAACCTCAGCGTAATTACGGAACCGATCAAAATACTTAAAGTGCTCAACCTGGCTCGTCTCATCGCCATATACGCGATCAAACACAAGGTCGCATTGCATAAACCCGCGAGTATGGATCGGGATGAGCGTAGTGCCAGGCCCAAATGCCTCTGGTGCAATTGCATCGTCGTGGAACACGGTAACTGCAGATAGAACGATCTCTGCACCATCTACAGCTTCTTCGAGAGAGTCGTAGTAAGTGAAATGCAGGTTCTTCTCATCAGCAAAGCGATCGGCGAACACTAGATGCTGGTCCTTGTACTTGACGAGACGCACATCAAAATCTCTATCCGGATGTTTGCGTGCCAAAACTGCAGCCGCTGCCCGCATGGTATTTCCAAGCCCAACCATAGCCACCCGAGTGTATCCTGCAACCCCCAGCACATCGGCACTATGAATTGCTACCGCACCTGTTCGCATAGCAGTGATGTAATTGCCATCCAAGAGCGCGGTGGGTTTACCCGTCTCAGTCGAGTACAACAGGATCTTCGAATCAAGCGCCGGCTCTCGATCAGGGAACCTGTTCACCAGTTTGACTCCAGCGATGCCGTATTCAGGCATCACAATTGGCATCGTATTCCAGAAGCGTTCGCCACCATCTTCGTGAATGCTGATTTTTGCGGGCATGAGCATACCTTGCTTATGACGTAAAGCATCATCAACCCAATCCCACATATCTGCAGGATTCAAATTCAGATTCGTAATATCCTCGTGTCCGATGATTTCCATGATGCGATCACCCAACTTCTCGAAGCACCGCTAGCAGGCGAGCATTGTCTTCACGCGAGCGCACTGCGAGTCGGATGTATTCTTTTCCGTCAAAGCCTGCCTTGTGGGAGAGGTCCTTGATGATGAGATCATGCTCCAAGCAGGCGATGGTCAGAGCGCTCGCAGTCTGCGGGGCAAGTACTTCACAGGACACGAAGTTTGCCTGCGAAGGAATCACGCGCAGGTACGGAATCTCGCCGAGGTCACGTACAAATTCGTCGCGCACGGCCTTAATGGTCTCCAGCGCCGCCGCGTAATCCTTCTTGTACTTCTCTTCGATCTGCAGATAGAACTCAGCGAAGGAGTTAATGTTCCAAATCGAGACGTCCTTCTTAAACTGAGAAATCGCGTCGGTATCCGAGCTCGCCAAAATGCCGAGGCGCAAACCTGCTACGCCGTACGACTTCGAAATCGACTTCATGATGAAGAGGTGCGGATGTGCATCGAGCACGTCCTGGCTCAGAAGCGAATTATCGAGACCTTCAGCAAAATCGATAAAGCTTTCATCGAGCACAAGGGTCACGCCTCGCTCCTCTGCCCAATCAGCCAAGCGCAGCGCATCAGCCTGTGGAATGAAATTGCCTGAAGGGTTGTCCGGATTGATCACGATGAGGGTCTTCACGCGAGCTGAGCCTTCGCCGTCACCATAAAACTCCATGAGATCGTCGGCAGTGTAGCTGAAGTCTGGGTTTTCGGCCTGGAAAACGACTGGCTCGTCAGTGCGGCGGTTCGGGTATTCCTCAAAGGTCGGGCGAATGACGCCGTATGGGGCGGGCACGTACTCCATCAGCGCTTTGATGAGCTCTGCAGCACCGTTGCCTACCACGACCTGCTCGCGGCGCAGACCGAAATTCTTGGCAGCGAGCAACGAATTCACACCCATACCCGATGGGTAATCGGCGAGCAGCGAATCGAAGTTTGCGCGGATCTCGTCCTTCATACGCTGCGGAGGGAAATATGGGTTCACCAAATAGCAGTAGTCAAGCATCTTTGGATAGCGCCAGTAACCGCCGTAGCGCGACTCAAAGAGCCGCTTCCGCTCCACCGGATCTGGGTGGAAAATCGAGGAAGCAATGTCAAGATCCTGTACGTCGTCGATCTCATACCACTTCTGACCGTCGAGGCGCTTCGCCTTGATCCCCGGATCATCGAGCAACGTAATCACTCGAAGGACCTGCTCGTAGTACTCGTTGTTACCTAGAGCCTGAGTGTAGGCATCGAGGAATGGCACGTAGTGCGTGCGCGAGAATTCTTGCGAGAACTTATAGATGTTCACGGTCTTGTAGTACGAATCGATATCGGCATACTTGAACTTCTTGCCAGGGATGAAATCAGTGATCGTATCGTTCTCGTCGATCTTGATGACGGTGCCATCCATCCACGCCTCGTACTTGTCGACGAGCGCGAGCGTATCGCGCGGGTCGTCCAGCAGCACGTCAAGCACGGCATCTTCGAAAATCAAATCTGATTCGAAAAGCACAGTATCGGCTTCAAGTAGCTTGTCTTTGGCAAGCCAGAGCGAATAGATGTTGTTCGTCTTGTTGTAGATCGGGTTGTCAACGTATTCGATCTCAGTCTCGATTCCCAGCCCGTCAATGTAATCGCGAAGCTTGCCACCCTCGTAGCCAGTAACAATCACGATCCGATCGAATGGCCGAGAGTCAATTTGGCGGAGCATGCGCTCCATCATCGTCACGCCATTGACCTTCACCATGCTCTTCGTGTTGTTCGCAGTGAGATCCTTGAGACGAGACCCCATCCCGGCTGCCAAAATCAGTGCTTGCATTTGTCCTCATTACGTAGGTTTGCGAAACGATCCTTCGCTTTTCAACATATCCAAGCATACCGAACTCGCCATACAGGTATGAGAATCTTGCTAGCGAGTGCGCCGAATTACCATCCCGATTACGTCTTTGACAATCCCTCGGAATCCCTTGAATTCAGGCATCCAGAAGGTCGCCGCGAAAAACACAAGAGCGCTGAGCACGACTGAAATCACACCGCGCAGCAAAAGCGTAGCCAAGCCGGTCTCTGGAATTGGCGAAAGCACAAACCATACGGCGACCATCGCGAGGAAGGTACCGAGCACGTATCCGGTCAACTTCACGAAGTAGCCTCGCGACGAGACCTGGAAACCGTGCTTGAAGAGCATGTAGCCTTCGATAGCCCCCGATACGAAGAAACTGGTGAAGCAGTTGGCGATCAGGATACCGATAATGCCCCACATTTGCGCTGCTACCAGACTCAACGCTACTAGCACCACGGTTTCCACTACTGCCTTCCATCGGGTGAACCAGTAGAGACCATATGCGCTGGTGAACGTCAGCGCCACCGAGCGGATCGACTTGAGGTAGAAAAGCGCGGCAATCGCAAACTCGATTCCTAGGGGGAACACGTATTGCTCGCCGAAAAACACGCGCATCGTATTCGTGAAGACCACAATCAGCGGAACCGAGGTGATCGTAGAAAGGAATGCGTTGATATAGAAAGTGAGATCGAAGATGCGAAGCTGCTTTTCCTTGGTTTCTTCTACGCCCAGATTGCCGATCGAAGCTACCGCAGCATCAAAGACGCGCGAAATGAGCCGCTGCAAAGCATTAGTGAAGAGCAAATAGTTTGCATACACGGCCACAACCTGCAGGCCCACAAACACCGAGAGGATCAAGTTCGTCGCAGGAGTGGAGGCAATACCTGCGACTTTATGAAGGACCAGCGCGAACGTGTTCTTCTTGATCTTCGAGAGCGTCTCGGCATCGACTTTTTGGACCGGCTCTTTGCTCTTCAGGAATGGGTAACGGCGATCGGTCACGATCGAGATCACCAGGTTTTGCGCGAAGGTCGCTACCACCATGCAGATAAGGAAGCCGAGGTAGGAACCGGTCAGCCACAGTACGGCAATCTGAGCGATACACATGATGAGCGTAAAGAGGTATTGCCACAGGTTAACCACGTACTGCTTTTGATCTGCGCCAATCAGCGTGCCCTTGTACGAATACAAGTACGAGATGGCGGTATTCGCTACGAATAGCAGGAAGTAGATATGCAGATTCGGGATATCCGGCATATCTTTAATGAACCAGTCGAGGCGTAGCGATAGCAGGATGCCCGCTACCGCTACGACTGCGGCGATTGTCCAATAGGCGATGCGGTAGAGCCGCATCAACGCGCGAATCTTCTCGTGATCTTTCTTTGCTAATGGCTCATAGAGCGAATAGACGATCGCAGATCCAACGCCGAGTTCAGCGAGTGAGAGCATTACCAGCAGCGAGGAGAAGAGACCTTCAATGCCGAGATACTCCGAGGAGAGTGTGCGCACAAATACCATTCGGGTAGCGAAGTTACAGGCCACCGAGAACAGTTGCCCGAAGATTCCCACTACTGCGTTTTGCGCGCTTCGCTGAAGGCGAGCCATCCTAGCTACTCCCCTGCTGCCATCGTCAGTTCAGCAGGAATCGCATCATCCTCAGATGGCTGCTTACGCATGATTTCGGTCAGCACGCCGGCCAACACCCAGAAGAGACATGTGGCAAAGCTGTTCATGAAGAAAAGCCCCTGATCGAACAGGCAGAAAAGCAGAGATGAAAGGATGATCGCAAGGATCACCCCAAACCTGAGGTCGAGAGTATGCTTCCGACGTACGTATTGGATCACCATGATGAGTGTAAGAATGAGGTAAGCGCACAGTAACGCGAACCCAAATATCCCAGCCGCCACGTACACCATCAGGTACGCATTGTGAGGATGGTAGATTTCGCCGGTTGAAGCTACGCCTTGGTAGTTCTTGTCAATCTCAGCCACGATATACAGATCGGAATTGATTGCGCGAACCGCACTATCGTAGTTTTCAGGTGAAAAACCGATGAATCCGATTTCTTTCCAGAGACTCAGGTAATCGCCCCAGATTTGGAATCGGTTGTTGGAGAAGTCTTCACCAGTCGCATCTGCGCGCACCAACGTGTCTTCGCCCATTTCCAGAGCTTGATCAAGGTCCTCAAAATCATCAGATTCGCGGTTTATCCGCAGCTCAAAGCCGAGACCATTAGCCGTAGACTTCACGAGATCCTCGTATGCGGCAGCCGTAGTTGGATTGAATGCTTTGTTAGGGACTAGCTTCATCACGGAGTAGGTGCCGGACCACAAGCCACTGAGCACAACGACTGCTACAACTCCAGCTACCAGGGAAACCGGCCAACGGAACAATCGCGAGCGAGAACGAGAGAAACTCCTATAGGCGACGTAACACACCAGCACAAACGACGAGAAAAACAGTGCTACTTGGCTCGCGCGCGATCCTGAAAGTACTTGCTCAATGAATACAATGAGCATTCCTAGAGCAATAAGGATTTTAACGAGGATATGGCGGCTAGTGTACAAGTAGTAGACAGACGCGAAGAGCAGCATAACCGAGATAAACGCCGTCTGGTTCATTCCGGTAAAAACTCCGAACAATCTACTCCCCTGGAATCCCTGACGAGTCCAGTTCACGAGCGGATCTGGACCAATCAGTTGAGAATATCCAAGCTGGAAGAAGTAGCTGGGAATAGAGATGAGCGCCGAGATCACCCAAATAGGGAAGATCACCGCATAACTCTTGTTCAGCAGCGAAAAAGTCCGACCGATTCCAACTCGATGCGCATACCCATAGAACAGAGTAAATGCGATGGCCGCCCAGCAAAGATTAAAGAGATTGTCCTTAATCCCGTAGTCAATCGTTCGAATTGCGCCGAACCCCGCAAATACCACTATGCCGATCAATAGCCAGAAATACTTTGCTTTAAAGAAGCTCCGATCAACCACCAACACGGCAAGCAGAAGCAATCCACCAATAACACCCAAAATTGCCTGGGATCGGTAGAGCGGGGTGTCAGCGATCAGTGAGAGTAGCGGCGAAATCCGAAAAACCAGATATACACCAAAACAGAGCGCAATATACACTCCTATCGCGCGATCTAATACTCGACTGACCTGCACATGGCCCCTCATTCGCTTTCCTCCCTAGGGCGCTACTTCCACCAAGCTTCTAGACTATGCGATACGCGCTCACTTTCGGGCGGCAGCTGCATGTAGTCTTCGCCATAGCGAATCGTCAGGAACTCGTCATAGCCACTAGGCATTGGATACTTCTTGTCCCCGAGACTCCCCATCTTTGCCCCTTCGAAAATCCTACGAGGGAATCGAAGAGCAGTATTCGCTTCCACGAATACTTGCTCCCCTTTTGAGAATGATCGGAAGAGATTATTTGAGACCCAGAACGCTCCCTTCATCCAGAAAGCGTGACCAACAAGCCTTCCGATCGGTTTAAACGCCCGATGAAGGACATCTCCCAACTTAGAGGCACCTGCATAAGATTCATAGGTGACCAGACGTGCCATTGTGTAGAAGAAGTGGTGGGACAATTGGACCGCACGCTCTCGGTAATGGAGAGGATCGCTACCATAAAGCACAAACACGTCTACCCAAACACCCGTGGTTACTTCAATATCGGAACGTAAGACGGCCTCTTCAGACCTAGTTCGTGTATCAACGATCTTTGGGTAAATAGCGTAGGCGCCATCATCGGTAGCAGGACAGACCACCTTTATGTGATCGTTGATCATCGGTCCTTGCTTTCGCAGAATTGCCAGCAACTTTTTGAGATCCGAGCTTGGAATTACGACGTCAATATCATCGTCCCATGGGATCATGTCGCGATGACGCACTGCGCCTAAGAGAGTGCCATATGCAAGCCACATGCGGATCTTGTGCTCTTTGCAAAACTCCCAAAACTCACTAAGGATTTCTTTTTCTAGATTACGAATTTCTTCTACGCTAAGCGCCTGACCGCTCTTGCTGTCCACAATAACCACTCCAATCGCAATAAACCCTAGCCACGTAACTGAAGTGGTCGGGAAGGATTATTACCGCCGTACTTTGAATCCTATTGTCCCGCAATCTAGGAACACGTGCCAGAAATCATTCCCAAGTCTAGAGCCACCAGGCATCTAAGCTATGCGAATATCGATCTGCTTCTGGGGGTAGTTCACGGTAACTATCACCGTATGAAATACGGAGAAACTCGTCGTAACCAGCAGGAACTGGGAAGCGGTAGCTACCAAAATCCATCAACTTCGTACGCTCAAACATGCTTCGAGGCAACAACTTGTCCGTTTCTGCTTCGATGAATAAATGCGTAGCATTCTCGCATCCAGCGAAGCAATGACGCGTAATTGAGTCTGCGGCTTTAACCCAGAGCCTATGTCCAGTCAATTTCACAATTGGACCGAGCGCGGCATGGAGAAGTTTCCCCTGCAAGGAGTACGAAGGCAGCGCTTTAAAAGTTCCTAGACGAGCAGCAACAAAACTAATCTGGTGGGCGACCCGAGCAATCTTCTCAACAACCGAACTCGGTCGATGACCATACAATACGAAGATATCCAGCCAAACACCCGTCGTAATGCCCGTGAGATCTTCCCTTAGAAGCTCCTCTTGAGAGCGAGTTCGCACATCAACGATCTTGGGGAAAATTGCATATGCGTTTGGATCCGTAGTTGGGGCAACTAGCTTCAAATTCTCAGTGATCATTACCCCGTCGCCAAGGCTCTTCACTACTTCAAGCAACTTGTTATAGTCACTCTTAGGCATCACAATATCGATGTCATCATCCCATGGGATCATATCTGCGTGACGCACCGCGCCTAGCAAGCTGCCATACGCTAACCAAAAACGAATTCGATGGTCTGCACAGAACTGCATAAACTCGTGCAGCATCTCCTTTTCCAGTGCGCGGAGTTCCTCAAAACTCAGCTTCTCGCCCGGACGAGGCACCAAAAACTCTTCGTTATTAGCCATCGCTAATTGCGCCCTTTCCTACCAGTGAACGACTGCATCCGATTCGTAATCGATACTACTTCCACTCATTCAGCATTGCGACCCACCGTGGCAGAATCGAAGCGCTATCGAACTCTTGCTTAACTGCCATTTGGGCTTGAGAGAATGCTCGGCGCCGATCTTCGCTTTCCATCAACAGCTTGAGCTTGCCAGCAAACTCGTCGATATTAAACGGCTTCACCAGATAACCGGTGGCTCCGTCGTCAATAATCTCATTCGGACCGGTTGTGACGTCGAAGCTGACGCACGGCATCTGGAAAGCTGCAGTTTCGAGCAGAAACATCGGCATACCTTCCATATCGGAAGTCAGCGTACCGATTGAGTACTTTGGCAGCTCAGCGTAGAGATTGTCGGAGTTACCTTCGAGGATCACCTGATCTTGGAGACCATATTCGGCAAGTTTCGCCTCGAGCTCCTCGCGCTGCGGCCCATCGCCGTACACGTGCCACGTCCAGTCAGGAAAATCTGGGAGCACCAAGCGGGCGATCTCGGGGATACGCAACGCGCCCTTTTCTTTCGAAAGCCGTCCCGCCCACAGAATCTTCTTCGCACTGAGGTCTGCGCGGATACCTTCAGGGTTAATTGCCGGATCAATCCAGTTCGTGATTACACGAATCTTGCGCGCCGGAATGTGCAACTTCCGCACGTAATCAGATGCACTCCGCTTAGTAAGGGCAATTGTGCGGTCCGCGATTTTCGCTGAAATCCAACGGATACCAGTGATCGAACGGTCATCGAGCTGCGCGCCAACTGCGCCGTGATCATGGAACACAAAGCGAGTGCGATGCCGACCGCCAAACACCTTGTTCCACAGAGCAACCGGCGCACCAATGACACCCATATAGGTGGTCTGCAGCAGGCAGACGTCAATCTTCTCGCGCTTGAGATACTTTCGCAGCGGATTAAATGAGCCCGTGATAGCTTTGCGCAGCCGCGGCATCTTCCCGTGCCCAAGGTAGACAACCTTCACTCGCGGGTCAAGCGGGATCGAGGGGCCACGATCTTCGGGGAAACCGTACAGGTTGACGACGTGTACCTCGTATTCGCTGCACAGCTCGTTCGCGACCAAGCCGATGACGCGCTGCGCCCCGCCGGTATTGCCAATATCCCAAATCGCAAATGCAATCTTCTTCTTAGCCAAGGTCTCGGCTCCTCGTCTTCATTCGTACCAGCTGAGCATAGAAAGGCCACCCCACGAAGAGTGCCAAAGCTGCCACTTTCCTACTCCAATGGAATGCAGGTTCTCGAAGCGTGGCCCGCAAGTGCGAGCGCAAATAGCCAACCAAACTCCGCTTCACATCCGAGAAGTCTTGACCCGGCGTCACCACAATCCGATCCAAGGCTACGTAACGAGCAGAGATACAGCGGAATTGCGCTGCGCGCAGTGCGCGTGGTGCGCGGGCGCGAGCTACACCCCGCGAGTACTCCGCTGCTTTCACGAGGTCAAGGGCCGCCGGAGAGAACGGCTCAGTCGTGATGGACTCTCCGCGATGGTCATAGACGTAAAGCGGCTGAATATCGAGCGCGATCGTCTTGAGTTCGCCAACTCCATCCGCCGTAAAGAACATGTCCTCATAGCGCCGCCCTACGCGGAACCGGAGTTCCTCACCTAGAGCCGAGCGGCGATACAGTCTGTTGCAGACCGAACCAGGTACCTCGCCAAGCAAAGTAAGGCGGAAGAATTCTTCGTAGTCGACCGTGCCTTGGCGTTGCGCAAAATTCACTTCTTCTTTATCGCCGTACTTATCCAGAATGCCAACCACCGCAGCATCAGCGTTGGACTCGCGCGCTGCGCTGACCAGCACAGCCAGATAATCCTCGAGCAGCAAGTCATCCGAATCTACAAAGGAGACGAACTCACCTTGAGCGTTTTCGATGCCAGTATTGCGGGCAGCCGAGAGACCTGCATTCTCTTGATGCACAACCCGAAAACGCGAATCCTCTGCCACGATCTGATCGCAGAGATCTCCAGACCCATCGGTGGATCCGTCGTCCACGAGAATTGCTTCCCAGTCGGTAAAGCTTTGAGCTTTAATCGAGGCTACACACGCGCGAAGATACTCGCGCGTGTTATACACAGGCACTACAACGCTTACTGCCACCATACGATTCGTCTCCATCCCTCAAATCTCAGGCTCTACACATCCCAGCGGAACGCCGTCTTGAACGTGATCCCAAGATCTTCCATAAAGACTCGATGAATACCATCTACGTCTCGCACTGGATCAGCCTCGTAGACAATCCTGCGAATCCGGGAGCGGAAGCCGCGATTTTCCCAAAGCTCTGCCGCCGCTTCGAAGTCTGTGCGCTCCGAGCGCGAACTCCCGACAAGCGTGAGCCCCTTCTCAAGTACCGTGCGGGTCGCAATACCCTGCGGGTTTTCACTCACACCCATCAGCACTACGGCGCCCTGAGGAGAGATCACATCCACAATTTCACGGATTGCAGCGCCAGACCCTTCACCGCCCACGCATTCAAAGGCGTGATCCACATGCAAATCCGCGGGCAGACCGCCCGAGACGTACGTAGCGTCAGCCATCGAGAAATAATCGAGTTTCCCAGAATGACCGCCCACGACAATCAGCTCAATATCTGGGTACTTTGCGCGCAAAGCAGCAGCCAAAATATAACCAACCGAACCGTCGCCCCAGATACCAACGCGCGCGCGGCGCTCGCCCGCAATCGCGTCCCAACGCCGCAAACCGTGGCACGCCACCGACGTCATTTCCGTCTGGGAAGTCACGAGGCTCGCTTCTGGAATGCGCACTACCTGGCTCGCCGGAAGATCCACGATCTCACGCATGAAGCCATCCGCCCCTGAAGAGAGGAAGGTGAAACCCTCGGCGTAGTTCTCGTAAACGCCCTCCACATGCGGCCCAGGAATATTTGGAAGCATCGCTACTGGTGTGCCAAGCGCGAACTGCCCCGAATCGTCACGCACTACCACGCCTACCGCCTCATGAATCAGCGCCATCGGGAACTTGCGGTCCAAAATATCCTTCGGTCGCCGCCCCTGATAATAGCGCTGGTCTGCTTGGCAGATCGACATATAAGTAGGACGCACCCACACGCGATCAACGTGCGAAATCTCGTGGAAGCGCACCGCAACTTGCCGTGGCGCCGTCACCTGATACGTGGCTGTAATCATCGCGAGCGCCCTTCTAGTTCGCGGAACCTTCTGGAAGCCGGTCGATAAGGGCCTGCGCGATGCGATAATCCATCACAGTCGTAAGCTTGATATTCTCTGGAGCGCCCGCGACCAGCTGCACTGGGGTCCCAGCGAGAACCAGCGCCTTGCAGGCATCCGGGATCGAGCCCTTCTCCTCGTCCGAAAGCTTCGCATATGCGTCCCGCAGCAGGCCCATCTTGAAACTCTGCGGCGTCTGCCCCTGATAGAGACGCGACCGGTCTGGGATGGTACTGATGACGGCGCCGTCACCCGAATCGACGATCGTATCGGTAGCTGGGATTACCGTGTCGCAGGCACCAAACTCGCGCGCGCTGCGAATGTTCTCGCCGATAATCGAGAGGGACACAAACGGGCGCACCGCATCGTGGGTGACGACGATGTGTTCCGAATCTTCACCGTGCTCGGCTTCAATCGCATCAAGAATATTGATAATCGTGGAGTTGCGGTTCACTCCCCCAGCAATCACATGCACTCGGCCCGCAAGACCATCTTTTTCCACCAGCTCTTCCGTGTAGTCCACCCAGTCTGGATGCACACCTACATAGACGCCGTCAAAATCAGGGACGAGTAAGAACTTCTCGATGGTATGCAAGATCACCGGCTTGTCACCCAGATCGAGGAACTGCTTGGGCATATTGCCAGTCTTCATGCGCGAGCCGGTACCGCCCGCCAAGATCGCAGCAAAGATCATCATTACCTCATTACCTTTGAATACAGCTCCCCGTAATTGTACCGCCGCTCACTGATATAACGTGATTTATAACAAATTCATAACGAAAGTCTAGGCAAGCTTCAGAAAGGTTTCGTAGGATTAGCCGCATGTCACTCTTCAACTACGAAAGAAGCTAGGAAATGCAGCATTTGAAGCGCACAGTCACTGCTCTCACACTCGCAGTGACACTCGGACTTTCTTTGGCTCCTGCCAGCGCCCTCGCGCAAGAGCAGGACAACACGACTTCCACGACCACCACTGAGGTGGTTGAGCAGGCCCCTGAGATCAAGCCTGGTTGGGACCTTCGCGGGAGCACGTGGTACTACGTGCTCGATAACGGTCAGGATGCGACCGGCTGGAAGCTTGTCGATGGCAAGTGGTACTACATGTACTCGTCCGGCGCTATGGCCACTGGGTGGGTTTACCCCGGCGGACACTGGTACTACCTGTACTCGTCCGGCGCCATGGCGACTGGGTGGGTTTACACCGGCGGACACTGGTACTACCTGTACTCTTCTGGCGCTATGGCGACGGGCTGGCTCCAGCTCGGCTCCACTTGGTACTACCTGAACGGCTCCGGCGCGATGGCGACCGGCTGGATCTACACCGGTGGCGCTTGGTATTACCTATACTCTTCTGGCGCTATGGCAACCGGCTGGCTCCAGCTCGGCTCCACTTGGTACTACCTGAACGGCTCGGGCGCAATGGTCACCGGTACCGTCAAGATCGGCAGCGAAACCCACAGCTTCGATTCGTCCGGCGCTTGGCTCGGAGGCAGTTCGATCTCCATGAGCACATGGGACGCAATTGCTCGATGCGAGTCCGGCGGCAACTGGTCCATTAATACCGGCAACGGCTACTACGGCGGCCTCCAGTTCGCGAGCGGTACTTGGCTCGGATACGGCGGCGGACAGTATGCACCTACCGCAAACCTCGCATCCAAGACCGAGCAGATCGCAATCGCGACCAAGGTTCAGGCCTCGCAGGGTTGGGGCGCATGGGGCTCATGCTCCGCTCGCCTCGGTCTCTACTGATAAAGCCTTAATCGAATAAATACAGAGACGCCGAGGGCTACAATCGCAAGCCCTCGGCGTCTCTATATCTACAAGCATTTCTACTCGTAGAGCAATTTATCCTTGTGAGCGGTATTCGCATGCTCGCCCTCGACATCCTCTGGGGCGATCTCTGGTACTACCGTGTGCGAGATCAGCGGGTGGAACGGACGCTCATCTACCTCATTATCGAAGTGGAGCACCTCCGAAATCTTTTCACCTGGGCGCAGGCCCACGATCTTGATATCGATATCCTTGCCACTCATCGCAATCATGCGCTTGGCTACGTCCATGATCTTGACTGGTTCACCCATATCGAGCACCAGCACCTCACCTGGACGACCAATTGCACCAGCCTGGATCACCAGAGCACACGCCTCTGGGATCGTCATGAAGAAGCGCTCAATATCTGGGTGGGTGATCGTCACTGGACCGCCGTGCTCAATCTGCGAGGTAAAGGTCCAGAGCACCGAACCGCGCGAGCCGAGTACGTTACCGAAACGCACCGATACGTAGCGCCAGCCCTTGTCTGCGTTCTGCTGCGAGTAGTAAGCCACGATCCGCTCGGCCATGCGCTTGGTGCGGCCAAGTACGGTCGTCGGCTCAGCAGCCTTATCCGTGGAGATGTTTACGAGGTTTTCTACACCAAACTCCACAGCCAGCTCCACCACATTCTTGGAGCCGAGCACGTTGGTCTTCCAACCCTCTTCTGGGTACTGCTCGAGCATCGGCAGGTGCTTAAGTGCAGCTGCGTGGAAGACGACCTGAGGCTTGTGTGCATCGTAAATCTCGCGCAGCGCCTCGCGATCGCGAATATCGCAGAGCGCGAAGTTTGGAGTCTCAAGCAAGCCAGTACCGAAGAGTTCAAGCTCCATTGCGTGCAGGGCCGACTCGTCACGGTCGAGAAGCACGAGCTCAGCTGGGTTGAGCTTGTGGACCTGACGGCAAATTTCCGAACCGATCGTGCCGCCCGCGCCTGTCACGAGTACGCGCTTACCGGTGACGTACTGAGCAATCTGGGCCAGATCCGTCTTGACCTGACGGCGACCGAGCAAGTCGCTCACGTTCAGCTGACGGATGTTGGAAAGGTCTACCTTGCCGTCGAGCAGTTCGCTCACCTGCGGGAGGATGAGCAGCTTAATACCGGCCGCCTCACATGCGTCCGAATACGCCGTCTTTACCTCAGGGCTTGCGGAGTAAATCGCGAAGATCGCCGTCTTTACCCCATAGCTCTTTGCCACGCGGGCAAGATCGTTGCGGTTGCCACGCACTGGCACGCCGCGCAGGCGCAAGTTCTTCTTCGCTGGAGCGTCGTCAATGAGAGCCACTGCTTCGTAAGGGGCCTGAGCATCGACCTGAAGCTGATGCAGCAGCTGCTCGGCAGCGCGACCTGCACCGATAAGCAAAACTGGCTCTGGATCTTCTACCCCACCGCGGCGAACCTTCTTGAGCAAACGCCACACGACGCGCGCTGCAAACATGATCAGCAGCGCGACGGCTGGGCTAGCTACCGCTACCGCGCCAGAGACAAACACGCCTGGATAGGCGAAAGTTGCGAGCGCACCTACGATTGCCGAAGCGATCGTCAATACGCCGAGGGTAATAACTTCCTCAAACGACGCAATCCAGTACCGGTTTCGATAGTGCTTCGTGAGCAGACCCACGGCAATCTGGAAGACGATAGCGACGACCACGAACGTGATGATCGCTGCCCGATCCACTGAATTGAGCTGAAAATCAAAACGCAACCACGAAATAATGACGACTGCCAGAATCCAGCTCACAGAGTCTGTGAGCAGAAGCAACAATCGTCGGAGCCATGTGGGAATTTCCATCTGATTCCTCATTCCTAGGAAGTAAATTGCTGAACCAATTCTAGCCAAAACTCTTCTACACACGACTAATACTCACAGCTAACTACGCATTTAGTGAGATAATGAACCCCAGCAAGCGCCAGAAATGGCAGGAATCGAAGAGTTGAGCCTTCAGGAGGTCAGACAGATGCAGGTCCCATTTTCTCCACCCGACATCAGGGAAGAAGATATCCAGACAGTCGTTGAGGTGCTGCGTTCGGGCTGGATCACCTCTGGACCTGTAGGCGAAAAGTTCCGCACCGCGCTCACCGAATTCTCGGGAACCGCAGGCACCGTACTGGTGAACTCCGCCACCGCCGCGCTCGAAGCTGCGCTGCGCTACCTCGGGATCGGTCCAGGCGATGAAGTAATCGTGCCGGCCTACACCTACACGGCTTCAGCCTCCGTCGTACACCACGTAGGCGCCCAGATCGTCATGGTTGACGTCGAGCCAGGCAGCTACTTCGTCAGTCCTGAGAGCGTCGCCGCGGCTATCACCGAGCGCACGAAGGCGATCATTCTCGTCGATCTTGCTGGCCGAATGGTTGACGTCGAGCCAATTTACGCCGCGATTGAAGCAGCGCGCTCCCGTTTCCAGGCCTCGACTCCAGCACAAGAAGCTTTCGGTCGCATCGCTTTGATTATTGACGGCGCCCACTCGCTTGGCGCTGAGCGTGGCGGACTACGCTCTGGCGCGGCAGGCGACTTTACCGCGTACTCGTTCCACGCCGTCAAGAACCTCACCACCGCTGAAGGCGGCGCGATTACGTGGCGCCGCGAAAACCCAGCCGATCACGCGGATATTGAGCGCTTCCTCAAGCTTCACATCCTGCACGGGCAGTCGAAGTCCGCTCTCGAGAAGAGCGACTCGGCTTCGTGGGAGTATGACGTACTTTTCCCTGGCTACAAGGCCAATATGCCCGATACCTTGGCGGCACTGGGGTACTCGCAACTGAAGCGTTACCCCGAGACGATCGATCGCCGTCACCACATTATCGGCGAGTACGACAAGGCTCTTGCTGGCCTGCCCGTCACCTCCCTCGCCCACAAGGGCGAAGATTGGCGCTCAAGCGGGCACTTGTATCTGCTCTCGCTCGACACGCTTTCGCTGGCTGGGCGCAACGAGTTTATCGAGCGCATGTACCGCGAGGGCGTTTCGTGCAACGTACACTACAAGCCACTCCCGATGCTGACGGCTTACAAGGATCTCGGCTTCGACGTCTTGCAGTATCCAAATGCGCTGGCGGCTTATGAGCATGAAGTGACTCTCCCACTGCATACGGTTCTGACCGATGAGCAGGTGGCGTACGTGGGCGAGACTGCGCGCACGATTCTCGAGGAAATGGTGAAGGAGTAACGGTGGTTTCCGCGAAATCCGTAATCGACAGGAGCGTCTCCACACTGGCGCTGGCGGTTGCTTCGCCGATCTTCGCCGTGACCGCAGCGGCAATCAAGCTCGACTCCCCCGGTCCGGTCTTCTTCCGACAGGAGCGTATCGGGCTTCACGGCAAACCGTTCCGCATCCACAAATTCCGCACGATGGTGAACAAGCCGCCGAAAGTGAACGTCTCAGCGACCGGCGATCCGCGCGTGACGCGCGTGGGCCGCATTTTGCGCAAGACCAAGCTCGATGAACTCCCGCAGCTCATCGACGTAGCTCAAGGAACGATGGCGATCGTCGGTCCTAGGCCGGAAGTGCCCGAATACGTAGCGAAATGGCCGCGCGAGCTGCGCGATCTGATTCTCTCCGTACGCCCAGGCATCACCGATCCTGCTTCGATTCGCTATCGAAACGAAGCCGATGAGCTGGCGCAGGCCGAGGATCCCGAAAAGTACTACGTAGAGGTGCTGATCCCTAAAAAGACGGCGCTCTACGCACAGTACGTGCGCACGCAAAGCCTGTGGGAGGATGCGAAGATCATCGCACAGACCATTAAAGCCGTAGTGAAAGGCTGAGCTAGCCAGCCCAGCTCAGTGCAGGAAATTCTCGAGGCGAGAGACCTTCGAATCGAAGAACGGCGAAACTAGGTTGTCCACGTGCGAGAGCGCTGAACCGATCGCCATGTGCATGTCGAAGTACTTGTACATGCCTAGGCGACCACCAAACATGACGTTCGGCGCGCTCGTCTGGGCCATCTCGCGGTAGAGTGCCATCTTCTCGCGGTCGCCTGCCTGGTCGATCGGATAGTACGGCTCGTCGCCACGCTCAGCAAAGCGGGAGTACTCGCGCGCGATTACGGTGCGATCCTTCGGATAATTCGTGCGCTCTGGGTGGAAGTGCTTGAACTCGTGGATGCGGGTGTACGGCACGTCAATATCGCCGTAGTTCATCACCGGCGTGCCCTGGAAATCTCCGACCTCCTTCACTTCCCACTCAAGGTCGATCGTGCGCCAGCCCAAGTCCCCAGCCTCGTAATCGAAGAAACGGTCGATTGGACCGGTGTAAATCACGGGAAGCTGGCCGAGCACGTCCGCCTTGTTGAAGGGCTGGGACGGATCGAAGAAGTCCGTATCGAGATGGACCTCGATATTCGGGTGATCGGCCATTCGATTCAGCCAAGCGCCATAACCGTCGGTCGGAAGTCCCTGATACGTATCGTTGAAGTAGCGGTTGTCGTAGTTAAAGCGCACTGGCAGGCGGTTAATAATTGCAGCTGGCAGATCCTTCGGGTCTGTCTGCCACTGCTTCGCCGTGTACCCCTGAATGAATGCCTCGAAGAGCGGGCGACCGATCAGAGAAATGCCCTTCGTCTGGAAATTCTCGTTCGCGCGCTGGCCCTTCACTTCATCAGCCTGCTGCTCGAGCAGCTCGCGGGCCTCGTCTGGGGAGTAGTGGGCGCGGAAGAACTGGTTGATAGTGCCGAGGTTCACCGGCATCGGGAACACTTCGCCGTGCACCGTGGTATAGACCTTGTGCACGTAATTCGTGAAAGACGTGAACTGGTTGACGTAATCCCACACGCGCTGGTTGGACGTGTGGAAAATATGGGCGCCATAGCGGTGAACTTCGATACCAGTCTCAGGATCAGGCTCGGAGTAGCAGTTGCCGCCAATATGCGATCGGCGGTCGATCACTGCCACCTTGACTCCCTGCTGAGCCATACGCTCAGCCACAGTCAAACCAAAAATACCGGAACCCACTACCAAGAGGTCAGCCTGCACCGCACTACCGCTTTCTACAGATTGATATTTACCTCACTCATGCTAGCCGATTTCGCGTTCGTTCAGTCATACATACGTAGATTCTCAGGGAGGCGGGCTAAAATATCTTTTATGCTTTCAAAACCAATTTCGCACAGCATTTCGCATGGCATTGAGCCCAAGCGGATTAATGGCGTGCTGCGCGTCATCGGCCTCGCGATTCTCGGGATTGCGCTGGTTGTTTCTAGCGCTGCCGTTACGATGTATTCGCGCTTGCAGGCAAACGTGGTGCAGCACAGTATCGCCGTGCCAGAAGCCGAACGCCCTGAGCCAGTAATCCCGCTGGACCAGAAGTCTGGGCAACCGATTAACATTCTGGTGCTCGGATCTGACGTGCGCGAAGGCAGCGAAGATGATGCGAGTTCAGTTGAAGGCATGCGTTCGGATACCACGATGGTCGCACACATCTCCGCGGACCGCAGCCGCGTAGATATCGTCTCGATCCCTCGCGACACGCTCGTAAATATCCCCTCCTGCACCTTGCCCGATGGCACCCAAACTTGGGAACAGTACGATGCGATGTTTAATAGCGCTTTCCAGACGGGCGGCGCCACTGGAGACGTAGGCGCAGCCGCATCGTGTACGCTGCGCACAATCGAAAATATGACGGGCATGCTGATCGACGGCTTCGTCGTAGTGAACTTCAAGTCCTTCCAAGACGTAGTGGACACGCTGGGTGGCGTGGAAATGTGCTTCGCCCAGCCAATTGACGATTACGCTGCGCAGCTCAAGATTGACGCCGGATGCCACGTACTCGACGGCAAGACGGCCCTAGGCGTGGCTCGCGTGCGCTACACCGTAGGTGACGGTTCCGATACCTCTCGAATTGGCCGCCAGCAAGAGCTCGTCTACCAGATTATGAAGAAGCTGCTCAGTACTGAGGTACTCACGAACGTGCCCCAGATGTATCAGCTCCTGACCGACGTCACCTCAGAAATCGACACCTCCGAGGGCCTTGGAAACCTCTCCTGGCTCGGCGGTTTGGGGTATTCGCTGCGAAATCTCGATACCTCAAATATCCACATGATTACGATGCCGTGGGCGCCAGATTTCTATGACCCGAACCGAGTGCGGGCCACTCCTGCTGCGGACCTGCTCTGGGAAGCTCTGCGAAACGACCAAGAGATTCCACTCGAGGCAATTCAGCCTGCCGATGAGCAGAGCGAAGTGCTCACCGAGAACCGTGAGAATCTGCCGACCGTGCCCGAGCCAGAGACTCCGACCGAAACTCAAAATCTCGACCAAGCTCAGGTGACGCAATGACGCCAGATTCCAATAATCCACGCCGCCCGCAGCGCCCGCAGTCGGACCATCAGGTACCGCCTTCGTATCCGCCGCGCCAGCCGCGGTACGTGACGCGCCGGCCGTCGTCACCGCACGCCTCCCAGCAGCCGAGCAACCCGCGCCAGGCAGGGGCGCCGCGCCAATCAGGCTCCGCCCCGCGCCAATCTGGCAGCAACCCAGCGCCTTCGTACCCTCCGCGCCGGCCACGCCAACCGCTCGAAAACACGCCGCGCACCCAGCAGCCACGCACGTCGGCGAACCCGCGACCATCGGCCACCCCGCGCCCCGCAGGATACCCGCCGCAGCGCGCGACTCAGCGCCCCGCCGTCGCGTCCAATCCGCCCACGGCCCGCACGAGTACAAAGCGAAAGCACACTGGGCGCAATATCGCCATTGGCCTCGTCCTCCTGCTGATACTGCTGATCGCGATCCCGATCGCATGGGTGTCCCACCTGTATTCATATGGTTCAAAGCAGCTCGCACACTCCGAAGCGCTTTCCACGGCAATTGACACGCCTGGCACGACCTACCTGATCGTCGGGTCTGACGAGCGAGTCGACGCCGATTTTGGCGCAGTAGAAGGCATGCGCTCCGACTCCATCATGATTTTGCAGAAGGCTGAGAACGGCAAAGCTGCGCTCGTCTCGATCCCACGCGATTCCTTCGTAACGATCCCTGAGTGGGGAGACAACAAGGTCAATGCCGCGTTTGCCTTCGGTGGCCCGCAGCTGCTGGTTCAGACCGTTGAGAACCTGACCGGCCTCACCATCGACCACTACGTACAGGTGGGCATGCACGGCGTAGAACAGCTCACCGACGCCGTAGGTGGCGTGGAGCTCTGCTTGGATTACGACGTGTCGGATTACGATTCAGGTCTTGAATGGACGGCGGGGTGTCACCTCGCGGACGGCAAGACGGCCCTCGCCTTCTCGCGTATGCGCAATTTCGACCCGCTCGGCGATATCGGCCGTACGGCTCGCCAGCGTCAGGTCGTGAGCGCGATCCTCGACAAGGCAATTTCGAAGTCTGTGCTGCTCTCCCCTACGAAGCAGAAGGAACTCGTGGGGGCGGCGGCTTCCGTACTGTCGGTTGATGAGTCAGATTCGCTAATGGACGTCGGGTGGGCCGGCTTGGCTTTGCGCGACGCGCTCTCGAAGGACGGCTTGATCGGTGCGCCACCGATCGCGTCCCTCGGTTACGACGTGTGGGGTGTAGGTTCGGTTGTGCTGCTCGATCCTGACACGATCGACTCGTTCTGGCAGAAGTTCGCAGACGGCACCCTGACTGAGGCAGATTTCTACAACCCGCTGGGCTGAGAGTTAAGGCTGGGCTAAGCGCCGTCACTCTAGCAGTGCGGTCAGTCCAGCACCCGAACCTGAGCGGCGTTGATCGCGCCGATCCCTTCGAGCTCTGGCGTCTCGAACGGATCAATCCTGAAACCGGAGGGTCGGAGCTGATAGAGGGCCTCCGCCGTCTCGTGATCCACAAGAATCCCATTCACGGGAGCCACCGAGCAAAGCCTCGAGGCGAGATTCACCTTCGGTCCGAATACGTCTCCGAAGCGGCTCACCACGCCACCCCACACCAGCGAGGCGCGCACATCTGGCATATTCGGCGTCTCATCCAGAGCCTTGACTACGTGGTCAACTACCGTGATGCCAGTTTCGAGATCGTCGGCAATATAGAGCACGGCGTCTCCCACCATTTTCACCACGCGCGCGCCGTACATTGAGATCACGTCGCGGCAGGTGAATTCGAAAGTCTGGATGAAGTCCACCAGCGCATGCGGCGAGAGCTGGCCGGATGTGTGCGTGAAAGCAACCAAATCCACGAAGCCGAAGGCGCGCTGTAGCGCGAAATCCGCCTCCGTAAGCTCCCCCGTGCTCAGTCCATTGCCATTCGCATTTACGGCGTAACTACCCAAACCAGAATTACCTTGAGCACTCAGCTCAGTCACGCTGCGGCGGATGAGCGCAGCCATATGCCGGCGCCACGCGTAATTCATCTGCCGAATCAGGAAGTCTTCGTACTGGCCGATATCGTCGAGCACGGCTCGCCGCGCATCTACCTCGCCTAAACCGAAGCGGCCCTGGAATTCCTCAACGAGCGCCTCGTACTGCCACAGCACCATGCGGTCCGCGTAGTACGACTGCGCACGGATCAAGGAGTTTAAGGTATCGGAATCCGCTTTGCCGCGATCCATCATATCGACATGCGCCACGACCATATCGATATCTTCTTGGGTGAAAAGCTTGGTGTCTCTGCTAGTAATCGTTGGGAAACCCATAGCCCGCCAGAATCGACGCAGCGCATTCTCCGGAAGCCCGATCTTGTCGGACACCTCTCGCAAAGAGTATTTTTCGGCGCCACCCATCAGCCGAGCCACTGTACGTTTCGTAGGGCTCAGCTCAGGCGTTTTTTCTTTATCCATCTTGGATTCGTCGCTTGTGGCGTCTGTCACAAAGGATACTTTAGCAGGTTGTCGGACAATTTGTGTATTAGTCAGCCAAGCTTCACGAAATAGCTTTACGCTAGGCGCGCATTAGAATGAGCACCATGACTACGAAACCAGCTTTGATTCTTGGTTCGGCTTCTCCCGCGCGCCGCGCCACGCTCAGCGCTGCTCAGATTGCCCACACAGTACACGTCTCGCATGTGGACGAAGATGCAATCCTCGAGGACCTGCGCGCCTCTGCCCAAGCCGCGAACCAACCGCTGACGGCGAAAGACCAGGTCGCTGCCCTCGCCCGCGCAAAGGCCCAAGCCGTTGCTGAGGAGGTGCGCGAGAATCTGGCTGGGTCCGCCGTCACTCATCCGATCCTCGTGGTCGGCTGCGACTCTATGTTTGATATGGACGGCGAAGTGGTCGGCAAGCCCCACACTCCTGAAATCGCGCGCGAGCGTTTGCGCAAGATGAGCGGGAATCCGGGGGATCTGTACACCGGTCACTGCGTGATTGACGTGTTTAATGGCGCCGAAGCTCAGGGCGTCTCGCACGCGCGCGTGCATATCGGGAAGCTCAGTGACGCCGAAATCGAGGCGTATATCGCATCGGGTGAGCCGCTCGAGGTGGCGGGATCGTTCACGATCGACGGGCGCGGTGGTCCGTTTGTGGAGCGCATCGAGGGCGACCATCACGGCGTAGTGGGCATTTCGCTGCCGCTGCTGCGATCCCTGCTCGCCGAGCTTGGCTACTCGATTACGAATTTCTGGCTCTGATGACGCTGCGCAATCTCTTCGCCGATACGCGGCCGCTGAAAAGCTTAGATTTCCGACGCCTGTGGTTCGCCCAGATCATTACGGTGATCGGGGCGCAGCTCACGGTAGTCGCAGTGCCCGCCCAGCTCTACGCCGATACTGGCTCCTCCGCGTACGTCGGCCTCACCGGCATTTTCGGCATCGTGCCGCTGATCGTCTTTGGCCTTTGGGGTGGCGCACTCGCCGACCACTTCGATCGGCGCAACCTCCTGATCATCACCACTCTAGGAATCATCGCCACCTCCGCCGCTTTCTTCGCGATCGCGGCCAGCGGTTCCACGAACGTCTGGTTCATACTTCTGGTCTACGCCGCGCAACAGGCCTTCTTCGCCGTTAACTCCCCCACCCGAAACGCGATCCTCCCGCATATTGTGGACAAGGAGCTGCTGCCCGCGGCGAACGCCTTAAACATGACGGTGCTCAGCATCGGCGGGATTGCCGGCCCGCTCATCGGTGGCGCGATGATTCCGCTGCTCGGTATCAAATGGCTCTACTTGGCCGACGTGCTGTTTCTGATCCCGACGCTTTTTGCGGTGATCGCGCTGCCGAGGCACACGGGGCGCGTGAGCTCTGGGGAGGCGCGTGACGGCGAAAAACGCAGCGTGGGTCTGCGCTCGATTCTTGAAGGGCTGCGGTATCTGCACGGGCGCACGGTGCTGATCATGAGTTTTGTGGTGGACGTAATTGCGACGTTCTTCGGGATGCCGCGAGCACTCTTCCCGCAAATCGCGCACGAATCCTTCGGCGGTGAGATTGACGGTGGATTCGCATTCGGTCTGCTCTTCGCGGCGATCCCTGCCGGCGCGGCTCTCGGCGGGGCGTTCTCCGGCTGGATTTCGCGAGTGCATCGCCCAGGTAAGGTCGTGACGCTTGCGATTGCGCTCTGGGGCGCGGGAATCTTCGTCTTCGGCGTCACATCTGGAATCGCCGGCGGCGAGCCGAACGTGTGGATGTGGATCGGACTGGTCGCACTTATGGTCGCCGGCGGCGCAGATATGGCTTCGGCCGCGCTGCGCAATTCGATCCTGCTCTCGGAGGTGGAAGATTCGATGCGCGGGCGGCTTCAGGGAGTGTTCTTCGTGGTCGTCGTCGGCGGTCCGCGCCTGGCCGACACCCTGCACGGCGGATTTGGCGCACTGATCGGCACCGCTGCCACCACGGCAATCGGAGGCGGGCTCGTGATCCTCGGGATGTTCGCCGTCACCCTGCTGGTGCCGACTTTTTGGCGATTTAACTCAGATCCCCATAAGCTTTGAGTCATGGCGCAAAACATTCCATTAGCGGTAGGGCTTCAAGTTATCGGTTCATTCTGCTTTGCGCTCAGTGCTCATCTGCAAAATAGCGCCGTCATGGGCGAGGTGAGTGACGCCGAAGAGAAGAAGCGACTCTCCTCGCGCCAGTTGTGGAAATCGATTCGCAGCCCGCGCTGGATGCTCGGCCTCGCGCTCCTTGGGGTTTCGCTGCTCTGCCAGATTACCGCGCTGGTTTTCGCGCCGGTCTCGGTCGTGCAGCCCGTCGGTTTGCTGGCCTTCCCGTGGTCGATGCTGCTTCAGGCGTATTCAGCGCATCAGCGGATTCACCGCAAGGTGCTGGGGGCGATGCTGTTTACCGTGGCCGCGACTTTCGGGTTTACGGTGCTCGTCTCGTTCAATGCGGCGCCAGACCGCGATCTGATCGTGTGGAAAGTCATCGTCGGCGCGCTCGTCGTGTATGCGATTGCTGGCAGTTTGGGCAGGATCGGCGCGCACGGCCCGAAGGCGTGGCGCTCGCTCGCATGGGCTTCAGGCGGCGCAATGTTCTACGGGCTGGAAGCTGCGCTGGTGAAGTCACTTATTCATTTTGTCGGCACGCACGAATGGTGGGCTGATCCAGCGTTCTGGGCGATCGTCGTCCTCTTGGTCGTCGGCTCGGCGACCGCTGGCTGGATGATCCAGCAGGGCTACGCCACTGGGCCGGCAGAGCTCGTGGTTGCTTCCATGACGATTACCTCGCCAGTCGTGGCCGTAGCCTTCGGCATCGCGGTGCTCGGCGAAGGCGCAAACTTCTCGGTGCTGGTTGGCATCGCAGTATTGCTACTCGGCCTCGTGGCAGTAGCGGGAGTCATCATGCTCACCCACGTCCACAAAGGCTTCGACAAGTAAAAGTGAACCATTGGGGTGGGGGGGCATGATTGAAAAAAAATTTGAGATCGCGGGTGAGAAAAAAGAAAAATAAAGCGAAAGCACACAGGGTGGAAAA